>Ga0181516_10002769_pt1 | contig 12182 bp, 8 predicted proteins | sample PEATcosm2014_Bin_25_FD_121104 | JGI IMG/M metagenome (GOLD analysis project Ga0181516, IMG submission 121104) | Peatland microbial communities from MTU Mesocosm Facility, Houghton, MI, USA - PEATcosm2014_Bin01_10_metaG | ecosystem: Environmental > Terrestrial > Soil > Wetlands > Peat | place...
CAATCACAACCCAGGTTGCGGGCGCCAGAGACATGGCATAACACGCAATGGCCGCCAACACCAGCGTCAGCATGGGCAGCCCGTGCAAATGCAATCGATAAAGACACCCAAGAGCTCCATAGATAACCACCAGCCCCGCGATGCCCGCTAGCAGCAGAACCCGCCGGCCCAGCCGATCGATGGTAAACAACGCCACAAACGTAAACACGAGGTTTACCGCGCCTGTGATGACAATGTTGAACAGTATGTCGTTCACCTGGTAGCCGGCGGCCGCAAAAACCTCCTGGGCATAGTTGAAGATCACGTTGATTCCGCACCACTGCTGCAGCACCGCGAGCACAACCCCGAGCACAACCAACCTTCCCACGCGCGGCGAAAATAACTCGCCAAACGCCGATCGCCGGGGAGCCGTTTCGCTGGCCGCGGCAAAATCCTGCAGCACCTGCCGCGCATACGCTCCGCCGCCCAGCCGCTCCAGAACCGTCTGCGCCTCCAATTGGCGCCCTTTCGACGCCAGCCACCGCGGGCTCTCCGGAACAAAAAACGTGGCGAGCAGAAACAGCGCGGAAGGAACGGCGGTTGCCCCAAACATCCAGCGCCAGCCCCATTGCCCATTCCACGAGAGCAGAATCTCGCTCGCCGAAGCCCCGCGCGGCACCGGCCGCGCAATCAGCCAGTTCACGATCTGCGCAGACAGGATGCCGACCACAATCGCCAGTTGGTTCAGCGACACCAGGCGGCCGCGCAAATCGGGAGGCGATATCTCGGCGATGTAGACCGGCGAAATGCCGGACGCGAGTCCGATGGCAACGCCGCCGGCCAGCCGCCACAACACAAAAATCCCAAACTGCGCCGCCAGGCCCGTCCCCAGCGATGAAACCGCAAACACAAATGCCGCCAGCGTCAGCGTCCATTTTCTGCCCACGCGGTTGCTCAGCGCCCCCGAGCAGCTCGCACCGAGCAGGCAGCCCATCAACGCACAACTCATCGCCCAACCCTGCAGCGACGGCGTGGCGAGCCGGAAATAAAGCTCGTAGAAAGGCTTTGCCCCGCCAATCACCACCCAGTCGTAGCCAAACAGAAGGCCGCCCAATGCTCCGGCCGCGGCCACCATCCACACGTATGCGGAATGGACCGCACGGTCCTGGCTCTCTGCTCTTTCCCCGATCTGCGACGACATATTCATACTGTCGAACCTGGAACTTTTTCCCGTTGCGGTCCTGGAATCGCACGAGAAGCCTGCGCGAACTTGCAAGCAAGTCATCCCGCTGCTTGCGTGCAAGCCCTGTTCGCCTGGCATTTACTTGAGCACCGCCAATGGTATCCCAGTCCTGCAGGCTTTGGAAAAGAAGCCCCCGCCCCGGGCATTCGCATGACTCCGTTTTGTTCACCTCGCTCGTCCTGCGATCCACCGCGCCGGGCCGCGCAACGGTCGTTAGCACGCGCGCTCCAGCACGCCCGCCAGGGTACGGAGGGTTGAAGGTCACTGCGGGACGTGACCGCCGTCACTTTTTCAGGAAACTTCCGGCCCTAGACTCGATATGTGGTTATCGATATAAATTTATCGAATGAGACGGCCGCCCGCGAGGCGGTGCCTCCCTCCATTCCCCAGCCAAGCCTCAAACGACTGCCACAATATCATCACTACCTCGTTGACCTCGAGGCCCGCGGAACCACGCGCATCTCCTGCAGCGCCATCGGCCGCGATCTCAACTTCATTCCCGTGCAAGTCCGTAAGGATCTGCAATATACGGGCATTATCGGCAAGCCGAAAACCGGCTACGCCGTGCGCGAGCTCATCCAGGCCATCGAGTCTTTTCTGGGCTGGAACAACGTCAACGAGGCGTTTCTGGTCGGCGTCGGCCATCTCGGCACCGCGCTCCTCGGCCACGAACGCTTTTCGCGCTTCGGCATGAAAATCGTTGCCGCCTTCGACACGGACCCCGCCAAAATCGGCAACTGGATCCACGAAACGGCGGTTTTACCCCTGGAAAAGCTCGGCGACCTCTCCCGCCGCATGAGCATTCATCTGGGAATAATCACGGCCCCGGCTGAAATGGCGCAAGCGATTGCCGATGAAATGGTGAAGGCCGGAATGCAGGCCATTTGGAACTTCGCGCCGGTCACCCTCAAGGTTCCTGAGCACATTATTGTGCACAACGAAGATCTGTACTCCTCGCTGGCGTCGCTCTCCTGGAAGCTGGCAAGGCGATTCCGGGTACCAATTCAAGAACACGGAGGAAGTAACTAATGGCGACCTCGCCAATAGCGGTTGATCGCGCGGGTAAGTTCGAGAAAGTCTGTGGCATTCTCGATCGTTTCGGACACCGCCCCTCGGGGTTGATTCCGATCCTGCAGGCGATCCAGCATGAGTACCAATACCTGCCTGAAGAAGTCCTCACCTACGTCGCAACGTCCCTCGACGTCCCGCCGGCGCGCGTCTTTGGCGTCGCCACCTTCTACGCTCACTTCGCCCTGGTGCCCAAAGGCAAGCACGTCATTCGCGTATGCGATGGAACCGCGTGCCACGTCAAGCAGTCCATTCCCGTTCTTGACGCCATGCGCGCCAAGCTCGGCACAACGGAAAAATGCCAGACCACGCCCGACATGCTCTTCACCATTGAAACGGTGGCCTGCCTCGGCGCCTGTGGCCTCGCGCCCGTCGTCGTGATCGACGACCAGGTCTTCGGCCAAATCACCCCGGATCGCGCGGTGTCTTTGATCGAAGATATCCAGGTCCTTGAGGGCTTGACCGGCGCGCCCGTCATTCCTGCTGAGCAGACCTCAGCCGAGGCTGCCCATGTCTAACTCGGAGCTAGTTATGCCTGATTCGATGGGATTGAACCCAAGCTCTTCGCTGGCCCAGTTGCGCCGCGTCGTTATCTGCGCCGGAACCGGTTGCATGGCCAACGGCGCCATGAAGGTCTTCGAGCAGTTCAAAAAAGAAATCGCTGCCTCTGGCCTGCGCGTCATCCTCGAACTCCGGCCGGAAGCCGCCAGCGACGAAGTCCGCGTCTCCAAGAGCGGTTGTCAAGGCTTCTGCCAGATGGGTCCGTTGGTCTCCATCATCCCTGACGGCATCCTCTACACCAAGGTCCGCGCGGAAGACGTTGCCGACATCGTCAACCAGACCCTGCTTGAGGGCAAGCCCGTCGAGCGGCTCCTCTACAAGGACCCCGCCACCCGCAAAATCTGCCGCGGCTTTGAAGACAATCCCTTCTATGCCCGCCAGAGCCGCTTCGTTCTCCACGAATGCAGCTACCTCGACCCCGAGGACATTCACGAGTACATCCTGCACGGCGGTTACAGCGCGGCCCGCAAGGCGCTGACCGAGATGACGCCGGAACAAATCTGCAAAAAGATCTCGGAATCCGGGCTGCGCGGTAGAGGCGGCGGCGGTTTCCCCACCGGCCGCAAGTGGGACGCGGCCCGCGTGCAGAATTCAGCCAAAAAGTACGTCATCTGCAACGGTGACGAGGGCGACCCTGGCGCGTTCATGAACCGCTCCGTGATGGAAGGCAATCCCCACTGCGTCATTGAGGGCCTGCTTATCGCGGCGGCCGCCATCGGCGCCGATGAAACTTTGGTCTACGTCCGCGCCGAGTATCCGCTTGCTGTCGAGCGCATGCGCCGCGCCGTGGCCGATGCCCAGCGCGAAGGCATTCTCGGCAACAATGTCTTCGGCACCGGACGCACCATGAAGTGCGACGTCATGGAAGGCGCCGGCGCATTTGTCTGCGGCGAAGAAACCGCCATGATCGCCTCCATTGAAGGCCTCCGCGGCATGCCCGCTCCCAAACCGCCGTTTCCTGCGGTCAGCGGACTCTGGGGCAAGCCCACCATCATCAATAACGTTGAAACCCTGGCCCACGTCTGCCGCATCATCAACGTCGGCCCGGAAGTCTTCAAGCAAGTCGGCACCAAGGACTCGCCCGGCACCAAGACCTTCGCTCTCACCGGCCACGTCGCCAACACCGGACTGGTTGAAGTGCCCTTCGGCACCACCCTGCGCGAAGTCGTCCTCAACATCGGCGGCGGCGTAACCAACGACGCCGGCAAGATCGGCAAGGCCGGCTTCAAGGCAGTGCAAATCGGCGGACCTTCCGGCGGCTGCCTCACCCAGGACCATCTCGAGTTGGGGCTCTCTTACGAGGACCTTCGCTCGGTCGGCGCCATGGTCGGTTCCGGCGGCCTCGTCGTTATGAACGAACAGACCTGCATGGTCAGTATCGCGCGCTTCTTCATGGAGTTCACACAGCGCGAGTCCTGCGGCAAGTGCGTTCTCTGCCGCGAAGGCACGCGCCAGTTGCTGGCACTGCTCGACGATGTGATCGAAGGCCGCGCCGACGCCGGCACGCTCGACCTCATGGAAAAGCTTGGCCGCTCCGTGCAAATCGGCTCGCTCTGCGGACTCGGCAAGACTGCTCCGAATCCGGTGCTCTCCACCATGCGCTACTTCCGCAAGGAATACGAAGAGCACGTGTTCGAGAAGAAATGCCGCACCGGCCGCTGCAAGGCGCTGCTCTCGCCGGAAATCAACCAGGCCAAATGCAAGGGCTGCGGGCTTTGCCTGCCGGTCTGCCCAACCCACGCCATCACCGGCGAAAAGAAACACCCGCACCACATCGATGCGGACCTCTGCATCAAGTGCGGCGCCTGTGCCAAGACTTGCAAAATTAACGCGATCGAGGGGATATCGGCATGAACAACGTCACTCAGCCAACATTGACGATCGATGGAAAGACGGTAGCCATCGAGGGAGAGCGCAACCTGCTCGAACTCGTGCGCAAGGCCAACATTGATTTGCCGACATTCTGCTACCACTCTGAACTCAGCGTGTATGGCGCATGTCGTCTTTGCCTGGTCCAGATCGACGGCCGCGGCATTCAGGGCGCATGCTCCACGCCGCCCGAGCCGGGCCTCAACATCAAGACCACCACGCAGGAAATCCGCGAAATCCGCCGCATCGCCATCGAGCTGCTTCTGGCCAATCACGACCAGAGCTGCCCCACGTGCTCGCGTAGCGCGAATTGCCAGTTGCAGAGCCTCGCCCAGCGCCTCGGCGTCAAGCAGGTTCGCTTCAAGCCTGTGCACAAAATGGTCCCGCTCGACGAGTCGTCTCCGTCTCTGGTGCGCGACCCCAACAAGTGTGTCCTCTGCGGCGATTGCGTGCGCATGTGCTCTGAGATTCAGGGCATCGGCGCTATCGACTTCTCGCACCGCGGCCACGACGTCATGGTGCAGCCCGCGTTTGGCAAAAACCTCGGCGACGTGGAATGCGTCAACTGCGGCCAGTGCGCCAGCGTTTGCCCCACCGGCGCGCTTACGCCCAAGTCGGAAGTCGACCAGGTTTGGGGACTGCTCTCCGATCCCAAGAGCACTGTCGTCGTGCAAATTGCGCCGGCAGTCCGCGTGGGTCTCGGCGAGTGTTTCGGCCTCAAGCCCGGCGAAATCACCACCGGCCGCATCGTTGCCGCGCTCAAGCAGCTCGGCTTCGACCAGATCTACGACACCTCCTTCGCAGCCGACCTCACCGTCATCGAAGAGGCCAACGAGTTCCTGCAGCGCAAGGCTTCCGGCGGCACGCTGCCCATGTTCACCTCCTGCTGCCCGGGATGGGTCAAGTACGCTGAGCAGTATTTCCCTGAGATGCTGCCCAACTTGTCCACATGCCGCTCGCCGCAAGGCATGTTCGGCTCGCTCATCAAGGCCATGCTGCCCGAGCAACTCAAGGTCGAGCGCAAAAACCTCAAGGTCGTTGCCATCATGCCCTGCACCGCCAAGAAGTTTGAGGCGCAGCGCCCCGAGCTCGCGACAGAAGGCCAGCCCGATGTCGACCACGTGCTCACCACGCAGGAACTCGCGCACATGATCCAGTCCGCCGGCATCATGTTTGACACCCTGCAGCCCGAGTCCTTCGATATGCCGTTCGGCTTTTACACCGGCGCCGGCGTCATCTTCGGAAACTCCGGCGGCGTCATGGAAGCCGTTCTTCGCTACGCGGCGGAGAAGGTCTCCGGCAAAAAGCTGGAGCATGTTGAATTCCAGCAGGTGCGCGGTGACTCCGGCCTCCGCGAAGCCACCATCGATGTCGATGGAACAGTGTTGAAACTCGCCGTTGTCCACGGCCTCCGCAACGCGCGCGTCGTGGCCGAGCAGGTCAGGGCAGGGAAGAGCCACTACGACTTGATTGAAGTCATGGCTTGCCCCGGCGGTTGCGTTGGCGGCGCGGGCCAGCCCATCGCCACCACCAAAAACGCTCGCGAACTGCGCACCAAGGGCCTGTACAACGCCGACAAAATGCTGCAGCTTCACAAGGCGCAAGACAATGTCTTCATCACGGAGTGCTACGCCAATTTCCTCGGCAACATCGGCGGCGAAAAGGCGCACCATCTCCTGCACACCACCTACCAGAGCCGCAGCCGCATCATGGGCGAGTCTCTGCCGTTGATGCAGTCGCATGAGACTGACAAGGTTAAAGTCAGTGTCTGCCTCGGCACCAACTGCTACCTCAAGGGATCGCAGCAAGTGCTCAACTCCGTGTTGCGCCATGCTGACGAGAAGGGCCTTGAGAATCGACTCGACGTGCGCGCCGGCTTCTGTTTCGAGAAGTGCGAAACCGGCCCCACCGTCATGATCGATGGCGTTCACGTGCCCAACTGCACCTCTGAAAAAGCAATCGAAGTCATCAACAGCCAAATCGAAGGAGGCCACGCCTGCTGCAACGGCGGAACCCCCTGCGCATCGGAAAAGGTCGACTGAAGCAACGAACGCGCTCCCGGGAATGCCGTGATCCCCACGGCATTCCTTGAAGCCCAACAGACTGGAGGACACTGTGGTTACCCATGAGCGTGCGGACTATATCAACGAGCAGGAAGTCGAAGGCATACTAGCGCAGAACAAGCGCCCGGCGCCCTCGCGAGTCCGCGAATTGTTGGCCAAGGCACGCGAGATGCGCGGGCTCACCATGGACGAAGTCGCCACGCTCTCCCATGTCGAGAGCCCCGAACTGCTCGACGAGATCTTCTCCACCGCAAAGAATATCAAGCAGGAAATCTACGGCTCGCGCCTGGTCATGTTTGCGCCGCTCTATGTCTCCAACCGCTGCTTGAACGAGTGCACTTACTGCGCCTTCCGCGCTACCAACACAACGCTCAAGCGCCGCACCCTTACCCAGGAAGAGATCGCGGAAGAAACCCGCATCCTCATCCGCCAGGGACACAAGCGTGTTCTTGTTGTTGCCGGCGAGGCGCTGCCGCAGGGCTTCCAATATATCCTCGACACCATCAAGACCATCTACGACACCCGCATCGGCAACGGAGAAATCCGCCGCATCAACGTGAACCTGGCCCCCGTCAATGTTGAGCGCTTCCGCCAGCTCAAAGCCGCCGGCATCGGCACCTTCCAGCTCTTCCAGGAAACCTATCACCGGCCCACGTACGCCGCCGTTCACCTCAAGGGACCGAAGCGCGACTACGATTGGCGCGTGACTGCGTTCGATCGCGCCATGGAAGCGGGCATCGACGACGTCGGCATGGGCCTGCTGTTTGGCCTCTACGACTGGCGCTTCGAACTGCTCTCCATGATGCAGCACATCCGCCACCTCGAAGAGAAATTCGGCGTCGGCCCGCACACCGTCAGCTTCCCCCGCATTGAGCCGGCCGTCGGATCGGAACTCGCGTCCGCGCCGCCCCATGCCGTCAGCGACGCCGACTTCCTCAAGCTTGTCGCCATCACGCGTCTCGCCGTGCCTTACACCGGCATGATCATGTCCACCCGCGAAAACGCCGCGGTCCGTCGCGCCACGCTTGAGCTTGGCGTCTCGCAAATCTCGGCAGGCAGCCGCACCGATCCGGGTGGATACAAAGATGGAGAGGGCGACCCCAACGGCAGCCAGTTCCAACTTGGCGATCATCGCACCGTCGAGGAAGTTGTCACCGACGTTGCCTCGCTCGGTTTCACGCCATCTTTCTGCACCGCGTGTTATCGCACCGGCCGCACCGGTTCCGACTTCATGGACCTGGCCAAGCCCGGTGAAATCAAGTACCACTGCCAGCCCAACGCCCTGTCCACGTTCCTCGAATATCTTTGCGATTACGCAGGTCCTGAGACCAAGGCAGCGGGCGAAAAGCTCATCTCCATCGAGCTCAAAAATATGGATGCGCAGCAAACAGCCACCACCCTGCCCATGCTCAACCAGGTGCGCCGCGGCGATCGCGACGTCTTCTGCTAAACATCGCAGGCAACAACGAACATGCTTGTAACTTTCAAGGCAGCAAAGGTCAACACACTGTGAGCGAACTTTCCCACGACGAGATCCTGGAGTGGCTCCACGAGAGCCGGCCCGATCGCCTGCAAACGCTCTTCGATCGGGCTAACTCCGTACGCCGCGAGCACGTTGGCGATGCTGTTCACCTCCGCGGCCTCATTGAGATCTCCAGCCACTGCGTTCGCCAGTGCATGTACTGCGGCCTGCGCCAGGCCAATCAATCCCTTACGCGCTATCGCATGACGCGCGACGAGATTCTCGACTGCGCCCGCATGGCCGGCAAACTCGGCTACGGCACCGTCGTCATGCAAGCCGGCGAAGACGATGGCCTCACCGCGGAGTGGATCGCCGACATCGTTCGCTGGATCAAGACCAACACCGCGCTGGCCGTAACTCTCAGCCTCGGCGAGCGCCGCGAAGACGAGTTACGCATGTGGCGCGAAGCCGGCGCCGATCGTTACCTGCTCCGCTTTGAAACTTCGGACGAACATCTTTTTCGCGTTATCCATCCTCATCGTTATGCCGAGGGTTCCAATCGCCTCACGCTGCTCAAGATGTTGCAGAGCCTTGGCTTTGAAGCAGGCGGCGGCGTCATGGTCGGCATTCCCGGCCAATCTTACGAGAGCCTGGCGCAGGACGTTCTAACTTTCCGCGCCATGAATCTCGACATGATCGGCATCGGCCCTTTCATTCCGCATCCCGCCACGCCGTTGGGCACGGGGCTTCTTCATCCCGAGATCGATCCCGCCGCGCAGGTCGTCAGTTGCGAAGAGATGGTCTACAAGATGATTGCTCTCGCGCGCATTGCCTGTCCCACTGCCAACATTCCCAGCACCTCCGCCCTCGCCACCATCAACAAGGCGAACGGACGCAAGCAGGGTCTGTCGGTCGGCGCCAACGTGGTCATGCCCAATCTGACCCCGGTAAAATATCGCAGGCTCTACGAAATTTATCCCGCCAAGGCATGCATCGACGAAGATGCAACCGATTGCAATCAATGCCTGCGCGGGCAGATCAAATCCTTGGGCCGCTTCGCCGGGCAAGGCCCAGGCGGCAGAGGGAGCAACGCGGCTCCCGAAACCGTCATGCCTTCTTCATCCGAGCAGTTGGTGCAGTTGCAGTTGTAAAAGAGGTCGGTCTTGCCCTCGAAAATCGAACCCGTCGAAATTGTCGTATGCCTCGGAAGCTCCTGCTTCGCGCGCGGCAACTCTGAAAACCTGGCTGCCATCAATCAGTTCGTCCAGAGCCGCAACCTCAACGCATCGGTCCGCCTCACCGGCAAGCTCTGCCAGGACCAGTGCAAGCAGGGGCCAAACCTCATCATCGGCGGCGAAGTCCATCACAGTGTAACCACGTCCGGCTTGCGCGAACTGCTCCACCAACTCGAGTTGAAAATGGGGGAGAACGATGGAACAGCTTAACGCCATTCACACCGTCAAGCGCGAGTGCCAGGATTGTCACAAGTGCATTCGCGAGTGCCCCGTCAAGGCCATTCGCGTCCGCGATACTTACGCCCAGGTCGTGCCCGAACTCTGCATCACTTGCGGCAACTGCGTGCTTGCGTGCCCGCACAGCGCCAAGCAGGTTCGCGACGATTTGGATGTGGCCAAGGAACTTATCGCCAGCGGCCGCCGCGTTGTCGCCTCCCTTGCGCCTTCGTTCGTCGCGCAATTTGAAGATGTACGACCGGCCCAGGTCATTCACGCCCTCAAGAAGCTCGGCTTCCTTGCCGTATCCGAAACCGCTCTCGGCGCACAGCAGGTATCGGCCAGCATCTCTGCGCTCATGCATCAGGAGCCGCGGCAGATATGGATCTCCTCCGCTTGTCCCGTGGTTGTCGACTTCATCGCCAAGTACCACCCCGAATGTCAGCCCTACGTAACATCGCTCCTCTCGCCTCTCCTCACCCATTGCAAAATGCTGCGCAGCCACTTCGGCCAGGACATCGCTACCGTTTTCATCGGCCCCTGCATCGCGAAGAAGAAGGAAGCGGAAGAGCATCCCGATCTTCTCGACGTCGTTCTGACATTTGAAGACCTCGATCGCTGGTTCGCCGACGAGAACATCCAGTTAACGCGCAGCACCGAATCCACCGAGGATCGCTTCGAGCCCGAACGCGCAGAGGAAGGCGCGCTCTATCCCGTCGAAGGCGGCATGATGCCCGGCCTCATGGGCAACGAGGATATCGACCCCTCGCAGATCATGTCCTTCTCCGGCATCGCCAACGTTGAGCAGGTCCTCAAAGGCTTCACCGAGTGGAAACCGGATCGCAACATCTTCTTTGAGCTCACCGCCTGCGCCGGGTCCTGTGTCAACGGTCCCAAAGCCGCGCGCAATCTGTCCGTCGCGCGCCGCCGCTACAACATTCTCCAATATGCCCAGCCCGCCACCGATCTGCCCCGCACGCCGTCGCTCTCCATCCAGCAGCGCTACGACGTTCGCCCTGTTGCTCGCAAGGAATACACCGAGATGCAGTTGCGCGAAGCCTTGCGCTCGGTCGGCAAGTATTCTGCCGACGACGAGCTCAACTGCGGCGGCTGCGGCTACGAGTCTTGCCGCGACTTTGCCTGCGCCCTCATCGGCCGCAATGCCGAGCGCATGATGTGCGCCACGTACACTCGCAAGCTAGCGCAGAAAAAGGCAAATGCGCTGCTCAAAAAAATGCCCTCGGCCGTCGTTATCGTCGACGAAGACCTCAAGATCATCGAGTGCAACGAGAACTTCGTCCGCCTCTTTTCCGACGACGTCGAACAGTCGAAAGACCTTGAAGGCAGCGCGCTCGGCGCCGTCATCCCCTTCTCGCACCTCTTCAGCCGCGTCCTCGATTCCAACGAGGATATCGTCGGCCACGACATCCGCTACCAGCGCAGCATCTTGAACACAAGCATCTTCACCATCGAGCCGCATTCCGTGCTCTGCGGCATCTTCCAGGACATCACCGAGCCGCAGTTCCAGAAGGAACAAATCATCGGCCGCGCCCGCGAAGTGATCCAGAAGAACCTGCAGACGGTGCAGCAAATCGCCTTCCTCCTCGGCGAAAACGCCGCCGACTCCGAGATCATTCTCAACTCCATCGTGCGCTCGTTCAGCCCCGAAGGCGTTGACGATCGCCATTCCGGGGGCGCCGGTGGCAAGTAACGAAAACTTCATCGAGATCGACTCGTATCAACGCGCAAAGTACAAGCAGTTGATCTCCGGCGACGTCTTTCTCTCGGAGAAAGTCAAGCAGGAAGACCGCATCGTCTCCGTGCTCTCCGACGGCCTCGGCAGCGGCGTCAAAGCCGCCGTGCTCGCCAGCATGACCGCCACCATGGCGTTGAAGTTCACCTCCAGCACCATGGACCTGCGTAACTCGGCGGAGATCATCATGGACACGCTGCCCATCTGCAGCGTGCGCAAAATCAGTTACTCCACCTTCACCGTCGTCGATATGAACAGCACCGGCGAGACGCGCATCATCGAGCACGGCAACCCGCCGTTCCTGCTCATCCGCCCCAAGGGCGATGCCGTTATCGCGAAGACTGAAATTCATCCCGAGCGCTGGCACGACCGCGTCATCAGTTACTCTACCTTCGACGTGCAGCGCGAAGACCGCATCGTGTTTTTCTCCGACGGCATCAGCCAGGCCGGCATGGGCGAATACCGCACTCCGCTCGGCTGGGGCATGCAGAGCGTGGAAAAATTTGTTCGCGAGCAGATCGATCGCCACCCTTACATGTCGGCGCGCGAGTTATCCCGCATCCTCGTCACAAAGGCAGAAGAGGTCGACGGCCTCACCGCCAAGGACGACATCACCTGCGCCGTTGTCTACTTCCGCAGCCCGCGCCAATTACTCGTCCTCACCGGCGCGCCCTTCAATCGCGCCCACGATCACGACCTGGCTAAAATGGCCGAGCGCACTCCCGGCCGCAAG
>Ga0181516_10002772_pt1 | contig 12179 bp, 6 predicted proteins | sample PEATcosm2014_Bin_25_FD_121104 | JGI IMG/M metagenome (GOLD analysis project Ga0181516, IMG submission 121104) | Peatland microbial communities from MTU Mesocosm Facility, Houghton, MI, USA - PEATcosm2014_Bin01_10_metaG | ecosystem: Environmental > Terrestrial > Soil > Wetlands > Peat | place...
GCGGAGTCAATGGCACTCCCACGTTCTTCCTCAACGGCGAGCGTTACGACGGCTCGTGGGAATTTCCAGAGCTGCTGCTCGTCTTGGATCAGGCAGTGGAAACCTCCAGCCCCCGTGCGGAACCATAGTCTCCGGACAGCTTCAGGGTAAGGCGAAAATGCAAGTTGCCGATGTGATTGAGTAGCGGGTGTGAAGATTTCGCCATGTGTTTGCTGCTTGTTGCCACGATCCCACGATTGAGGGCCTTATGTCCAAAGAAGAGGATGACGCAGGGAATAACCATCTGTCGCTTCGTGAGAAGCTGCTCGACGGCCTTCATGATGGCGTCTACTTCGTGGACAAGGATCGCAAGATTCTCTATTGGAACCAGGGTGCCGAGCACCTAACCGGATACCGTGCCGACGAGATGGTTGGACGTTTCTGCTTTGATAATCTGCTCTCCCACGTCAATGACGCTGGCTGCGCACTCTGCCTGAATGGATGCCCGCTGGCAGCCACCCTAGACGATGGCGAGCGTCGCGAAAGCGAAGTGTATCTTCGCCACAAACACGGACATCGAGTTCCTGTCTCGGTGCGGATTGCGCCCCTCTATGATGGCAATCAAAAAGTAGTGGGGGCGGTTGAAATCTTCAGCGACGCCACGGCCAAAAAGCGGATTGAACGCAGAGTAGGTGAGCTGGAGCACCTGGCGTTCCTCGACGCCCTGACCGGCATTCCGAACCGCCGCTATGCGGAGTTGAAGGTGGGCCAGGCAGTGCAGGAGGTTCAGCTCTTCGAACGTTCGGTGGGACTCCTCATGTTTGACGTGGACAACTTCAAGACCGTGAATGACCGTTATGGCCACGGGGGCGGTGATGAGGCCCTGCGTACCATGTGCAAGACACTCTCCCATCATCTCCGCTCGGGAGACACCGTGGGGCGCTGGGGAGGCGAAGAGTTTCTGGTCATCGTAACGGACATCGCACAGGAAGGACTGGGCGAGTTCGCCGACCGCTGTCGAATGCTGATCGCAGAATCAGTCGTCCCAGTGGCTGGCGAACAACTTCGCATCACGGTGTCTGTAGGGGCCACCATTATCAAGACCGATGATTCGGCGCACGCGGCCATCAGTCGCGCCGATGAACTAATGTACAAGAGCAAGGCCGCCGGACGGAACCGAATCACCTTGGGCTGATAGTCGCTACGGTTCGCGCGAATGCCAGCGCACTCCGACCCGTGCCAGCGTGGGCGGAGCAACGTTCAGGGTAGGCGTGCGTGCAATCGCATAGCGACGGTCCAGCAAATTATCCACCACAATGTAGGCAGCAAAGCCGCGCGGCAAAGATCGCGTGACACCCGCGTTGGCCACAAATGCCCCCGCTAACGGAAACTGATTCAGATCGTCATCGAACTGTCGGCCAAAGTAGCGGCCATCCACCACCACCGTCCAATCCCGGCGCACATAGCTGACTCGCACAGTCGCGGAGTGGCGCGGCACCTCGGGAATCCAAAGACCCACGAGTGCCGGATTGGCCGCAAAGCTGGCCACCGTGGAGTGCGAGTACTGATAGGCGGCGTCCAACTGCATCGTGCGGAAATGCAGGCTCGCAGCGGCTTCCATGCCAGTGGCACGGAGAGCTCCCAGGTTCTCACGCTCACGGGTAATCAGCGAAGCTGTTGAGCTGAGCGTCACGTTTGAAACAGGATCGTGAATGTCATTCCAAAAGCCGGTGGCCCGCAGCGACGTGCGCGCATTGAGCGCGTAGAGCGCCGCAACCTGTGCGACCGTGGATCGCTCATCGCGCAACAAAGGATTGGCGTTCGTCAAGATATTGCCAACCCGGAAGCTGCGGTAAAGCTCGTTAACAGTTGGCGCGCGAAACGCCCGTGCGATGGATGCGGATAACGTCCATCTCGATTGCGGCGAATAGGTGAGAGCGATGCGCGGATCGAAGGCGAGTGCGCTTTTCGAAGGCAGTTGCGTGTACGTGGTCTGCGACGAGGCAGCCGGCGGCACGGTGATGGAGCGGGCATCGAAGTTCGCCCAGTGATCGAGACGCGCCGAAACATTCAGCAGGAGCTTTTGCGAGAGGCGCAGACGATCCTCGACGAACGCGCCGTAGCGCGATTGCACGCCGCCATTGCGCAGGTAACCCACCGGAAGGCCGCCCGAGTAGGCGTACTCGTCGCTTTCGCCCTCGATATGGCGGAGATCCACTCCGGCGACCAGCAACTGGCGCGCCGCCGCAGGGCGCGACCACAAGAGGCTCGCTCCGATCTGGCTGGCCGGGACACCCTGATTGCGCGTCAGCGCCTCACTGTTGCGGTCCGTACTGATCGAAGTGAACGTCTGGCGCAGCGTTTCCGTGCCTCCATACACTCGCGCAGAAAACACTCCGAAGCGGCTACTGGTGACGTCCCATCCTGTGCTGAGATCGCGCAGGGTCGCACCGTTCGTTTGCAGATGCGTTCCATTCTGCCGCGATTCACCGTAGAGTGATCCGCCGAAGAAGACGCGCACGTTGGGGTTGAGCTGAAAATCGAAGCGCGGAGCAAACCCCTCGTCCGTGGAACCAGAGTAGAAGTCGACCGCGCCGCGCAGTGCGAAAGGTACGGGGATGTAGCCATCGGTCGAGCTGCCAAAGAACAATCCGGACGCAGCCCACCGCCCACGATGCGTGGAGAGAGTAGCCGAACCGTTTGGGGTGTGTAGGTTCCCATACGAAAAATCCACGGTTGCATGCGAGGTATCAGAGGCCAGGTCAAACGGTTGTGGCGAGACAATGTTGATAGCTCCGCCGATTGCGTCACTGCCATACAGTCCGCTGCCGCCTCCGGTCTGCAACTCGACTCGCTCAGGCGCGGTGGCAGGAAGGCGCTGCCAGTACACCCATCCTCCGAAGGGATCGTTAAGCGGGATGCCGTCCTCTAACACCAGCGCGCGACTGGCGGCGCTGGAGCCGGTTCCCTGCAAAGAGACTCCCTGCGTCGTGGGATTCGCCGTCCAGGAAGGCGTGCGACGGTAGAGCGAAAACCCGGGAGCCGCTCGCAACGCTTCGTCCAGCGATAGCGTAGGCGCAAGGCCAAGCGACTTCGCACTGAAAGTTGTGGTCCCCGGCGCAAGCATGCCGCTGGATGCGCTCACGCAGACTAACTCCCCTGGCCGTGCAATTGAGAGTCGGATCACGAGGTGAGCCGCATCCGCAGAGGTTATTCCCGCTAGCGAAATATGTTCCTCGGCAAAGCCCGACGCCAGTACCGTGACCTCGCCGGATGCTACCGCCAGCCGAAATCGGCCCTCCGCATCGCTGCGCGTCACGTGGCCCTGCGAGTCGCTGAGCATGGCACCGGAAACAACCGCTCCCGTGGAATCCGTGACCACGCCGCTGATTGCGGTCTGGGCCACGGCAGCGGAGACCAGCAACAGCACTGCGGCGAAGAAGAGCGAGGTGAATCTCACCATGCGAGCATTCATCGAACAGCTTGGATGCAAGCTCCTGAATCCCGTTTGCCCCGCCTGTATTCTCGGTTTGAGTTCTACGGCTATTCCCAGTATGCTGAGTGCCACTTCGGTGGCGTCCATGGGGTGTGGCGCCGCTGCCGTTCTCGTTTTGCGGAAATCGCGAGGTTCAGAATGCCAACCGTTGGACTGTTCATTCCTTGCTACGTCGATCAGCTTTATCCGCAGGTGGGCTTGGCCACGCTTCACATCCTGAAGAGCCTTGGACTCAACGTCGAGTTTCCTGAAGAGCAAACCTGTTGCGGCCAGCCGATGGCCAACATCGGTTGCACAAGCGATGCCGAGCCCCTTGCAAAACGCTTCCTCCACATCTTCGGCGGCTACGAGCATGTGATTGCCCCATCTGGAAGCTGTGTCTCAATGGTGCGCAACCACTACGAGCAATTCCTTTCAGGCCAGCCCGGATTCGAACACCTGCGCAGCAACACCTTCGAACTGTGCGAGTACCTCGTGGACATTGCGCGCGTCTCCCGCGTGGATGGTGAGTTTGCCCATCGCGTCGGATTGCACATGAGCTGCCATGGCCTGCGCGAGCTCGGCCTGGCCAGTGACACGGAACGCATGGTGCCGCCATTCAACAAGGTCCGCGGCTTGCTGAGCCAATTGCGCGGCATTGATTTGAAAGAGCTCTCGCGCCCCGATGAGTGCTGCGGATTCGGCGGCACGTTCGCCATCACCGAAGAGGCTGTCTCTTCGCTGATGGGACGTGATCGCATTGCCGATCACGAGAACGCTGGAGTGGAAGTGTTGACCGGGTTCGATATGTCTTGCCTTATGCACCTGGATGGACTGATTCAGCGGGCGCACAAACCGATGCGCGTGATGCACGTTGCTCAGATTCTGGAAAACGCGAGGCTCTCATGAGCAGTCATCCTGAAAAAGCATCTGCGTTCCTCACCGACGAGCCACGCGCTCACTGGCATGATCAGTCCGTGTGGTTCGTGCGCGTAAAGCGTGACCGCCAGGCCAAGATGATTCCCGAGTGGGAGCAACTGCGCGAGACTGCGGCGGGCATCAAATCGCACACAATCTCGCGCATGGCCGAGTACCTTGAGGAGTTCGAAAAGAACGCCACCGCCAACGGCATTCATGTGCATTGGGCACGCGACGCCGCCGAGCACAATGAGATTGTCTATCGCATTCTGGCCGACCACGCGGTGACGCGACTGGTGAAATCGAAGTCCATGCTCACCGAAGAATGCGACATGAACCCGTATCTCGAGGAGCGCGGCATTGAGGTGGTGGACACCGATCTTGGTGAGCGCATCATGCAGTTCCTGCACCAGCCTCCCAGCCACATCGTGATGCCGGCCATCCATCTCAAGCGCGAGGAGATTGGTGAGCTCTTCCACATCAAGCTGGGCACCACGAAAGGCGCGAGCGACCCCAATTACCTGACCGAGGCGGCGCGCGGACACCTGCGCGAAAAGTTTCTGGCCGCGCAGGCCGGGCTGACGGGAGTGAATTTCGCCATCGCCGAAACCGGGGGCGTGGTGGTTTGCACCAACGAAGGCAATGCCGACATGGGAACAAGTCTGCCGCCGCTGCACATCGCCTGCATGGGCGTGGAGAAAATCATACCCGGCACGCACGAGCTCGGAGTTTTTCTGCGTCTGCTGGCGCGCAGCGCAACCGGTCAGCCGGTCACCACCTACACCAGTCACTTTCACGGACCGGTACGCGACGGAGAAATGCACGTGGTCATCGTGGACAACGGACGCAGCGCCATCCTCAACAGCAAAGAGCATCGCCGAATCCTGTCCTGCATTCGCTGCGCCGCCTGCGCCAACACCTGCCCGGTGTATCGCCGCTCCGGTGGCTACAGCTATGACTACACAATCCCCGGCCCCATTGGCTCTCTGCTGGCGCCGCTGCGCGACCTGCGCAAATACAGCACCCTGCCCTATGCGTGCAGCTTGTGCTCCTCGTGCACAGACGTTTGTCCCGTGAAGATTGACCTGCACCACGAGCTTTACACCATGCGTCAAGAGGTTGTGAAGCAAGGCATATTGCCGCTGCATAAAAGAATCGCCATGGCCGCGATGCGCTGGGTAATGAGCGTGCCGTGGGCCTACCGCATGGCCGGAAAGCTGATGCGATGGCTTGTTCCGCGACTGCCACGAGCCTTGGTTTACAGCAAGCTGAATACCTGGGGACGGCAACGCGAGCTACCTCCGATGCCTAAGAAAAGTTTCCGCGAGCTGCTCAAGGAGGAGCGTTCATGAGCAGCCGCGATTCCATACTGCGTGATTTGCGCCGCAACGCTCCGACGCTCTCGCCACTGCCAACGGTTCCTGCAGGAGTGGAATACGACGACCCTCAACGGCAGTTCGAGGAGGTGTTCACCTCGGTTGGCGGACGCTGCGTGCACGTGCCTGATGCGGCGGCTCTGAAGGCTCAGGTTGCGAGCCTCGATGTGTACGCCAATGCTCGAACCATCGCCTCCCTGGTAGATGCAATTGACAGTCGCAACCTTGATCCCGCAACCATCGCGGACCCGCATCAACTTGCTGACGTCGATGTCGCCGTTCTGCCCGCCGAGTTCAGAGTGGCGGAGAATGGCGCAGTGTGGATTCCTGGCAGCGCGCTGGGACCGAACCGCGCGGTCTTCGTCATCGCGCAGTATCTTGTCATCGTGTTGAACGCGTCAGAAATCGTCTCCAACATGCACCAGGCTTACGAGCGAGTGCAGATCGAGCGTCCCGGATTCGGCTTGTTTCTCTCGGGACCATCCAAGACCGCAGACATTGAGCAATCGCTGGTGATCGGCGCACATGGCGCGCGCAGTTGCACTCTGTTCCTCGTGGGTTCGCCGTAACCAGCTTGCGCGCAGTTCGGGACCTCCAACGGTATCGGCTCACGCGGCGGCGACGAAGCGGTAATAGTTCGAATCAGTCGATCTTCGTAACGCCACCAGCCCTGAAAAATCCGGTCGCTGCCCAAGCGAACTTGCAGTGGACGCCATGTGTCCGACGCGTCGAATTCAACGGAAGACATCGGTGTGACCGTCAAGCACCTCGTGTCCATCCGAAGGCCAATCCGCAGTGTTTTAAGCACGCTCTCCTTTGCGCTCCACAGCAACGCCAACAGCGCCGCCCGATCCGCCAAATCAGCGCAGGCGATCCACTCCTGTTCTGGGATTGTGAAGTAGTCAGCCGCGAAGGCATCACTGCGCGGTTCCACGGTTTCCAGGTCGCAACCTACATCGTTTGCCAGTGCCTCGTCAGATTCTGTAATCGCGCAAAGAGCGGTTCCAGCGCTATGACTGATCGAGATGCTGACGTCGGCTGCGATGCCCACGAGAACTACCTCGGGAGCACCTGAAGCCGCAGGACGAATTTCAATTTCCGCCAGCGATTGGGCATCGGCGGGCCGGTGCATATAAGACGCGAGCGCGAGCTTCGCAGTCCATCGTCCCAGCCGCCAATCACTTCGACGTTTTTCGAAGCGCATGGCGTTGAGTGACGCGACATCTCTCGCGCTCAGCCAATCATTCTCCACCGGCACGTCGGCTACGCACTGTTCCAGCCAATACACATTCATGCCTGCCCTCGCCGTTCGTCAGGCAACCGCATGCAAAGCCTTCAACAACTCGCCGCTCACACTCTCCGGCAATGCGATCGTCTGGTAGCCGTGCAGTTGCAGATACACTTTCCCCGCTGCATCCACCACCTCCGCATCAAACGTCCCTCCATCCGGCTGAGGAGTGATGACCGCATAGAACTGGCCGTTCGCCTGTTCCGGTGCCGTCAGCGGGCATACCTGGTGGACATGCAGAGGCAGTCCCATCCGTCCGTCTTCGCTCATCTCCCAAAGTCCGGCGGTCTGGAAACAAAACTCAATCAGTCGCGGCTCCAACACTGTTTTGCGGTCGGCGGGTTGATGATTGGCCGGAAGGCTTTGCGCCATCTGTCCCACTGCTCCACCGTTCAGCCATGCCTGGTTCATCACCTGGTAGGCGGGCCCGTGGAAGTAGATGCGATAGATGTCTGAAGCCTTGATGTTTGCTCCTTCGGACTGCGGGAGCTTGTTGGCTGTAACTGGCACAGGCGCCTCTTTCGACATGCGCACGCGGCCCGTGAAGTGAGTCGTTGCTTCCGGCTCTGCCTGCTTCGGAAGAGTTCGATAGCCGATCAACTTGCAGTCCGCCACAACGGAATCGCCCTGTTGCGTGATCATCGCCTTGATCGTTACCGTGCGCGGCTGGTTGCGGTAGAACTTGAAGGGAGCCATGAAGTTGATGTCTTCCACGGCTTCAATGTGCCAACCAGGCAACAATGCCAGCGCCGCTTCGGCGAATGCCTCAATCCCCATCACGCCCGGCAGCACCGGAGTGCCGCTGATCTGATGGTCATAGAGGAACGGTTGAGCCGTCGGGTCCAACGTAGTCTCAATCGTTAGTCCGCTGTGGATTCCCACGCTCACCACTTTGCCGACCATCGGCCCGAGTGCGAATGAAAGACTCGCCGCTTCTGTATCCAATCCCCCGGTTGCGTCCAATTCGTTCATCAGTATTCCGAGACGCTGACCGATCAGGATTTCTCCAGTGGTGCCTCCCATCGTCAGTTCGCGGCGAATCAAAGGAATGCCCGCCTCGGGTGGCAACATATCAATGCCCGCCACTTCCATCATCTTGGGAATGGAGCCGCGCGTCGCCATGCCGATGCCGCCCCATGCCGTCCAATCAATCGCAATGCCGCGAGTCGCCGGCTTCGTCGTGCGGAAGCTCGAAGTGATCTTGCACAGCAGGTCATTCGCCGAGCTGTAATCGGCCTGGCCTCCGTTTCCGAAGCGTCCAGCAATCGAGCTGAACGCTACGGTCGCACCCAACGGCATGTCGTCAATCGAGCGCAGCAGATTGAACCAGCCATCGCTCTTGACGTCGAAGATCAGGTCGAACTCACGAGGGTCTTTGTCCGGCAGAAAGTGACTGCGCTCGATGCCCGCCGCATGCAGCAGAACATCAATGCGCCCACTTTGCTGACGTACCTGGTTGATCACCTCCGCGACACCCTCCGCGTTGGTGAGATTCACGCTGAAGTAATGTGCAGTGCCTCCCGCATCGTGCACGGCTTTGATGGCGCTGAGCGCAGCATGAGCTCTCTCCATGGCCGCCAATTCCTTTTCAACCAGCGCAGGAGTCGCGCGCTCACCGCGTTGCTGGATCCGTGCAAACAGATCGCGCTTGAGTCCATCTTTATCGCTGACAAACCGCTTCAGGTCGGGATTCTCAGGATCAGGCTTCGGCACCAGGTCCAGCAGGTAGAACGTGCCTCCCGAGGCCGCGGCCAGATCAGCCGTGATCGCCGAGACGATGCTTCCCGCTGCTCCTGTAATGACAAATACGCTGTTCTCATCCAGGATTAATCCGGGCTCCCCGTCAATGGCAGGCCGCTCTTGCAGGCTGATCGTCCAGCGCGCTCCGTCTCTGTATCCAATCTCAACCGCACCAGGATCGCGCGTGGTTTCTGCAATCAGGAGTTCGGAGAGTTCGCCCGCATCATAGCCAAGATCGAAATCGACTGCTTTGACCAGAACATCTCCGCGCTCCCGCTTGTACGTCTTCGTCATTCCCACCACTGCGCCACCCAGCGGCGCAACTGCTCCCGCCTCGTCGTATCCGTGTTGGCCTCCGAGCAGCGTCGCAGAAACTAGGAACGTTCCCGGCGCGGCAATCTGCTCATACAGCGTTCGCATCGTGTTGTAGAGCGCCTTGACGCGCACGTTCAGCGCCCCACGCCAGTCAGTCAGGTTCATCGCTCGCAGGCTCTTCTCCTGATCCAGCGCAGCGAGCCAGTAAACGCCCTGCACCGGACCAGCCGCCATCCACGTCTTCAGACGTTCGACCATTGCGTCGGCATCCAGCATTCCCTCGATGCGCAACACCTCGACACCCATCGACTGCAACTGCCGGATAAGCGCATCTGCCACTCCCGAGTGGTCGGGCATCAGCACCACCCTCGAGCCCGGCCCAAGAACCACGCCCGTAGACTTGCACAGATTCAGCGCAGGACGCAGCACAGGCACCGGCACGCGGCGAGGAATTCGGTCCGCCGCTTCAAACGATGCGACTGCCGCACGCGGTCGAGCAGGCTGCACCTTAGCAGCTTGTGGAGCTGTAGCCTTCGCCTCTGCGGCAGGAGAAACCTGGGTCTGAACGCCCTGCTTATCCACCGCGAACTTGATCACATGTGCCAAGGTCGGAAAGTCGTGCAGCTTCAGATTCTCTTCGCGAGGAATGTTGTAAGCCGCACGCACGGCCGCAAACATCTCCGCCTGCTTCACGGTATCAACGCCAAGGTCTGCTTCCAGATCGAGATCGAGATCCAGCATATCCTTGGGATAGCCCGTCTTCTCCGCGACAATCTCCAGCACTTTCTCCTTGATGGAATCGACAGAAACGGCCTCAACCATCGGCGCTGGTGCAGCCTTCGACGTCTCCGCATCCGCAGAGAATGTCGCAGCGACCGCCACAGCTTGGGCCGGCGCGTCAATCGAGACGGGTATTGCGGTCTCGTGCAACGCGCCCTGTTTATCCATTGCGAACTTGATTACGTGTGCCAGCGTCGGAAAGTCGTGCAGTTTCAGATTCTCTTCGCGAGGAATGTTGTAGGCCGCGCGCACGGCCGCAAACATCTCTGCCTGCTTCACGGTATCAACGCCAAGGTCTGCTTCCAGATCAAGATCAAGATCCAACATATCCTTGGGATATCCGGTCTTCTCCGCCACAATCTCCAGCACTTTTTCCCGGATGGAATCAATCGTTACCGCTGCAACCATCGGCACTGGTGCAGCCTGCGAGGTCTCCGCATACGTAGAGGATGTCGCAACGGCCGCAACCCCCTGCTTGTCCAAGGCGAACTTGATCACATGTGCCAGCGTCGGGAAGTCGTGCAGCTTCAGATTCTCTTCGCGAGGAATGTTGTAGGCCGCGCGCACGGCCGCAAACATCTCCGCCTGCTTCACCGTATCGACGCCAAGGTCTGCTTCCAGATCGAGGTCGAGATCCAACATATCCTTGGGATATCCCGTCTTCTCCGCCACAATCTCCAGCACTTTCTCCCGGATGGATTCAATCGTTACCGCTGCAACGATAGGCGCTGGCGCAGCCATGGCGGCAACCGCTGCGGACACAGGCTTCGCAACGGCGTTCGCTGCCGCCGTCACCGGACTGCTCGCCCCAGCACGCTTTTCATGCACGAAACGGATGACGTGCGCGAGGGTTGGAAAATCGTGAAGCTTTATATTTTCATCCCGAGGAATGCTGTAGATCTCGCGAATCGCTGCCATCATCTCCGCCTGTTTCACGGTGTCAACGCCGAGGTCTGCTTCCAGATCCAGATCAAGGTCCAGCATATCCTTGGGATATCCCGTCTTCTCCACAACCAGGTTCAGGACGCGTTCTTGCACGTCATCCTCGCCGATATTGTTTGCAGCCGCCACCACCGCCACTGGTTCCGCTGTAACTTGCTTCGCTTCTGCCGCCACGGGCGCCGCCGCTGGAACTTCAACCTTCGCGCTGCGCTCGTGCACAAATCGAATGACGTGGGCAATCGTCGGAAACTCGCGCAGCTTGATCTGGTCATCGCGCGCGATGCCGTAAGCTTCACGAATCGTGGCAAACACCTCTGCTTGTTTCACCGTGTCCACGCCGAGGTCCGCTTCCAAATCCAGATCAAGGTCAAGCATGTCGATGGGATAGCCGGTCTTCTCTGCCACTAGGGCGAGCACTCGCTCTTTCACCGAATCGCCCGCCTTGTCGCCCGCTTTGATCGACACTGCTTCCCTCAACGGCGCAACTGTTTTCACCTGCGCAACTGCCTCAACGATTTCCGCGGTCTTCTGCATCGTCGGCCGGGCAACTTCCGCCACACGCGCTGGCTCTGATGGCGGAGCGATCGGCTTCGCCGGAGGCGCGGATTGAGCGCTCCTGGAAGCTTCCGCCATCGCATGAGCCTTTTCGTCACGCACCCGCAGCGTGCGATGCACCACTTCCAATTCGGAAGCCGGGAGCCCTGCAATCTGATTCATCCAAGCCGTCCACGCTTGCTGATCCACAATGCGATACCCATAGCCAAGCGCATTTTGTTTTGCATGGGCTCCGTCTTTCGTCGTTATCCAATGCAGCAGCGTCATGCTGATCTGCGAACCAAACCCGGCTGCCAACCGCAATGCGTATTCGACAGGATAGATGCCACCCTTCGACAGGTTCAGAGCTCCCAGTTCCGGATCAACTTCCTTGAAGTTTGCAACCGGAGGCACGCATCCGGTTTCGAGCGCTTTCACGGCCACCACATCTTCTATTCCGGTGGCCATCGCGTGTCCGGTGAAACCCTTCGTGTTGGCGATCACAATCTTGTCAGCAACGTCTCCAAAGACTTTACGCAGTGCGTTGATCTCCGCCGACGCGCTTCCTCCGCGAGCTGGTGTATAGGTTTCGTGCGAGACAAAAACCATCTTCGGCGCAATATCTTTGCGCGAGATGTTCTTCGCGCTTTCCGCCTGCACGATCAGGTTTTCCATGAGCTGGCCGATATGCTGCACATCGAGCCGCGTACCGTGGAAAGCGCTGTTCGCCGTCACCGTGCTCACAACTTCGCAGATTGGTTGCAGTCCACGTTCTCGCGCGGCCTCTGCGCTCTCAACCACGAGAGCTGCGGCTCCCATGCCGACCACCATA
>Ga0181516_10002773_pt1 | contig 12178 bp, 4 predicted proteins | sample PEATcosm2014_Bin_25_FD_121104 | JGI IMG/M metagenome (GOLD analysis project Ga0181516, IMG submission 121104) | Peatland microbial communities from MTU Mesocosm Facility, Houghton, MI, USA - PEATcosm2014_Bin01_10_metaG | ecosystem: Environmental > Terrestrial > Soil > Wetlands > Peat | place...
CGCCGTTGCCGAGCAGAATCACCACTCTGAAGTTCAAGGTATCGTTGATGGCAAGGTCGGGGATGCCGTCTCCATTGAAATCGCCAGCGACGATCTGCGAGGCATTGGCTCCCGTGGAGGCGCTTGTGCTGACTGCATTGAAGGTTCCATCGCCATTGCCGAGGAAGATATTTACAACGCCGGTTGAAGTCACCACGGCAAGGTCCGGAATGCCATCGCCGTTGAAATCCGCAGATGTAATTGCTTCAGGATTCGAAGATGTTTGCGGACTGTTTGCGCTAGTCGTGAACGTGCCATCGGTGTTGCCAAGCTTGATCGTTATTGCGTTGTATTCGGGATTGAGGATGGCTACATCGGTGATCCCGTCCGCGTTAAAGTCTGCGGCAACGAGCGCGCCGGGTCCGGGACCGGTCGGCGTGGTACTGAGTTGCGACCAAGTGAGAGCCGGACTTCCGGCAACCAGGTTCTCGGTAAATGAGAGTGTGTCCTTGCCAGTGCCGGTATCCACGATAGTGATTATTCCGAGAGGAGCCATTGGGCCGGCTCCGTTCACCGTCGCACTCAGTGAGTAGTTACCGACAGTTCCCGAACTCGTTAGCGTGGTTGTGGTTGGATAGGAGCCGTCTACCTGTAGGCTGCCGGCGCTCGAAGAGGATGCGACGTTGGCCGCCGTACCCGCGAACACTGCCTTGTAGCTGTAAGCGCCGGGCAGCGGTAACAGATTGATCGACGCCACGCCGCTGCCGGTCAACTGCGCCGATCCAAGCAGATTGATATCTCCGCAGTAACTTGCCGTGCTGACGCAGAAGTTGACTAATCCGGAGGTCACATTCGAACTGCCGGAGGTCACAGTCGCGGTCAAAGTCACTGGCTCTCCCCAAGCCACTGTGCTTACCGTGGAGCCTCCGGAGGTGATTGCCAGAGTCGTTGTGCTCGATGCCGCGGGCGATCGAATTGTAATTGGCATTTGCGCGGAGGCGGAAAGAGCGCCTGAAGTGCCCGTGATGGTGGCAGTAGCAGTGCCCGCCTGCGCGGAACTCGCGGCTGTGAATGTGAGGACGCTGCCGGTCGCCGACGAACTCGGATTCCACGCCGCGGTGACTCCGGAGGGTAACCCGGAAATAGAGAAATCAACTGTTCCGCCAAATCCGTTGACGCCACTTACTGCAACTGAGGAATTCTCCGTGCCCCCAGGCAGCAGATAGATACTGTCGGGCGAGGGAACAAGCGTGAAGGATGGAGCCGTAACTGTCACCGTGACGGATGTGGATGAAGTAATTGAACCATAGGTCCCGGTAATGGTGACGGTCCAGGTTCCCGGCGCTGCCGAACTGCTCGCTATAAGAGCCATAGTCGAGTAAGAGGTGGCTGGGTTCGTCCCAAAGCCCAAACCCACGTCAGACGGTAACCCAGAGGCGCTCAATCTGACCGCGCCAGAGAAGCCATAAGAACCCAAAATATCGACATAACTGATCGAAGTCCCGCCCTGGTTCATCGTAAAAGAGCTCTGGCCCGGGCTAAGCGTGAACGACGGAGCGACAACGGTAAGGGTAATGGTCGTGGATGCCACTATCGATCCCGATGTTCCCGTTACGGTGATTGTGTACGCTCCGGTTGACGCCACATTGGTGGCGGAGAAGGTCAGCTCACTCCCATAGGGTCCCGGATTGGGGCTGAAGCTCGCTGTCACGCCGCTGGGCAGCCCGCTCACGGAGAAAGTAACGAAGCTGGTGAACCCATTCACGCCCTCAACGGAGACATTGCTGTAACCGCTTCCGCCCTGGGCGATGGTTATCGGCGAAGCGCAGCAGAGGGTAAAACTGGGAGCGGCCACGGTAATGGTGACGGGAGTTGAGGAGGTCACTGTACCGCTGGTTCCGGTTAATGTTGTCGTGTAACTGCCGGCAGCCACCGACCCGCTCGCGGTGAGTGTAAGCTGGCTCGAGTTTGAATAACCGGTAAGACTCACAGGGTTTGTTAAAAACGAGGCCGTAACTCCTGAAGGCAAACCGCTCATTGAGAGAGTCACATTCCCGTTGAAGCCGTTGCCACCGTATACGTAAACATACGACGTGGTTGTTGTGCCGATACCCAGCGTGACGAGGCCTGGACTAGAAAGCGAGAAAGAGGGTGCAACGATGGTGAGGCTCATCGTTGTCGAAGACGTAGTTGAACCGGACGTGCCGGTAATCGTAATGGTGTAGTTTCCTGTGGCGGCAGCCGCGGTGGCCGTAAACAAATAGGGACAGTTGTAGGTCGTTGGGTTTGAGCTGCAAGTTGCTGTGACGCCGGCAGGCAGGCCGCCGACAGTGAAAGTCACGTTTCCACTGAAACCGAATAGATCGTTGACGTAGAAGTAGCCTGTCGAGCTTCCGCTCTGCGAAAGGGCAAGGCTGGTCGAACCGTAGACAGTAAAGGTGGGAGCGCCAACAGTCAGGCTGAATGTGGTGGAGGAAGTAATCGTCCCCGCTAGGCCCGTAACCGTGACGGTATACGTTCCAGGAGCCGCCGAACTGCTTGCCGAAAAAGTCATCTGGCTAAAATATGTGGTAGGGTTTGTGCCGAATGATGCCGTAACTCCAGCCGGCAGCCCGGAGGCCGACAGCGTGACACCTCCAGTAAAGCCATACTGATCGTTGACATAGACGTATGCTGTTGCCGTTGCTCCCTGCCCGAGGGAAACGCTTCCGCCGCTGCTCAGCGTGAATCCGGGGGCGTTCACCGTCAAGGTCAAAGTGGCGGTCGCCGTGATTGCTCCGGAGGTTCCCGTGATGGTCAACGTCGAGCTCCCAACCACAGCTGAGCTGCTGACGGCGATCGTCATCTGACTTTCGGAACTGACGGGATTCGGGGTGAAGAACGCCGTAACACCGCTCGGCAATCCACTGACCGATAAAGTTACGTTTCCGGTAAACCCATTTGTGGGTTCAATGTCCACGTAATTGGACGTTGTGGTTCCCTGCCCCACGGAGATAAGGTTGTTCGTCACCAAAGTAAATCCGGGTGCAACCAGATTCACATAGACCGAAGTCGAAGCCGTGAGCGATCCCGATGTGCCAGTGACGGTGACATAGCCGGTCCAAGATACCGCCGTACTGCTCGCAGTCAATGTCAAGACGCTTGTCGTGGTCGCCGGATTTGTACCAAAGGAGGCGGTCAGTCCGCTCGGCAAACCGGAAGCCTGTAAGTTGACGCTGCCGGTAAATCCATAAAGGTCATTGACGGAAATGGTTGTAGTTGCGCCAGCGCCCCGATTGACGGTGACGGCAGACGGAGACGAAGACAGTGCAAAACTCGGTCCGTGGATTACGAGATCCAGCGTCGACGTTTCCGTGATCGCACCCGATGTTCCAGTGACAGTAACGAAATAGGCGCCTTGAGATGCCGAATTCGAAGCGGTCAGCGTGAGCACGCTTGTGGTGCTTGTCGAAGCTGAACTGAAAGACGCTGTCACACCGGCCGGCAGAGCGGACGTGACCGCAAGATTCACCATTCCACTGAAGCCGCCCGCGTCGGTCACGGTGATTGTGGTTGTGGCATTCGAGCCCTGTACTACGTTCACTGTTGCAGCGGAGGCGGAGATCCAGAAGCCCGGCACTTCAGGCCCGGCCAGGTCATTTATCAGCGATTGACCCGCTGCACTGCCCCATCCTGTTGTCAGGTCATAGCCTGGAACGGCGCTAAACCAGACCGTCTGATTGTCAGTATCGTTATTGCCTGACTGGATGTCGTGGAAATCCGCGCTGTAATTGGAACCGGCGCCGATCTGGCTGAGTGCCGCATCTATAAACCCTATTCCGCCCAAGGGTGCGTTTCCGGCCTCAACTGCCTGCTGGTTCACAAGCGCCATGAAGCCAGCCCAGCGCGGCGTCGCGAAACTGGTGCCCGCCCAGTTGCCGCTGCACTCGCCCAGATTGCAGTTGTAATTATCGTAGTCTCCTTCCATGGCGACGTCGGGCACATTGCGTAATGTGTTTGACCCGCCATTGCTGGAATTGGCGAGGCCGGATTGCCAGCTTGGGATCGGGATGTTGTCGGGGCTGATTCCACCACCGCTTCCTTGCATCTCCGAGTTCCACACAACCTCACCGGACCATGCGCCACCCGCCGCGGTGGTTGTCAGGTGCGTTCCGCCGACTGCAGTCACATACTGGCTCTCAGCTGGATAAAAGTAGGGACTAATCGAAATCTGATAGGCGCCGTCATCTCCCGATGCGGCGAAAAACGTCTGTCCCTGCGCCGCCATCTCCTGAAAAATGGCTTCTTGAGCAGGTATGCTGTCTGGAATCCAGCCCCAGGAACAGCCGATTTGCTTTGCGGTATTGTCGGTCGCGATCTGATTGAGAACCGCATCGGAAGCGGTTGGGGATTGTGGATTGCCTACATAGACTTCTACGGCGCTGAGTCCAGGCGCCATGCCGACGGCCTGCACGATATCCAGCACCTGTTCACCGTCTTGTTCGAAGACCGCATCGGTTGCCCCACCGACCAGAACATTTTCGACGGGAACGCTGGAAGTCTGGCCGGCTCCGCTGAAAACTAAGGCGACGTCGCTCTGCAGATACCCGCCGTACTCAACGAGCGCCACTGTCTGATTCACTCCAGTCAGCGCGGCGCCGCCATAATAAGCAGCGCGCATATCGCTGCCCAGATAGCTTCCGCCAGGCCCTGATCCGGTCACATTTGCAATCGGAATATCCGGATTCGGAAGAGTGGTCATGGAGTGCGGGAGATATAAGTTGTTCAGACCGTCGATGTGGGCGATCTGGGCACGCAGAGCCACGGTTGGGTCCCGGTCCGGCGCATAGAACGAACGGTTCTCCGTAGGATGTTGATACTCGGCCATACGCACATGAAATGCGCTGTTGACCTGGGCCACGGTTCCTTCAATCGGGACGACCAGCCTGTTTTTTGCTTGCCCGGTTACCGTAAGCCCGTTGGCATTGGCAAAGCCGACCACCTCCTGGTAGCCCTCTTCCGTGGGTCCGAACTGAGCGGTAAATTCCTCGACGCTCAAGAACTTGCGATAGTCCGCACTGGATGGATCGTACAAACGGTTGAGAAACTGCTGCAACTGATCCTGATTCCGCAGCGGCAGCATGACGCTCAATTGCAACTTTTGATCGTCTGGCACTGCGCCCAGGAAGCGTGCGCTTTGCGAGCTCACGATCTGAGGCACATGATTCGGTAATACCTGCGCCGGCGGCACGGAAGCCGTCTGCGCAAAGCTCGTTACTGATACCGCTAATAGTGCGGAAGCGGCGGTCCGCACGAGGAATTGTGCCCAATTTTTCTTTATGAACAGGGAGAACCAGGCGCAAACGAGGAATGAAATGATCGGTCGATCCGGAAATTCAGTGAACATACCCGACCCTCCCCAATTTTCTGGAAGCAGTTATTCGGCGCATTACGGCATGAAATCGCCACAGGCGGTTCCGTTCACAATCTGTCGGGAAGACAAGAATAATACACCAAACGCGCGCAGAAGTATATTGAATCGACAGTCAAACAAATCTGCAGCATGAGTTGGCGAAGCTATTGTGGGATGTGCCGCCTGCCCGGTCGCGACCTCCATCTCCAAAATGGCCGGAACGCCTTGCGATGCCAGCCGATCAGCGTTCTGGGCTTGACCGCCAGGAGTGCAGATCTCCAATCAAAGAAGCGTGACCAGAAAATCAGCCAATGCCGGGCCGCGTTCGTTAGCCGCCGTGGCCGAAGTTCACGCACTTTGTAAGACGCCAATTTCTTATGGAGAAACTGATTCTCGACATGCAGGGACGCTCGATAACTGAGACTCATGCTAATGAGACTCGGAGCTTCGCCTGCCAAATCTCTAAAGGTGTAAATTGTCGACCGAAACCACCTCACGAGGCGCATCGATCCAATTATCACCGGGGCTCTCCGGCGGTTGAAATACCTGACGCGGATCGTACTGAAAGGCCCGCGTCTTCAACATGCAGATGGTTTTTGCGGAGCACAAGCTCAGTTTTGGGCGTGCATGGAATGATGGCGAGGAATAGCGCCGCGAATTCATGGCGAATTGAAGATGCTCGGCTTCGGTATTTCTGAGCGTAATGTCTTGAGCTGGATGCGGAGAGCACCGAGAATCCTGAGTCGGCAAAGCGACGGTCGGCGTTCCTGAGCAACCACCGGAAATCTATCGCTGCGATGGACTTCTTTACTGTGCCAATGCCGACGTTTGGAATTCTCTACTGCTTCTTCGTCATTGCCCATGAACGGCGACGGATTTTGCATTTTGATGTGGCCAGCAACCCAACGAGCGTCTGGGTGGTTCAGCAGTCGCGCAAGGCGTTTCCTTACGACACAGAGACCAAGCATCCGATCTTCAACCTCGGCTCCAGTTTCTGCGAGGATACGATCGAGGTGGTGAAATGCTTCGGCATCGCATCCAATGCGAGCCAACTTCCGCAGCCCGTGGCAGAACGGTGTTGCCGAGCGCTGGGTCGGCACCTGCAGCCATGATCTGCTCGACTATGTGATCGTTCTCAATGAACGGCATCTGAAACACATCATGAGCGAGTGCGTCCGTTATTGCCGCGAGGACCGGACGCGTCTCGGGCTTAAATTAGCGAACTCCGAAAGACCATAAGTCCGCGGCCGACACCACAGCGCGTGCAAGGGCGATTTCCATGCAACGGCTCTGCGGGTTGCTTCATCGCTACGATCTGGCCACGCAAAGCTTCGAATGCAATCATCGCGCTATTCCACGAAAAGGCCATCAGCAAGAGTGTGCCTGCTGAAGACGCGATCTTGACGATGAACATCATCAGCTAGAGCAAGGCTTCATTTAGTGAGACCTTGCCAGACAAAGCGCGCCGGTTATCCGGAAAGACACTCTACGCGGCTACGAATCGTGGATTCGCGTCCATATTCTGCCGAAGTGAGGCCAAAGGCCAATCACAGATTTGCAGGCGCGTCCTGTAGAGATGTGGCTTGAGTCTCTAGCCCTTGCTCCGAAGAGCCGCACTCACGTTCGCGGGATTCTCAGCTCACTTTGAAATTACGCGATGTGGAAGCAGGACATTCCGATTCAGGTCAATCCAATCAGTTTGGTGACGGTCAAGGGCGCGTCCAAGCGGATACGGCAGCCACGCAGCCTCACGGTTGAGCAATTCCGTTCGCTCGTTTCCGAACTTCGAGAGCCGTTCGGGACTATGGCCCTGCTGTGCATCTGCAGTGGGTCTGCGCATCTCTGAGTGCTTGGCTCTGCGCTGGTCAGATGTGGATTGGCTCAATGGAGTTCTCCGTGTTGAATGGGGCATCGTTGAGCAGACGGTTGATGATGTGAAGACCGATGAATCCCGGAAGACCTTTGCAATCGCGGAAGAGCTGCTTGAGCGACTGAAAGGGTGGAGACAGGCTTCGGATTTTCAGCGGAAAGCGATTGGATTTTCGCAAGCCCGCTGAAGATCGGGAGACTGCCCTACTCCTACACCGGCTTTTGGCGTGAACTGGACCGTGCGTGCAAGGCGTGCGGGATTGCGCACATTGGGACGCACACATTCCGGCATTCTTACCGGACGTGGATTGACGCGATTGGGACGCCATTTGGGGTGCAACAGAAGCTGATACGGCACTCCGACATTCGCACCACCATGAACATCTACGGGGATGCGCAATCGGCAGAAATGCTCAAGGCAAACGGAAAGATTGTAGAGCTGGCTTTCAGTTCGCATTGAATGGCACGGGCGCGGCACGGGGAGGAGCTAAGTTATTGATTTATTGGCTCCTCAGGTAGGACTCGAATCAACACTCAAACGTAGTTTCAACAACATGCAGGTCGGCGGATGACACCCTAGACCATGAAAGGCAGTACAAGGCCGATAAACAGAGCGCTTATAGAGCGCATTTTCCCCGCCTTTGTGCTGTAGGTTGCTCTCGTCACAAAATCTACGCAACAGCCCAGGCAGCCGAAAGCTCCTTGGCCTGCTCCAGCACCGTTTCAGTGGCCTGTTCCTGACCATCCGGCGGGTATTTGTATTTTTTCAAAATCGTCTTCACCATCAGCCGCAGTTTGGCCCGCACTGACTCCCGCACGTACCAGTCTACCGAATTGCTGGCCCGCAGCTTCTCTGTAAGCTCTCGCGCAATCTTGCGCAGCGTGGTATCCCCAAGCTCCCGCACAGACGCCTCATTCGCCGCCAGCGCATCATAGAAGGCCATCTCATCGCGAGACAAGCCAAGCTCCTCGCCCCGGTTCACAGCCGCCTTGAATTGCTTTGCCATTGCGATCAGTTCTTCAATCACTTGAGCCGTCTCTATGGCGCGATTGCGGTATCGTGTCAGCGAGTCTTGAAGCAACTCTGAGAATTTGCGGCTCTGCACTACGTTGCTTCCAAACCTGCTCTTGATTTGCCCCTTAAGCAGGCGTTCCAGAACCTCTACCGCTAGATTCTTCTCTTTCAGTTTTCGCACGTCCTCCAAGAATTCATCCGAAAGAATGCCCACGTCAGGCCGCTCCAGGCCTGCCGCAGCAAATATGTCCATCACCTCCGCTGAAACCACTGCGCGGGAAAGTATCTGCCGTAGCGCGTGTTCCTTCGCTTCGTCACTCAAAGCCGTTGCCGGATCGCGTTTTGTCAGGATCGTCCGCACCGCCTGCATGAAGGCAATCTCTTCCCGGTATTCCATCGCGCCGGGCAAGGTGCAGCAGAGCGAGTAAGCCTGCGTCATGCGCAGCACGCAATCGGCAAACCGACGCTTGCCGTCTTCCAAACCAAGAATGTGGTCCGCCGCCGTTCGCATCGGCTTCAAAGCATTTACGCGAAAACCGCCGTAATCCACCCCGTGCAGCATCCCACGCGCAACCTCCATCTCTTCCCGCACCTTCAGAAGCATCTCTCCCGCCGGGATCGTAGGCCGCCCCTTGCCCTTGCTCTCCGTGTACTCCTGCAATGCCTTCTTTAGGTCGTTCGCAATTCCTATGTAGTCCACTACGAGCCCGCCGGGTTTGTCTTTGAAGACTCGATTTACTCTCGCTATCGCCTGCATCAGGCTATGGTCGCGCATGGGCTTGTCCACATACATGGCTGTGAGGGGTGGCACATCAAAGCCCGTTAGCCACATATCCCGCACGATCACAATTTGCAGCGGGTCGTCCGCCTTCTTGAATCGCTTCTCCAGCCGCTTCTTTACCTTTGCGGGATAGACATGCCGCCTCAACGCCTCCCGGTCCGATGCGGAGCCGGTCATCACCACCTTGATTGCGCCTTTCTCTGGGTCGGGGTCATGCCACTCTGGCCGCATTTTCACAATCGCGTCGTAGAGAAGCACGCACACCTCGCGGCTCATGCAAATTACCATTGCTTTGCCGCGCATAGCGTCTTCCCGCGTCTCGAAGTGGTTCACAAGGTCCGCCGCTACCGTCTCAATGCGTGGAGCCGTGCCTACCAACTTCTCCAGCGCTGCCCACCGGCTCTTGGTCCGTGCCCTTGCCGCTTCTTCCTCGTCCTCCGTCAGCTCCTCAACTTCCTCGTCCGTCGCTTCCACGGCGGCGGAATCCATCTCCAGCTTTACCAGCCGCGACTCGTAGTAGATGGGCACTGTTGCCCCATCCTTCACCGCCTGCTCAATGTCGTAGATGTCTACATAGTCGCCAAACACGGCGCGCGTGTCCTTGTCCTTCGCGGATACCGGCGTCCCGGTAAAGGCCACAAACGTGGCATTCGGCAGCGCATCCCGCAGATATTTTGCATAGCCGTAAATCGTCTCTCCGGCTTCATTGATACGAGCCTTAAGCCCGTACTGGCTTCTGTGTGCCTCATCGCACAGCACCACCACGTTGTCCCGCTCGGTCAGCTTCGGGTAACTGTCTTCATCCTCACCCGGCACAAACTTCTGGATGGTCGTAAACACAATGCCGCCCGATGGCCGCTGATTCATCTGCTCCCGCAGCGCCGTCCGCGTCTCGGCCTGCACCGGCTTCTCTCCGAGCACATCCGCCGCCAGGTCAAACATCCCGTGGAGCTGCCCGTCCAGGTCGTTGCGGTCTGTCACCACCACCAGCGTGGGATTCTTCATCTGCGGATGCGTCATCAACTTGCCCGCAAGACAAATCATCTCCAGGCTCTTGCCCGCACCCTGCGTATGCCACACCACACCGCCCATCCCGCTGCCGCCGGGTGCCGATGCCTCCAGCACCCGCTCCACCACCGCCCGCACCGCATGGAACTGGTGATAGGCCGCAATCTTCTTTACCAGCCCGCCGTCGTCCTCGAACACGATGAAGTGGCGCAGGTAGTCCAGCAGATGCTCTTTCTTGAAGACGCCGCGCACCAGCGTCTCCAACTCTCCAAACTGTCCCAGCGGGTCGCGCTCCTTGCCGTCGATAGTCCGCCAAGCCGTGAATCGCTCCTCATCGGAAGAGAGCGAACCCATGCGCGCGTAAATGCCGTCTGAAGCTACCAGCACCTCATTGGTGCGGAAAAGCTCCGGTATCTCTTCCTTGTAGGTCTGGATTTGCCGGTAGGCTGCCGAAACGTCCGCCGTCTCGCTGGCCGCATTCTTTAGCTCAAACACTGCCAGCGGCATCCCGTTAAGGAACACCACCACATCCGGCCTGCGTTCGCGGTCGCCGGTCACGGTTGCACCGATCACGGTGAATTGGTTCACCACCAGCCAATCGTTCTTGTCCGGGTCGCTTAAGTCCACGAGCCGCGCACGGTCGCTGCGCGTCTCGCCATTCTGCTGCCAAAAGACCTGCACACCCCGCGTCAGCCTTCGATGAAACTCCTGATTCCCAGCAAGCAGTCCCGGCGCTCCGGCATTCGTCAGAACTGCCAGTGCATCCGCAATGGCAACGGCAGGCAGTCCGGGATTCAGCCTGTGCAGCGCATCCTTGAGCCGCCCTTCGAGCAGGACATGCTGATAGCTCTTGCGCTCCGGCCTCTCCCCATCCGGCGCAAGCTCCGGCCCAAAGATCACCTCATAGCCCAGGTCTTCAAACCAACCCAGCATCTCCTGCTCGACCATGTCTTCGGTAATGTGAGCCATAAAGCCCCCTAAACCGGCATCTTTGCGATTAGACCTTCAGTGCGGAATTATCCAGAGGTTTGATGATTGGCACAAAGACCTTCTGGAACTTTTCAAGCGTCTCCTTGAGCCAGGCGCGCTGCTCTGGCCAGTCTTCCACGTTTGTAAAGTCGCTCTCCTCGCGCACAAATACCCTGCACGAGATATTCTCAGCCGGGTTATACCACTGAAGATCCTCCCCCAACTGCTTTTCAATCTTCTCCTTGAAAGCCTCTATCGCCTGAAACCGCTTTTGGCCTCTGACAACCAGTTCCACACGCAACTCAGGGCCGCCGCTCGCGTTCCCTTTCCCAGAAGAAATAACGGAGGACAAATGGAAGCCCACTTTCCCTATCGAGTGAGTCATCCAATGCTGAGGCGAAGCCTTCTGGCATTTCACCGGGCTCTTGCTCTCTTCCATGAACTTGCGAAACTCCGTCCAGAATCGCAATTGGAGTTGCCTATGCTCGGATTCCGCCGCCGTCTGATTCGCCGCCGCACGCACACCTTGAGTGAAGGCATTTGGCTGCGAGCGGATATTGAATTTTGGAGCAATCTGCGATTTGCCGATTCGCCAGAGTTCCACTTCCAAACCAAAGAAGTCGATCCCATCCGTAGTCTTGCTGTTCAGCCAGTCAAGTGCAGCCTTATGCTGATCTGTAACGTGCTCGGCAATCCAGACGATGGTTACTGCCTCTAGGCCCGCCGCATAGGTCAGGAGTTGTCCGAGGTGCGAGTGATCTGTCTTTTCGATTTGATTTTCGATCAACACCCAACCATCAGTCTCGGTATTCTTGCAGAGAATGTCGGCGCGGAACGGGCCAACCTCCTTCTCTTGGGCCTCAAGCTCCAGTTCAAGCCCGATTGTCTTACCCAATTCGACAAGGTTTTCTTCCTCTGCTAGCCAGGGGGTGAAGGCGCCTGCCTCAGTCTTGAAGACTGACCGAAGGTCCACCTTCTCCAACCTCCCTAATTCGATTGCGGCCATGTGCTTCCTCACTTTCCTTTCGGGTTTGGGCGGTCCGCTTCGATCTGACGACGGCTCCGAGCCCGACTTCTCAAACTAGCTGGCATCTCCTTCTCAAGGTAGTCCCTGTGGATTCTTATAGCACCGCCTCGACCAGTTTTTCCGCCTCCGGCACCCGCA
>Ga0181516_10002776_pt1 | contig 12165 bp, 5 predicted proteins | sample PEATcosm2014_Bin_25_FD_121104 | JGI IMG/M metagenome (GOLD analysis project Ga0181516, IMG submission 121104) | Peatland microbial communities from MTU Mesocosm Facility, Houghton, MI, USA - PEATcosm2014_Bin01_10_metaG | ecosystem: Environmental > Terrestrial > Soil > Wetlands > Peat | place...
ATGCTGTTGCGTTGTCGACCGTGTCGTGCGAGCGCGGTGTGCAAGAGCGCAAGTTGACGTCTCACGTTGGCTTCGCACGTCGCGCCGTCGTTCGTGAATCCGTGCGTTACCCAGCCCTGAGCGAATCGTGCGGCGAGTTCCATGCCGCGTGGACCACCGGCAGCGACGTAGAACGGTGGCCGAGGTCTTTGGGTCGTCCCGGGAAGCATTCTCGCGTTCGTCGCTGCGTAGTAGCGGCCTCGGTCGGTCGTCAGTGGATGGCGAAGAAGTTTGTCGAGGAGGTGCACGAACTCATCGAAACGATCCGAGCGTTCGGGGGCGCTCCACTCCTCGTCACCGAGAACCGTGGCGTCGTTTCCCGCGCCACCCGCGCCAATCCCCACAATCAGCCGACCGTCTGACATGTCGTCCAGTGAAAGCAGGTCCTTGGCGAACGGGACCGGGTGACGGAAGTTCGGCGACGTGACGAGAGTTCCAACCTTCAACCTTAAAGTTTCAAGTGAAGCCCCCACAAGAGTCGGAATGGTGGCGTACCACGAACGATCTTCCAGTCTTTTCCACGAAAGATGGTCGTACGTGTACGCCGCGTAGAAGCCGAGTTCCTCGGCACGTCGCCACTTCTCCCTCGACGCCGCCCAACCTTCAAGTGGCAGAATCACCGTGCTCAAGTTCATGAAACGACTCTAGGAAATTTGACCACATGCGCCCAATCACCGCTGATCTGGCAAGGTTTCATCAAGATTTCAAATACCCGAAACGCAGCAGGATTGCTGAATGCGAGGGTTAGGCTTTCAGTGGTGGAGAGGTTTCTTGAGGGGTTCGTCGCGCACTGGGCTTGAAAATTGGCGTCTTTTTGGGGAGGTGTAGTTCCACGTAGAAGGGATCGCTGTTCTGGCCCAATTAAAATGGCCGAACGGTGGAGTTCGTGAATGGGATGTCGGGTCTAGGCAATGTGCGCAGCACTAATCTCTTCGATTTTTCAGTTGGTTTCAGTGTTTCGTGAATAGGTGAGGCAACAGTGGCATTAAAGAAAAGGACCGACAAAGTTCTTCAACCAGAGCCCGGTTCCGACAACGTCTCGTCGTCCCTACAAACCGACGTAAAGGAAAGGTCCGCGCCTCTGACTGATTCCAGCAAGAACGACGCCAGCAGGGGTGGGGCCAAGGGACGCACGAGCCGTCATTTGTCCAAGGGTCCACCTTCATTCACCGACAACACGGTCACCGAATCAATTTCGACAAAGCCTCCCTACAAAGGCCGACTTGGTCAACTCTTGCTCGAGAAGAAATTGGTGACCCAGGATCAACTCGACCGAGCATTGCTCGAGCAATCACAGTCGGGCGGCAAGTTAGGCGAAGTGCTCGTCGCGATGGGCGTGCTCGACAATCAGGCGCTCGCCAGCGAGCTCGCGACGTTCTTTGGATTGACCGTCGTTAACCTTCGTCGCGACAATGTTGACCCGGCCGTCATCGCACTGGTGCCCGAGGAGTTGGCGCGCGAACAAGTACTGATTCCGGTCCGACTCGAGAACGACTCGTTGTACGTCGCAGTCGCCAAGCCTACCGATCAGATGCGCGATTACTTGCAGGAATTGACCGGTCACAAAGTCTTCTTGATGATCGCGCCTCCGAGTGACATCACGTGGGCCATTGACAGCAACTATCGCGCCATTAGCAACGTCGGTACTCTGGTTCAAGCCTTTGAGGCTGTTGAGGAATCGCGACGCCGAAACAGCAACGAACCCGAGAACGAAATTCCTATCGACGACGCTCCGGTCGTGCAGGTCGTCGACCGAATCCTGACTCAAGCGATGCGCGACCGCGCCTCGGACGTGCACATTGAACCGACTGAGGAGTGCGTTCGGATCCGATTCCGTATTGACGGAGCACTGAAGGAAGTCCTCCAGCTTCCAGTCTCCATGGGTCCTGGCCTCGTGAGCCGCGTGAAGATCATGGCGAACATGAACATCGTCGAACGGCGTCGGCCCCAGGACGGTCAGCTGACGATGAACGTGGATGGCAAGGAGGTCGACGTTCGTGTGGCGACGGTGTCGACGATCATGGGCGAGAACTGTGTCATGAGAATTCTTGACAAGACTCGGTCGGTCTTTCGACTCGGCGATCTCGGCATGCCCGACGACACGCACGCCCAGTATTCCAAACTCGCACGTTCACCGTTCGGGATGGTCCTCTGCGCGGGACCGACGGGTAGCGGCAAGACGACCACGTTGTACGCGACGCTCTCCGAAGTGAACAACCCAACGCTCAACATCATGACGATCGAAGACCCAGTCGAGTACATCTTTCCGACGATCAATCAGATTCAAACGAACGATCAAGCCGGCCTCACTTTCGCGACGGGTTTGAAGGCGATCCTTCGACAAGACCCCGACGTGATCCTCGTCGGCGAGATTCGAGACGTCGAGACGACTCGTGTGGCGGTACAGTCAGCGTTGACGGGCCACTTCGTGATCTCGTCGATGCACGCGACTGACTCGGTCTCTGCGCTGCACCGTTTCCTCGACATGGGGATCGAATCGTTCCTCGTTGCATCGTCGGTGCTCGCGGTGGTCGCCCAACGTTTGCTTCGACGGATCTGTCCTTCGTGCAAGTCGCCGTACATCATGACTGACGAAGAGCGTGAGTTCTATGACGAGAGTGGCGGACCGCAGCAAGAGATCTTCTATCACGGCACAGGTTGCAACTTCTGCAACGACACCGGTTACAAAGAGCGCATCGGTGTCTACGAGCTGCTCGTCATGACTCCCGAAATCAAACGTCTCATCGTCGGTTGGGCGACGCAAGAAGAATTGCACAATCTGGCAATGAAACAGGGCATGAGGACGCTTCGACAAGAAGCCGTTAGCCTTGTTGCACAGGGCATCACCACAGTGGCTGAAGTGATCCGGAGCGTTTACACCCTATGAATCTTCCTTTTCTGTCTAACGGCAAGACCGACCGCAGTCTTACTGCGTTCAAGTACAACGCGCTTGACGCCGACGGAAGAAAGGTCTCGGGAACCGAGATGGCCGCGTCACTCGGGGCGGTGCACCTGGCCCTGATTCAGCGCGGATTGCAACCGTTGGACCTGAAGGAGAAGAAGAGCATCCTCAACTTCGAGATCACCAAGAAGATGGTGCCGAAGGCTGAGGTCATGAACTTCACCCGCCAACTTGCTGTCTTCATGAAGGCGGGCGTTTCCATCATGGAAGCGTTGGAGGTCATTGTTGAAGAGACTCAAAACAAGTTATTGCGCAAGGTCATCTTCGATCTGATCGACAGTTTGCGATCGGGAGATACGTACGCGACGGCGTGCGCGGGTCATCCGGAGGCTTTCCCGAACTTCTACGTCGGCATCCTTGAATCCGCCGAGTTGACCGGAAACCTCGACCAGGTGCTGAACCAACTGGCCGAATATATTGAACGGGACCAAGCCGCTCGAACAAAGGTCACGTCGGCCTTGATCTACCCGGCGGTCGTGGCGGCGATGTCGGTCGTGACCGTTCTCGTCCTCACCATTTTTGTGTTGCCTCGCTTTAGGGTCTTCTTCGCTTCCCTTCACGCCAAGTTGCCTCTGGTGACTCGAATGATGATGGGCGCGGCGAGCTTCATCGGCACGTGGTGGTTCGTGGAAGTCGCTCTCGTGATCATTGTCGTGGCGGGATTCATTGCAATGCGCAGATCAGAAAAGGGACGCGCGATGCTGGATTCGGCGATCCTAAAGATGCCAGTAGTCGGTGACATAACCCAGACCGCGGTGCTCGAAAGGATTTGTCGGATTCTTTCATCCATGTTGCGTGCGGGTGTCGACTTGCCACGTTCCATGGCGGTGACTGCGGACTCTGCAAACAATGCCGTCTTTCACCAAGCGCTGGACGAGGTCCGAGACGCCATGATGCAAGGCCAGGGCCTCGCTGGTCCAATCGCACGAACCGGTTTGTTTCCCGGTGCGGCTCGCCAGATGTTCCGAGTTGGCGAAGAGACGGGAACGCTGGACCAACAGTTGACGGTGGCGGCGGACTACTACAACCGAGAATTGGAGACGAAACTGGAACGTGCTACTGCGCTCTTTGAGCCCGCGATCATCGTCTTCATGGGTGTGGTGGTCGGTTTTGTGGCGGTAGCCCTTATTTCAGCGATGTACGGCATTTACAATCAGGTCAAAGTTGGATGAGCATCAGTAATTTCAGGGGACGTGGTCGGTTCACGACCAAGCGATCGGTCGCTTGGTACAACCGCCGACGAACGAACCCGGATTTCGACGCCAGTCAGAAGGGTTTCACCCTCATCGAACTTTTGATAGTGGTGACGATACTGCCGCTGGTTATTGGCGGACTTTCCTACGGGCTTCTGACCGCGCTGCAACTTCAATCGAGCGTTTCGAATCGACTCACCGATACCGAGGACGCCCAGGTGGTGTCGTCGACCTTCTCGAGCGACGTGCAGGCTGCGGCCTATCTCACGTCGCAGCAAGGTTCGACGAGCCAATGTGGCCAAGGTACTCAGTTACTTGGTCTGGAGTGGAATCCAAGTACGACGGCTCCCTACAACTTCCAAAACATGGTCTCGTACATGCAGGTGAGCGTGGGGAGCGGTTCGACCGAAACGTGGTCACTGGTTCGTGAGGCTTGCGCCACCACGGGTGCCGCCATTACCAATTCGACGACGCCGACCAGCACCCAAGTGCTCTCCATCGACTTGCCCCAAGCCCAGGGTTCGCCTAACTTTTCGCTGACATCGGGGGCTCCCAGCCCTGCCTCGAACTGGGTTCCTTCGTCGGACGTCAACTCGGTCACCTTCCAAGTAACCGAACCCAAGTCGAATTACACGTACCTGGTCGTCGGTGTGCCGCTCGCAAACTCCGGGCAGGGCACTTCGGGCTTGCCTACGGTTACCGGCGGCAACACGACGTGCGGATTCGCCCAGGCCGGTACCGGACTCTACGCCAACAATCTCTGTTTCGTAGATTTCTCTTCACTGACCGGCGCACGCCTCGCCGCCGCTCAGTCCTACGTCGCACCCTCGGGAAACAGTCTGGGCGTGTGTGGCATCGAGATGGCAGCAGCCGTCCCCGGGGGCTTCACGATGTACTTTTGTCTTGGTCTGACGGGGGGGACGGTGGCTCCCTACGCCTTGCCTACCTACGTGGAAGCGGCCATGGGCAACAGCGTGAGCGGTGGAAGTTACACCGGCGTGCCGTTTTACATTGGCGTGCCTGGCGAGCCGGCGCTCTACCAGACTACGGAAGGTCAGAATCCGTACAACGCGACCACGGACGCCGGGAGCTTTCCGGGTTTGACCGATCTGGCGACGAATCCCGTCGATCCGTTACCGACGGACTATTCCGCGATTTACTTCAGCAATATTGAGGTCGTCAACTCGCAAAACGCACCGGCGACGGGCTGGGAGATGGTGAGTGCCGACGCAGAGAACACCGCTGCCTACGAGGATCTCGAATGGACGTCCAACGCGGCGCTCTCCATTCTGCCCAATGGTCTTCCTTGGGACACGGCGACTGATCCGGTGGGGAATACGTGCGGGGACCTCAACAGTAGTTACGCGTTGTTCTCTCCCGTCTACTCGCAGGGACTCTTCTACGTGAATTCTCCGACTGACACCGAAGTTGTGTGTCAAGGTGACGGAACGAATCCGAACACCGGCGTCGCGTTTCACACCACTTCGGGCGTCAAGAACGGCACGGCCATGGTCGCGGCGCTGCAGCCGACAACCCTTACGGCCTACATGATTGGTTCAGGCCTCGAGGGAGTCACCTTTGGGCTCTTGATAGCTGGCGGGAACGGCTGATCATGCAGAGGGGGACCCGACAAGCCAATTTCCGCCACGTCCTTCTTGGTGGACCCTGGCACGTCGGTGTTCAAATCGCAGGCGTTCGAATTAGTGGACGACGTGGTGTCGCGACGGAATTGGGGAATCCGTGAGTGCCCTTCGTCGCGACAAGGAACAAAGGTCACCACGGCCCGTTCCCGTCATTCGACGCCGTTCGGAGGAGGGGGACACGCTGATCGAGGTGTTGATGGCCCTCATCGTCCTGGGTCTCGCGACGGTGTCGCTGATGGTTGCCTTCGGAACCGTCATTTCGGCCTCTGCCGAACACCGGAATCTCGCTAACCAGAACCTCGCACTTGAGACTGCGGCCCAAACGGTCATTGCCGCAGTTCAGAACACGCCCGCCATCTTCCAGTGCACGATTCCCTATAACCAGTATCCGGATTACACGACCGGAATACCCGAAACCGAAGGTGGCAAGAACTTCAGCATCAACTATTCGCCCACGCAGCAGGTGCAGTTCTGGAGTAATACGACCAACACGTTCAGTTCTTCTAATACCTGTACTGATGGCTCGCCCCAATTGATCACTCTTCAGCTCATCGGGACTGGAATCGTCAGCCAGTCACTGAGTTTTGTGGTGGCCGAATCGTTCGCCGGTCTCGGTTCGACGGGAACGGCCACGCAGATCAAGATCATCAACACGCCCGCGGGTTCCGAATCGGGTTCGCCGCTCGCCTACCAACTTACGTCGACGCCCGGTAACTCCTTAAGCTTCCAACCGGTCGTGGAGGTGGAAGACGCCGCGGGCAACCCCGTCACGACCGACCTCTCGCCCGTACTGCTCCAAATCTCCGTGGTGTCAGGATCTGGATCACTCTCGGGATGCACGGGTCTGGAAAGTGGCGGCTACGTCACCTTCTCGGGGTGCACGATCAACGCGAGTGGTACGTATCAGATATACGCCACCGACAACAGTCTTTCAACCGTTCCCAGCAGTCAAAATGGTCAGTGCACGAGCGATTGGCAGACCAATTGCCAGGATTCCAACGCAATTCCCATCGCACTCAGTGGCACGGGTTACTCGCTCGTCTTTGTCCAACAACCAGTCGGCGCCGCTTCGGGAGCCGCGTTGTCGACCCAGCCGTGGGTGGAGGCGGAGACTTCATCGGGAGCCCAGTGCACGACGTGCACGGGAACGGTGACCCTCGCGTCATCTGGCGGGACCCTCACGACTGCTTCAGGCACCTGTACTTCGATAACACTATCGTCGGGTCTCGCGAAGGCAACGGGTTGTGCCTTCGCGGGAGGCTACAAGCTCGTCGCCAACGGGAACTATCAAGCGACGGAGTACGTACTCATAGCGTCGGCGACCGGCTACGTCAATGGGGAAAGCAACGCCTTTGGCGTGACGACCTATGGTGCGGCCACGCAGATCAGTTGGTACACCCAACCAATTGGCGTGGCGGCGTCCTCAGCTTCAACGGCGTTCGCGACCCAGGTCGTGACCATCCCCTTCACCACGTCGCCAAACTCCCAGGCGGTCGTCGCGCTGGAGGACTCGTTCGGCAACATCGTGGTGAACCAGCAGAACTCCTATCCGTCGACCGTCGGCATTTCGTTGACGATCAGCAGCGGCGAGATGTTAAGCAACTGCGCCAGCGCGTTCAGCAACGGCTACTTCTTCATCACGGGCTGTCAGGGTAACGCGTATCTCAATGGCGTCACGCTCACCGCCACGGGTACCGCCGCCAACGGCGTGAAACCAGCGGCAGTCACGAGTTTGCCGTTCAACATCACCGGGGTGGCGAAGAAATTGGTCTTCACCACTCAGCCAGCCGCTGGCGCGTCGGGAACGACCTTGCTCACGATGCCGGTGATCGCCGTCGAGGATACGAACAACAACCTCGTCACCGCGGCGGCGTCCTCGTCAATGACGTTGACCGCGACGGGGGGATTACTCCAACTTTGTACCAATTTGACCCCCGTTGCGGGAGTCGTCACGGTCCAAAACTGCACCTTCGCTGGCTCCGAGTCAACGACCTATTACATCAACGCGTCCATCACTGTCAACGGGTCCACGGCGACAGGGACCAGCGCCGGGTTTTCACCAACGCTGCCGGGCAGTGCGGCCCAGCTCGTCTTCGCGACTCAACCAGTCGCTGGCGTGGCCGGGGCAGCCCTGAGTACCCAACCCATAGTCGACGTCGAAGACAGCTACGGGAACCTCGTCACGACGTCCAACGCCGTCATTGCGTTGACGTCGTCGGGGGGCACATTGTCTGGTTGCAGTGACCTGGCCGCCGCGAATGGTGTCGTCGACGTCGCGGGGTGCACCTTCGGCGGACTCGTCAACACCAACTATCAGCTCTTTGCGACCTCGGCACCCCTCAATCAGGCAGCCAGCAGTCTCTTCCAACTCGCTGGACCGGGGCCGGCCAGTCAGTTGGTCCTCAATATCAACAACTCCGGCAGTTCTTGCACCGGTGGCATCCAGTACCAGGGCACGTGCACCGCCACCGCCACGATCGAAGACGCCTTCACCAACGTCGAAACCGCAGACAACTCGGCCATCACCTTCACGATCACGGGCCCTGGCGCGGTGACCACCAGCGGCTTTAGTCAAGTGAACGGCGCCGCGAGCGAGACCCTGACCGGTCTCACGATCGGCTCAGTCAGCATCTACGCGAGCGACACGACGGACGGACTAACGTCCTCGACCGGCACCTTCAACGTCGTCGGCAAGAATCAGGTGATCACGTGGACCGCACCGGGAACCCAGGACTGGGGTACGAACGCGATTACTCTTGGCGCCGCCGGACCTTCGTCGCTGGGTGGCACGGGCGCGAGCTTCCCCGGAACGGGCGGCTCGTCGATCAATACCTCCAATACCTTGAACAACCCCAGTTCATTCTCGGCATCGCTGTGGTTCAACACCACGACGCCGGGCGTGTTGGCGGGCGCGACGGGCAACCAGGGCAGTGTCACGACCACCAGCTGGGACCGCAACATCTGGATCGACCCCACCGGACACTTGGTCTGGGCCATCAACGACGGCGGCAACCTGGATGAGGTGACCTCGTCGGCGGTCGTTGATAACGGCGGGTGGCACCAGGTCGTCGCCACCTACGGCCCCGCGGGCGAGGATCTGTACCTCGACGGTGCGCTGGTCGCCTCGGCCGCGGCCGACACCGCCGCGCAGAACTACGCCTTCTATTGGCACCTGGGCTTCGCCGATACCCAGTACTGGCCGGACGGCTCGGTATCCAACTACTACCAAGGCTCGATGGCCCAGGCGGCGATCTTCACGACACAACTCACCTTGACCCAAGTACAGACCCTCTACGGGGCCACGAGTGCCGCCAACGAATCAACGGACATCCTCGCTCTTTCGCCGTCGGGCTACTGGCCCCTCAATGACACCGCCGGCTCAACGGTCATCGCCGATCAGTCGACCCACGCCAATACCGGCTACCTGGAAGGTACCTTCAGCCTCGGTACCGCCACCGACTCGGCCGGCACGACGGTGACCTTCGCGAGCTCCACTCCCGGTGTGTGCACGGTGTCGGGCACGTTGGTCACGACCGTCGCGATCGGAACCTGTACCATCACTCCGACGGCGCCCGCGGGCGGCAACTACGCGGTGACGACGGGCACCGCCAGCAATATCACCATTGGGGCCACGAACCAGACCTTCACCCTGACCTCGCCGTCCACCGAAAACTGGGTGGTTGGTGGAAACGGCACCTTCACGATCACCGCCACCGACTCGGCCGGCACGACAATCTCCTACGTCAGCGAGACGACGAGCGTGTGCACTGTGTCGGGCACCACCGTCACGATGAAGACGATCGGGACCTGCTACATCCAACCGACGGCGCCCGCGGGCGGCAATTACCTGACGACAACGGGTAACTGGCTCACGATCACCATCCTCGGTGCGGTCCAGACGATCACCTGGACGCCACCTGGTACCCAGACCTGGGTCCCGGGCGGTGCGGGCACCTTCTCGCTGGGTACCGCCACCGACTCGGCGGGCACGACGGTGACCTTCGCGAGTTCGACGACCAGCGTGTGCACGGTTTCTGGCACCACGGTGACCATGCTCACGAGTGGCACCTGCACCATCACGCCGACGGCACCCGCGGGCGGCAACTACGTCCAGACCGTCGGCACGGCCGCCAACATCACCATCAACGGCGCCAACCAGACCATCAACTGGACCGCTCCCGGTACCCAGACCTGGGTCCCGGGCGGTGCGGGCACCTTCTCGCTGGGTACCGCCACGGACTCGGCGGGCACGACGGTGACCTTCGCGAGTTCCACGACCAGCGTGTGCACGGTGTCGGTCACGACCGTGACGATGCTGACCCCCGGCACCTGCACCATCACCCCGACGGCACCCGCGGGCGGCAGTTACGTCCAGACCGTCGGCACGGCCGCCAACATCACCATCAACAAGGCCAATCAGACCATTACCGTGACGACGCCGTACCCGACGAGGGTCTACCACGGTGACGTGGGCTACACGCCGGCCGCCACGGCCACGTCGGGCCTCGCCGTGACGATCACCCTGGACGGCTCGAGCACTGGTTGCACCCTTTCGAGTGGGACGATCACCTGGACCTCGACGACCGGGACGTGCAAGGTCGACTTCAACCAGGCCGGCAACGCCAACTACAACGCCGCGACCCAGGTCCAGGTCGTAATACCCATTGAGAACATGGCGATCAACCAGGTGGCGACCGGTACGGGCACCACGTCGGTCACTTCGGCCAGCTTTAGCGAACCTTCTGGTACCCCGATACTCATCCTCATCTCCTACGAGGCGAGCGCCTCGACCCGGGTCTGCGCGGCCCCGACCGGTGCGGCCATCAACGCCTCGACCGAGGTGACCGGTGCAACGTACTCGTACGCCTCGGGCGACTACATGTGCGCGTACTCGACCACCGCCACGGGTACCGCGAGCACCGTGGCCGAGGCCTTCACGGGTACGGGGGCGACGACCGAAGCGACCATACAAGTTATTGACATCACCGGCGACAACAGCGCGACCTTCACGACCAACGCGGCCTACACCTCGGGCAACTCCACCAGCGTGACCTTCAACGAGGCAACCGCTCCGGGGACCTGGAGCACGGAAGTACTCTTCGGCTCGGCCGCCTACGCCACGACGCTGCCGACCTGGTACAACGGTTCGAACGGGCCGCCGAACCTCTACACCGAAAACGGCACGGCTTCGATCGCGGGCAACTTCGCCACCGCCATCTACTCGTTGTTGAACGTCCCCGTGGGTGGTCAGCAGAACCAGGCGGGTGGCTTCACCTCGGGTACGGCCTATCCGTGGGGCACCTTGATGATCGAGGTGGCGCCGTGAGTGAGTACCCGCACGCCCGCCGCGACCAGCGCGGTGCCGTCCTGATCCTGGCGCTGATCTACATCGTGGCGGTCAGCGTGGTCGTGGGGGCGCTGGCCTACTGGGCCACGAACGATCTCAACAATTCGACCGTTTTCCTCTCGGCGAGCCAGCAGAGTTACGCCGCCAATGCCGCCACCGAGGCGGCCGTCCAGGCCATTGGTCAGAACCCGGAACCGAGCCACCCCACGTCCGCCTACGACGGGGTCAATCCGTTAACAGGCACCGGCTATCCGTCGTCGCCAGGAATCTGCTGGGGTTCGTCGAGTTCGTCAACGTTGACGATCAAGGGGGTTTCGCTATCGGTCTGGTGTAGCACCGTGGAGAACCTCACGAATAGTTCGGGTCCCGATGGGACTCGCGTTGTGACGTTCTACACCTGCCTGAGCACGGCCTCGGCGAGCCAGTGCCAGCAGGCGCCGCTCATCACGGCGGTCGTGTCCTTCGACGACTATCCCGGACCGAAGCTCACCACTCAGTGCAACCTCGTGCCCGAGGCCTGTGGCCAGAGCGCGACGGTCGTGAGTTGGGTGGCCGGCTAAGGGGAGGAAATCCCCCTAGAGGGCGCATTTCGTTGACTCGACGTTGTTCCTTCCGAGCCCGGGCAGGGCTTAGGGGGTGCAGGAGGTTCTCGTAGTCAGCCAGATCAACAGCGTGTCGTTCACGTTCGAGATTGTGGGCGGTCCCAGGGCCGCCGAGAAGAGCCGGTGGGCTCGGCCCGGATTGACGCCCCGGTAGGACTTGCCCTTCCAGAACACCACCGCCGCTACGTGGTAGCGGTGGAGGAACACGCAGAGAGCTGGTTGTACCTTGGAACGGGCACTGGGCGGCGGAAAGTTGATCTGCTCGCCGGAAATCTTGTTCGTGCCCAACTGAGCCTGGATGAGCGTTTCCTCGACGATCTTGGGCTTTAGCAAGACGGGGAACGATTCGCCGAAGTGCTTGCCGTTCTGCTCGGTGACG
>Ga0181516_10002777_pt1 | contig 12165 bp, 7 predicted proteins | sample PEATcosm2014_Bin_25_FD_121104 | JGI IMG/M metagenome (GOLD analysis project Ga0181516, IMG submission 121104) | Peatland microbial communities from MTU Mesocosm Facility, Houghton, MI, USA - PEATcosm2014_Bin01_10_metaG | ecosystem: Environmental > Terrestrial > Soil > Wetlands > Peat | place...
CCCGGCGCAACACGCTCAATTTTCCGGCGTACTCCATCGCCCCCGTCACGTCGTGGATCGAGCAAGGGCCCACCACCACGAGCAGCCGCGGATCCCCCTGCTCCAGGATCGCCCGAATGGTCTCCCGGCCCCGCACCACCGTCGCGTTCACCGCTTCCGTCATCGGCAGCGTCGTCTTGAGCGCGCGCGGCGGCGAGAGCCGCACCACCTCTTTAACATGCAAATTTTGCGTCGGAAACATTCTCGCAATGTATCAGGAAAACGCCCCGTTGAAAGCCCAATGTATCCCCTCCCCGCGCGTCACCGTCCGCGCGAAGACCCCGATGAGGACGAAGAGGATGATGAAGAGGATTGCTGCGACGACGACGAGGCATGGGATGAATACGAAGGCGCCGGCGCGGAATAATTCTCATGCGGCGCGGGAGCCGAGTACGTATCGCGCGCTTGCGGTGCGGAGTAACTTTCCCTCGGCTGCGGAGCCGTATAATTCTCCCTCGGCTCGGGAGCGGGGTGATACGACGGTGCCTGGCCCGGAGCCGGCGTGTATGTCGATTGATGATAATTATAGGCGGGCGGGACATACGTCGTCGCGGGGCCCGGCGTGGCCACGGCCACCACGGGTGTGCGATAATAAGGATTCCCCCAGGTTTGCTGATAACCCGTCGTGCCCGGCGTGACCGCGTAAACCGAAGTTGAAGTCGCCCGGTTCATATGCATTTGCGGCCCGGACGGCGCCTGGGCGGACGTCGAGTTCCACTCCGGGTTCGAAACGTTTCGCCGCCCTTCCAACACCATCGAGTTCGGCGGATAAGGCGCCGCGTTCGGACTGTGGTTCGCGGGAAGCGGCGGCGCTTGCCGGGCGGACCACGACACCGCGCCGGCCGGCTCCGGATCCTGGTGCGTCACATGATATACATGCACGTGCGTGCCGGCATCCCCGCCCGCGCCGGGTTGATTCGCCGAAACTCCGGTCGGACCCAATACCGTCGGCGGCCGGGCCTGTGAGTAACCCGGGCTGCTCCACACGTTCCGCGGTTCGCCCGTCGCCTCAGTCATGCCGCCATGCCCCGGCAACATCGCGCCCGCCCCGCCTGCCGACGGCCCGGTCCCGTGCCAGACCGGGGCCGACGGCAACTGCGGGCGAAAAATTACGAGCGAACCCCCGCTTCTTCCCAAATGATCCGTTTGCACCCGCCCGTTGGCATCCCGGCCCGGTGTTTCCTGGATGAACGCGCGCCGCATCCGCACCCCGGCCCGCTCATCCACCAATCGCGGATCCATCCCGAGGTTTGCCACGCGTTGATTTTGAAATGCGACGCTGTTCAACACCCGCGACTCGTCGAAAATCCGCCCCGTCTCCCACGGCGCAACCGCGTAACGGCTCGGGGCGTAATCGCCAAATCGTTCAATGGGAATGAACGTGAACGACTTCGCCGGCAAACCAAAATCAAAACTCGCGCCCACAACCTGGTTGTGGAACCGGAAGCCAACGCCCGGCACAAACACCGCTGCTGGCGGCAATGGCGCCCAACCGCAATGATCGTCCGACATCCGCCAGGCCACCCACGAAGGGCCCCACACCCGGTTCGGACGCCACACCCATCCGCGATGATCGTCGCAAAACCACCGGCCGTAATGAAATGCTGCCCAGCCCCATGAATAATCCGACTGCCAGTACCAGCCGCAATCCGAGTACAACCACCGGCCCCGGTCGAAATACGGCCGCCACGCGTGGTCCCTCAAACAAACCGTCGGCTGCCAGCACATCCCATAACCCGGCAGATAAACCCACAGCCCATACGGCTGGAGTGAATTGTAAAAATAATCCGTGTCATCGGCCACGCCCGTGCCGCCGGCGTTGTCGCCGGGATACGGACCCGCGTAGTCGGCGGGATCCATGCTGTCCGGCGGAGGATTTGCCGCGCCGCTGTCATCGGTCGTCGGCCCCGGCGGATTCGCGTAATCCGTGCCCGGCGCAGTCGCCGGCGTCAGCGTCGAGGGCATCGAAGGTGCGGGAGCAGGAGTTGCCGCCGCTGCCGAGCTTGCCGACGCGTCATGCTGCATCATCGCCGTCACCACCGTTCCCGAAACCCCCAGGTCGTTTAAATAGACGATCTGATCGGCATTGACCCCGAACCGCGCGTTCGAATTCGTGATGTACGCCAGAATCACATCATCGCTCACACCCGCCTGCGCCATCTTCACAACTTCCGACGTGCCGCCGTAAAGCTTCATGCCGGCGGGCGCAATCGGCTGCGACGGCTGCGTTGCCTCCACGGGCTGCGCGTTGGAAGAAAAGTCCTCGACCGTCGTCGGATCTGCCGTTGCTGAAGTTTCTGAAGAGGCGTCGACCGACGCCGCATCCCCGCTGCTCGCCGCCGATGGTGTGCCTTGGAGCCATGCGGCCACGAACGGAACACTGGCCAGAACGAGCGCCGCCTTCCAATTCAAAAAAGAGCTGGCCTTCATAAACCTGAACCGTTTCCTGCCGCCGATCCGTCCACCACTAATGAGCCTGCCCTGGTGCTTCCAGTTACTCTAATAATTGCCGGCTCATGCACATCAATTCGACTCCAAATCCTCTGCCGCTATTCATGCGCTCCAAGGCGTTTCACCGCTGGTCACTTCCCGTTGACCCGCAGCGGTTTCCAACTGCCGCTCGAAGGGAGCACGGAGCATCGCTCCGCTTCCTTGTCGTTGACCTGTAGCCGGTTCCAACTGGTACTCCCGTCCAGAATTGAACTGGAATCAACGGTTTAGGAAACCGCTGCTCTATCCATTTGAGCTACGGGAGCCGCCATCTGTTCCAATTATAATCATCGCCCCGTGGAAAACCAGAAATTCCCGTATCCCCTCCCTGTCAAAACTCTCCATCACCCTCATAATCTTATTCCTAATCCGCCCTCCTCTTCTGTCGTCCTCGCCCTCGTCCTCGTTCACGGAATGTACCAGCCCGGCCACGCGCCCCATGCCACGCACCCCGCACCGCCTCCGCACATATCAAAGAACAAATAATTATTATCTGCCGCTATCGTGTTTTACCGTGTTTTATCGTGTCGCATCCGCCCCTCAGCCTGCCTTCGCCTCCTTCGCGTCCTTTGCGAGAATCAATTCCGCTTCCATCTTTTTTATCTTTTTTTTGGTTTGACCTGGTGCGACTGGGTGCGACTGGGTGCGACCAACCTTGACCGGCGCCCCGCGCTCCGCGCCTCGGTTCTTCTTCATGTTGGGTGCAGGCTCCGCCTGCTGTCCCGCATATTCCCAAAAAAAATCGATGGTGGGACAACGCGGGACCAGGCGGGACAATGCGGGTCGAGCGGGACAATTTTGCCGCGGCGGCGCTCGGCAGAGCGCCGCTGACACGGCCCGTCCGCACTTCGCGCCCTTGCATGGGCAGGCGACGCCGTAACAAGTCTCCGACCTGTCGGGCACAGGCCTTATCGCAGTGCGCTGGCACCCTGCCGATCGAAAATCGGCAATCAAAAATCAAAAATGTCTTCATATTGTCTGCCCGGCCTCCTCTTGACCGCTGACTTCTCAAGCCGCAACCGACTTGCCGTCACCAACACCAGCCACCATCGCACATATTCTGCACCTGTCAAATCATCCGTGGTTTAAATCCCTTCTTGCCGCTTTCACGTCTTCGCGCCTTGGCGTTAATCCGAACTCGCACCATTCGCCCATCCGCGTCCGTCATTGGTTGGAAGTCTTGCTCCTCGTCCGCTCCTTTCCGCCTTCGTTTCCTTCGTTGGCTTCTGTGATGAATCCCTTCCCTTTCTCTGCAATTCGCGGTTCTTTTCCTCATCCGTGCGGATCCGTGTCCATCCGTGGTTAAATTCCCAGCTTCGTGTCTTCGCGCCTTCGCTGTTAATCCCCCGCCCCCTCCCATTCGAGTGAATTCGTGCAATTTGTGTCAACCTCCCTCTTCCTCCCCGCAATTTCCATTTTCGCCCGACGCCGTTCTCGGTTATGTTCAGCGCGTGTCAGCGCCCGCCCATCAACCCGCCTCCCTCGCCGCCCTCAACCAGGTCGCCGTGCCCGACCTCTGGCAGCAACAGGCCGTCACCGCCTTGCGCGAAGGCCGCGACGTCGTCGTCCAGGCGCCCACCGGCGCGGGCAAGACCCTCATTTTCGAACTGTGGTCCAATGCCGGCAAAAATCGCGGCCAGGCCATTTACACCGTCCCCACCCGCGCCCTCGCCAATGACAAGCTCGCCGAATGGCGCGCCCGCGGCTGGGACGTCGGCATCGCCACTGGCGATCTCGCGGAAAATCTCCAGGCCCCGATCCTCGTCGCCACGCTCGAAACCCAGAAGCACCGCCTCATCAATGGCGACGGCCCGGCCCTTCTCGTCGTGGATGAATACCAGATGATTGGCGACCCCGACCGCGGCCTCAATTACGAACTCGCCCTCGCCCTCGCCCCGCCCCAAACCCAGCTTCTCCTCCTGAGCGGCAGCGTCGCCAACCCGCACCACGTCGTCAAATGGCTCGACCGCCTCGGCCGCCGCGCCGTCCTGATCCGCCACGACCTCCGCCCGGTGCCGCTCGAGGAAGTCAATGCGAACAACCTCAACTTCCACGTCCCCTCCGAAATCCAGGGCTACTGGCCGCGGCTCGTCGCCAAGGCCCTCGCCGAGGACCTCGGCCCCATTCTCATTTTCGCCCCGCGCCGCCGGTCCGCCGAATCCATGGCCGCGGAACTCGCCCGCAACCTGCCCGCGTCCAATCCGCTCCAGCTCGGCGCCGACCAGAAGCTGCTCGTCGGCGAACATCTCGCCCGCCTGCTCAAAAACCGCGTTGCCTACCATCACAGCGGCCTCAGCTACGGCGTGCGCGCCGGCGTCATTGAACCGCTCGCCAAAGCCGGGCAGCTTCGCGTCGTCGTCGCCACCATGGGCCTCGCCGCCGGCATCAATTTTTCCCTCCGCAGCGTCGCCCTCGCCGCCGCCTCCTACCGCCGCGACCAAATCGAGCAGCCGTTGCGCGCCGATGAAATCCTCCAGATGTTCGGGCGCGCCGGCCGCCGCGGCCTCGATGAAACCGGCTACGTGCTGATTACCGCCAATGAACTCCGCCTCCTCGATGCCCGGCCCGCGCATCTGGCCCGCAGCGTGGCGGTGGATTGGAGCGCGCTCCTCGGCCTCATGACCGCCGCCGCCCAGCATCACCGCGATCCCTTCCGCGAAGCCGTCCGCGTCCAGGAACGGCTCTTCACCACCAAACCCATTTTCCTCGGCGTCGAGGAATCCTTGAAACATCCCGACGCCCCGTGCGGCTTGAAAACCGACGCCGAGCGCGCCCGCCATGTCCGCAAGGAAATCCGCGAAATGCTCAACAGCCGCGGCCAGTGGGAGACATTTCCGGTGTTGAAGGAAACAGTGCTCAAAGACATTCACATTAACGATTTGCCATTGACGAACGACACGCCGGAGATGAATCAAGCAGACGGCTCCTCCGCTGTTGCACTCCCTCTCTCCCGCACACTTGCGGGGGAGAGGGACGGGGAGAGGAGGCACGAAGTTTCCGGGAACAGCCTCGTCGACCAACCCTCGAGCATCTCAAATCGCTCCATCCTTTCCGAACCCGCCGCGCTCGAGAAAATCGGCACCGGCACGCTCTGCGTCCTGTCCGAAACCGAAGGCGTCAAAACCTACGGCCGCGCCACGACCGTCGCTGACATCCTCACCGGCGACCGTGTCATCATCGCCAAGTGGGTGCGCCGCCTCACGAATTGGAACGGCCGCCAGGCGCCCCTGGCCGTCTGGCACGAAAAAATTGCTCCGCTCGTGGAATCAAAACTCACCGCGCGCCAGAAAACGCCCGTCGTCCGCTTCGTCACCGAAGCCAATCGCATCATGGCGCACGTCAGCCTCGCGGAACTCACCCTGCGCGTTCCGGTGGATTCGCACGGCGTCGCCCTGTGGAAACCCGCCGAACGCGGCGTCCTCCCCGCCGATTGCTCCCGCTGCCCGCATGTGGCGCTCTGCCGCCAGCTTCCCGCCGCCAGCGGCACCGCCCTGCTCTGGCGACGCCTCGGCCTCGTGGACGCCGCCGGCGTGCCAACCCGCCGCGGCCAGATGGTCAGCTTCTTCTCGCAGGGCGACGGCCTCGCCATCTCCGCCGCGCTCGAGGATGAACGCTATCACCTCGACGAACTGATTTACGACCTCGCCGACCTCGACGCCGGGTTCCGCTTTTGCGGCGAGGAAAATCGCTGGGCCGGCCGGCTCGCCATCGCCTGCCATCGCATTTACGGCCAGCAATCCATCACCGGCTACCTGGAGAACGGCGTGCCGCCAAAATACGGCGCGGGCGCGGAACAAATCGTTGCCGGCGTTCACAAGAACCCGTTGAGCAAGCACGCGTGGGCGACCGACTTCATCGGCGCGGGCGACATTGACCGCATCATCATCGAGTGGCGGAGCTTGCTGCGTCAGATCGCGCACGCGCCGGAACTCGACTGGCCGCGCTGGCGGTCGTTGCAGGCCCTGGCCCGGGCCATTCTGCGCGAAACCGAATCCCCCACCCTCACCACCCTGCCCCCGCTCGAATATCATCAGACCAAACGCATCGACCACCGCCTCGTCCTGCGAAGACACTGAGCGGGGAAGTTCAACAGAAGGAAACGAAGAAGCCTTTGGACTTGGTTTCCTTTGCAATCTTCCACGAGGCCCAACTGCTGAGCTACATGAAGCTGCTGAACATCCCGGTCGGCCTGCTCATCAATTTCCACGACACGAAACTCGTTGACGGCATCCACCGTCTGATGCTGCCCGGTTCGAACCAATGAAGTCCCGGCAGAAGCCGGAGCCGGGGATGTCCTCGCAGGAAACCGAACGGGGGTTCAAACGAAGCAAGCAAAGTAAACGAAGCTGCCAGAAATATCGCTCGGATCTGCTTCCTTCGTTCCCTTCGTTTGCTTCTGTTCAAAATCCGTCTTTATTTCTGTCGGGTCTCGCCCGACTCCGCTTGCATTGCCCCGCGAGTTGGGCAAAACTCCCCGCAACAAATGACGGATGCCGCCCGCCAGATTGCATCGGTCCACACCATTTTTATGAAAATGACTGCAAAACTTTTCTGCGGCTGTCTGTTCACCCTCCTGCTCGCCATAACCCCGGCCGTCTTTGCCGCCGACACGCCCCCCGACCTGACCAGGGACAAAGTCGTTTACATGATCGGCTATTCGCACCTCGATACCCAATGGCGCTGGACCTATCCGCAGGTCATCCGCGAATTCATCCCCAAAACCCTTGACCAGAACATTCCGCTCTTCGAGAAATATCCCAACTACATCTTCAATTGGACCGGCGCCAACCGTTACCGGATGTTGAAGGAATATTACCCGGCCGATTACGCCACCCTCAAGGAATGGATTGCCAAGGGCCGCTGGTTCCCCGCCGGCTCCTCCTGGGAGGAAAACGATGTCAACGTCCCGTCCTCCGAATCCCTCATCCGCCAGATTTTGCAGGGCCATGACTATTTCAAAAAGGAATTCGGGACCGAAAGCGACGAATACATGCTCCCCGATTGCTTCGGCTTCCCCGCCTCGCTGCCCTCCGTGCTCGCGCATTGCGGCTTGCGTGGCTTCTCCACCCAAAAACTCCAGTGGCACAGCGCCAACGGCATCCCGTTCGACATCGGCGTCTGGGAGGGCCCCGACGGCCAGTCCGTCATCGCCGCCCTCAACCCCGGCAGCTACGGCGCCAAGTACCCAGGTGACCTGGCCAACAACCCGGCGCTCCTCGACCGCGTCAACCGCCATGGCGCCATGGACGGCGTCTTCGCTGATTACCTCTATTTCGGCCTCGGCGACACCGGCGGCGCGCCGGACGAGGAAACCGTTGCCTGGATGGATCGCTGCGCCACCGAAACCAACGCCCCCCTGCGCGTCTTCTCGGCCCGCGCCGACCAGATGTTCCGCGACATCACCGATGCCCAGAAAGCCAAAATGCCCGTCTACAAGGGCGACCTGCTGCTCACGGAGCATTCCTCCGGCTCCATCACTTCCGAGGCCTACATGAAACGCTGGAACCACGAAAACGAACTGCTCGCGGATGACGCCGAAACCGCCTCCGTCGCCGCTTCGCTCATCGGCGCCGTCCCCTATCCCCGCGAAAAACTTCAGCGCGCCTGGCAGCTCGTCCTCGGCGGCCAGTTCCACGATCTCCTTCCCGGCACCGCCCTCCCCAAGGCCTTTGAATACACCTGGAACGACGAAATCATCGCCATGAACTCCTTCGCCGGCGCGCTCGCCGATGCCGTCGGCGGCGTTGCCCGCGCCCTCGATACCAAGGTGGAAGGCCGTCCGCTCGTCGTGTTCAATCCGCTCTCCATCGAGCGCGAGGATGTTGTCCAGGCGGAACTCGAAGGCGTCGTCGAAGGTCAGGCTGATTTGCACGTCGGAACGGGTGTCCAGGTTTTCGACGGCGCGGGCCATCCGGTGCCGACGCAGTTGCTCCCCAACGAAACCGACCAGCAAGCCGGCAAATGCCGTTTCCTCTTCCTCGCCAAAGTTCCGCCCCTCAGTTTCTCCGTGTTCTCCGCCCGCCCCTCCACCAATGCCTCCCCTTCCGCCGTCAAGGCGGACGAGCACTCCGTCGAGAACAACCGTTACCGCGTCACCTTGAACGAGGCCGGGGACATCTCCAGCGTCTTTGACAAGACCGCCAATCGCGAACTCCTCTTCGCCCCCGCCCGCCTCGCCTTCCTCACCGAGATACCGGCTACCATGGCCGGCCTCAACATGCAGTTTGCCGCCTGGAACATGGATTGGAAGGACCGCGTCAATCCGCCGCGCGGCCACGTCGACGGCCCCTCCAAAATTCGCGTCGTTGAAAATGGCCCCGTCCGCGCTGCCATCGAAGTCACGCGCCAGGCCGAGGATTCCATCTTCGTCCAGACCATCCGCCTCGCCGCGGGCGGCGCCGGCGACCGCCTCGAAGTCGCCAACAACGTCGACTGGCAAAGCAAGAGGTGCTGCCTCAAGGTCGAATTTCCGCTGACCGTCACCAACACCATGGCGACCTACAACTGGGAGCTCGGCAAAATCGAACGCGGCAACAACAACCCCGCCAAGTTCGAAGTCCCCAGCCATCAATGGTTCGACCTGACCGACCGCTCCGGCGACTACGGCGTCTCCATCCTCACCGATTACAAATACGGCAGCGACAAGCCCGCCGACACGCTCCTGCGCCTCACCCTCCTGTACACGCCCGGCGTCACCCAGCCGTTCTTCGAGCAACGCTGGCAGGACTGGGGCCGCCACCAGTTCACCTACGCCATCTACGGCCATCCGAACGACTGGCGCTCCGGCAAATCCGATTGGCAATCCATGCGCCTGAGCCAGCCGCTGCTCGCCTTCAGCACCACGGCGCACGAAGGCAAGCTCGGCCGCAGTTTCAGCCTCCTTCACCTCGATTCCGACCAGATCGCCGTCCGCGCCGTGAAGCTTGCCGAGAACAGCGACCAGACCATCATCCGCCTCCAGGAACTCAACGGCACCAACACCGGCTCCGTCGCTCTCACCACCGCCGCCGGCCTCACCGGCGCGATGGAAGTCAACGGCATCGAAGCCCCTCTTCACCCGCTCGAAAACTCCGGCCCCGCCCTGAAGCTCAACTTCACACCGTACCAAATCCGTTCCCTCGCGTTTAACTTGACGCCCCCAACGCATCTCGCGCCGCCCGCTTGCACGCCAGTCGATTTGCCCTACGACCTCGCCGCGATTACTCCCGCCGGCGCTTCAACCGCCGGCGGCTTTGACGACCAGGGCGATTCCATGCCCTCCGAAATGATCGGCGACACCGTGGTCTCCGAGGGCATCACCTTCAAAATTGGCCCGCGCGCCGCCGGCCAGAAGAACGCCGTCATCTGCCGCGGCCAGACCATCAACCTGCCCCCCGGCCCCCACAATCGCGTTTACCTGCTGGCCGCCGCCACCGCCGACACCTCCGGCGACTTCAAGGTGGATGGAGACGACGTCAAGCTCGGCGTCCAGAAGTGGACCGGCTACATCGGCCAGTGGGACAACCGCGTGTTCAAGGGCGACGTCTCCGAATTGGCCTACATCGTGACCAACGAACTGGATCACATCGACTCCGGCTACATCAAGCGCGACGACCTCGCCTGGTATTGCTCGCATCGCCATCTCGCGGACGGCTCCGACGGCATTTATCAGTACAGCTATCTGTTCAAATACAAGCTGGATGCCGGCAACGATTCCAAGACCCTTACGCTGCCGAACAATCCCGCCATCCGCGTCGTCGCCGTCACCGTCGCCCAAAACGACAACGACTCCACCGTCCCCGCCCAGGCGCTCTACGACGACTTCACCGGCCGCCCGCCCGTGACCATGCGGGCCGAGCCGTGATGTTGAATTGGTGACCTGGCCCGCTGCACCCGCTCACCAGCCCGTTACTTCGCGGATCGGCCCGAGAAAATCCCGCGCAATCTGCTCCTGCTGAAACGCGACGGGATGCGTGTCGGTGGGCGTGCCGGGCTGGTAACCCGTGCGGACCACGCGGATGCGCGCGTCGCCGGCGCGATGCTGCCGCTCGACTACTTCCGTAATCGTCCGCAGCAATTGATCGCGCTCGGTGCGCGGCCTGCCATCCGACCCGTCGGTCTGAAAATTGCTCTCGCTCAGCAGAATATACGCGCCCGGATACGCCTTGCGCACCGTGACGACAAACGCCGCGTAAGCGTCTATGAACTTCACCTCGTCCATCGGCCCGGAGTCCAAATCGGTGCCGTCGTTGATTACTATCACGTCCGGCAGATACTTCGTGTGGTCCCAAGTTGACGCGGAATCATCGGGCAGCGCGCGCGGAAAAAACACCGGCAGCGTGTTCACGTTGGCGTTGCCGTCCCAGTTGCGCGTGATCCCGCGCCCGCCGTAGCAGACGAGGTGCGCCTGCGCGTTGAGCCAGCGCGCCAGCAGCATGCCGTAGGAACGCCCGGCGTTGGTCGTGCGCGGCGAGCGGTCGTTCTCCGGCGGAAAGCGCTCGTCATATTCGCCGCAGGTGACGGAATCGCCGATGAACAGCAACCGGCGCTCGGGCCACGCCGGCGGCGCAAGCAGTTCGCAACCCGGCGGCAACGACAGCCCGTCGAACGTCGCCGTTCCCATCCACGATTCCGTGCGCCGGACCAGTTCAATCAACCACCCGCCCGCGGGCGCCTTGCCGGTCGGCAGCGGAATCTCATTCGGGCCCTGTTTCAAATGGATGACCACCGGGTCCCAACCGTTGCAACTGAGATTGAAATAACAATTGGACGAGCCGCCGGACAGCTTGAGCACCGGCGCCGGTCCCCGGTAAACGAAACGGATGGTGACGCCGGGAAAACCCATCCGCGCGTGCAAATCCGTCAGCTCCAGCCGGCCCATGTAAGCGATGCGCGCGTCGTTCGGCGCGATGGGGATGAATTCCGGCTCGTTCGTGCCCGCCGCGTGAACGACCGGAACCGCGAGCTGCATGAAAATTGAGGCCATAAAGACGCAGGCGGACGTTTTGAAAAGTTTCAGGTTCATGGCCGGCGAGTTTGTGGCGGCTGAACGCGTTGTCAAGAATCGTCTGCCGCGGACGGTCACGCCAAAATAAAAACGGCGGGCCGTTTCCACCGCGCCGCGCGTTTCAAATCTGGCGCCGGTCAAATGGCGGTGCCACCAGTGCGGCGTAAAACTCAGTGACCCAACCGCGCCCGGATTGGGCTTGTTTGCCTGCCTGACTTGCGGTAGCGTTTGATCGTGAGCACGGTCCAGGAAATCGAAGCCGCTATTCGGGCGTTGCCGCCTCAAGAGCGGGAAAGGCTGGTCGCGGACCTGCCTGCCATTTTGCCTGAATTAAACGGTGATGCCGCCTGGGACCAACTCGCCCGGGATCCGCGGGCGCGGCCTGCGCTCACCGCCTTGGGAGATGAAATCGAGGCCCGGCTGAACGCCGATCCAAAGGCCTTTCCTGAAATTCAGGATGATGCATTTGGCCGTCCGTCGTGAATTCGAGGGGAAGACCCGGCTTCTGGAGGGCTTACCGCGAGTTTCCCGTGTAACCGGTACAAAAAAACGGCGGGCCGTTTCCAGCCCGCCGTGCGTTTCAAATCTTGCCGAGGTCAGCGCCGTCCGCCGCCGCCGCCACCGCCGCCGGTGGGACGACGTTCGCCACC
>Ga0181516_10002779_pt1 | contig 12164 bp, 9 predicted proteins | sample PEATcosm2014_Bin_25_FD_121104 | JGI IMG/M metagenome (GOLD analysis project Ga0181516, IMG submission 121104) | Peatland microbial communities from MTU Mesocosm Facility, Houghton, MI, USA - PEATcosm2014_Bin01_10_metaG | ecosystem: Environmental > Terrestrial > Soil > Wetlands > Peat | place...
CATTTCGTGCTGGATGACGGCGGCAAGCAGCCCTTTGGCTGTCAGGGTGAACTTCTCGCCTTTTGTGTTGAGCGCAGTCACAATAACGTTCGCGGAGCGTTGCACCATCCCGAATAGCCCGGCGTGTGCCACACTACCGCATCCTTCACCGCCAACACGCTTCTTCTTTGACCGGTGGATAATTGTGGGATTGATAAAAACGCGGACGGCATCCGTTTCCCCCACGCGGCGCACATTCGTCTCGCGTAGCTCGCTCACAAAAACGCGGAGCCCGATGCCGATCTGCGGCGCGGCCATGCCGACCAGTCCCTGATAGCGCATCGAGTCGATGAGGTCACGCACGATCTTTTTCGTCTGCGACGACGTTGCCGATCGCACAAGCTTCGCCTTTACGCGAATCACCGGTGCGCCGATTTGTGTTGCGGATTTGATAATCATGAGTTGTGGTGTTTCTCTTTTGAGCGGGATACCAGAATCGGACTGGCGCCTCAACCTTGGGAAGGTCGCGTACTACCACTATACTAATCCCGCACATATCAATCGCTCACCGACGTGGATGCCGTGGTGCTCCCGAGCGGCACGATGATAATCATCTTCTCGCCGGGATTCACATAATTAAACCGCGACCGCAGCTCTTTTTCCAGATTGACCGGATTCGCAAGGTATTGCTCTTCGCTCTCGAGACTCGCTTCGTCGGACTGCGCCTTGGTAAGCTGGCTCTGCACGTTCGCAAGATTGGCGGAAAGATCGTGCTCCTGTTTTGTGAACGTATACACATTCACGCCAATAAATATGAGCACCAACGAAAGCCCGATGATCGCCGCAATCTTCATACCACCAGTGTAATTCGGCGAAGTACTTTGAGCAAGTAGCGTTGGATGCAACGCTACTTCTTGAGTATCTCCCGGAACACCTCCGGCGAGATTTCGACCCGCGCTCCGGCTTGCAATCGCTCTTTGCCTTTCTCCTGCTTCTTCCAAAGCTTCATCTTGCGCGTGCGGTCGCCACCGTTCTTGCCGAAGTTGCCTAACTCCTTTTTCATCGCCGTGATTGTCTCGCGCGCGATGATACGCCCCTGCGACTTCGCCTGGAGCGCCTGCGAGAATTGCTCTTTGGGCAAAAGCTCTTTTAACCGCTCCACTGTCTGCCGTCCTTCACGCTCAAGATCTTTTTTTGGCACTAGCCGCGTGAGCGCGGGCACCACTTCGTTCACCACTAAAATTTCTAGCTTCTCCACCTCGGACTCGCGCTCCCCGGAGAGCTCGTAGGTGAACGACGCGTAGCCCTGCGACACCGACTTCATCCGGTCATCAAAATCGCGAATGAGCTCGCGAAGTGGCATGATCGCCTGGATCAGCAGATTGTCGCCGATATTTTTCACTTCATTGATCTCGATATCGAACACCGTCTGCATATTGAGCACGGCGGAGAGATATTGTTGTGGCGTAAGGATCTCCAAATTCACGAGCGGCTCCCACACCTTCTCCGGATGCTCCGGGAAATCCTGCGGCTGTTTGATCACGAACTGCACGCCCTTGTCTTGCACGCGATATGCGATGGACGGGAAGCTCGTTAAAAAACGTAGATTGTATTCACGTTCAAGACGGCTTGATGTGATCTCAAAATGCAGCTGACCGAGGAAACCGACTTTTAATCCGCGGCCGAGCGCCTCGTTCGAATCCGGCTCGAAACTGAGCGCCGCGTCGTTGAGGCGCAATTTTTCGAATGCGCGCTTGAGATCGTCGAATTTCGTGTCGGCGTCGGGATAGAACGAGATAAACACCACCGGCGCCGGCTCGCGATAGCCGGGCAACGCCAGCTCGCTTGCGCGTCCGCCGCCGGGACCGCCGGCCCCCGTCGAATCGCGATTCGCCAAAATAGTGTCGCCGATCTTTACAAGCGCCGGCTCTTTGAGGCCTGTCGCAATATACCCGATCTCGCCCGCGCGCAATTTCGGCGCCGCCTTCATGTCCGGCGAAAAATATCCCACCTCTTTTGCTTTAAAACCATCCGCGCTCGCCACCAAGTGCATATCTTCCGTTGAAAACTCGCCGCCGAACACGCGCACATTCGCGATGATGCCCTTATGATCGTCGTACATTGAATCAAAAATGAGCGCCTTGGAAATATCGCCATGCAAACGCTTTGGTGGTGGAACCAACTTGACCACCGCATCGAGCAACTCCTTCACGCCTTCGCCGGTCTTCGCCGAGACACGAAACACATCTTCCGGCGTCACCCCCAGCAGATCCGCCGTTGCCCCGATCACCTTTTCAATATGCGGCAAAGCGAGATCGATCTTGTTCACCGCAGGAATAATCCGCAAGCCAGCCTTCAACGCGCCACGTAAATTGGAAAGCGTCTGCGCCTGAATCCCCTTCGTACCGTCAACGAGCAAAATACCGCCCTCGACAGCGTTCAGCGCGCGCGAGACCTCGTATGCAAAATCCGAATGGCCCGGCGTATCGATAAGGTTCATCACGTAGCGCACGCCGGCCGTTTCATATTCCATGCGCACCGGTGCCATTTTGATTGTGATTCCCCGCTCGCGCTCGAGCGGCATCCGGTCAAGATACTGCGCCTGCATCGAACGCATCGGCACCGTGCCCGTTATTTCAAGAAGGCGGTCGGCAAGTGTCGATTTCCCACTATCAATGTGCGCGATGATGACGAAATTGCGGATATGCTCCATAGCCGCAAGTGTACCAAAAAAACGGCGCCCGCGACAAGGATGATTACGGCGTGACGATCCGCTCGAGCAGGCCTGCGGGGAAGCGTGGAGAAGATCGACGAGCTACATCTTTTGCAACGTCAGATCGAATTCTAACCGTCCCGGCGTACTCGTGGAGTCGTACGTAAAACTTGCGAGGCCGTTTTCGGCAAACTCGTAGCCGAGCGGCGCATCGATCTCGATGTTATATTCCCCCGCCGCGCCGGACTGGCGCTCAAAGACAAATCGATACTGCACGCCCGGCGCGGGCGGCGTGGAAAGCCCGTGCGAATAATCAAAGGATATCTCACTCGATTTTCCCGCGTACGTGCGCGACCATGCCGCGAACACTTCCCTACCCGACTCCTCGTGCGTCGTCACGCCCGGATAGCCAAAACTCTGCTCTGTGCTCGATGCGATGGCGAACACAACCGGATCGGTGCTGTATCCCTGGCGCGCGTAGTTCACCGGCGCGGGGACGGTCTTGGCGATCCCGCCGCTCTCGTTGTCGAGCGTCGAGCCGTCGGGAACGAAAAGCTGCAAATAATCCTGGTTGGTTGTCTGATACCACCAATACGGGCTTTGGTCGCCGTGGTGCACGCGATCGATCGTGACATGGTCCGACAGCGTGCCATCGCTGCCAATCGTCGCATCGTACGTCACTTTTTGCGCGATGGAAAATTCGGATTTATCACTGTTGATATCCGCGTTCGCGAGCGCGAAGTAATCGCCGTTAAAGCTTTCCGGCAATTGCTCCACTTCGCCGCCCGCGCCGTACGACGCCACAAAACTTTCCATCTCGGGATTCGCAAAATACACCATCACGTCCTTATCGCTCACCCATTGCCCTGCGTCGCCCAAAAGTTGCTGTTGTTCCGCCGGCGTGGACGACGCGAGCTGCTGGAATATCGCATGCGCGAGCGAACGCAACACATCCTTCGGATACGTCGCCGCCGTTGCCTGGCCGGCCTGCACGATCTTCTGTATTTGTGGCACAAGATCGTTTGCGGTGAACGTGGTTGACGGATGCGCGATCGTCACCGGGCCGGTGATGGAAAGAAGATCGCTCACCACTTGGGGCGTGATGGCGATCGCGGCGTCGAAGCTTGTGGTTGCGTAAAGATCGGACTGCTCGAACAAGCTCACGGTCTCCGATGCGGACGTGGGGAAATCGAAGAACCAATTGCCGTCAGCGGGACGCCAGCGCGGGCCTTCGAGCTGGAGCGGCACCGGCGGAACGATATTTGGCTTGAACGCGACATCTACATCGGCGACGTCGTGCACCGAAATGCCCTGAATTGCGCCGGCGCGTATCGCAACGTCCGCATAGCTGCCGATAAATCCGCCGCCCGGGCGCATCTCCGACGGATTTTCAAACAATATAAGAATGTGGTGTGTGGACGACACGTCCGAAAGCCACGGGGTGAAGGCGTTCAAAAAGCTCTCTGTGTTTTTGACCTGTGTCCGCAACGAAAGATAATCGCCGCCGTCGAACGACCCGGCGTTGTTGAGAAGTGAAAGCGCGCCAGAAAGCTGACTGCTGTCCGCGTCGAGCGCGGCGAGATTGCCCTGGATACTCGTGAGGTCGGCGACGAGATTATTGTTTTGTGCGCCAGATGCGAAAGCGAAGAGGTCGGGCTGGAGGTTCGCGATCTTTTGTGTGAGCGTGTCAAGTTGTGTTGAAAGGTCGCCGAATGATGCGAGCGTCCCTCCCGCGCCATGGAAAAGGGAAAGCAGCGTCCCCCAAACGCTGCCGTTCGTGGAGAGACCACCACCATTTAACGAGGAAAACTCCTGCTCCGCGCCGGACGTGTCAAAATTTTGGAGATCGGTGATGCCCGCCTGTAGGGTCATCGTTTGGGCATTGATGACCATAACAGCTTTATGCCGGAAGACGAACACCGATGCGACCGCGCCGACCACAAAAAGAACCACGAGTCCGATAAGGGCGGCCTTTATCCCCCGCGGCAGGGGCGGCCGCGGCTTTTGCGGATAGCCCTCAAGGCCGCCGTGCTTTTCCGCGCGTGCCGCGCGCGCGAGCTCGTTCGTGCGGATCTCCTCATCATCGTGCCGCGATTGCATTCCCAACTTCATTACCCATAGTTTACCACGCACCGCAGCGATTTTGTATGCATGATCTTGTATAATAAAGGCATGATTATTATAAAAAAGTTCTCGCGATGGATGGCGACGGGCGCGCTTGTGCTCATCTGTATTGCGTCGTTCTCGCTCATGCTCTGGGCATCGCGCACGGATTCGGCCATCGACGACGAGTTGGCGCACATTCCCGCGGGCTATGGTTATGTACACGAGCTCGATTACCGATTGAATCCAGAACACCCACCGCTCATCAAAGCGCTCGCGATGGCGCCCGTTTTATTTCTGAACCCGACCTACCCGACACAGACCGCCGCGTGGCAGACCGAAGTGAACGGCCAATGGGACATGGGCTACCAGTTCCTCTATAACTCCGGCAACGACGCGACGACGATCATCCGCACCGCGCGGATCATGCCAATCCTCATCACCATCCTGCTCATCATCCTCATCTATATCGTCGCGGCTTGGATGATGGGCAACCTCTGGGCACTTCTGCCGACGTTCCTCTTCGCGTTCGACCCGAACGTGCTCGCGCACGGTCACTACGTGACCACCGACGTCGGCGCGGCATTCGGCTTCGTCTTTGCCACGTATTTCTTTTTGAAGTTCACCGAATATCGTTCGACGAAATATTTGTGGTATGCCGGACTTTCCTTCGGCGTCGCGCAGCTCACGAAATTCTCGACACCGCTCCTCGTACCGCTCTTTATCTTCCTCGCGCTCGTGCTATGGCTACGCGACCTTGTTCCCGTATGGCGCCAAACCGACCTATCGCGACGCGCGAACATGGTGTGGGGGAATTTGTGGAAATGGGTGTGGCAGGTGGCCATCATTTTTGTGATCGGCTATGCCATCATCGTCTATCCCGTCTATGCACTCTTCACCGCGCATTATCCGACGGCGCGACAAACCTCGGACACGACGGCAATCCTCACGTCCTTCGCCACCGGCCCGACGCCCGCCGGAGAGCTTTGCAAACCCATGCGGTGTATCGCCGACGCGGACATCTGGATGGCAGGCCATCGCCTCACCCAGCCCATCGCACAATACACACTCGGCGTCTTGATGGTGCTCCAACGCGCCGACGGCGGCAATACCATCTATTTCCTCGGCCGCGTGGTGTCGAGCGGCGGATGGATCTATTTCCCTGTGCTCTATCTTCTTAAAGAACCTATCCCGACGCTCATCATCGTCCTCCTCGCGCTCGCATTGGGGCTGTGGTGGGGAATAAAAAAACTGCGCCGGAATGGCATCGGTGCGAGCGTGCACGACATGCTCACTAACCACTTCCGCGAGTTCGCGTTCGTATCACTCATCGCCCTTTATTGGGGCTACAGCATGCACAGCACCCTCAATATCGGCGTTCGCCATCTTATGCCGACCATCCCCTTCATTCTCCTGCTTGCGGCTCTCGCGTGGAAATCGTGGATAACAAAAATAACCATGCCGATGGCGAACGGCACGGATGGCGGAGAGCTTTCGCTCGCAAGCATGATGGATTCGTTTGGCGCTGCTGCACGATCGATCGCCGCCGCAGCAGTAAAATATATCTTTCTCCTGCTTCTGCTCTTTTGGCTCGTGCTCGAAACGCTGTTCGCCGCGCCCTATTTCCTTTCGTACTTCAACGAGTTCGGCGGCGGCGTGTGGAACGGTTACCATTACGTGACGGATTCCAACTATGACTGGGGACAGGACATGCTCCGGCTCCAATCTTTCGTCAACGAGCATCCTGAAATAGATACGATCGCCGTCGATTATTTTGGCGGCAGCAATGCCAAATATTATTTAGGCGATAAGGAAGTTGACTGGTCCTCATCAAAAGGAGATCCCACCGCGCAAGGCATCCACTGGCTCGCCGTTTCCGTGAACACGCTCGAGCTCGCCACTCAGCCGCTCGCCGCAGATGAATCGCGCAACACCTCCGACAGCTACGCGTGGCTCACTGCGCTCCGTCCGCCGGCACCCGGCATGGGAAACGTACCGCCGCCGGACTATCGCGCCGGGACATCGATCTTCATCTATCATTTGCCATAGGCCTATTTATAGAACACCCGATCTTCCGTCCTGCAATCAATATACTTGAGCGTACTGAATTCGCCCTGCGAGGAGAGGTTCTTCAAAACCCCAAGATAATCATCTGCCGGAAAACGGAGGCTGAAATAGATCGTCGGACCGCCCGTCGTGACAGCATCGACCTCCTCCAGTGAAAGGTCATTGAGGTCGATCTCCTTGATGCCGATATCACTCTCGTGGAGCACGTTGACGATAGAAATAAAATTTGCGGTATAGGCGTCCGGCAAAACCTCCTCGTTCAATCCGCGGACCGCTTGGGAATAATCATTCACGACGACGATAAGGTTGCCCTGCGTGTTCGTCGCCTTTTCAAAAAGCACGCCGGTGTTGTCGAACCAATAGCATGACCCGTCACCCGCGGCGTCGTCGGTATCGCCTTTCGGTAAAAAGCACCAGATTCCGAAAGGGTTCCGCTCGGTGACGTTGATCGTGATCGTCCGCGAAAAATAATCCTTGTTGACGGTCGCGCTCGCGAGCTGCGGGATCAAATTCAGCTGGCTCGAAGAAAGGCTTCCCGGCCACGAAAGCATATTATTCCAGCCGAGCACGCTATCCAACATATTATGGCGGCCCGACGGGTCGGACTGCAGGAGCGTGATGATGTCCTGGCTCGCGATAACGTTGTTGCCTTCCACGGTGACGTGTTGTACCCGGAAGAGCGGCGATCGGAGCACCAGCCACGCAACGCCGAGAAAAAGAAAATAGAGCACGAAGACGGCGAGTGTCGTAAAAATGTAGCGCCGCACTTTTTTGCGCTTGTTGCGCCGCTCTGAAATGTACGCCGTACTGCGGATTGCCATGGGTTACGATCGCCGGCGTTATCCGCCGATGAACTGCTTACCGATGTACGGTTCCAACACCTCCGGAACTTCTATCAGGCCGTCCTTCGTCTGATAATTCTCCAAGATGGCGATAACGATGCGCGGTGACGGAAGCGCCGTATTGTTGAGCATATACACATATTTCTTCTCGCCTGTTGTGGCGTCCACATACTTGACGTTCAGCCGCCGCGATTGCCAATCGGTGAAGTTGCTCGCCGAACCGGTCTCCGCCCAGCGGTTCATGCCCGGAAGCCACGCTTCAAGGTCGAATGCGCGATATTTGCCGGCGCTCATATCGCCCGCGCAGATCGCAAGCCGGCGGTATGGCAAGCCAAGTTCCTCGTGCATCTCGCCGGAAATTGCCGTCATCTCATCCTGCAGCTTGTTCGACGCATCGATATCCGCTTCGGCGAGTACCACCTGCTCCACCTTCATGAATTCATGCACGCGGAACATTCCTTTCACATCCTTGCCGTAGCTCCCGATCTCGCTGCGATAGCACTGGCTGTAACCGGCGAGCTTCATCGGCAACTGCTCCGCTTTCAAAACGTCATCGGAATAGTACGCGAGCAATGACGGCTCGGCGGTTCCCACCAAAAATTTTTTCTCCGCGCTTTTTTCGCCGGTCGACTCCTTGTCCTGTGTCGCAACTTGGTAGATCTCATCCACATCGGGGTCGTACTCACCGCCTTTAAAATAGCCACTGCCAAAGAGCGCAAAGCCTTTCACGAGCGTCGGCGGGATCATCGGCGTGAAGCCCTTTGCAATCATCTTATTGATCGCGTACATCATGATGCCCATCGCGAGCAATACGCCGTCATTTTTAATATAGTAGCCGCGAAACCCGCCCACCTTCGTCCCCTTTTCAAAATCCAAAATGTCGAGTGACGTGCCAAGCTCTATGTGGTCCTTCGGCCTGAAGTCGAATTTGCGCGGCACGCCCCAATGGAAGATCTCCTTGTTGTCCGCGTCGCTCTGGCCCACCGGCGTGTCCGGCGAAATGACGTTCGGCACGCGCACCATCAGATCGTTGAACTGTTTTTCGAGCGGCTTCAACTTTTCCTCCTGTTCCCTGAACTGTGCCTTGAGTTCTGCGCCCGCGTCGCGGTCCTTCGTTTTTTTCTGCTCCGCGCGGATCGCCTCCGACGACGCCATAAGCGCCCGGCGTTCTCTGTCCACCGCCAAAAGCTCGTCGATGATCTTCGAATCGATGTGCTTCCTGTCCGCGGCGTCCTTCACGGCGGCGGCGTTCTCCCTGATGAACTTGATGTCCAGCATGGATTTATCATAGCGCAACGGCTCGGGGTTTTCCAGCAGATTTTATAAAATTGGAAAATATCTGATTTTAGTCATAGAATGGAAATATGACTAATAAAGCCTTATCCGGATCGGAAGCTTCGCCCGCCGCTCACCTTGACCACATCCGCCACTCGCTCGCCCACCTGCTCGCGGCGGCGGTGCTCAAGGAGTTCCCCGATGCCAAGCTCGGCATCGGCCCAACGATTGAGAACGGCTTTTACTATGATTTCCTGCTCCCCCGTGCGATCACGCCCGAAGACCTGAAAACGCTCGAGAAAACGATGCGCGGCTTGGTAAACAAGAAGCTACCGTTCACCGGCCGCGAAGTGACGCTAGCGGAAGCAAAGAAGCTTTTCGCCCGCCAGCCGTTTAAGCTGGATTTAATAAATGAATTTGTGGGCAACAGCGAAAAACTGACCGTCTACGAAACCGGTGATGTGTTCCTTGATCTTTGCCGCGGCGGCCACGTTGAGAATACCGAAGGGATCCCCGCAGACGGCTTCAAGCTCGATAAAATTGCTGGCGCGTACTGGCGCGGCGACGAAAAGAATCAGCAGCTCCAACGCATCTACGGCCTTGCATTCGAGAGCAAGGGGAAATTAAAAGAATATGAAATGATGGTGGAGGAGGCGAAGAAGCGCGACCACAAGATTCTCGGCCCGAAGCTCGATCTTTTCACGTTCTCCGAGCTCGTCGGTCCGGGCCTACCGCTCTGGACGCCGAAGGGCACGATGGTACGCAATCTGCTCGACAGCTATGTGTGGGAACTCCGCAAAGCGCGAGGCTACGAACGGGTGGACATCCCGCACATCACCAAGAAAGAGCTTTACGAAACGAGCGGCCATTGGGACAAGTTCAAAGATGAGCTCTTTAAGATCGAAACGCGCGAGAAGCATCTCTACGCGATGAAGCCGATGAACTGCCCACACCACACGCAAATTTATGCGCGGAAACAGTGGAGCTACCGCGAGCTTCCCCAACGCTACGCGTCCACCACGAAAGTCTACCGCGACGAGCAATCGGGCGAGCTCGCCGGAATCACGCGGGTGCTTTCGATCACCCAGGATGATGCGCACGTGTTCTGCCGCATATCGCAGGCGAAAGAGGAGTTTTTGAAAATTTGGGATATCGTCCACGAATTCTACGGTTCGTTCGGCTTTGAGCTTCGCGTACGCGTTTCGCTCCACGATCCCGCGCATCCGGAGAAATATCTTGGCGACTCCGAGAAATGGGAGTCCGCCGAGAAGATGTTGCGCGAGATCGTCGCGGAGAAAAAGGCGGATGCGTTCGACGGCATCGGCGAAGCGGCGTTCTACGGCCCAAAGCTCGACTTCATGGGCAAGGACGCGCTCGGCCGCGAACATCAAGTCGCAACCATCCAACTCGACATGAACATGCCCGAACGCTTTGATCTTTTCTGTATCAACGAGAAAGGCGAACAGGAGCGCATCGTGATGATCCACGCCGCGATCATGGGTTCGATCGAACGCTTCCTTTCGGTGATCATCGAACATTTCGCGGGCGCATTCCCCGTGTGGCTCGCACCGGTGCAAGCGGCGATCATACCGGTGAGTGAAAAATTTTCCGATTATGCGGCTAAGACACGCGCCACACTCGCGACCCCCGGCGTTCGTGTTGAACTCGACGAAGCCAATGAATCGCTCGGCAAACGCATCCGCACGGCGGAAATGATGAAAGTTCCCTACATTCTCGTCGTTGGCGAAAAAGAAGAAAGCAACAACTCGGTGAACGTCCGCTCGCGCGGCGGCGAAGAGAAAGAAATGCCGCTCGGAGAATTTATCAAAAAAATAGAAAAAGAGATAAGAGAGAAGGCGTTTTAGGCATATCGTCCTCCAACTCTAGATATGGGTCGGGCTCTGATCGCATTACGCAAATCAGAGCCCGTATGTTCGTCGTCGTGCTCGCGGGTCATCGCCGCGAAGGACGAGTAACGTTCCAGCATGCCGTTCCAATACAGAAAAACACCGCCAGCACAAGCATGAGAACGACACCGTAGACCACGTAGATCCCTATACCTATCCCGATCCACCGCACCACCTCTTGCAGCACCACCATTGGGGCCTCCCCCTCACTGGCCTGGCTTTAACCAGCGCTAGTCCCTATAATGCTATCAATAAAACACCATGTCAACTAAGCCGAAAATCGTCGCCGTCGTCGGGCCGACCGCGAGCGGGAAAACCTCGCTCGGCATCGCGATCGCGCAAAAATTCGACGGCGAGGTCGTCTCCGCCGATTCGCGACAAATTTACCGCGGTATGGACATTGGCACCGCAAAAGCCACTGCGGCCGAGCGCACCGCTGTCCCCCATCATCTCATAGACACCAAAGATCCCGACGAGGATTACACCGTCGCGGATTATAAGACGGATGCCATCATGACGATCAACGAAATCCTTGCACGTGGGAAGCTTCCGATCATCGTCGGCGGCACCGGGCTTTATGTAAAAGCGGTCATCGAAAATTTAGATATTCCAAAAACCGTAGCGCATCCGGAGCTGCGTACAAAGCTAGAGGATGAGATCGCTCGCGACGGGCTTGCCGCGGTGTTTGATAAACTAGTCGCGCTCGATCCCGAAGCGGCGTACATCGTTGACCCGAAGAATCCCCGCCGCGTGGTGCGCGCGCTCGAGGTCGCCATCGCGACCGGCGAGCCGTTCACGGCTCAGCGGAGAAAACACAAACCGCTCTTTAACGTGCTCACGCTTGGCATCAATCCAGAGCCGGAACTGCTCCGCAGGCGCATCAACCGCCGCATCGATGAAATGATACGCGACGGGCTGGTGGACGAAGTCGCGCGACTTATAAAAAAGTATGGCGAAACTCCCGCCGCCTTCGACGCGATCGGCTACCGCGAAATCGTCGCGCACCTAAACGGCATAACTCCTCTCGACAACGCCATCGCGATCATGAAAACCGACACGTGGCACTATGCCAAACGTCAAATGACCTGGTTTAAGAAAGACAAAACCACGCACTGGATAAAAAACAAGGACGATGCGTTTGCGCTCGTCCAAGCATTCCTAAAATAAAGCATAGCGGGCGATCGTTGGGGAACGATAGCCCGCCGGGGAAAATCTTTCGGTCGCGCATACTATCTTAGACAGCGACCTTCTTGTTCTCTGCAATGAGAAAAGATGGAA
>Ga0181516_10002782_pt1 | contig 12148 bp, 11 predicted proteins | sample PEATcosm2014_Bin_25_FD_121104 | JGI IMG/M metagenome (GOLD analysis project Ga0181516, IMG submission 121104) | Peatland microbial communities from MTU Mesocosm Facility, Houghton, MI, USA - PEATcosm2014_Bin01_10_metaG | ecosystem: Environmental > Terrestrial > Soil > Wetlands > Peat | place...
AGGAAGCCGGTTTGCGTTTCACAAAATTGCAGCCGGAGTCGTTCGACATGCCGATGGGTTTCAAGACCGGCGCGGGCGTGATTTTCGGAAATTCCGGCGGCGTCAGCGAAGCGGTGTTGCGCTACGCCTACGAAAAAGTCACCGGCAAAAAATTGTTGAATCCGGACATTCACGCAGCGCGCGGCGAGGATGGCTTGCGCATCGTCGAAGTGCCGGTGGATGGCATCACGTTGAAGCTCGGCATCGTCCACGGTTTGAAAAACGCGCGGACGCTCGCCGAAAAAGCGCGCCGCGGCAAATGCGACCTCGACATCATCGAAGTGATGGCATGCCCCGGCGGCTGCATCGGCGGCGCGGGCCAGCCGGTTTCACGCGACCGCGACATCCGCAAGCTGCGCACGAAAGGCCTTTACGACGTGGACAAGAACATGGAACTGCACAAGTCGCAGGAAAATCATTTCGTCACGGAATGTTATCAGCGGCATCTCGGCGAGATCGGCGGCAAGAACGCTCATCGCCTGCTGCACACGCATTATCACAACCGGCGGCGCATCGCCGGCGAGGAAATCTCGCTGGGCGCAGGTTCGTCGGAAGACAAGCTGAAGGTCAACGTCTGCACCGGCACGAATTGTTTCGTGAAAGGTTCGCAGCACATTTTGCATGAACTGCTGGACCAGGTGGAAAAGGAAAATCTACAGGACAAGGTTTCCATCAACGCCTCGTTCTGCTTCGAGAAATGCGACCACGGCCCGACCGTGAGCGTGGACGGAAATAAAATTCAATGGTGCACGGCGCAGGCCGCCAAAACGGAAATCACCCAAAAACTAAAAGACAAAAAAGTATGAAAAACACGCTTCCCACACCGCGAACCACCATTATCAACGAAGCGGAAATCAACGCGACGCTTGCCATCGCGCGTCGCTCTGATGCCGGTCGCGTGCGGGAAGTGTTGTCCAAGGCACGGCAGATGGACGGATTGGATGCGGAAGAGGTCGCCGTCCTGATGGAAATTCAGGACGCGACGTTGCTGGAGGAAATGTTCGCCGCCGCTCGGTTTGTGAAGGACGAAATTTACGGCAACCGGCTGGTCCTGTTCGCGCCGCTTTACATCGCCAACCTGTGCAAAAACGAGTGTTCCTACTGCGCCTTTCGCGCCGGCAACACCGAGTTGAAACGCCGCACGCTGACGCAGGATGAAATCGCTGCGGAGGTAAAAATCCTGATTGACCAAGGCCACAAACGGTTGCTGCTCGTCTCCGGCGAAGAATATCCAGCCGAAGGTTTCAATTATGTTCTGAAGGCGATTGACACCATCTACAAAACCAAGAGCGGCTGCGGCGAAATCCGCCGCGTGAACGTGAATATTGCGCCGCTGACGGTGGATCAGTTCAAGCAGCTCAAGGAAGCCGGCATCGGCACCTATCAATTATTCCAGGAAACGTATCACCGCGAAACCTACGCGAAAACTCACACCGCCGGCGCGAAGAAAAAGTTTGACTGGCGTGTAACGGTGATGGATCGCGCGATGGAGGCGGGCATTGACGATGTCGGCATCGGCGTGCTGTTCGGGCTTTACGACTGGAAGTTTGAAATGCTCGCGCTACAGCAGCACATCCGGCATCTCGAAGAGAAATTCGGCGTCGGGCCGCATACGATCAGCGTGCCGCGCATCGAACCGGCGATGGGTTCGACCACGGCAAGCCGCCCGCCGCACGCAGTGTCGGATGACGACTTCAAAAAGATCGTCGCGATTCTGCGTCTCGCCGTGCCCTACACTGGCATCATCATGTCCACCCGCGAAAATGCCGACACACGTCGTGCAACGTTTCAACTCGGTGTGTCGCAGATTTCGGCGGGCAGCCGTTGCAATCCCGGCGGCTACGCGGAACTCGGCGACGGGCACGACGCCGAACAGTTTCAACTCGGCGATCATCGCTCGCTCGACGAGGTTGTGCGCGACGTCGCGTCGCTCGGTTACACGCCCTCGTTTTGCACGGCGTGCTATCGCCTCGGACGCACCGGCGCAGATTTCATGGATTTGGCCAAGCCCGGCTTGATCAAGGAACATTGCAGCCCGAACGCGTTGTCGAGTTGCATGGAATACATGATGGGCTACGCCTCGCCAGACACCAAGAAAGTCGGCGAGAAACTGGTGAATCACGAACTCGCCACGATGCCTGGCAAAATCGGCGAGACCGCCAACGAACTGGTTGGCCGCGTGCGCAAAAACGAGCGCGACGTGTTTGTTTGATTCCGCCATGAACAATGCCTTTCGCATCGAACGGGATTGTCTCGGCGAACTGCCGATACCCGCGGAGGCGCTGCACGGCATTCACACGCAGCGGGCGCTGGAAAATTTTCCACTCGCCCGCCGCGCGATTCATCCCGAACTCGCCCGGGCTTACGGCGAGGTCAAATCCGCCTGCGCCCGCACCAACCGCGCGCTCGGCGCGTGGGCGGATGATGTGGCGAAGGCCGATGCCATTGACCGCGCCTGCCGCGAACTCGCCAACGGCGACCTCGGCGGCTTCATCATCGTGGATGCGTTGCAAGGCGGCGCTGGCACCAGCACCAACATGAACGTCCACGAGGTGCTCGCCAATCGTGCGCTGGAAATTCTTGGTTTGCCACCCGGCGGCTACGATCGCGTCTCACCGCTCGACGATCTCAATCTACACCAGTCCACGAATGACACTTACCCGACGGCGCTGCGGCTGGCAGCGATCCGCTTGTTACAAGGGTTGGAAAAAAACGTCGTTGCGTTGCAGGAATCGTTTCAGGCGGCGGAAAAGAAATTTGCACACGTAGTCAAGGTTGGCCGCACGCAATTTCAGGACGCCGTGCTGACGACACTCGGTCGCGAAATGAGCGCCTACGCCGAGGCCATCAACCGCGACCGCTGGCGCATTTACAAATGCGAGGAGCGGTTGCGCGTCGTGAATCTCGGCGGCACCGCTATCGGCACCGGCCTGGCTGCGCCACGCAAATATATTTTTCAAGTCGTTGATCAACTGCGCGAGCTGACCGGCATCGGTTTTGCCCGCGCAGAAAATCTCGTGGACGCCACGCAGAATGCCGACGTGTTCGTCGAAGTGTCAGGCATTCTGAAAGCGCACGCGGTATCGCTGCTGAAAATTTGCGGCGATTTGCGCCTGCTATCGTCGGGGCCGGAAGCCGGCTTTGGCGAGATCCGTCTGCCGGCGCGCCAGGCCGGTTCTTCGATTATGCCGGGCAAGGTGAACCCGGTGATCCCCGAAGCCGTGAGCCAGGCGGCGATGAAAGTGATCGGCCACGACGCGACGATCACGATGGCCTGCGCGGCGGGCAGTTTGGAGCTGAATCCGTTTCTGCCGCTGGTGGCGGATTGCCTGTTGGACAGTTTGGATTTGCTCGCGCGGGCGGATGACATTTTACGCCGCCATTGTATCGAAGGACTTGAGGCGGACGAAGCGCGTTGCCGGCGGCACGTTGAAAATTCAACGGCAGCGGCGACAGCTTTGTTGCCGGCGCTCGGTTACGAGCGTGCCGGCCAAGCGGCAAAACTCGCGAAAGAAAATGGTCGGAGCATCCGCGAAACCGTGATTGCACAAGGTTGGCTCACTGGCACAGAGTTCGACGTTTTGATCAGCCCGGAAGCGGTTTGCCGGCTGGGAATGCCAGATAATCGTAGCGGCGTCTCGGTAGAGCGCCGCCATTTTCCGCAAAATGATTTGGCGACGCTCTACCGAGACGCCGCTACGCTGGAAAGGAATGGCCATGATCACCACGCCTAAAAGCCTGCGGCTGCACATCGCTTTTTTCGGACGTCGCAACGTCGGCAAATCATCGCTGCTCAACGCGCTCACGCGCCAGCAGGTTTCGATTGTGTCGCCGGTCGCCGGCACGACCACTGATCCGGTGGAGAAGCCGATGGAACTTTTGCCGCTCGGCCCGGTGCTGTTCATTGACACCGCCGGCATTGATGACACCGGCGAACTCGGCGCACAGCGCGTGCAGAAAACGCGGCAGGTTTTGGAACGCACGGATCTGGCTGTGCTGGTTGCCGAAGCCGGCGCGTGGGGAAAGTTCGAGGAGGAAATTCTGCGCGAACTGGCCGCGCGCAAAACACCGACGGTCGTGGTGTTCAACAAAATAGATAGTGGCACAGGCGTCCCGCCTGTGAGTTTCAATAATGAGATTCTTACCGCATTAGAAACACACAGGCGGGACGCCTGTGCCACTACGGTCTGCACGTCCGCATTAACCGGGGCAGGAATTCCGGAATTGCGACAGGCTCTGCTTGCCGCCGCGCCGCCGGATTTTATAGACAGCCCGGCGATTCTTGGCGACTTGGTTGGGCCGGGCGAAATGGCAGTTCTGGTGGTGCCGATTGACAAGGAAGCGCCGAAAGGCCGGTTGATTTTGCCGCAAGTGCAGAGCATCCGCGATTTGCTGGACAGCGACGCGTATTGCCTCGTTGTGAAAGAACGTGAGTTGCGCAGTGCGCTGGATCGGCTAAAAACGCCGCCGAAACTTGTCGTCACCGATTCGCAGGCGTTCCTGAAAGTCGCCGCGGACACGCCGCGCGATGTGGCGATGACGAGTTTTTCGATTCTAATGTCGCGTTTCAAAGGCGATTTGCTCCCGCAAGTGCAAGGCGCGCTGGCGATTGAAAATCTGCGCGGCGGGGACCGCGTCCTGATTGCCGAGGCCTGTTCGCACCATCCGATTGGCGAGGACATCGGGCGCGTGAAAATTCCGCGCTGGCTGACGCAATATACCGGCGAAAAAATTCATTTCGAGCACATGCAGGGCCGCGATTTTCCGGCTGACCTGGCGAATTACAAACTGGTGATTCACTGTGGCGCGTGCATGTGGAACCGGCGCGAAATGTTGAGCCGCATCCTGAAATGCCAGCAAGCCGGTGTGCCGATCACCAATTACGGCCTGACCATCGCTTACAGCCTGGGGATTTTCGAGCGGGCGCTGCAGCCGTTCCCGGCGGCGCTGGAATTTTATCGGAACGCGGAAAGAAAACTGGCATGAGCCTGACACTCGACAAAACGGAAATCCTCGGATGGCTCCGCGAAACGAATCCGGAGCGGCTCGCGGAATTGTGGCGGCGCGCCAATGAAATCCGCCGGCAACACGTCGGCGACGCCGTGCATCTGCGCGGGCTGGTGGAAATTTCAAATTTTTGCTCGCGGCAATGCGCCTACTGCGGCCTGCGCGTGGGAAACGAAGCGTTGGTTCGTTACCGGATGCTCGCGAATGAAATCGTTGAGGCGGCGCAACAGGCCGTGAAATTTGGCTATGGCACGGTTGTGTTGCAGGCCGGCGAAGATTACGGCATCACGACGGAAAGGCTGGCGGAAATCATCCGGCGGATCAAAAGTGAAACGCCGCTGGCGGTGACTTTGAGTCTGGGTGAACGACCGGACAAAGATTTGGCGGCATGGCGCGCAGCGGGCGCGGATCGTTACCTGCTGCGGTTTGAAACTTCGGACCGCAATTTGTTCGACGAGATTCATCCGCCGCTCGGAAACCGTAAGTGTGACCGCATTGCGATTTTGCGGCGGCTGCGGGAATTTGGTTTTGAAGTCGGCAGCGGCATCATGGTTGGCATTCCCGGCCAGACTTACGCCAGCGTGGCGAATGACATAGCGTTGTTTCGCGAGCTGGATCTGGACATGATCGGCATCGGGCCGTTCATACCGCATCCGGCGACGCCGCTCAGCAGCGGTTTTAAAATTTTTCCGCCGGTGAACGGCGAACAGGTTCCGAACAACGAGTTGATGGTCTATAAAGCCGTCGCGTTGACGCGGCTGGTGCGGCCGGACGCGAATATTCCGGCGACAACGGCGCTCGCGACAATCAACAAAAAGAACGGCCGCGAACTCGGCTTGCAGCGCGGCGCGAATGTGTTCATGCCGAATCTCACGCCGTTGAAATACCGCCGGCTTTACGAAATTTATCCGAACAAGGCGTGCATCACCGAGACCGGCGACGCTTGCAACGGTTGCTTGAGCATGCGCATTCAGGCGATTGGCCGGCACATCGGCAGCGGCGCAGGCGGCCGGCGTGGTCGTCAGATGGCGGCCGAACTTGAAGCCGGAAAGGAGTGCTGTCATGCCTGAAAATCCCGCCACGAGCATCACGATTTGCATGGGCAGTTCCTGCTTCTCGCGCGGGAACAGCCGCAACATCGAGGTCGTTCAGGATTTTTTGAAGACGCAAAGCCTGCCGCCGTCGGTGGAACTCAACGGACATCTGTGCGAGGGCCATTGCAAGTCGGGGCCGAACGTCACGATCAACGGCAAGATGTATCACGAGGTTGACCCCATCGTCATCGTCGGCCTGCTCAACCATTTTGTGCCGAAGGCGAAACCGTGAATTACCTGAATCCCATTTTCACGGAGAAGCGCGAGTGCCAGGACTGCTACAAATGCGTTCGCAACTGCCCGGTGAAGGCGATCAAGGTCGAAGGCGGCTACGCGTCGGTGGTGCCGGAACTGTGCATCGTCTGCGGCCACTGCGTCGAGGTTTGCCCGAACGGCGCGAAAAAAGTCCGCGATGATCTGGCCAATGCGCGCCAGTTGCTGACGCTGAAAAAATCGGTCTATGTTTCGCTCGCGCCGTCGTTCGTCACCGAATTTCCCGGCGTGAAACCGGCGCAGATGATTGGCGCGCTGAAGAAGCTCGGCTTTGCCGGCGTGTCGGAAACGGCGCTGGGCGCGCAGCAGGTTTCGGCGCAGGCGGCGGCGCTGCTGCAAAAAAATCCGGAGCGCGTGCTGGTGTCGTCGGCGTGTCCGACGGTGGTTTGCTACCTGCAAAAACAACGGCCGGGCGGCGCGGCGCTGCTCACCGGTTTGCTTTCGCCGCTGCTGACGCATTGCAAGATGTTGCGGCAAACTTTCGGCGCGGACATCGGCATCGTGTTCATCGGCCCGTGCATCGCCAAAAAACTGGAGGCGGCGCAGCATCCGGAATTACTGGACGTGGTGCTGACGTTTGAAGATTTGCGGCGCTGGCTGGAGCAAGAAAAAGTTGCGCCGGAAAATTTCGTTGAAACGGCGAACGATCATTTCGTTCCTGAAAATTCGGCGGAAGGCGCGTGGTATCCGGTGGACGGTGGCATGATCGCCGGCATGAAATCCACCTGCGCGGTCAACGACTGTTCGCTCATGGCGTTTTCGGGGATTGGCGCGATCAAGAAGGCGCTGGACGGCATCGAGGAAATGAAGCCGGACAACGGGCTCTTTCTCGAACTGCTCGCGTGCGAAGGCGGCTGCGTGAACGGCCCGAAAGTGCTGCGGCGCGATGCAACAGTGGTGAAACGCCACCGGGTCCTGCGTTCGGTGGCCGCGCCGAAGGTACCGTTTCCGCGTTCGCCGACGATGGAAACGCCGGCGAATTTCAACGTCGCACCCGTGGTGGTGATTCGGTATCCCGATTCGCAAGTCCGCGAGGCGTTGCGCAACGTCGGCAAATTTTCGCCGCAAGACGAATTGAATTGCGGCGGCTGCGGCTACGACACCTGCCGCGAATTCGGCATTGCCTTGATCGGCCAGAAGGCGGAACGTGCGATGTGCGTGACTTACATGCGGCAGCTTGCGTTCAAGAAAGCCAATGCGTTGATTCAAAAAATGCCGTCGGCGGTGGTCATCGTGAACGAGGCAATGCGCGTGATCGAGTTCAACGCCGCATTTGTAAATTTATTTGCTCCGGAAAAGGTCGCCGATGGCAACGGCGTGGTTTCGATTGAAGGCATTGCGCTGGCTGAGGTGATGCCGTTCGCCAGTTTGTTTCACAACGTGCTGAAAAGCGGTGAGGACATTCTCGACCGCGACCTGCGGTTTCAGAACACGATTTTGCACGCAACGATTTTCAGCATCGAAAAAAACTGTTTGGTCGGCGGCATTATCCAGGACATCACCAAGCCGGCGGTGCGCAAGGAACAGGTTATTCGCAAGGCGCGCGAAGTCATCCAGAAGCAGATTGCGACGACGCAACAGATCGCCTATCTGCTCGGCGAAAACGCCGCCGATGCGGAGATTACGCTGAACTCGATCATCGAATCGTTTTCGCCGCCGAAGCCGGACGAGCCGAAGGAAAACAATGACTGGCGAAAGCTTTATCGACGTTGATTTCTGCCGGCAGGCAAAGGCCGGGCAGGTCGTGGCCGGCGACGTTTTTCTCTCGCGCAAAATCAAGGAGGAAGGCCGCATCATCACCGTGCTGTCCGACGGCCTCGGCAGCGGCGTGAAAGCCGGCGTGCTGGCGAATCTCACCGCGACGATGGCGTTGCGCTACACCTCGGCGTTCGTGGACGTGCGGCAAAGTGCGAAGACCATCATGGACACGCTGCCGGTCTGTGAAAAACGCAAAATCAGCTACTCGACATTCACGATTGTGGATTTGGATGAGGACGGCAAAACGCGCGTGATCGAACACGGCAATCCGCCGCTCGTTTTATTGCGCGGGCAATCGCCGGTGCCGATTGAGCGCGCCAGCCTCACGCTGGAAACGTGGAAGGACCGCGTGATTCATTACAGCGAATTCGACACGCAGCTTGGCGACCGCATCGTGTTTTTTTCCGACGGCGTGAGCCAGTCCGGCCTGGGGCGCGTTGGTCTGCCGCTCGGCTGGGGACAGGATCGCGTCACGGATTTTTTGCAGCGGCAAATCTCGACGGAAAATGAAATCTCATCGCGTGAACTGTCACGCAAGCTCGTTGCCGAAGCCCTGACCAACGACGGTCGCGCGGCCAAGGACGACATCACGTGCGGTGCGATTTATTATCGCCGGCCGCGCCGGCTGCTGGTCATCACCGGCCCGCCGTTCAGCAAGGAACGCGACGGCGAACTGGCGGAACTGGTGCAAACTTTCGATGGCCGAAAGGCGATTTGCGGCGGCACCACGGCGGGCATTGTTTCGCGGCTGCTGGGCCGGCCGGTCACGATGGATTTGAAGAATCTCGATCCGGAAATTCCGCCGCCGGCGGTGATGGAAGGTGTTGACCTCGTCACCGAAGGCACGGTGACGCTGGCCAAAGTGTCGGAGATTTTGGAACGCGGTAGCGCCGGCGAGGCGGCGCGCAAAAATCCCGCCACCGACCTCGTGTCGCTGATGCTGCAAAGCGACATCGTGGAATTTGTGGTCGGCACGCGCATCAACGAGGCGCATCAGGATCCGAACGTGCCGGTGGAACTGGATCTGCGCCGCAACATCATCCGCAAAATCGCCTTGTTGCTGGAAAGCCGGCATCTGAAAGAAGCGCGGGTGCGGTTTATTTAAGCAGCCGTCTCGAAATCCAATCGTCACTTGTAGCCGGGCATTCCCAGAAATGCCAGGCTATTGGTCGGCTACGGCTTCCTGAATGACACCAGGCTAGACGGACTTGCTCATCGTCACTATTCGATTTGAACCTGCGCGTTGGTGGTGGCAAGAGCGTTCACGCCTGCGGGAGTTCGTATTTTGGAATTCACCAAGCGCACATTTTGGGCGTTGAAAATTCCGAACGGCCGGTCAGCCGTGATGTTGACGTTTTGCAAAAGCACGTTCGTCACGTTCATTTCCGGCAACCCCCAGATCAAACCGGCCCGGCCACCGCTGGGCACCGTGGCGGTGAGGTTGCTAAAGATAAAGTCGCGATACACCGGCGTGCGTTCTGCCACCGGCGCGGCGGGATAACTGGCGGCGATTTCCGGCGTCAGCTTCGTCAAATCCCGAAACGGCCGCTCCTTCGCCAGATAGCTTGCATAAATCAAAATCGGACAGCCGACATTCGTCATGCTCAAATTGAAATATTTCAGGTCGTGCACAAAACCGCCGCGGTCGCGATCGGTCTTGATGCGGATGCCGCACTCCGTGTGGTTGAAGGTGCAATTGATCACCGTGAGGTTCGACACGCCGCCCTGCGTATAGCTGCCGATGGAAACACCATGGCCAAAGCCGTAGGTGCAGTTGGTGATGAGCACGTCCGAGGTGCTGCCGCCGCAGGTGAAATCGTCGTCGCCCACGCTCACGTCGCAGTCCTCGATCAAAATGTTTTTCCCTTTCACGTCGCACGCATCGGTGTTGTGGCTCGGCCAAACCGGATCGGTTGACGCCGGCGCGCGGATGGTCACGCCCCGCACGGTGACATCAGAACATTTTCCGCCCAGCGCAATGTGAAACATCGGCGAATTGGACAGCGTGACGTGCTCAATCAACAGCCGCTCGCAGTCCGAGAGCGCGATCATGCGGGGACGGCGCGCGCCGTTCGTTTTGGCGAACGGCCACCACGGCGCGCCCTGCCCGTCCATCGCGCCGGTGCCGCTGATGGCGACATCGTGAAGATTTGCGCCGGTGATGAAGCTCTCCGGGTTGGTTGTGCCGCCGGGATATTTTCCGAGCGGCAGCAGGCGCAAAATCGTGCCGGCGTCCAAACGCAGATTGATCTGGCTGGCGAGCTGGATCGGTCCGCACAAAAAAATGCCGGCCGGGATTTCCACCACGCCGCCGCCCGCCGCGCGCGCGGCGGCGATGGCTGACTGAATCGCGCCGGTGTTCGTCGTCACGCCGTCGCCAACGGCACCGTGGTCTTTGACGTTGAAAGTTTTATCCGGAATCTCCGGCAACGCGGGCTGGATGGATGCCAACACCGTTGGCGCCAACAGCAGCGCGGCAGCGGTGGCAACGAAGGCGGATATTTTGCGGAGCGGCATAAATTCGGATCAAGGGGTCTTGGTCGCGGCCGGCGACGAGGCCGCCGCGCCGCAGGCCGCCGCGGCGGACCTGGCCACTGAACCAGCTTATCCCGCTTACTCGACGGTCACCGACGCGTCTTCCAGAATCACGCTGTATTTGTAGCCGGCGCCAAAATCTTTGTCGGTGGACACAATGCCGGTGACCAATACGGTGTCGCCGAGTTTGGCGGATGTGGCGGAGGTGACGGTCAGGTCATTGTTTTTCTGATCGGCGCTGCCGGAACCGTCCTGGATGTGGAGCCAGTTTTTGCCCATGATCATGGCGTTATATTTGACCACCTTGCCGCGGACGGTAACTGGTTTGCCCGCCAGCCCGGACTTGGCGGCGAAAATTTCCTGAATGGTCTGCCCGCCGTCGGCGCGCTTGATGCCGGTCAAATCCAGATTCACCGGCTTGGCCGCCGTCGTCAGCGCGGGATGGCCCGGCGGCAAGGCCGCCGGCAGGGCGCCGTTCAACGGCGGATGGCCCGGAGGCAGCGCCGGCGCCGCGCCCGCCGCGGCAGCGCCACCATTGACAGTGATGTTGCCGGTGAAATAAACCACGTCAAAATCCCGGTTCAACGATTTGCTGTGATAGCCGGTCATGGGCACGCCGGCACCGACGGTGACCGGGTCGCCCACCTTGACGTCGAACTGCATGGCGGCGGCCCAGAGTTTTTTGCTGCCGGTATCCACCAGCACGTAGGTATAGCCGGCGGTGTTGGTGGTTTCGAGCACTTTGCCGGCGAAGCCGCCGGCCTCGGCCGGAGCCGCGTCGTCGGCAAGGGCAAATTGGAGCGGCAAGATCAGGCAGGCGAGCAGCAGGAGTTGTTTCATATTTATTTCGGGTTTCGTTAAATCGTGCCATCAGCTTACGCCGCCATGGCCGTCAAGACAAGCCAAGGCCGCCGGCTGGTGGGCGGCACCGGCACCGACCCTTGGCTGCGCATTGAAGTTGCCGCAGCCGAAGCCGCCGAGGCCGGAGAATTTCTGGCCGCGTCCGCCGAATGAAATCCCGCCTTTAATTTGAGCCTGGTCAGCCTTGCCAAAACCCTGCTCGGACCGGATAAATTGAATCTCGGCTCCGCCAAAAGGCTGCTCGGACTCAATTTCCCGCTGCTCTGGATCAATATTACGCTGCTCGGACTCAAAATGACGCTGCTCTGGATTAATAGCTTTAATCTCTGGTTCAATAAATCGCTGCTCCGGGGCAATAAATTCCTAGTCTGAATCGCCAAAACCCTCCTCGGAATCAATTCCCCGTTGCTCGCAGCCAATAACTGCCACCTCGGGATTAGTAGGATTCATCTCTTGATGAAAATCTCTTATCACAGTATAAACATCCTGGTCGCTCGCCTTATTTTTATGCTTGTCAGGCCCAATTTTTGGTGGTTTGATCGTCTCATGGATGCTCCCAAACGAAACAAATTCGCAATGGC
>Ga0181516_10002783_pt1 | contig 12141 bp, 6 predicted proteins | sample PEATcosm2014_Bin_25_FD_121104 | JGI IMG/M metagenome (GOLD analysis project Ga0181516, IMG submission 121104) | Peatland microbial communities from MTU Mesocosm Facility, Houghton, MI, USA - PEATcosm2014_Bin01_10_metaG | ecosystem: Environmental > Terrestrial > Soil > Wetlands > Peat | place...
AACAATCTCGGCTTGCTCCTGCAGGCAGAAGGTCACGGCGCCGAGGCAATCAGCCAATTCGAGACAGCTTTGCACTGTGACGGAAATGTCGCAGAGATTCACAACAATCTGGGCGTATCCCTTGCGGCGGCCGGACGTTTCGAGGAGGCAGCGCAAGAATATGGCGCCGCCCTGAAAATCAGGCCGTCGTATTATGAGGCATGGAATAATCTCGGGGTCCTCCTCAATCGATCCCAGCACTTGCAGGAAGCAATGACGGCCTTCGACTCAGCCCTCCGGCTCCGGCCTGATTATGCGCCCGCCCATTACAACCGGGGCGTGGCGCTGTTGAATTTGGACCAACCCGCCGGAGCCATTCAAGATTTGGAACAGGCCCTGGGCGCAGGGCAGCATGCAGGCGAGACGCACCTCTACCTCGGCGAAGCACTCGCCCGATCGAAACGCGACAAGGAGGCATCCTCCCATTTTGCCGCAGCCGCGCGGTTGCTGGACCCGGGCGATGGAGCAAGCTGGTTCGATCTTGGAAATGCGCTGATTCGACAAGGCCAATTCGCGGCCGCAACGAGCGCTTTCACCGCCGGCGAAAAGGCCGAACCCAAAAATCCGGATGTGATTTTTGCGCTCGGCAACGCCTATTCGGCGCAGGAACAATATCCCGCGGCCATCGCGGCCTATCGCCGGGCGCTGGAGTTCGCACCGCATTCAGCGAATATCCACAACAACCTGGGCAATGCCCTGATTCTCAGCGGAGCGACCGGTGCCGCTGTGGCTGAATTTCGCGAAGCCCTCCGCGCACGTCCGGGTAACTCGAGTATCCAGGAAAGTCTCCAACGCGCCACGGAGCTTGAAAATGGCAGGCTCCCGCCACGCTGATCAATTGCCGGAATCGAGCCGACAATCCGAGCATCATCGCCGGGTGTCCGACGGGAAGCGAGTCCACCAGGCTTTGCGCTTGCAGGTTGTCAGGCGCGACAAATCCCCACACTGTTATTTCCTCAACTTTCATGCACCTGGGCATCGCGCAGATCAATACGACGGTAGGCGACCTCTCCGGCAATTGCCGGCGGATTCTCGCTGCCTATCGCACGCTCGTTGCCTGCGGGGCTGAATTGGTTGTGTTTCCCGAGCTTGTTGTTTGCGGTTATCCGCCGCGCGACCTGCTGTTCAAGCGGCGTTTTGTGGCTGACGTCGAATCCACGCTCTCTGAGATCGCAGCGGCCATGGGCAACGTGCCGGCGTTGGTCGGATTTGTGGAGACGAACACCAGCGGACAGGGCCGCCCGTTCTTCAATGCCGCGGCTTGGTGCGAGCGCGGCGAGGTCAGGGTCATCGCACGGAAATGCCTGCTGCCGACCTACGATGTATTTGACGAGGACCGCTATTTCGAACCGGCCACCAAACCGCAGACCGTGGACTTCCGCGGTCGGCGCATCGGCATAACGATTTGCGAGGACATCTGGACGCTCCCGATGATTTCCACGCGCCGGCTTTACAACGGCCTCGATCCGGTCCGGCAACTCGCGGCCCAGAAGTGCGATCTCGTGGTCAACCTCTCAGCCAGCCCCTGGCATTTTGGCAAAGGCGACGCGCGCGAGACGCTCGTAAAGGATGCTGCGAAACTCCTGGGCTGCCCGCTCGTGTACTGCAATGCCGTCGGCGGCAATGACGAGCTGATTTTCGACGGTCGCTCCGTCGCAGCGTCCGCGGACGGCGCCGTGGTGGCCGGTCTCGCTGCGTTTCAGGAGGAACTCCGCATCGTCGATGTTGGGGGCTCACCCGCAACAGCGGCGACCAATCCCTGCGTCGCCCCGTCCTATGCGCAGGCTGACATGAAGGATGTTTTCGAAGCACTGGTGCTTGGCCTGCGCGACTACGCCATCAAGAGCGGCTTCAAGAAGAGCCTCGTGGCGTTGAGCGGCGGAATTGACTCGGCGGTGGTCGGCGTTCTCGCGGCCGCAGCATTCGGCCCTGAGAACGTAACCGGTGTCAGCCTTCCCTCTGCGATCTCAAGCGAACACAGTCGGGACGACGCACGCGAACTGGCCCACAATCTCGGCGTTGCCTTTCACACGATCGCCATTGCCGACGTGGTCGCGGCAGCCGAGTCGGTGCTTGGCCCGACCTTCGCGGGGCGCGAACGCGATGTTGCCGAGGAGAACATCCAGGCCAGGGTGCGCGGCGTTCTGATGATGGCGCTGTCAAATAAGTTTGGCTCACTGCTGCTCACCACGGGCAACAAGAGCGAGGTTGCCGTCGGCTATTGCACACTCTATGGCGACATGTGCGGCGGCCTGGCAGTCATATCGGATGTTTTCAAGACGCAGGTCTACGCCCTTGCCCGGTGGATCAACGACGATGCGCGTGCCGCCGGCCGGACGCCGCCAATCCCGCAGCGTTCGATCGACAAGCCGCCGTCGGCCGAACTGCGACCTGACCAGACCGACCAGGACAGTCTGCCACCGTACGACCTGCTCGACGCGATCCTGCGCGGTTACGTCGAGGAGGGCCTCTCACGGCGCGATCTCGTTGCCCAGGGATTTGCCGGGGCCGTTGTCAACGACGTGGCCAGGAAGGTCGATCTCAATGAATACAAACGCAAGCAGGCTGCCCCCGGTCTGAGAATCACTCCCCTTGCATTCGGTGTGGGTCGCCGCATCCCCATCGTGCAGAAATACGTCAACTAGCCTGGACGCTGCCATGAACCACTCCGAAATTCTCTTCGAACGCGCAAAGAAGCTGATCCCCGGCGGCGTGAATTCCCCGGTCCGCGCGTTCCGCTCCGTTGGCGGCACTCCCTTCTTTGTCACCGCGGCGAACGGTGCGATGCTCTACACGGCCGACGGTCGGGAGCTGATCGACTTTGTCTGCACGTGGGGCCCGGCTATCCACGGGCACAACCATCCGGCGATCAAGGCGGCCATCGCCGCGGCGCTCGACAACGGCACGAGCTTCGGAGCGCCCAATCCCTATGAAATCGAGATGGCGGAGCTCATCACGAGGTTTGTGCCATCGATCCAGAAAGTGCGCATGTGCAACAGCGGCACCGAGGCAACGATGTCGGCAGTCCGTCTGGCCCGCGGCTTCACGCGCCGCGACAAGATCATCAAGTTCTCCGGCTGTTATCACGGGCATTCCGATTCACTGCTGATCAAGGCGGGCTCGGGCGCCCTCACGCACGGCCATCCCGACAGCGCAGGTGTGCCGGCATCCTTCGCGCAGGAAACCATCGTCCTGCCTTTCAACGACACCGCGGCTCTAGAGGCGGCGTTTGAGGCCAATCCCGATCAAATCGCATGCGTCATCCTTGAGCCATATCCCGCCAACGTCGGCCTGATCCTTCCCGAGGCGGGTTTTCTGGCTTCGGTGCGCACCCTTTGCACGGCTCACGGCGCGTTGTTGATATTCGACGAGGTGATGACGGGATTCCGGCTGGCCCGCGGAGGAGTCCAGGAACTGGAAAAAATCACTCCGGACCTGACGACGCTGGGCAAGATCATTGGCGGCGGCCTGCCCGTCGGAGCTCTTGGCGGAAGAGCGGAGATCATGGATTTCCTGGCGCCGCTCGGCCCTGTCTACCAGGCGGGGACGTTGAGCGGCAACCCGCTTGCGATGGCCGCCGGTATCGCCGCGCTGAAACTGCTGGACGAATTGAACCCTTACGCGCGCCTCGATCGGATGGGCCGTGAAGTGCAGGGCGCGCTGCTTGCGGCCGCCCAAAAGAAGGGCCTTCCCTTGCAAGTGCCCCAAGTCGGATCCATGTTTGCGGTCTTCTTCACCGCCACACCTGTGCGCGACTACGCCACGGCCCTTTCAAGCGACGCCAAGATTTTCGCCCGGTTCTTCCACGCCTGTCTTGATAACCGGGTTTATCTTCCGCCGAGCGCCTACGAGACCGCCTTCCTTAGCACCGCACATGAAGGCACCGCGGTCGCCCGGGCGTGTCAGATCATGACTGATGCGATCGCCTCTCTCTAAGTTCCGCCGCTTCCAAACGTCGTATTTGCGATGACAAGACTGTCCTTGATTCTGTTCGTCGCTCTTTGGATCGCCTCGACCGATTTTGGCCAGACGCAACCGCTTCACGCCGATTTCATGCGCCTCAATGAGATCCGTCCCGGCATGCGCGGTGAGGTCTGGACTGTCTTCCACGGCGTCCGGCCCGAGCCATTTTCGGTCGAGGTCGTTGGCGTGATTCGCAACGCGCTGGGCCCCGGAAAAAACATCATTCTCTGCAAGCTTACAGACCCGCGGGTCCAAAAGATGGGCGCGGGCGCCGGAATGAGCGGAAGCCCGCTCTACATCGAAGGACGCCTCGCAGGCGCCCTTTCGTATCAATTGCAGCGCTTCGAGACGGTTCCCCATGCGGGATTCACGCCTATCGAAGACCTGATTGAAGTCAGCCACCTTCCAGGGCCCGCCACTGATTTTTCCCCCTCGCCCATTCCCCTGAGATCGTCGCATCCCGCGCCAGCGGCGCCGGCAGCGGAACGCGCTGTATCGACGACCAATCTGGATTCAACGTTCCAGGCACTGACCCCGGTCTTCACTTTGAGCGGGATCGATCCGGAAGTCGCTGAACTCTTCGGTCCGCAATTCCAGGCCTTGGGACTAACCACAGCCAGTGCGGGCGGCTCCTATGGCTTTCAGGACGATCAGTCCCCGGCGCCGGAGACGCACGCGCCGCTGACAAATGAGCGTTTTCCAAGAAATCTGCGCGCAGGCGATGCGGTATCGGTGGCGCTGGCCACCGGTGACATCACCATCGCTGGCACCGGCACGGTCTCGCGCGTGGAGGGCACGCACCTGCTCGCCTTCGGGCATCCGCTCATGCATCTCGGCGCGGTCGATCTGCCCATGTTGTCGAGTGAGATCGTCACGATTCTCCCGAGCCTGATGAGTTCCTACAAGGTTGCGAATGTCGGCCCTGTGATTGGCACGATCAGCCAGGACCGGCTTTCCGCGGTTTACGGCGAACTCGGCCAACCTCCGGAAATGATTCCCATCACGGTCACGGTGCCAAATCGGGGCGCAACGCGGACGCTTCGCTTCTCAGTCGTGCGCCAGGCGCAGATCGCGCCCCTCATCGCCGCCACTGGGCTGACCGAAGGCATCCTGGGATCGAACGATGCCGGTCTTGCCGACGGCTTTCGTGTGCGCCGCAAAGTGACGTTTCCGGGCGGGCGCGTCGTGACCGCCGATGACTTGTATGCCGGGCCGCAGGGATTCACCGTCGGCGTTGGCGAGTTCGTGCGCGACCTTGGTGACTGGCTCCAGAATCCATTTGAGAAAATCTTTCCGACCAACGTTGAATTCACCGTTGAGGCTTTGGGTCACAATCCGCTCGCAATTCTTGACGGCATTCAACTCTCCCGCACCTCGGCTGCGCCAGGTGACACCGTTCAGCTGACGCTCATCTGGCGGGACTTCCAGGAAGTCCGGTCAACCCAAATCGTGAATCTGCCCGTGGATCCGTCTTGGGCCGGCAAGGACCTCGAAGTTCTGGTGACCACCGGCCCGCAACTCGACGAGCTCACCGGCCACCCGCGCAGGGTGCAGGCGTCGCAAATCCGCAGTTTCGACGAATACCTGTCCGCGCTGGAATACGGCCGCCACTCCGACGGCCTTTACGTCGCCATCGTTGAAAAGGCTGCCGTGTTTCTCGACCAGACAGATCCGGCGGTGGATTATCCCGACTCGTTCGCGCGCATCGCCCACCAAGCCGACGAACAGCGATTTCATCGCCAGGAGGCGGTCGTGCCGCTCTGGGAGCAACACCTGCTCGAAGGCCGGGTCATCCAGGCGAGCGTGCACCGGACACTACAGGTGACCGACTAGTCCGCAAACCTCACTGTTTTTGCCGCCGCTACGGTCACTTATCAGCATGCAACACATCTGCTGGCCATTGTCACAGACCATCCGGCCTGAAACAATGTTCACCAAAGTGGCTGACCTCGCCATTCAACCCAAGTGCGCAGGCTGGCTGCGCTTCTTCCAGCAGGAACCGAAATGAACACCGTCAGCCGACTTCTGGCCATTCTGTCGCTCGCAATTCTTGTCCTGCCACCTGCTCTTTCTGGATCTGATCCGCTGACGAAACATCTGGAGATCGACTTCGGTCGCGATGTCGCCAGCCGAAATCTCAAGGGCCTCGCCACCCGCTCGGACGGCTGCATTGTCGCCGGGCCAACGTTGACGGAGCTTGCCGGCCCCGCAGTGGGCGAACTGCTCTGGGCTCTTGAGCCGGCTGACGAATCCGGCCACTCGTGGCTGGTCGGGACGGGGCCGGACGGACGGATCGTCGAGGTTACGGTCAACGGAACCGGTTTCACAGCCCGTGAGGTTGCCAAGCTCGCAGAGCCGCAGGTCTTCGCTCTTAAATCACTGGGTGGTGGCGCCCTGCTGGCCGGCACCTCTCCAACCGGCGCACTCTATCTGATCCGCAATGGAAAAACGGTGGCCCGCGTCGCCCTGCCGGTTGATTCCATCTTCGGAGTCCTGCTTCTTCCCGAGTTGAATCCCGCCGCTGCCCCGGACTCAACAGCCCGGGCCACCCCGGCCAAACAGCCCCGAATGGCCCTTGTCGCTACGGGCAACCCCGGCCGCATTTACCGCATCAATCTGGATATGTTCAGCGCAGCCGGAATCAATGCCGCCAAGGTATCCGATCCGGCAGCGCTTGCCACAAAAGGCATCACGCTCTTCGGAGAGATTAAGGACCGCAACGTCCGGCGCCTTGCGCGGCTTCCTGACGGCCGAATCGCCGCCGGCTCCGCCCCCCGCGGCAATGTCTACGTTTTCCCCCGCGATGGAGGCCATCCGGTCATGCTCCAGGAGAACCATGGTGCGGAGGTCACCGACCTGTTGCCTCAGCCAAACGGGGATCTGTTTGCGTCCATTGTGTATTCTTCTTCCCCCGCGGAACGCCGCATCAACCGTCCCGGCGCGGTGTCGGCAATCGGAGCTGGCATGACACCCCCCGGCGAGAACCTCTCAGGGATGCAGTCGGACAATGTTGCGCCTGGCACCGAACGATTCGAGGGCCGCAGCTCGGTGATGCTCTTCCCTTCCGACGGATTTCCGGAGCTGCTTCTAACCCGAAACTCACTTGCGTTCTACGGGCTTGCGCGTCGCGGCAGCCTGCTTCTGATCGCTGCGGGCGATCAGGGCGAAATCTTGGCCTGGGACCTCGACAATCGCCTCAGCCTCACGTTCCCCGGGAGCGTGAGCTCGCAACTCAATACCCTGGCCGCAGTGCCCGGTTCCGCCGACCGTTTCCTTTTGCTCCGAAACAATGCGCCTGGTCTGGCGATGCTTGAGTTCGGTGGAACGACAGCGCGCCACCTCGAGACCAATCGACTCGACCTCGGCGTGCCGGCCGAAATAGGCAACCTCCGCTTTTCTGAACTGCGCGGCCTCGCCCTTGAAGCGATTCAGGTCCAGATCAAGACGAGCCTTGCCGCCGATGACTCCGAGGGCTGGACAGACTGGACTCAACTGGCAACGCGAGATGGCGCTCATTACGCGCCTCATCTGCGGGGCAGATATTTGAAACTGGGCATCACCGTTCCGGCCGACGCCCGGGACATCGAGATCGATCCGGCCACGGTCTACGATCTGCCCCAGAATCGCCGCGCAGTACTGACTGATTTTCGCGTTCTTCCCCCGAATCTGCTGCTCAATCCTCCTCTTGAAATGCCGGGATTGGCCGTGACCACGCTGGGGCAGTTGATCAATCCCAACCAGGCGCCTGGTATCCCGGAAGGTCCTCAGGACACCCGCAGGAAACTAGGGTTTCTGGCCAGTCAACTGGTGCCTGCGCCGGGAAACCAGGCGGTCTATTGGTCAACCTCCGATCCCGACGGCGATACACTGGCCTACACGTTTTCAATCAAACCGGTGGAAGGAACGACCTGGACCGACCTCGCTGTCGATATCCGGGAGAACTACGTCCAGTTCGACACCTCGCACATGCCCGACGGCATCTATGTCAGCCGCCTGATCGTGACGGAGCAGGCGCCCAGGCCGCCGGCGCAACGCCTGCGCACCGAATTTGTGACCGATGATCTTGTGATCAACCACACGCCGCCGCAGATTCTTGATACGGCCGTGCGGCAGGACGGCAGGTTTGTAATTGTTTCAGTCCACGGGCGCGACGCCTTGTCACTGCTCGACGGCGCGGAGTTCGTTTTCAATAACGGCCACCGCGAAACGGTTGAGCACCCGGTCGACGGGATCAATGATGGTCGTGAGGAAACCTACGAACTTGAATGCCCTGTTGCCAAGATTGACGGCGCGACATCAGTAGAAATCCATCTCTCAGACGAGGTCGGAAATTCGACGGCTCGCCGTCTGTCCCTGCCCGCATTGCACTAGCCAGATCCATTTGGTCCCGGAACAACGGGCGCTGCGGCTGGTGCATATGAGGCCTCCGGCCAGAGAGCAGGGGCTCCAGCCAATGCGATTCACCGGGCGGTCCGACCTTCTTGCGGACTCCTGCGCAGCAGGAATGCCCCGGCGCCGTCGCAGCCGTTTTCCCACGGCCGGCTGCTTCGCGTTCGCTCGAGCACGAAACGTCCGTTGCTCGCACGGAGAAAGGCCTCCACAACCTCTTCATTTTCCTCCTGCTCCAGACTGCATGTGCTGTAGACCAGTCGTCCCCCCGGCGCCACGAGTCGGGCAGCCGCTTCAAGCATGGCCAGCTGTTGCACGGCATGCTTCGCAATATCGGATTCGCGCAGCCGCCATTTCACATCAACCCTGTGGCGCATGACTCCGGTGTTCGAACACGGAACATCGAGCAAGATTGCCGAGAACCCGGTTGGCAGATTGTGATCCTTGAGCAGGCGGGGAGTCAGCTTGAGCACATCAGCCTGGACAAGCACAACGTCCGTCCGGCGCGCCTTGGCCAGATTCTCCTTGAGACGGTCGATCCGGTGAGGTTCGGGCAGGTCAATGGACACCACGCGGCCCGGCGCAGAACCAGTCTCGGAAAGTCGCTGTTCCAACAAGTCCGCCAACAAAAGGCTCTTGCCGCCGGGCGCGGCGCATAGATCGACGACCGTCTCCCCCGCCTGCGGATCGAGCAGAGCAGGCGCCGTCAACGTGGCCGGATCCTGCAGGTAAAGCGCGCCATCGGCCAGCAGGTGCTCGATCTCCGGCCAATGCCCGGCAGACACGATATAGAATCCTTTCCAAGGAGCAGGCTGCAGAAAGGCGGGCGGATCGAGCCGGTCTCCTGCACCTGCGGTGACAGTTGCGCCAGGCAGGACGGGTGCCGCCCCGCCCGATCGGCCACGCCAGCGGGCATACACGGGCGCCGGAACCTGATTCCAGTTGAGCAGCTGAACCGTGGCTTCGGCTCCGAATTGCGCCAGCCATCGCTGCACAAGCCATTCAGGGTGGGAATAGAATCGCGCCAGGTCCGTTGCGCCCGCGCCATTCGAAGGCGGGCCGGCATGGAGGCCGGGGTTGCCGGCGACTTTGCGGAGCACCGCATTGACCAACCTGACTTCAGCCGGACTGAGCAACCGCTTCGCTTGGGCAACCGCATTATGAACAATCTTCGCATCCTGTCCCGCCAGGGAGGCCTCAGGCCCCGCCTCGAGCAGCTCAAAGCCGGCGATGAGCAACACCGACTGCAGACGTGCCCGGGGCCGTCGTGGAACTGCGGTCCCAAGCAGAGCCTCGAGTCGCCCGAAATTTCTAACCGTTCCGTACAGCAGATGCTGGCAGCGCGCCCGGTCCTGCCCTTCGCGAATCTCTTCGCCAGCCACAGTCGCCTCCCCGAATGGCGCGGGAACAGGCCCTGCCCGTCCCAGTGCGGGCGCCGTGGATTCGCGCAGGACGGGGCCGTTCCTGCCGTCGTCCTCCATCAAATTGTCGAGCCGCGCCCGCTGTCCCAGCCAGCGTTCGAGCAGCAAGGCTGAACGTGTCCACGCATTCCCCGAAGTTTGGGCCGGCAAGAGCTTCATTTCCGCAATGTTAAGATACACAGTTTGACAATCCATCCCAATCTCGACTCAACTCATCGTTTCACGTCTGCCATATCGCCATTATGAATTCTGAAGCTGTTCAAGCGCTCGTCGCCAAAAACCCGTCGCTCAAGGCATCCAAGGCCAAACTGGAAGCCATGGAGCCCGGTGCATACTGCGTTCACCGGAGCTGGGGTTTCGGTCAAATCATGGAGTACGATGAAGCGGACCAGAAACTGGTGCTCGACTTCAAGGGCAAGGCCAAACACCGCATGGATCCTGCGTTTTGCATCGGCACGCTCGACGTGTTGCCGCCCAAGCATCTTCTCGTGCGGCGGGAGATCGAGCCGGAGAAGATCGCAGAGCTCATTGCCGAGAAACCGGTCCAGTTGATCGTCGAGACACTTGCGGCCTTTCCCAACAAAGCCACGACCGCGATCGACCTCGAAATCATCCTCGAACAAGTCTTGGGTGAGGAGAAATTCAAGAAATGGTGGTCGGCGACAAAGAAGTTGATCGCCAGGGACCCCCGAATCGCAGTCCCGGCAAAGAAGACCGAATGTTACGTGCTCCGCGACGAACCGGTGTCGGCGGAGGACGAGATCATCGAGCAGTTCAACAATACCCGCTCGGCCAGGCGCCGCATCCAGCTTGCCGAGGAGTTGATCGCCGTCGCAGCCAAGAAGAGCGCCAACGATCTCATCCCGGTGCTCAACGGGCTCGCGGACGCCATCAAGGACAGCAACCAGCTCCACGCGGCCGAGCGCCTGTTTGGGGCGGCCGTTCGCGATGATCTGGCCAAAAGTCTCGGGGTGGATGTGGCAACGCTCTCTCCGTCAATGGGCGAACTCGTTTCCGACTCCCGCCGCCTCGCGGACATGGCGGACAAGATCCCGGTCCATTTCCAGACACGGTTTCTTGAACTGGTCAAGGACGCCCATCCCCTCGATTGGAAGGATCTCGCGTTCCTGTTGTTGAAGACAAGCCAGGGAAAATTCACCACCGAGTGCATCAATTTCCTGGTCGAGAACGGCCATGCCGACGAGCTCGCGGCCGTCCTGAAACGCTGGCAGACCGAACAGAATCTCCGCGCACCCGTGCTGTTGTGGATTGTGAAGAACCGCCAGTCGAAGAAGTTCGCAAAGCTTCTGAACGAACTGATCACGCCGCGCCTGTACAGCGCCATCTTCTTCGCCATTGACTACGAGGCACTGCAGTCCGCCGGTACCCGTCGCATCCCGCTGGCTGAGATCCTCAGCGACGACCCCGACCTCATTCCTGATCTGCTCGCTACGGCCGACCCTGAAACCGCGCGCGATCTCGCCAACACGCTGCTGCTGAATCAGGGCTTCGAGGCGTTGACGAAGAAGTCGCTGCTCGCCCGATTCATCAAGCTCTTCCCTTCCATCCAGTCGCTGGTGTCCGGCGAGAGCGAAGCCCCCAGCGAACAGCTGTTCGTCTCGCGCGAGAGCCTGGACCGCAAGCAGAAGGAATATGAGCAGATTGTCTCCAAGCGGATCCCGGAGAATTCACGGGCAATCGCGTCTGCGCGGGAACACGGCGATCTGCGCGAGAACTCAGAATACAAGATGGCAAAGCAGGACCAGCAGCTGCTCATGGCTCAGAAATCCCAGCTTGAAAGGGATCTCGGGCGGGCGCGAATCACCGATTTCACCGACGCCAGCACGGAACAGATCAGCGTCGGCAGCGTCGTGAATCTCAAGAATCCCACCACCAACGAAACCGTGCGCTATTCGGTGCTAGGTCTCTGGGATGGAGATCCTGAACACCAGATCATCTCCTACAAGACACCGCTCGGGCTGGCACTGCTGGGCAAGAAGCCCGGCGACCAGATCAAGGTCAAGTCCGGGGGCGCCGAGCACGACTACACCGTGACCGCCATCAGCCGCTTCGTCGATCTGCCTGACCGGCAGCCTCTGGCCTGAGGTCATTGATCCGCGGGTGAGGATTTTGGCCTTCCTTCACCTGCGGGGCTCCGCTGCCCGCGCACCACCCAGCTTTCCCCCGTATGGAGCATCTGCTCAAAGGCGTCGCAATCGGATTCCTCATGGCAGTTCCCGTCGGACCAATCAATCTGCTTTGCCTGCGCCGTTCGCTGTCGGAAGGTCGCCGCGTGGGTTTCGTGTCTGGACTCGGCGCCGCCGCGGCC
>Ga0181516_10002790_pt1 | contig 12118 bp, 10 predicted proteins | sample PEATcosm2014_Bin_25_FD_121104 | JGI IMG/M metagenome (GOLD analysis project Ga0181516, IMG submission 121104) | Peatland microbial communities from MTU Mesocosm Facility, Houghton, MI, USA - PEATcosm2014_Bin01_10_metaG | ecosystem: Environmental > Terrestrial > Soil > Wetlands > Peat | place...
ACAACTGCCATGGGCGCCGGGGCTCATAGAGCGTCGGCTCGCCGTTGCCGTCGCGAAAACTCCAGTGGATATGAGTGCCGTTGCCAGTGCCGTCGGGTTCAGGGATGGGTGCGAAGCTCACGCGCTGACCGTGCCGGTAGGCGACAGCCTGCGCGATCTCGCGCGTGATGACGGCATCGTCGGCCGCCCGCAAGCCCGCCGCCGGCGCCGAGGTGACCTCGAATTGTCGAGGGCCATATTCCGACAAAAAGGAGTCGGGGGTCACTCCCGCCTGGCGCATCGCCGCCAGCAGCCCCTCGCCAAACGAACCTTGACGACGGTAGGCATCGAGTTCGTATGGCTTGGCATGCGCCGGGGCGCCGTCATAGACGAACTCCTGCTCGAAACTTGCCAGCAGACCGAAGCCGGTTTCGCGCATGAGCCGATCCACCGCCCGCCGAAGAATGTGGCGCGGACAGAAGGACCAGGGCGCACCTTCCAGCGTCTGCAGATCGCCAAGATAGAAGTACTCGGCCGGGCTGCCCGCAAAGGGCACATAAACGCGCGTGGACGCATCCGGAATGAGCATGACTTCGCCCGTGGTGCCGAAGGTGGTCACCGCGATCGGGCCGAAGGCGGACATGTAAATGTTCGTGGGCGCGAGCCCAACCCCGCGCTGCAGTCTCGAGGAGAGGTCGGCCGCAGGAAAGCTCTTGCCGCGAAAATGCGATGACAGATCGCAGGTACCTACGAACACGATCTGCTCGCGCTCCATCAGCAACCTCAAAACCGAAATGCTTGCCCTCAAGCCTATCATCCTAGCTACAATTGAGAAGCACTCGAGGAGCTGATCATGTTCGCGCGAGCCAAATCTGCTGCATGGTCCCTGGGACTCGGACTTTGGGCGGCGGGCCTGACTGCCCATGCGGCCACGCCGGCCACAGGCGCCCTGGAGCAGGCGTATGCGTCGCTGCAGACCGCCGCTTTCATCGATTTGACCCACGAGTTCGGCCCGGGCACGCCGCACTGGAAGGGCTTCAAGCCGGAAACGGTCACGACGCTCTACACTATTGCCAAAGACGGCTTTCACGCCGAGGGCTTCTGTCATCCGGGCCAGTGGGGTACGCACGTCGATCCGCCGGCGCATTTTCACGACGGCCTCAAGACCGTCGATCAGATCGATCCCCGCGAATTTCTGTTACGCCTGGTGGTCCTCGACGTGCACGAGCAGGTGTCGAAAAATCCCGATTACGTGGTGTCGCTCGAGGACGTGAAGCACTGGGAAGCAAGGCACGGGGCCATTCCGGCCGGCTCGTTCGTGGCACTGCGCACCGACTGGTCAAAACGCTGGCCTGACGACGCGGCCATGCAGAACCGCGACGCCAAGGGACTTGCGCACTATCCCGGCTGGAGCAAACCGGTGCTGCAATTTCTCTACGAGACGCGAAAGATCACGGCCTCGGGCCATGAAACCACCGACACCGATCCGGGGCTGGCGGTCAATCGGGATGACTACTCTCTCGAGAGCTACATCCTTGGGACCAATCACTATCAGATCGAATTGCTGGCGAATCTCGACCAGGTGCCCGAAGCGGGCGCGCTCGTCATGGTGAGCTTTCCGAAGCCCGTCAACGGCACCGGCTTTCCTGCGCGCGTGGTGGCGCTGGTGCCGAAGAGCTGAGTTCGCCGCGCTGAATCGACTCAATCATTGGCTCATATTTTAGCGGGAGTAACCGTCATGTTTCGCGCCCGAAGGCAGCTGTTCATATCGGCGGCGCTGGCTCTTTCCTGCGTGACCGCCAGCGGGTCCGATGCCGTACCCACGATGTGGGACCTGTCGGATCTGTATAAGACGCCTGAGGCGTGGACCGCCTCGTACGAGAAGACCAAGGCCGCAACGGAGAAGCTCGAAACTTACCGCGGTACGCTTGGCGGCAGCGCGGACACGCTGTTCGCGGCGCTCGATGCCATCTCCAGCGTCAACCGCGAGGCGGCGCGGCTGGGCGTGTACGCGGAAAGCAAGGGCGATGAGGACCTGCGCATACCTGCCGAGCAGGAAAGGCGCCAGCAGGCTGAGTCCCTCGGTGCCCTGATCGGCGAGAAGACCTCCTGGCTCAATCCCGAAATCATTGCCATCGGAGCGGCCAAGATCGAATCCTTCGAGGCACAGCGCAAGGACCTGCGGGATCGCTTTGACTTTACCTTAAAGGACATTTTGCGGGCTGCCCCGCATACCTTGAGCCCCGAGACCGAATCGGTGCTGGCCTTGAGTGCCGATCCGCTCGAGCAGGCCAAGACCGTTCGCGATGAGCTCATCAACGCGGAGCTGCCTTACCCCCAGTTCGCGCTGCCAGGCGGCGAGACCGTTCGCCTCGACCAGCCGGCGTATGAGCGTTACCGCCAGGTTGGCGACCGCGCCGAGCGCAAAGCGGTGTTCGACGGATTCTGGGGAGCCTTTCACCATTTCGAGGGCACCATCGGGGCGGCGATGACCGGGCACGTCATGGGCGATGTGTTCAAGGCCAAGGCGCGCAAATTCGACGATTCGCTGTCGGCGGCACTGTTTCAGTCGAACATGCCGGACAGCGTCTATAAAACGCTGATTGAAGAAACGCATGCGGCGCTGCCGACGCTGCACCGCTATCTGCGCATGCGCCAGCAGCGTCTGGGCATCACCGATGAGCTGGCGTATTACGACAACTATCCCTCGATGTTTCCGCTGTCGCCGGCGCCGACCTTCAGCGTGCAGGAATCCGAGACCCTGACACTGGCAGCGCTGGCGCCGCTCGGTCCCGAATACCTGGCGCTGATGCGCAAGGGATTCGCGGGACAGTGGATGAATGTCATGCCCCATGAGGGCAAGGCGAACGGCGCGTACATGAACGGGTCCGCCTACGATGTGCATCCCTACCTGCTGCTCAACCACAGCGATAATTACCAGGGCCTTACGACCATCGCCCACGAGTGGGGGCATGCGGTTCACACGCTGCTGGCGAATGCGGCACAACCCTTCGAAAATGCCCAGTACTCGACCTTCATTGCCGAGTCCGCCTCGATCGGCAACGAAATGCTGCTGAACGACTACATGGTCGAGCACGCCAAGAGCAAGGCGGAGAAACTCTACTACCTGGGGCAGGGTCTGGAAGCCATTCGCACCACTTACTTCCGCCAGGTTCAGTTCGCCGAGTTCGAGCTCGCCGCCCATGAGGAAGTCGAGCAGGGCCGTCCGCTCTCGGGCGCACGGCTCAGTGAGATCTATTGCGGTTTGCTGAAACGCTTCTATGGCGAAGAACAGGGCGTCATGAAGATCGATCCGACGTACTGCATCGAATGGTCGTATGTTGGGCATTTCTTCCGCGACGACGATTTTTACGTCTGGCAGTACGCCACCTCGATGGCGGGCGCCGCCGAATTGACCGATGCCATCATCAAGCAGGGTGCACCCGCGCGGGCGCGCTTCCTCGATATGCTGAAGGCGGGTGGTTCAGCCTACGCCTACGATCTGTACAAGAAGGCTGGCATCGATATGGCGACACCGGCGCCTTATCGTGCGTTGGCCGCGCGCATGAACCGGCTGATGGATGAGGTCGAAGCGCTGGAGAAGACACCGGATAAAGCGCCGGGCAAGGTGAAGGGCAAAGCCAAATAGCACGGCGCGGCCGGATGAGCAGCTGGGACCCGGCGCAGTATCTGAAGTTCTCCCAGCCGCGCCTGCGGCCCGCGCTCGAACTGCTCGCGCGCGTCCAGCTCGTTGCTCCCACTGTGGTGTACGACCTGGGCTGCGGCACCGGGGCGCTGACCGGCATCATGGCCGAACGCTGGCCCGGCGCGGTGGTGACCGGAGTCGATGAGTCCGGCGACATGCTCAAGCGCGCAGCCGGGACCGCGTCCAATCTTCGCTGGCTGCGTGAGGATATTGCCACCTGGGCACCGCAGGCGGCCGCCGACCTGATCTTTTCGAACGCGGCCCTGCACTGGCTGCCCGATCACGAGCCTTTGCTGCGGCGGTTGATCGGCTATCTTGCTCCCGGCGGCGTGCTGGCCGTGCAGATGCCGCGCAACTTCCACGCGCCTTCCCACGTCGCGATAAGCGAAGCAGCACGCGAAGGTCCCTGGCGGGCGCGACTCGAGCCATTGCTGCACGAGTCGCCGGTGGCCGAGCCGCGCTGGTATCTGGATCTGTTGAGTTCGATGTGCGCGCACGTCGATCTGTGGCAGACCGAGTACTTTCAGATTCTCTCCGGCGACAATCCGGTCAAGGAATGGACCAAGGGCACCTGGCTGCAGCCGCTGCTGGCGGCGCTGGCAGAGCCGGAACGCACGGGCTTTGAAGCGGCCTATGCGCGGCGCGTCGCGAGTGCCTATCCGCCCCGCGCTGACGGCACCACGGTGCTGCCGTTCCTGCGCCTGTTCTTTATTGCGTCGCGCGCGCCATAGCCGGCGCCAGCGACGGCGTTGAAGCGTGCGGACCGCGGCGGTCGAGCAGACGCCGCGTAAAGAGGAACGACAGCCCCGCCAGGAAGCAGATCAGGCCGGAGATCAGGAACGCCGGCCGGTAATCGCCGTAGCTGGTGCGGATGGCCCCGGCCCCCATCGCTGCGACGGCCGCGCCAACCTGGTGGGCGGCGGCAATCCACCCGAAGATGACGCCCGCGTTCTGGCGACCAAACAGGTCCGCCGTCAGCCGCACGGTGGGTGGAACGGTCGCTATCCAGTCCAGCCCGTAGAACACCGCGAACCACTTGAGCTCGGAACTGCCCTGCACGAGCGTATACGGCAGGCAAAGCAGTGACAGGCCGCGCAACGCGTAGTAAACGAATAGCAGGTAACGGCTCGAGAAGCGGTCGCTGAGCCAGCCCGAGACTGTCGTGCCGACGATATCGAATATACCCATCATGGCCAGCAGTCCTGCGGCGCGCACTTCGGGAATTCCAAAGTCGTGGCAGGCCGGAATCAGGTGCGTCCCAATGAGGCCGTTGGTGCTGGCGCCGCAGATGAAGAAACTTCCCGCCAGTACCCAGAAGGCCGGCGAGCGACGCACCAGGCGCAGCGCCTCCAGCGGCCGCAGCGCGGCGGCCGCTGGCGCCGCGGCCGCGCTGGGTGTCTCCCCATAGCGCGCCAGACCTAAGTCTGCGGGCCGATCGCGCATGAGGGCGAACACCAGCACGAAGACAGCAGCCGCGCAGGCGGCGACCAGCAATGCCACGCTGCGCCAGCCGGAGATTTCCAACAGCCGGGCCAGCAACGGCAGGAACAGCAGCTGTCCGGTAGCGTTCGCGGCGGTCAGAAAGCCGAGCACCAGGCCGCGCTGGCGCTCGAACCAGCGATTGGCAATGACCGCTGCCAGCACCAGGGCCGTAACACCGGTGCCGGACCCGACACAGACGCCCCACAGCAGCATCAGCTGCCATCGCGTGGTCATGAAGGCCGTCAGCGCTACTGAAACGGCCAGCAGCGCCAGTGCGCTCAATACGATGCGCCGCAATCCCCAGCGTTCCATGAGCGAGGCGGCGAATGGACCGATCAGACCGAACAGCACGAGGTTGACGGCGATGGCAAGCGATATCGCAGCGCTGGTCCAGCCGAACTCGGACTCGAGCGGCACCATGAGGACGCCCGGGGTCGCGCGAATGCCGGCCGTGACCAGCAGCACCAGGAAGGTGACGCCGGCGATGACCCAGGCGTAGTGCAGGCGGGCAGGGCGCGAGGCGGTGCTCATGAGTGCTGTTGTACCAGGTGCAAATCCCGACCAGTCCATGCTAACATCATTGATGTATACACATCAATAACCACGCGGAGTGCGCCATGCCGCCCGACTCGAACAGCCGATCGATGACTGCTGCGCCCTGTGCGTGCACGAGCGTGCGCAAAGCGGCGCGGGTGCTGGCGCGCACCTTTGACTCGGGGCTGGCCGACTCGGGACTGAACATCACGCAACTGGCTGTGCTGCGCGCCGTGCTGCGCCATCCTCACGAACCCCTGTCCCGGGTAGCCGAAGATCTCGCGATGGATCGCACCTCGCTGTATCGTGCGCTGGCAGCGATGGAAAAACAGCACTGGGTGACTTTGCGGGACGGATCGGACGGGCGCACCCGGACAGCCGCGCTCACACGCAGCGGTGAGACCGTGCTGGCGCGGGCGGATCCGGGTTGGGCCAGTACGCAGCGAGCCTTGATCGAACGATTCGGAGCCGCGCAGTGGCAGACCCTCGTGGCGGAACTGCGTCGCCTGGCGGACTGTGCCGAGGCACTGAAGTCGACGGCAGACGCATGAGCTGGCAGACCTTCTGGCTGTTTGTCACGGTGACTTTTTTTGTGTCGGCGACGCCAGGGCCGAACATGCTGTTGGTCATGAGCAGCAGTGCCCGCTTTGGATTTGATGCCTCGCTGGCGACCATGGCCGGATGCCTGACGGCGCTGCTGGCGATGCTGAGCATTTCAGCCGCGGGCCTGGGTGCCTTGCTGCAGGCCTTTCCCGCGGTGTTCGATAGCTTGCGCTGGATCGGTGCGGCTTACCTGGTGTACCTCGGCATCAGGACCTGGCGCGCGCCGCTGCCGCAGGCTGCTGCCGATGCGACCGGCGCCGCTGTTGCCAACGCGCCCGCGCGTAACGGCGGTCAGCTGTTTCGCCAGGGTCTGCTGGTGGCAGCCAGCAATCCCAAGGCCATTCTGTTCGCAGCCGCGTTTCTGCCGCAGTTCATCCGCCCTGAGCTGCCGAAATTGCCGCAGTTCATCATCCTGCTGCTTACCTTCGCGGTCATAGAAGTAAGCTGGTACATCGTCTACGCCGGCAGCGGCCGCCATCTGGCGCAGTACCTGCAGCGCGCATCGGTGCTCAGATTGTTCAACCGGCTCACGGGCGGTGTGTTCGTGGGCTTTGCCGCGTTCATGGCCGCCGTGCGCGACTGATGACGCTGATCGGCTCCAGTGCGGTCCATTCCCTGCCGTCGAAGCGGATCAGGAACAACTGCTTGATGGGCTGGTAATCGTCCGGCGCCGTCCGAATCCGGATTCCCGGTCGCAGCATGCCGATCGTCAGGTCGAGCGAGGCGGCCTGCGCCATGAGATTCGCACGCGTCAGATCATCGCCGCACTGGCGGATCAACGCGACCAGTGCCTCGGCGCGCTCGTAGCCGGCAACGCTGAGCTGATCGCGCGGGCTGACACCCGGATCGTAGTGCGCCATCCAGTCCAGAAAATCGCGTACCTCCGGATCACTCGCCGCATTGGCATGCCACCAGCTCTTGGAGCGCGCGCTGGAGATGATTCCCGTCGCCTTCGCCAATCCGGCGGGTTCGAGGAAGGCCGATACCGACAGCGAGGCATTCGGGATGAACTGCAGCGGCCGCCAGCCGACATCGTGGGCACGGCGAATCGCATCGCTCGCCATGGCGCCGAGCGCGAAGTTCATGAACGTATCGGCGCCGGAGCGTTGCAGCGTGTCGATCTGGGCATCGACATTGGAACTGCCGACGACATAGCTCGCCTCGCTGATGATGAGGCGGGATGCCTGCTCTCCCAGCCCATCGTGCAATCCCTGGCGGAACTCCTGCCCGGCAGCGGATTGCTCGTACAGCACGCCAATCCGCGCATCGGGCCGATGCCCCTGCAGGTAGCGCGCGTACGCCTCGGCTTCGTTGCGATAGGTGGCGTAGAAACCCATGGTCCAGGGAAAATGCGCCGGGTCGTCAAAAACCGACGAGGAAGCTTCGACGAACAACTGCGGGATCTTGCGCTCGTTGGCATAGGCCCGGATCGCGAGGTTGGCATCGGTGCCAAAAGTGCTGAACAGCGCCAGTACCTGGTCCTTTTCGACCAGACGTTGCGCAAGCGGCAGCGCCTGGGCTGGATCTGATGTGTCGTCGGCACTGATGAATTCGATGCGGCGGCCATTGATGCCGCCGCGATCGTTGATCATGCGAAAGTAGGCCGCTTCGGCGCGGGCAACGGCCGCATAGGCCTGGGCTGGACCGGTGTAGGGGGCGATATTGCCGATGCGGATTTCGGTGGCGCTGGCACCCGTGTCGTACTTGCCTGCGGCAAGTGCGGGCAGCTGAAACATATGGAATAAGCCCGCGCACAGCAGCCCGGCCGCTCGATTCTTCATATGCGCGAGTCTAGATGGCTAGTAAGTCAGTTGCAGCGAAATGTACGGGCCCTGCTGCGAGGGTTTGTCGGCGATGTTGCCGAGAAAGGCCCAGGCGCCGGTGATTGAAACGTACTTGATGGGAAACCAGGCCAGGAAGGCATCTTTGAAGTCCTGTTCGCGGAACGCTGACAGATTGTTCGGCTTCTGGCGATACTCGCCGCCCAGTACCAGGTTGTCGGTGAGGAAGACGCCGAGGCTGCTCTCGGCCATCAGATGATAGCCGCCCAGGTCGCCGCCGAAGCCGAGCAGGCCCATCTGGTTGGCTTCCGTGGCACGCAAGGTCAGATCCGTCAGCCAGCTTAAGCCCAATGGACCGGCAAGCCAGACCTTGGTGGCCGCCACGTAGACGTCGACGCCATCGGCGTGCTTCGCGCCCAGCAGCTTCGGCACGATGTCGAAGTCGCTGTTGTGTTTCCACTGCGCACCAACGGCGATCTGTGGCCACCAGCGGTCCTGATCGATGATGGCATCGCCGAATACGCGCAGCTTGGCGCCAACGATGGTCTGACTGATGGTATCGCCAGGCACCGTGGTCCCCAGATCGAAATGTTGCCGCGCGACCGACAGTTCGACCCGATTGGCAATGCCGAGGGCTACGCCGCAACTCTCGAGGGTGAAATCATCCGGGCTCACCCGCGTGCAGTAGCCGCTGGCGCCCACCTGCGCGTCGGTCCCAAGGCCGGATATCAGCGCCCACGGCGTCAGTCCGCCACCGCCGCTGCCTTCGATCTCCATGATACCGCCGGTCGCCAGCAGGCGATCCCCGGCGTGCGCCCCGCAAAAGGAGCCGACCAGGCACGCCAGCAGCAGCCGGGCGGCGTGCCGTCCAAGCGCCGACCTGACTGATCTCATGCGTGGGATTCTGGCTTATGTCGCCAGCGGCCGCGCGCGGGTCACGTCACAGATCGGGACTGGACGGGCTGTGATCCACTTAACGACGCCAATTGCGGCTCACTCCTATCATCTGTCAAATGGACATTACTCCGCCGGCGGCTCGTCGCTGCACGCTGCTGCTCGTGCTTTTTCTGTTCCTCCCGGCATCCCAAATGGTGGCAGCCGCGGAGCAATCGCTCTACGCGCGCATGGGTGGAGAACCGGTGATTCGCCTGGTGGTGTCCGAGACCCTGGACCAGGTAGTGGCCGATCATCAGCTCGGGCGATCCTTTGAGAAAGTCGATGTCGATCGCGTCAAGCGCCTGCTGGTCGAGCAGATCTGCGAGCTCGCAGGCGGCGGCTGCCATTACAGCGGCGATTCGATGCGCGAGGTGCACGGAGGGCATCAGATCTCCGAGGCGGAGTTCTACGGCCTGGTGCAGATCCTGCGCGACAACCTGAAGCGCCACCACGTGCGCCAGCGGGAACGCAACGAGTTGCTGGTGCTGCTGGCGCCCATGAAGCGCGATGTCGTCAATGTGCCGGCACCTGTCGCCAGCCGCTCTCCCTAGATCGCATGCGCGCCAGCATCGCCTTGATGTTGTATGCAGCGTCGGGACTGGCGCAGGGCGCTGACCTGCGTGTGACAGTCAGCGATGCATCGAATCGGCCGGTTGCCGATGCCATCGTCTATGCGACAGCGCTGAACCCACCTGCGCCGGTGGAGCACAAGGCCTCGATCGATCAGGTGAATCGCCGGTTCGTGCCGCGCGTGAGCGTGATACAGACCGGGACCGCGGTTACTTTTCCCAATAGCGACAACATCCGCCACTCGGTTTACTCGTTCTCGCGACCGCGAACCTTCACGCTCAAGCTTTACGCCGGCACGCCCGCCAGTCCGGTGGTGTTCGACCAGCCCGGCATCGTGGTCCTCGGTTGCAACATCCACGACACCATGGTGGCCTGGGTGCTGGTGGTCGACACCTCTTTCTTTGCCCGCACCGCAGCCGACGGCAGCGCATCGCTGTCGGGATTGCCGCCGGGCGACTACCTGCTGCGGGCCTGGAATAACTCCATGAGCGATGAGCAGCCAGGCGAGGCCTTGCATGTCGGCGCAGAGCCACTCACTCCGCGACATCTGCACGTCGATGGCCAGGCGCTGGAGATCGCGCCCTGATGCGACTGAACACGCTACGTTCCAAGATGGTCGTATTCCTGGTGGCGTTGCTGGGAATCATCCAGATCGGAGTCTTTACTCTGGTGAACTCGGCCACCACCCGGGCCGCCCGCACCAAGATCGACGACGAACTCGTGGTCGGCCAGAAAGTGTTCGCCAGCGAACTGAACCAGAACGCCGAGCGGCTGGCACAGGCCGCCACCGTGCTGGCCTCCGACTTTGCGTTCCGCGAGGCCATCGCCACGGGCGATCACGGCACCATGGATTCGGCGCTCGAGAATCACGGCGCGCGCGTCAAGGCCGCGGCGGTGCTGTTCGTCAATCTGCAGGGCGTGGTGGTCGACGACACCTTGCGCCGGGGCGCCGAGCCGAGGCCGTTCGCATTTCCGGGCCTCATCGAGCGCGCCAAGAATACCGGCCGAGCCACCGCCATCGAACTGCTCGATGGGCAGGTGCTGCAACTGGTGGCCGTGCCGGTGCAGGCACCGCTCACCATAGGCTGGATCGTGATCGGGTTTCCGGTGGACCAGTTGCTGGCGACGGAATTGCGCAATATCACCGGACTGCAGGTCTCGTTCGTGACCGAAGACAAAGGGCTGTGGAACATCCAGGCATCCACGCTCGATCAGGATCTGTCTCGGACACTGGCGGCGCGCTTGCCCCCGTATGGCGAAGCGCTCAAGACCCGGATCCTGGACATGCCCGAACAGCATCAGATGCGCGTGGTGCCGATCGGCGAAAGCGGCGAGCAGCATTTCGTCGCGGTGCTGCAACGACCGATAAACGACGCCATGGGCAGCTTTCGCGCGCTCAGCGCCAAGCTCGTGGCCCTGGGCCTTTTGAGCCTGCTGCTGCTGATCGGCGGCAGCATCCTCATCGCCGTGGGTATCACGCGGCCGATTGATGCACTGCTGCAGGCGGTGCGACGCATCCGGCGCGGCGATTATTCCATTCCCATCGACATGCACCGCAATGATGAGATCGGCATTCTGGCGCAGGGCCTCGACCACATGCGCGCCGGCATCGCCGAGCGCGAACAGCAGATTCTCAAACTTGCGTACGAGGACACGCTGACGCAACTGCCCAACCGATCGCAGTTCGGTGAGCGGCTGCAGCGCGAGATTCTGCTGGCGGCCGCCGGGCAACGCACGCTCTCGATCTTCGTCATGGACCTGGATCGCTTCAAGTACGTCAACGACACGCTGGGGCACAGCGTGGGCGATCATGTGCTCAGCGAAGTCGCCGCGCGGTTGCGCAACCTGATGCGCGAGGGGGACTGCGTTGCGCGACTCGGCGGCGACGAATTCGCCGTGCTGGTGCCGACCGGCGAGCAGGAACGCGTGGCGGATCTGGCCAGGAGCATCATCACCGCGCTCGAGCAGCCCATCGATTTTGCGGGCCAGCCGCTCGATGTTGGTGCCAGCATCGGTATCGCGTTGTACCCGGCGCATGGATCGGATCCGCAGACCCTGATGCGCAATGCGGACATCGCCATGTACGTGGCCAAGGGCACTCGCGCCGGCTACACGATCTACGATCCGGGCTACGACAACTCGCAGCAGGAGCACCTGTCGCTGCTCGGGGAGCTGCGGCGCGCAGTCGAACAGAACGAGCTGCGCCTCTATTACCAGCCCAAGGTGACGCTCAACTCCGCCGGCATCCATGCCGCCGAGGCATTGATACGCTGGGTGCATCCGGTGCGCGGCCTGGTTCCCCCGGGACTGTTCATCCCCTTCGCCGAGCACACCGGCTACATCAAGATGCTGACCCGTTGGGTGCTATCCGAGGCAATCCGCCAGTGCGGTGCGTGGCTGCGCCAGCAGATACACATCGAAATCTCGGTGAATATCTCGGCACGCGATCTTATGACGCGCGACCTGCCCGAACTCATCAGCGGATTGCTGGCCGAGCACGCAGTGCCGGCCGGGATGATCTGTCTTG
>Ga0181516_10002791_pt1 | contig 12117 bp, 12 predicted proteins | sample PEATcosm2014_Bin_25_FD_121104 | JGI IMG/M metagenome (GOLD analysis project Ga0181516, IMG submission 121104) | Peatland microbial communities from MTU Mesocosm Facility, Houghton, MI, USA - PEATcosm2014_Bin01_10_metaG | ecosystem: Environmental > Terrestrial > Soil > Wetlands > Peat | place...
GAAGCGTCTTGCAAACAAGAAGACCTAACCACCAGGGCATGGCCGGCATCGCAATCAACGCGGGCAGCCTCGCAAAGCGTCAATTACGGGAATCGAAGCGATAGCGCCCACCAGAACCGCGTAGGCTGTGATGAAGGACCCAGGGTTAGCCCACCATTTCCGGGTTTCTACAAGAGCAAATCCGCCCATGAAAAACCACTGAAGGTCATGACGATCATCAAGACTTCACGTTCTTATTTCGCCTGCGTTAGCCCCGCAACAACTGCGGCAACTTTATCGAGTATCTGGTTCCAGCCCTCTACCTGACCGCTGTTCTTTGCGCTCTCCATGGTTTCATTTCCAATGAAGGTGAGTTTCGTCTGGCCGTTTCCAAAATCCTCAAAGAGAATCACATCGTGCACATCGTCAATGGCCTCATGTTCTATTCCATAGTGCGCAGCCTCAACCTTGTTTCCCTCCGCGTCAGCAAAGTACATGGAGGAAACGATCTTTTCGTGCGGAACAATCTCGTGGTATTCACCGGCATTCCAGAACTCCTGCCCATCCGGCGCCCTCATGCAGCAGAGAAATTTCCCCCCCACGCGAAAATCCATCTCGCAAAAAGGCGCGGTAAAACCCTTCGGCCCCCACCACTGCATCACATATTTCGGGTCTGTCCACGCCTTCCAAACCAATTCGCGTGGGGCATCAAATACTCTCGTCACAACCATCCGCTCTGTCTCGTTAACCGTGTTTTTTGTCATCTCTGACCTCCGTTTTTTTCATTTGATTCACAACCACTTCCAACTTGTCGAAACTCTCTTCCCAGAATCGGCGATAGTAAACCGCCCAGTCGCTGACTGTCTTGATCGTCTCTGGCCTAAGCGTGCACACACTCTCTCGTCCGCGCTTCGTCTTCATCACAATCCGCGCCCGCACCAGGTACGCAATATGTTTTGAAATCATCTGCTGCGACAGTGCAAACGGTTCCGTCAATCCATGCACTGAGGCAGGCCCATGGCTGAGCCGTTCGATCATCGCCCGCCGGGTTGGATCGGACAAAGCCGCAAATGTTGTACCCAATCTATCCACAACCATATGGTAGTGGATTTTCTGTCCATGTCAAGTGTGAATCTTGCGACTCCTGGTTTCTGTACCCTCATCTCTGAAACCTGACACCTGCTCTAGGGCATTTTTGGTTTTACCGTAGACCAGTTTTGAAAGGGCACGGCTTTACAGGCTGCGGAAATGCTCGCTCGGGCGGTAGGCCGGGGTTTTAACCCCGGCATAAGTCGCACCGAATCAAGCGGGCCTTCAGGCCCTGAGGTATGCTTTTGGGGCCTTTCATTCGAATCTAGGCCTTTTTCCGCAGCCTGTTTAGCTGTGCCGCAAAGCTCCAATGAAATCAATGGGCTTTAGCCCCTGAGGGAAAGCCCTACGGTCTACACCATTTCCGAATCTTCTCTAATTCAGTCTTCCCCTTGATCGGCTTCATCGCAGCTCGGTGCATGGTTTAAGGAAATAAGCTTCCTCGTGCAATAACTCATTAACCCGTCGATTAAAGTGCGCACCGCAACCTGCGCAGGAGCGCGAACCGGCAGGGTTCAGCTGCTGCCATGAGCGGCCGGGGGGATGCGGATTGCCTCTCGAACGTGTTCAGGATGTATCACCGGCAATGCGGAAATTGCCATTGAGTAAGCAACTTCGCTATCTGTTGCTCAAACAGTAATTTCCGGATAGGCGACGATCCTCCCGGAGCTGCAAAGACTGGTAGGGCGCGCTGCGGCGTCACCTCTCGTTAGGCTTTGACTCGAAGCCGTCCTCCGTTGTGGAACTCATGCTTTGAAATCGATGCTCATTCGGCTTCCACCGATAAACAAGTTCGCGATGCGCGCTGGGGCAGCAATGGGCATCGCCGACCTTCCACGATGGTTCATACAATTCGATCTCGCTACCAGTTAAGTGCTTCAAAATTACTCCCTGTGAACTGTTCTGGAAAAGTCGTACGAGGACGCCGTTCTCGCAACCAAATGCCAGTACATAGCCCCAAGTTCCCGTTCCGGTCAGATGATCTTTCTCAAGCACAATCACGCTTGCCCAAGTCCGCGAATCCAGATGCACTGTACGATTCACAAGCAAATCGACTCGCCAATCATGTGATTTCAACGAATCAGGGTCATTGGAGGTAAAAGCGATTCCGTTTCTCAGGGCGAAGCTCTGAGAGCCTTGTCGACTGCCCTCATCTTGCGGGGCGATCTGTATTGTCGCATTTCGAAAATCGAACGTTCTAACGTCTTGGCAAAGCTGGCAATTCAATGGCCTCAGGAATAGGCAAAATGCAGAGACAACCACGAACTCACGCAGCATATACTCCTTCCACTATCCGGCATTTCGCGCCAATTGAGCAGCTTGGCCGCGCCTAGCGAAAGTTCACATAGATTTGATTCGTAGCGCCATCTTAGTCCATGTGGGCCATCGTTGGCGTGTCACCGCCAACCCGTCACTAACCCCTTGAACAATATCTCCGCGCGCCGCAGGGCGGACGCCCCACGCCCAAGGCGGCCTCGTCCTTTATTTCGACTCCCGCCCCTCGCCGCTCTCCACCACAGGCATCTCCTCGCCGCTCTTCCGGGCCAACTCCAGAAGGCGGATCAGCTCGGTCAGTTCCGCTTCGCCCATGTGCCCCAGCAGCTCCCGTGGCGCCAGCTCAATGACCGGGTCCATGTTCTTCAACAATTCCAGCCCTGCCTCGGAGATGTGCGTCCACACCACCCGGCGGTCGTGCCGGTCGCGCTGCTGGCGGATAAGCTTTTGCCCCTTGAGTCTGGCCAGCAGCCGCGTAATGTCCGGCTCGGCGGTGATCATCCTGCTGCCGATGGCCGCGCACGTGAGCCCGCGCGGCTGCGCCCCTCGCAAAATCCGCAGCACGTTGTACTGCGTCGAGGTTACGCCCCAGTCGCGAGTCTTGCAGTGGAAGGCACGGTGCAGCAGGTCGGAGGTGCGCATCACGTTCAGGAGCGCCTCTTCTTCCACACTGGAAAAAGGGCGCTCCTGCACGATTTCGAGTTTCAGGCCTGCCATCGGCTTTCCCCTGTTCACCCAATCGTTACTGCTTTGCAACATCCAGATCGATGCTTAGTTTTACCTCGTCGCCAACCATGGATGCCGGAAAACTGGTTCCAATCCCAAAGGCCGAGCGGCTGATGGTGGTGGTGGCCGAAAAACCCGAATGCTGCTTGTGATCCATTCCCTGAACCGGTCCGGTCGGGCCTTCCACATGCAGCACCACAGGCTGAGTTACGCCGTGAAGCGTGAGGTTCCCGTTCACAATCAGTCCGCTTCCGCTCTTCGCGACGCTCGTGCTTGCAAAGGTCGCAGTTGGGAACTTGGCGAGGTCGAAGAAATCCGGAGTCTTCAGGTGATTATTGCGCGCGTCTTCGCTCGTGTCCAAGGTTGAAACGTCGATCGTGGCCGTCACTTTCGATTTGGTCACGTCCGCCTGATCGTAGCTGAGGGTGGCCGCCACCTTTCCGAATCGGCCATGCACATTCGAGATCGCCAGGTGGGTAATGCTGAAATCGACTTCGCTGTGAGCCTGGTCGGAGACCCAGGTGGATGTTTGCGCCATGGCGACGGAACCCGCCATCGCCAGAATGAAAGCCGCAATTGACAAGTGCTTCATTGACACGATTCCTCTCAATTCAAAGATTTGTGGACGTTCTGGGGTTCACAACCACCTGCTATTGCCGCGTTCACGCTCGAGCAGGGACTTTCGCTCGGAACGAAGCGAATTCCGCTTATATGGATAAGACGCAACAGGCAAGATATTCGTTCCAACAAATATTATTGCCGGTATCGGGGCTTCCCCTGCTCAAAAGGCCAGAATTGAAGGCGCTTTCATGCCGTATCGACATCCAGGCAATCTGTAAATGCTTGATAAATAAACAGACTGTCATCTTGAGCGAAGCTGGCGCGGCCTTTTGCGCCTGCGCAGTCGAAGGATCTGCGGTTGCTCTTCCTTCGCATGCTCATTTTGAGTGCCTCGGTTTCAGGCATTTTTGCCAAATCTATAGGTCGACTTGGTCTCAGGGCTTTCCGTCGCTTTCCCCGGGAACGCCAGCGCCCCTTTCCGTCTGCTATCCTCCCGCCTATGTCCGTAATTGGCCAGTTTCAACGGCTTTCCAGCCGGCAGCGCCATACATTTGCGGCCGCTTTCCTGGGCTGGACACTCGATAGTCTTGACTTCTTTTTGCTCATCTTCTGCGTCAGTGCAATTGCGGGCGAGTTTCACACCCAGCCCTCGGCGGTGCTGGGCGCGGTCTTCATGACCCAGGCCTTTCGCCCGGTCGGCGCGCTTCTGTTTGGAATACTGGCTGACCGCTATGGCCGCCGGCCGGTACTGATGTTCAATATCCTCAGCTTCTCGGTGATCGAGCTGGCGTGCGCCTTTGCTCCCTCGCTCAATGTGCTGCTGGTTCTGCGGGCGCTATTTGGCATTGCCATGGGCGGCGAGTGGGGCGTAGGCGCCGCTCTGGCCTTTGAGACCCTTCCCACGGAAGGCCGCGGCGCCTTCTCTGGAATCCTGCAGGAGGGCTACGCGCTGGGGTCGATCTTGGCCTCGGCGGCCTTCGCGTTTCTATTCCATCGCATTGGTTGGCGTGGTTTGTTTATCTTCGGCACAACGCCGGCCATCCTGGTCTTTTTTGTGCAGGCGCGCGTGGCTGAATCGCCCGTCTGGCTCGCCGGCGCAAAGAAGCGCCTGGCCCGCGCCGCCGACGGATCTGCCGTCCCCCTCGTCCTTCCGAACTTGATGGCCTTTCTCCCCACTTTCCTCTTCCTCATTCTCCTGATGACCGCGTTCATGAGCTTCTCGCACGGCACCCAGGACGTATACCCAACCTTCCTCGCCGTAACCGCCCACCTGTCCCCGGAAACAATCGGAATCATCGGCATTCTCTACGGTCTCAGCTCTATCGCCGGCGGATTCACGTTTGGAGTGCTCTCGGAAAAATGGGGCCGCAAGCGCGCCATAGTCGCTGCCGCTCTGCTGGCCATTCCCGTGATTCCGCTCTACGCTTACGGACATTCCGCCATTACCCTGGGTGCAGGAGCGGTACTGATGCAGTTCATGGTGCAGGGAGCCTGGGGAGTGGTCCCCGCTTACCTCACTGAGCTCTCGCCGGCTCCGGTAAGGGCCACGGCGCCGGGCCTTGCCTATCAATTGGGAGGCCTCGTGACTTCGTGGAACGGCAAGGGCCAGGCTCTGGCGGCCGAGCGCTGGGGCAACTATCCGGCCGTCCTGGCCATCACGGTAATTGTTGTAGCCCTGGCGCTCGCCGGACTGGCCACGATGGGCCGCGAAGCAAAGGGCACTGAAATGAGTGAAGTGTAGTCCGCGGCCGCGGCGCGCCGGCAATCGAGATGGGCGCGATTTTCGTGGTTTACGAGGACATTGAACATGTGTGGCCATCGTGCAAATTCAAAAACCGGGTCTCTTCCCAAAGGTCCGACCCGAGAGCTAATATATCCGCAGCATCGCAACGCCCGAATGCTGCACTGCAATTCCTTCAAGAAAAATCGAAACGGGAGAATCGGCTATGACAGAGATTCCAGAGCTCAAGACGACCGGCGCCACGTCGAAGTCGATCACCAGACGCAGGTTCATCCTGGGAGTTATCGCAGGCGGAGGCGTGGTCGCCGCGGCGAACTACAAGTTCATCTCCTCCGCGGTCCACGGTCAGAGCTCTTCCGCTGCGGAGCGCCTCATTACCATCAACGTCAACGGCATGCAGCGCCGCGTGGATGTCATGAAGCAGGAAACCCTGGCGTTCACCTTGCGCTACAAGCTCGGCTTGACCGGAACCAAGCTCGGCTGCGACCGCGCCGAGTGCGGCGCATGCACCGTCCTCATCGACGATGTGCCCCACTACAGTTGCTCCACGCTTACGCACACGGTGAGGGGCCGCAAGGTCACCACCGTCGAAGGATTGGCCTCCGCCGACGGCAAGCTCCATCCGGTGCAGCAGGCAGTGGTCGACACGCAGGGCTTCCAATGCGCCTTCTGCATGTCCGGCTTCATCATGTCGGCCGTTGGCTTCCTCAAGACGAATCCGAATCCAACGCGCACCGAACTCGCGCACGGCATCTCCGGTAATCTCTGCCGTTGCCAGGACTACAACAAGATTCTCGACTCCATGATGCGCGGCGCAGAGTATATGAGGAGGGCTTGAACATGTCTGGGAGCGTACCCATCGAACTGAACAAACCCGCCAAGCCTGCCGAAAAGAAGGAGCGGGTCTACGGCGCCGGCTACAAGCTGATCGGCAAGGACTATCCAACCAATGACATGCTGGCCAAGGTCACCGGCAACGCGAAATACGCTGAGGACTTCCGCGCCGAAGGCATGCTTTTTTGCCGTCTCGTGCTCAGCCCCATGCCCCATGCCCGCATCAAGCACGTCGATATGGAGGATGCGCTGGCCATCCCGGGCGTCAAGGCAATTCTCACCGCCGACGACATTCCCGCCCCCGCCGACAGCATGGACGACAATGGACGCATCATCAAGGCCAGCAAGTGGGGAGAGCGCGCCCTCACCAACGAGCCGATCTATATGGGGGAGCCGATCCTGGCCGTCTGCGCAGTCGACGAACTCGCCTGCGCCGAGGCAATCGAAAAAATCAAGATCGACTTCGAAGAGCTTCCATTTGTCGTTGACCCGCTTGAGAGCCTCCGCCCCGGTGGACCAAATCCCCGCGAAGACGGAAACGTCTGGGTCCGCCCTGACCCTCCCAATCCGCCTATTCCCCAACTCACTGAAGTCAAGTGGACAGACGCGGACTTCGCGGAATACGACCAGGGCCGCCTCCCCATGGGCCATGCGCCCGATACCTGGTCCTTCGGCGACATCGACGAAGGCTTCAGGAACGCCGCGCTCATCCTCGACGAAACTTTCGTCATACCCGACGTCAGTCATCAGTGCCTCGAGCCTCGCACCGCGATGGCCTACTGGCAGAACGGAAAGATCTTCCTTCATTCCGGTACCCAAAGCACCTATCAAACCCGTCCCGCGATTGCAAAGTGGATGAACATCGACCAGGACAAGGTGGTGTTCATCAGCGAATACACCGGCGGTGGCTTCGGTAGCAAAATCACCGGCGGCCTCACCATGATTATTCCCGCGCTCCTGTCCAGAAAGCTAAACGCTCCGGTCATGATGCGCGTCAGCCGCGAAGAAGAGCACTGCATCGGACGCGCGCGCCCCAGCGTTGAAGGCCGTTTGAAAATCGGCTTCGCCAAAGACGGCCGCATCACAGCCATCGACATGTTCACGGTCTGCAACAGCGGCGCATACGACGCACAGGCCGATGGCGTTTCAGCTGCCCGCATCGTCTCTCTGCTTTATCAGCCCATGGCCATGCGCCAACGCGCTATCTCGGTCATGACCAATACGCCGCCGCGCAGCGCGCAAAGCGCGCCCGGCGGCATGCAGGGCATCGCCATTATCGAGCCCATTCTGTCCAAGGCAGCGCGCCGTCTCGGCGTCGATCAGGTACTCCTCCGCCGCGTCAACTGTCCTGAGGGAAAGGCGGAATTCGGCCCGGCCTTGCAAGGCAAGCGCGGCCATACCACCAGTTGCTTCCTTAAGGATGCGCTCGATCGCGGCGCTGAGCAGTTCAAATGGCTGCAGCGTGTCTCCCGCCAACCCAAGCGTATCGGCTCCAAGGTGCGCGGCGTCGGTGTATCGCTCAGTTGTTACGTCGGTGGCTCCACAGGCTTCGATGGCCTGCTCGTCATTACGCCGCAAGGCCGCGTGCAGTTTCAGTCGGGCATCGGCAACCTGGGAACGGAATCCGTGATCGATGTCCATCGCGCAGGCGCTGAGGCACTCGGAGTCCCCTGGGAGATTTGCGACATCGTTTGGGGCGACACCTCCAAACATCTTCCCTACACATGCGCTTCGGGCGGTAGCACCACCACCCACACCATGACGCGCGCCTCCTACGCCGTAGCCGCCGAGTGCAAGCAGAGACTCAAGGAGATTGCCGCAAAGTCGCATGGCGGCAAGCCGGAAGACTACGAAGTCGCCAATCAGCGCGTCTTTCGCAAAGGCGGCGGCGCCGGCTTGAGCTTTGCAGAGGCCGCGCAGCGCGCCATTCAATTGGGCGGTATCTACGACGGCCACGACGTCACTCCCGACGTCAACAAGCAGACCAAGGCAGCGGTTGCGGGACTTGCCGGGCAGGGATTAGTTGTATCGGCGAAAGACAAATACCCCCACGACGGCAGTACATTTTCGTTTGTCGCCTGCTTCGCTGAAGTTGAGGTCGATGTCGAAACCGGCAAGTACTACATCGTCGATTATCTCGCCTACGCCGACGTCGGCACCGTAATGCATCCCGCCGCGCTCGGCGGCCAGGTGCTTGGCCGGTCCGTGCTGGGCATCGCTCATGCCATCGGCCAGAAGTGGGTTTATGACCCCCACTATGGCCTCCCCATCGCCAAGCGCTTCTATCAAAACAGGCCGCCTACCATTCTCGACGTGCCTGTCGATATGCAATGGGAAGCGCTCGACATTCCGGATCCTGAAACACCGGTAGGCGCGCGCGGCATCGGCGAGCCTCCCGTTGGTGGCGGGTGCGCGGTCATCCTCAACGCGCTTGCAGACGCACTTGGCGATGAGGTATTCCGGCGCGCGCCAGTCAATGCTGACACCATCCTGACGTCGTTGGAAGCGGGACGTCCGATGCAACATCCCTTGATGGCCCATATCTGATGACCCACATCCGATTGCGATGTGAACGGAGAGAGCTATGGCAGTTATACGAGACGTGATGCCCGCCTTCGATCTGCTCCAGCCGAGCTCGGCGGCCGATGCGCAAAAGCTGTTGCAGCAACACGGAGAAGAAGCCTGGGTGATGGCCGGCGGGCTCGACAGCTTCGACTGGCTCAAGGACCGCATCAAGAAGCCCAAGGTGCTGGTCGACCTGAGCGGAGTCGACGAGCTCAAGGGAATTCGCTCCACCGGCGACGGCCCAGGCGGCGGTATTGAAATCGGCGCCATGACCACCCTCACTGAAATTGCGAATCACCCCGAAATCAAGGCGAAGTACAGCGTGCTCTCGCAGGCCGTCGAGGTGGTTGCCTCCCCGCAGATCCGCAATCAAGGCACTCTCGGCGGGAATGTGTCGCAGGACGCCCGATGCTGGTACTATCGCGCCGGATGGCCATGCTATCGCGCCGGCGGCAACATTTGCTATGCCGACACGCCGGTGGGCCGCAATCGCGAACACGCCATCTTCGGCGCCAACCGCTGCGTGGCTGTCCATCCTTCCGATTCTGCTCCGGCGCTCATCGCGCTCGATGCAAAGTTCGTCATCCAGACTCCCAGGGGCGAGCGCACGGTCGATGCGGAAGATTACTTCCTCGGGCCCGAGATCGATATCACCCGCCTTAACATTCTTCAACCCGGCGATCTCCTCACCGCGATTCGCATTCCATCCACATGGGCGGGCGCAAAGTTCTACTTCGAAAAAGTCCGCGACCGCAATGTGTGGGACTTCCCGCTGATGAATGTGGCTTCGGCAATGGTACTGTCCGGTGGCAACATCGGCCGCATCCGCATCGCGGTCAGCGCGGTGGCTCCCAAGCCCATGCGTTTGCGGGCCGTCGAAGACGCCGTTCGTGGCAAGCCGGCCGACGCAACCACCGGTCAAATGGCGGGGAATCTTGCCGTTCAAGGCGCGGTCCCGTTGCAGTTCAACGCATACAAGATTCCGTTGATGAGAAACCTGGTCAAGCGCGCCATCGGCGGCGTGCAGGAGGCAACATGGACTTCATAACCTGGGCAACCAGTCCCTGGGGACAAACGGTTCCCATCCATATTGCGTGGTACCTGATCTGGGTCATGGTCATCGCCGGCCTGCTCTTCATGATCGTGCACGCGCTCTACGTGGGCATCTTCGCGCCAAAGAAGACCTTCGCAAAGAACGACTCGCCTGCCACCGTGGCCGCTGTTCCCGAGCGCGTTCCCAGGCACTCGCTGGTCGCGCGTGCCTTCCACTGGGTCATGGCCATCTCCATGTTCGCGCTCTTAATCACCGCCTTTCTTCCCAAGGTCGGTGTCAAGTTCGATTGGGTCACTTACCACTGGATCGCCGGCCTCGTGCTTACCGCATCCATCGTCTTCCACATCGTCCACGCCTCCTTCTTCCTCGACTTCTGGTCGATATGGCCCGACAGGATCGACCTGCGCGACGCCAGGAGAAGGCTGTTGCGCTCGATAGGAAAAGAGGCGCCGCCGCCCGATCGCTTCGCCAAGTATCCATTGGAAAACAAGTTCTATCACTTCGTGATCCTGTTGTCGGGCCTTGCCGTAATCGTCACCGGCGTGTTCATGATGAAGCGCGTCAATACGCTCGGTTTTTTTACGCGCAATCCTTATCTCTTCGGCGATATGACCTGGGGCATGACGTACGTCCTGCACGGCCTGGCAGGTGTCGGCCTCATCGCCTTGATCATGGTTCATGTCTATTTCGGAGTCCGGCCTGAAAAGCTCCCCATCACCAAGTCGATGGTCTTTGGTTATATGGAGCGCGATTTCTATCTCGAAGAGCACGATCCGCAGCGATGGGCAGTCGAAAAGTCATCGCCGCCAAAGGAAGGATATGCGCCCAGCGATGCCGACTGATATTCAGGAACGATGCGACACGATTGAGGCTTGTTACGAATTCACGTTGTCGTATGCGGCACAAGGGCTCCCCACGGATGAAGGCAGCCCTTCCGGCAAGCAAGTCCGCGAACAGTTGGCGCGCGCGGCCGAGGCCTTGCGCGGAATCGAGGAGAGCTGCACGACGGCCGTAAGGCAGGAGCAACTAGCACCGGCCGATCGCTACCAGGCCTTCTTCGCCGTACTGGAGCGAGATGCGCAAAGCTCTCTGGCCGCCATTGAGTTGGTTCTTGCCCAGCCGGCCATCAGCTCCCAGTTGATCGACAATCTGAACGCATCCATGCACCTTCGCGCCCTGCTTGCGGATTTATTTCTGATCACCGAGATTCTCCAGTTGCGCCAATCGCAACCCAAAGCGTTGGCCGCAAATTGATTGGCCATACTAGCTGCGGAAAAACACGTTCGGGCAGCAGGCCGGGACTTTAGTCCCGGTATTAAGCCAATAAAACAAAGAGGGCTTCAGCCCTCAGGTTGATGAAAAACCTGCAGCTTTGAAAGGGCACGGATTTATCCGTGCCACAAGTCCCGCAATATCAGGCCGGCTTTAGCCGCTGAGGGATGGTCTCAAGCTTTGTCAGCAGTCTGGAGGGCTTCAGCCCCTGAGGTATTCTGATTGCCGGGCGCCCCATCCTCGCCACGTTTTTGTTTTTGTGGCCAGGGTGGGGGGCGCTTGCACTTTGCACTGACTCTTTGTTTTGAACCTTTCTCACTCGCTTGTTCAACTCCTTGCGCTGAAGGCACAATGTACTCCCCTCAAGTCCTCGACCACTTCGAGCATCCCCGCAACACCGGCGCCGTCGCCAATCCCGACGCATCCGTGCAGATCGAGAACCCGGCTTGCGGCGACGTCCTCAAGCTGACCCTCAAAGTCTCCGGCGAGCGCATCGACGAAATCCGTTTCCTCGCCAAGGGCTGTGTCTGCTCCATGGCTTGTGCCTCGGCGCTCACAGAGCTTGTTCAGGGCAAAACTATCGAGCAGGCAAGGGGACTCGACAGGCAATCGCTGGTAGAAGCCGTCGGCGGATTGCCTCCCGGCTCCCTCCACGCCAGCCACCTGGCCACGGACGCCCTCGCTGCCGTTCTCAATCAACTCCCGTGACCTTGGCTCCCTTGCTTTGCAGATAATTTCCTGCTTATTGGTTATGCTGGAATCGAGACTTGAAGCAGGCTTTTGTGCTCCGCTCCAGCGAGCAGACGAAAAAGCCGCTGAGATGTAGAGTTAGGGTATTTTTGGTTTTACCGTAGACCAGCTTTGAAAGGGCACGGCTTTAGCCGTGCCGCAAAGCTCCAATGAAATCAATGGGCTTTAGCTGTGAAGTTTCAGGACGTTGTTGTCCATTCGGTCGAGAACTGGGAAGCTAATGTTGTCGAAGCAAGAGCTGACTCAGGAGACCGAATGGACTATCACCATA
>Ga0181516_10002792_pt1 | contig 12114 bp, 7 predicted proteins | sample PEATcosm2014_Bin_25_FD_121104 | JGI IMG/M metagenome (GOLD analysis project Ga0181516, IMG submission 121104) | Peatland microbial communities from MTU Mesocosm Facility, Houghton, MI, USA - PEATcosm2014_Bin01_10_metaG | ecosystem: Environmental > Terrestrial > Soil > Wetlands > Peat | place...
TGTCCCCGGCATCTTTGAGACTCTGCGAAGTCTCATTGACCGACGACGACGCAAGGGAAATCGAAGCCGTCACTTCCTTTTGCTTGGATCAGCTTCCATTGACCTGTTGCACCAGTCAGCCGAGACCTTGGCGGGACGCATTGCCTACGAGGAGCTAACGCCTCTCACCGTTGCCGAGGTCGTCCACTCTGGACCGAACGCTGCCAACCTGCTCTGGGTACGCGGCGGCTTTCCGGACAGCTTCCTCGCCGCCAGCGACGAGAAGAGTTTCCGTTGGCGCGCAGCTTTCATCCAGACCTATCTTGAGCGCGATGTGCCTGTGCTTGGCCCGCGTATCCCAGCGGAGACTCTGCGCCGCTACTGGCAGATGTTGGCTCACAACCAGAGCCAGATGCTGAATGCCGCACAACTCGCAAGCGGTCTCGGCGTCAGCGGCCATACTGTCGCTCGCTATCTCGACATCATGGTGGATCTTCTGCTCGTCCGTCGCCTTCAGCCATGGGCTACGAATGCGAAGAAGCGCCTTGTCCGCACACCAAAAGTCTATGTCCGCGATAGCGGACTGCTCCATTCTCTCCTCGACATCCGCGACATGGAAACTCTCATGGGGCATCCGGTGGTGGGTGCAAGCTGGGAGGGAATGCTCATCGAGAACGTCCTCGCTGCGCTGCCAGCCACCGCTCGATCCACCTTCTATCGCAGTGCGGCGGGCGCAGAGATAGACCTCGTGATTGAGTTCAATGCGAAAGAACGCTGGGCCATCGAGATCAAACGTTCCATGAGCAATCCTGCTCCGAACAAGGGCTTCTATATCGGCTGCGAGGACATTCGGGCAACGCGCCAGATCGTGCTCTACCCAGGCGATGAGAGATACAGACTCGACGCCAAGACGGAAGTGATGCCGTTGAGAATATTCTTGTCTGACGTATTGCGGGTGCAAACCGTATGAACCTGGTGTCGCCAGCCTCCTGACGCTTGCAGCGCGCGATCCCGGCCAACCGGAGATAATCCCCGTCGGTTTCCCGACGCCCCCCCGTAGCCTGTTCGATCCGCAAAAACCGCTTCACATTTACGCAGATTGAGCTTATACTTACTCATTATGCGTACTGGCGGCACTCTCGACGCGCTCTTCCCGACGATTCGGGCCGGTGTGCTGTCCGCCACCCTGCTCCAGCCGGAGCATTGGTGGTTCATGACCGAACTGGCCAAACATCTGGAAACGTCGCCCTCCAGCCTTCAGCGAGAACTTGAATCGCTGGTTTCCGTGGGACTTCTTTTGCGCCGCCAAGACGGACGCCGCATCTACTTCAAGGCGAATGCCGACTCACCGCTTTTCCGTGACCTGCACGGACTGCTCGACAAGACCAGCGGCCTTGTACCGGCTCTCACGACGACCCTGAATCGATTTGACAACCGGATTGAACTGGCCTTCCTCTACGGCTCCATCGCGCGAGGCGCGGAACACTCCGCCAGCGATGTAGACTTGGCTATTGTAGGCACATTGAAACAGATTGACCTTCTACCGGCTTTACGGAAGTTGGAAGCTCGCTTTGGGCGCGAGGTTAATGTCACTCTGTTTTCCCCGGAAGAGTTTCGCCGCAAGTTGACAGCGAAGGATCACTTTCTCCATTCCGTTTTGAAGGGCAAGACCATCCCCCTGAAGGGAACGCTCAATGAGTTGGAAGAAACTGCTTCAAGACAATAAAGTTCACCGGCACACGACCAGCCGTCAAGAGCTGAACGAAATCCGCCGTCTTGTGGCCCGCGATCTTACGGATGCGGCGATTCCTGCCCTCTCTGAGGACCGCCGCTTTGCCACAGCCTACAACGCTGCGCTTCAAACTGCCAAGATGGCCATAGCTTGTGCCGGATACCGCATCGCCAGTGTGCCAGGGCATCATCGGCTGACCTTCGAGGGAGCCAAACTGGCGCTCGGCAAACCCGCCGATCACCTGGCCGACTACTTCGATTCCTGCCGCCGCAAGCGAAACGAGATCGATTACACCGGCGCGACGATTGCCACTACCACAGAAGCGGACGAACTGCTGGTACACGCCAAGGCGTTTTTGAACTTAGTTGAAGGTTGGATCTTGTCAACCCATCCAGCATTGAAGGCTTGATAGGGGACCATTCGTTCACCGCAACCCAGTAACCGAAATTGGACGTTCACATCCTATGCCACGCATTTTCGACAATATCGACCAGCAGTTGCTCCCAACTCTCAAGACGACCTTGTCCGTCTCTCACCGTTCCGATTTTTGTGTCGGTTACTTTAACCTGAGAGGCTGGCGTCAACTTGATGAACATATCGAAAGTTGGGCAGGTGGCGAAGGCGAGTGTTGCCGACTTCTGGTTGGAATGCAGACGCTCCCCCAGCAGGAAATCGCCGGTGCATACGGCATCATCAAGCATGACGCCGAACTCGACAACCAGACCGCCATCCGCTTGAAGAAGGCGTTGGCAGAGCAGTTTCGACTTCAACTTACCCTTGGTGCTCCTACAAACGCCGACGAAACGGGGCTTCGCAGACTCGCCGCTCAGATTCGTGCCAAGAAAGTGGTTGTCAAACTTCATCTTCGCCACACTCTGCACGCGAAACTTTATCTTCTCTTTCGGCATGACCCGGTTAGTCCGGCTATCGGCTTTTTGGGGAGCAGCAATCTAACCTTTGCGGGCCTGTCGAAACAGGGCGAGTTGAACGTTGATATAACGGACTACGACGCCTGCGAAAAGTTGGCCCGGTGGTTCGACGACCGATGGAGCGACAAGTGGTGTCTGGATATTTCCAACGAAATTGCAGACATCATCGACCAAAGCTGGGCACGTCCAGAACCGATCCCGCCACATCACATCTACGTCAAAATGGCTTACCATCTCTCCCAGGAAGCGCGGGAAGGAATCGTTCGCTATGGTATCCCGAAGGATTTCGGAGACCAGCTTTTTGAGTTTCAAGAGAAGGCCGTCAAAATTGCCGCCCATCATGTACAGAAGCGCGGCGGTGTTTTGCTTGCCGATGTAGTCGGCCTTGGCAAGACCCTCATGGCTACGGCTCTCGCCAGAGTTCTGGCTGACGAACTACTTCTCGAAACGCTTATTCTTTGCCCGCTGAATCTCGTCAAGATGTGGGAAGACTATTGCCACACTTACCGGCTTCCGTCGTGCAAGGTGATGTCCTATTCAAAGGTGTTGCAGCAACTCCCAGAGCTTCGCCGTTATCGACTCATTATTCTCGACGAGAGCCATAACCTTCGGAATCGTGAAGGCAAGACCTATAGGGCAATCTCGGAGTACATCCAAAAGAACGACAGCAAGTGCATCCTGCTATCGGCTACTCCATACAACAAAGATTATCTCGATCTTGCCAGCCAGTTGCGTTTGTTTGTACCGCCGGACAAGGAACTTGGGATTGGGCCGGAGCGCAAGTTCCAAGAAGTAGATCGGGCGCTGTTCAGAGGAAAGTTCCAATGCGGAGCCAACACGCTCGCTGCTTTTGAAAAGAGCCAGTATCCCGACGACTGGCGTGATCTGATGCGCCTCTACATGGTTCGCCGCACGCGAGGATTCATCAAGACGAACTACGCCAAGACAGACCTGGACAACGGACGCAAATATCTTGAGTTCAAAGATGGGAGTCGTTCGTATTTCCCTGATCGCCTTCCCAAGAAGCTCCCTTTTGTTGTCGATGAGAACGACCCGAACGATGAGTATGCCAAGCTGTATTCCGCACCCGTTGTTGATATCGTCAATGGCCTAAGTCTTCCGCGCTACGGGCTGGGGAATTCTGTGTTGGAGAAGCCTCCAATAACCGCAACCAAGGGCGATGAAGCAATTCTGGCAAACCTCTCCGCCGCAGGCACCCGGCTCATGGGATTCTGCCGGAGCAACCTCTTCAAACGCCTGGAGAGCAGCGGCCACAGCTTCTTGCTTTCGGTCGAGCGGCACATCCTCCGAAACTTTATCTTTATCTACGCCATCGAAAATGGCTTGGACATTCCCATCGGCACACAGGATTCCGGCCTCTTGGACACCACTACGTCCGACGAGGATTCTGCGACAAGAGAAGCGTTTGACGAACTCAGCGCACCCCAAGGGCATTTGCGCACGGTCAGCGCTTTCCGCGCCCGCGCAGCGGAGGTATACGCGCTTTATACCGACCGCTTCCGTACTCGATTCGACTGGATTCGCCCAGGATTCTTCCGTCCCCAACTCTGTAGCGATCTTCTCGCGGATGCCAATGCGCTGATGCAGATATTTGACCGTTGCACTGTTTGGAACCCCAAGAAAGATTCAAAGCTCCAGGCGCTTATTACGTTGGTGAGCCAGAAGCACAAGACAGACAAGGTTCTGGTATTCAGCCAGTTCAGTGATTCGGTCAATTATCTGAGTCACCAGCTAGCGACAGTCGGCATCAAGCGGGTGGCGGCAGCCACGGGAGACTCAGAGAATGTCACGGACCTTGCCTATCGGTTCAGCCCACAAAGCAACAAGAAGACCATTGCGCCCGAGCAAGAGCTGCGAGTCCTTGTTGCGACCGATGTATTGAGTGAAGGACAGAACCTCCAAGACGCTTTCATCATCGTCAACTACGACCTGCCGTGGACGATCATTCGGCTCATCCAACGAGCGGGCCGCGTGGATCGTATCGGGCAGAAATCCGACAAAATCCTCTGCTACAGTTTCCTGCCCGCAGACGGAATCGAAACCATCATCAATCTTCGTGCCAAAGTGCGGGCACGACTCCACGCCAACTCCGAAGTGGTTGGCACCGATGAATCCTTTTTCGATGACGACAAGCACAATAAGATTGTTGCCGATCTCTACAACGAAAAGGCCGGACTTCTTGACGGCGAGGAGGACTCCGAGGTTGACCTCGTCTCTTACGCCTATCAAATCTGGCAAGATGCGATCACCACGAACCCTTCGCTCAAAAAGACCATCGAGGATATGCCGAATGTGGTCTACACGGCCAAGCAGCACGATGCGGTTGAACCGTCAACGCAAGGTGCTTTGGTCTATTTGAAGAATGCTAGCGGAACTGATTCCTTGGCTTGGGTGGATGCAAAGGGCCAGCGCGTCACGGATTCACCCTTCAAGATTCTCAAGGCTGCGGAGTGCCTTGCAACGACCCCGGCAGTGCCTCGCCTCCCGAACCATCACGAACTGGTCGAGGGCGCAGTGAAAGAGCTTGCTGCGGAAGAGAAGATCGTTGGCGGCGGGCTGGGCAGCGCCACTGGCGCGCGCTACAGGTCCTATGAGCGGCTCAAGCGATACGCGCAGGAAGTGAAAGGTACCCTTTTTGACACTCTTCCATTGCAGCGAACGCTTGAAGATGTATATAAGTACCCGCTCCGTTCCGTCGCAGCGGACATTTTGAACCGGCACATGAAGACTGACTGCACAGACCAGACCCTGGCCGAGCTTGCCACGGGTCTCCGAGAGACCGGACGGCTCAGCATCGTCGAAGGTGACGAAGATCAGGAAACAGTAGCTCAGATCATTTGCTCACTGGGGCTTGTAGAAAGACAGGGAAATGGCAATTAACCGCGAACGTGCCCGGCAATGGCTCAAGGCATTCGACTTCCGCAAGCTGTTCATTGAGGAGCTTGGCTGGGACAACTTCGCCCGGCCTATCGTGAAACAAATCGACGGCACTGACTACTGCTTCCAGGCCGTTGCACAAAAGCGCGGCGTCGCCGTGCTGGTTTCCGATTCCATCCCCGATTACGCCATTCGAGTCAAGCTCGACAAGCTGATTGCCAAAGATCACTTTGAGCATTTGATCGTCTTCACAGACAAGTCGCAAGCAAGACAGGTCTGGCAATGGGTTCGCAAGGAGCCGGGTAAGCCAACGGCCGTCCGCACCTATCACTACTCGCCAACTCACTCGGGCGAGCTTCTTCTTCAAAAGCTGGATAGCCTGGTCTTCACGTTGGATGAGGAGGAAATCCTCACTCTGACCAGCGTCACAGGGCGACTGAAAGCCTTCGACGTTGAGAAGGTTACGAAGAAGTTCTACGAGCGATTCAAGACCGAGCACTCCAGCTTCCTCAGCTTCATTAAGGGCATCCCAGACAAGCAGATGGAGAGCTGGTATGCCTCTGTCATGGTCAATCGCCTGATGTTCCTTTACTTCATTCAGGAGAAGGGCTTCCTGAATGGAGACAAGGACTATCTGCGTAACAAGCTCGCTGAGAGCCGCGACCGCAAGCCAGATGCCTATTACAGAGATTTTCTCTGCCCGCTCTTCTTTCAGGGCTTTGCTCGGAAGAAGGCGGAGCGTTCCGCCGCCACGAACAAGTTGCTCGGCGAGATTCCCTATCTCAACGGCGGCCTCTTCCAGAAGCACCAGATCGAAGAGCTTCACGGCAAGACCATCGTTATTGCCGACACTGCCTTTGAGAAACTCTTCAGCTTCTTCAAGGAATACGACTGGCATCTCGACGAGCGCGAGAACCGCAACGGCAACGAGATCAACCCGGACGTACTCGGCTACATCTTCGAGAAGTACATCAACCAGAAGCAAATGGGCGCGTACTACACCAAAGAGGACATCACCGAGTACATCGCCCAGAACACCATCATCCCGTTTCTATTGGACGAGGCCCGCAAGGGCTGTGCCGTGGCCTTTGCGCCAGAGGGTTCCGTCTGGCGTCTTCTCAGGGATGACCCGGACCGTTACATTCACGATGCAATGAAGAAGGGTGCCGATCTTCCGCTGCCAGCGGAGATCGAGGCCGGAGTTGCCGATGTGCAACAGCGCGGCGGCTGGAACCGGAAAGCCTCGGAAGAGTATGCGCTCCCCACCGAGATTTGGCGGGAGGCTATCGACCGCCATCAGCGCTATCGCGCCGTCAAGGCCAAGCTGGCCGCCGGTGAGGTCCATCAGGTCAACGATCTGGTCACGCTCAACCTGAACATCCGCCAGTTCGCGCAGGATGTAATTCAGTTTTGCGAAGGGCCGGAACTACTCCGGGCTATCTGGAAGGCAATTGAGAAAGTCTCTGTCCTCGACCCCACTTGCGGTTCCGGTGCCTTTCTCTTTGCGGCTCTCAATATCCTCAAGCCTCTCTACGAAGCCTGCCTGATACGGATGCAGGGGTTCATAGAGGATATGGAGGCAGCCGGAACGCACCGTGCGACGAAGTTCGAGGACTTCAAGAAAACACTGGCGGAGTCCGAGCGTCACCCCAAGCAGGACTACTTCATCCTCAAGGCCATCATCGTCAACAACCTCTTTGGTGTGGACATCATGGAGGAGGCCGTCGAAATCTGCAAGCTGCGGCTCTTCCTCAAACTGGTTGCCCAGGTTGAATCACAGGATCGTATTGAGCCGTTGCCCGACATCGACTTCAACATCCGCGCTGGCAATACATTGGTTGGCTATGCACGCTATGAAGATGTAGAAACAGCCGCCAGGTCCAAACTCGACTTTGGCGATGCCATGAGCCGCATTGAGGATAAGGCCAAACTGCTGGATTCAGCCGTAGCAGTCTTCCGCAAGCAGCAGACACAGCTTGATGGAACGGTGACGGCAGAAGACAAGGCAGAACTACGCCGCCGATTCTCAGAGCTTGAAGAAGAACTCAACGACCACCTTTCCAGCGAATACGGCATCAAGAAGTCTGGAGTCAAGCAGTGGAAAGTATCCCACAAGCCATTTCACTGGTTTTGCGACTTTCACCGCATTATCGCTTCCGGTGGCTTCGACGTAATCATTGGGAATCCACCATACGTTGTATTTCCTAGCGAGAAGGTTCCATACAAATTCCCCGCAGGCCTGTTTACAAGCGAATCCTCCAAGAACCTCTACGCTCTAACATGGGAAAGAAGTCTTGCTATTCTCGCATCGGGCGGACACGCTGGCCTGATCGTTCAATTAACTCTGATGTCATCCGAGAGAATGAAGACGATTCAAGACCTACTTATGCGGCGAGGCCGTTTCACCGGCATTTCATTTCCGAGACGCCCCGAATCCATCTTCGATGGAGTGGAGATGCCAGTTGCGATCATTCTGTCCGCCCCCTCGCACTGCAAAGATCAGTTCTTGACCAGTAGGATTTCTCGTTTTTATACAGAGGAGCGCCCCAATGCTTTATCCACACTTAACTTAGGACAGCACAGTCAACGAGCGCACGGCCATCGAATTGCAAAGCTGGGCAGAGACATAGAGCAAGCCATCTTCGCAAAAATATCGAAACCTGAACTTCACACAATGGAGGAATTGATTCAGAAGGATAGCCTACATAGAATTTATTATCAGGAGGCTTGCAGGTATTGGGTGAAAGCGTGTTTGGGTTTGCCGCGCTTCAAGAAAAACGGTGTAGCATCCGAACCTCCACACGGGAGAACACTTGGTTTTCGGAAGCGTGAATATGCTGGCCTTGCAGTTTGCATCCTCAATTCGTCATTGTTCTACTGGCTATATAGCGTCCTCAGTGATTGTGAACATATCAATGATGACTTTGTGCGCCGGTTTCCTGTGCCCAGCAATTTTGATGAGAGTGGATGGTGGCAACAGGGCGATGAACTTACAAAGGCTATACGGTCCTCATCCAAGAAGAAGTCAATCAAAACGAAGCAGGGGTATTTAATCGAATACGACGAAATCAATGCCGCAAAAGAAAGGCATCTGATTGAAGCAATCGATGGATTGTTGGCGAAGGGATTCGGTCTGACAGACGCGGAACTCGAATACATCGTCAACTACGACATCAAGTATCGCTTGGGTACGGACGCGGATGAAGATGAGGAATAGGCATGATCCTCAACGAGCAAGTCGCGACTGTTCATCAAGGAAGTTCAGGCTACCCGCAGTCTTTGCTTACTGGGCTTGGTAGCGGCGCGCCCGTCGAGTTCTGGGCCGCTGGCCCAACGCAACTGCTCGATCAACCCAAGACCGGTTTTTTCTGCTCCTCGCAATGCCCCGGCTCCATCGTACTCAAGACGTTTGATGCGATTACCGGGCTGCGCGACGAAGGCCAGATTCTCATCGGCGGCTTCCACTCCGTAATGGAGTGGGAGTGCCTTGGCATCCTGCTCCGTGGCCGCCAGCCCGTCATCTGGGTTCCCGCCCGCACTATCGTCGGAATGCTTCTGAAGCCGGAGTTGGTTCCCGCTTTCAATGCCGGCCGTCTGCTGATCCTCTCCCCATTCCCACCAAAGGACAAGCGCATCACCGCAACCCTGGCCGAAGCCCGCAACCGCTTCGTCGGCGCACTCGCCGACCGCATCTTCGTCCCCCACGCCGCACCCGGCGGAAAAACTGCTGCGCTGGTAGAACGACTCCAGGCCATCGGAAAGGCCGTATTCACGAGCATGACCTGAGAACTGTCGCGTGTAAGAGGTCATCTGCTCTTTGGCTTGAAATCAAGAACTCGCCCAAGTCTTCTTGGCACTTCTACGCCCAACAGTTCTGCTACGAGTCGTATCGGTATTCCCGATTCTGCGGAGACTTTGCCCAAATCGATGGGACTACCGTATTGAAGCTCAGCCATCTTACGCATGAGCCGCGGCTTTGGCTGAGGGATATGCTCATCTCCAGGCTCTAATTGATACCAACCGTTCGAGCGAACTTGCTGGTTCAGATACCGGTACTGGTTTTGTGAAATCAATTTGAGATCACTAGCGCGCCGAATCAACAACTGCAACGACACATTCCATCTCGGCTTTAATAGCGCAAGGTTAGTCAGTGTGACTGGAGTTCGCATCTCATCGAGCATTGCTTCACGTGGAAGAAGTAGCTCCTGCGCAAATGCCCTTGCCTGATTGTCAGCTTCCACAACCGAGACCGTGAGCGGGGTGTGCAAAACAAGATGGCCGATCTCTTCACCCAACGTGAAATTGATGCGGTAGCCAACTTTGCCCCCCAAGAGTGCGATGACGGGCCTTGGATATGGAGAGCCGACCCATGTCGCAAAACCGTCCAGGCCGCCAATCTCGCGCGGGACCACCAGAAGCAGAATGCCGTTTCGCTCAGCTCGCTGCATGAGATCAACTACCGGCACATGCGGCGCGATCCCCAGTGCAGTTCGCGTAATCTGCGCTGCTCTTTCAGGAGACTCCTTCAGTCTCGGCAGGTTGACTGGAACTTGTTTCAGCTTTTGCCCAAGAGACACTGCCAATTCAAAGGCAACTGACGTCAGGCCGTGAGCATGTTGCCGCTCCGTTTTGGTGACTGCTGTTTTTGCTCGATACAGCAATGCCCCCGAAGGAAACTCATCAATATGGGACGGCTCGAAAAAAGGCAAACCAAACCCTGTCTCCTTTGCAAGGATCTTGAGATATTCCGGTGAGGGCCGATACAAGTTAGCTTCCATCGAAGCAATTCCAGATTGTGTGGTGCCAATTCGTTCTGCAAGCTCCGTCTGGGTCAATCCGGCAATCTCACGCGCCAACTTTATTCGACTGCCTATCATCTGCCCCTACTTCCAATTCTGCTGCCGAAATTGCGAGCGTGTTTACTTGTGGCGGTGTCTCTTGCAGCAACGAACCTGCCTTCTCACCGAGTGATGGGCTAGAGGTATCCGTGCCGAGCAATAATGCTTCGATCTCTTGTTCGGCAGTCTCTTCGATTTGAGCTGCTTCCGCTAGGGTTTCTTGCGCCTTGGCTCCCTGTACTACAGGATTTGGAATGAGTTCTTGCCAAGCCAAGACAACGTCCTGGGAACGTGCCCCGGCAACTTCGGGGCACGCAAGCCAGACACGCCCAATTCCGAAGCTAGGAGCGAAGTCCCAGAGAACCAAAAGATTGGTATTCGACCCTGCCGGTTTACCGTCATCGCCCAAATAACGAACGGAGGCCTGGTTATAGAATTCCTTCCGACGTCTCGACAGCCCACAACCAGGCGGAATTCCTTTCTTGGCTTTCAAAACACGTAACGCGAAGCCTTTGTAGTGAAGCAGCAGACTTATCAATGGTTCTGTTGCCAGCCTGAGTCTGCGCTCCTTTAGCTCTGTGACCCGAAGTCCGTTCTTTACCAGATAGCGCTTTGCCTGATCTCGCACAATCATCTCGCGCAAGTGCGCCTCTGGACTTTCTCCATCGCAATTGTCGTCGTAGTATTTACGACAGACGGTGGCACCAACGTCCAGTGATTCGTACAGGAGCCGCATCAATGATTCGACTTCCTTCATCACTTCCCCGAACGAAGGTAACGGTTCTGGGTCTACGCAGATCAGCGAGAGCTTTTGCATAATGGTATGTTTTTATCATATACGAATCGAAAGCGCAAGAGGAAGTTTTTCCCTTTGCAACTCTTTTCTGAGCGCGACACTCCTTATCCACAGCAAGTTGAACATTTCATTGAGGAACTCTTCTTGCAGGCTATGGCTCATGCGGTTTTCTACCGCTTGCCGCAGCGTGCCTCTACCTGCCCACAACTCCGTTCCTGAATTGCTGGAAAGACCGTAAAAGCCGGAAGAGAGGTCGGACGGAATCTTTACGATACTGCCCCAAACGCACCCAAGTTGGGCGGACACCCAACAAGCCATATCGATGCCAGCGTGACCGCTCCGCTGGCGCTTCCCGTGCCGCCGTTTTTGCGATTAGCCTTGATTGACCCGTATCCACGCCGCCGTGTCCGCCCCGATCTTTCCGTCAACATGCGTCCAGACTGAGACCGCGAACCCGCCGCCAACGGCCCCCCCGAACCCAGTAACCAATGAGTCGGATGATCGGCCCCATGCCTTCCCGCCAACGGCAATCGTTGACCACACGCGCCGGAGGTTTTTCGGCCTATCCGCGAGGTTCCGGTGGACTTTTTGAGCTGAGGCCCGATCTCCTTTTTGGTCACAATCAACTCGGCCATCATGGAGGCGTCAAGAACGCTCTCGCCCTGCGGCGGCGGCGCAAACTCTTCCGCTGCGCTTTGCGGATTCCTCTCCCCAGGCAAGCTGTGGTCCCTCTCCGCCAAAGACTTCGCTTGGCACTTGGGAGTTCACTGCGCCCCATGTCCGTTCCGGCAGTATGTCCCGATTCACTCGCGACCAAATTCAAAAGGAGAACATCATGTCCAGCTACAAAAACAACGTCCACCTCGAAGGCAACCTCGGCAAAGACGCCGAAAAGAAGTCCACCCCCAACGGCGATGTAGTCAACTTCAGCATTGCCGTCAA
>Ga0181516_10002794_pt1 | contig 12106 bp, 8 predicted proteins | sample PEATcosm2014_Bin_25_FD_121104 | JGI IMG/M metagenome (GOLD analysis project Ga0181516, IMG submission 121104) | Peatland microbial communities from MTU Mesocosm Facility, Houghton, MI, USA - PEATcosm2014_Bin01_10_metaG | ecosystem: Environmental > Terrestrial > Soil > Wetlands > Peat | place...
ACGACGGCACGCTGGACTGGCTGACGGGGGACCAGCGCGTCAGGGCATTTGTGGAGCGGGACGCGGGGATGTACGACGCCATGAACCGGGGCCTGCGCCGCGCCCAAGGGGAGCTGCTCGCGTGTTTGAATTGCGACGAGCAATACCTGCCCGGCGCGTTGTCCGCGGTGTCGGATTTTTTTGAGCGCCGGCCGGAGGTCGAAATGGTGTTTGGCGATTTTGTGGTGGTGAACCCGGAGGGGGAATACTTGTTTCACCGCAAGGTTCTGACTCCGCGGACGCACCACACCTGGGTGGCGCATTTGCAGACGTTCACCTGCGCCACGTTCTTTCGACGGAGCCTGATCCACGAGCAAGGGCTGCTGTTCGATCCCCGTTACCGGGACGTCGGGGACGGCGAATGGATGCTGCGCCTCCTGCGACGGGGCACGCGCATGGCAGTACTGCGGCGCTTCACGTCGGTTTTCACCATGACGGGCGCCAACATGAGCGCGGGCGCGAACGCGCGGCGGGAGGCGCGGGAACTGGCGCAATCGGCGCCGGCCTGGGCGCGCCGGCTCAAAGGGCTTTTGGTCCTGCAACACCGGCTGAGGCGGCTGGCCGGCGGGATCTATTTTCAGAGGCCGTTTTCGTACGCGTTACATACCCGGACGAGCGCGGGGCAAAGGGTGAACCATGCAGTGGCCCGGCCGGTGTTTCGCTGGCAGGCATGAAGGCACGTACGGGCATCACATTTGCACTGGGGATGGGCCGCCGGAGCAGCTTTGTTTTCGCGCGCAACCACCGGCAACCTTTACACTTGCGCGTGTGCCTACTAGGCTGTCCGGACCTTGAGCATGGCAAACCGACTCGCGTTATGAATTGGGCCCGTCTGCGGCATACGCCCTGGGTGGACACGCGGGCGGCATTTGTGGCGGGAACGCCGCGCAACGGAACGCTGCTGGACCTGGGTTCATCGGACGGCGAAACCCTGCGGCACATCGCGGAGCTAAGACCGGACCTGCGCTTGTATGCGACGGACATCGCGGGCTTCCCCGCCCAATATCCCCCGGGTTGCGAGTTTCAACGCGCGGATTTGGAGCGTGAACGATTGCCGTGGCCGGACGCCTCGATGACGGCCATCACCTGCATGCACCTCGTTGAGCACCTGGGCGACGTGGCGCCCCTGATGCGCGAAGCCGCGCGGCTGCTTCGGCCGGGCGGCCGGATCTATTTCGAAACGCCGCACCCCAAAACGCTCGATTTGCCCAGCCCGCAAGGCCGGGGCGCGGGAACCTTCACGATGAATTTCTACGACGATCCCACCCACGTCCGGGTTGTGCCGACCGGGGAACTTGCCGGGCTGGCCCGCGAGGCGGGGTTGGAGATTGTGGCGGAGGGGACTTCGCGAAACTGGCTGTTCGCGGCGTCACATCTCCTGTATCAGTTTCTGCCGGCGAGCCGGCAGAAGTACACCGCGCGCGCGCACTGGGTGGGCTGGTCCGCCTGCCTGACGGCCCGCCGCCCCTTGTGAAACCCAAACTGCTCGTCCTGGAACTCTGGAACGTGGGCGATCTCGCGATCACGACGCCGTTCCTGCGCCGCGCGTGCGAGAAGTTCGAGGTGACGCTGCTGGCGAAACCATTCGCGGCGGACCTGCTCGACCGGTTCTGGCCGGAGGTCAAGGTGATCCCCTTCAATGCCCCGTGGACGGCTTTCAATCGCAAGTACGAGCTTTGGGCGTGGCCCTGGCAGCGGATGTTCGGGTTGTGGAAACAACTGCGGCGGGAGCGGTTTGACGTCGCGCTGTCGGGCCGGCCCTGGGATCCCCGGGATCATCTGCTGCTCTGGTTGAGCGGGGCGCGGGCGCGGCTGGGATTTCCGCGGGTGGGAAGCCAGGCGTTTCTGACGCGTTCGCTGAGTCCGCCGCCGCCGCTCGCCCACCGGTATGATTACTGGCGGGTCATCGCCCGGGCCCTGGACATGGAGCTGGAGGAGCGCGACAAAATCCGGCTGCTGCCCCGGCCGGCGGGCCGGGTCGTTCTCATCCACACGGGCGCGGGCCAGCCGGTTCGCGTCTGGCCGCTGGAGCGGTATCGCGAGCTGGTGAAAAATCTGCGCGAGCGCAGTCACGTCGTCCGGGTGGTGTGCAATCCCGAACAACGGGACTGGTGGCTCGCGGCCGGGGAGAAGAGCGTGGCCACGCCCACGACGATTTCCGGGCTGCTCGGCCTGATGGCCGACGCGGGCATATTCATCGGGAACGATTCCGGCCCCGGGCATCTGGCCGCGTTTTCGGGCATTCCAACCTTCACCTTTTTTGGACCGCAAGTGCCCGAATGGTTTGTCCCGCTGCATCCGCAGGCGGAATGGGTGGAGGGCAAGGCGTGCCCGTACAAACCCTGCTCCGACTCCTGCATGTTTGCGACGCCGCTCTGCCTGGGCGATGTGAGCGTGGCGGAGGTTTGGCCGAGGGTGGAGGCATTCGCGCGGAAACACATCCCGCTCAATCGCTGAGCCCATTCCGCGGCGTTGTCCGGGAATGCCGGGCACGGACGGGAGCAGCCCGCCTAATCCACGGATATCAAGGTCGCTAATACTTGATTTTTCTGTTTGACAGCAGTCGCGTTTGATGGTTTATTCATGACAGTAGCATTTTGAATTTCGGGCAAGTAGTTTGAAATTGTTCTTTGATTGCCCAACGGATTTCGGTTCTGGTTGAGTACAGACTGGAGCCGGATAACTGCATAATCCTACTGTTGTACTAAATTCGAACATTCCCCGGGCTTCTCGGTCACCCCCTGACTGATTAGCCCGGTTTTTTTTGTACAAATCGCTTCTGCGCAACCACTTTCGATGCCCGTCGGGGCTGGAATGAGCTTTCCTCCGGGGCGACCGCCGCTACTTCGATGCAACCACGCTGAAAGGAATCCGCGTCCGTATATCATCCGAGGCTGCACCTACAAGGATCTCGTATTTGCCCGGCTCGACGACATACTGGGATTTCGCCACATCCCAGTAGCGGAACCGCTGCAGCGGGACTTCAATATCTACAGGCGCTGATTTTCCGTGTGAGACTGGAACTCTTTGGAAACCACATAACGCCTCAAGCGGTTGCGACACCTGCGAATCCAGGTGGCGAAAATAAACCTGGACCACCTCGTCGCCGTCCCGGGCGCCGGTATTCGTCACCACCAGGCTGACGTGGACGGTGTCGGCGGGACCGGCCTCGGACCGGTCGCATTTCACGGATTTGTATTCGAAACTTGTATAGCTCAATCCGTGGCCGAAGGCGAAAAGGGGCTTGCCGTTGAAGTAACGGTAGGTGCGGTTGGTCATGGAGTAATCTGTGAACGACGGCAGATCGTCGGTTGTGCGATAAAAGGTCACCGGCAGCCGCCCGGCCGGATTGATATCCCCGAAGAGGGCTTCCGCCACCGCGGTACCGCCTTCCTGGCCGGGATACCAGGCTTGCACGATGGCCGGCAGATTCCCGGCTTCCCAGGGCATGGCCACCGCGCTGCCGCTGCAATTCACGTAAATCACCGGCTTGCCGGTTTCCTGCAACGCCTTCAGCGCCTGCGTTTGCACATCCGGCAGTTCGATGCGCGTGCGGTCGCCGTTGTCAAACCCGTCGTAGGGCACCGGTCGTTCCTCGTTTTCCAGCAACGGACTCAACCCGCCGACATAAATCACCACATCCGCCTGTTTCGCCTCGGCGATGGCGCTGGCCATGGCCTCGGACCGCACGTCGCCCTTGGTGTCGCCGTAAGGCACCACGAGCGAGCACGCCGGCGAATAAACCACCTGAATGTTGGTTCCCGCGACGGCCGTGATGCCGTCCAAGATCGGCACCATGTGCGACGGCGAGCCGTTGTAATTGCCCACGAGCACCCAGGAGCCGCTGTCGCCGGTGGCGTTCAAGCCCATCACAGCGATGCGCTTGATGTGCGCGCGGTCCAGGGGCAGCACGCCGTTGTTTTTCAGGATTACGATGGATTCGCGCGCGACGCGCAGCGCCAGTTGGGCGTGCTCGGGCGTGTCGTTGGCGCTCACCGGAATCTGCGCGTACGGCACCCGTTCCGGCGGGTCGAAGAGGCCCAGCCGGAACCGCGCGGTCAGCACGCGGGTCGCCGACCGGTCAATGTCCGCCTCCGTGATAAGGCCGGTTTGCAGGGCGTCCAGGATGTTTTCCACGTGGCCCCAGCAACCCAGGTCGCAACCCGCTTTCAAAGAAAGACCCGCCGCTTCGCCTTCCGATTTTGCGAAGCCGTGGTTTTTGAAGATGTCGCTGATGGCGCCGCAGTCCGACACGACGTGGCCGTCAAAACCCCAGCGCTGGCGCAGGACTTCGGTCAGCAGAAAATGATTGGCGCAGGCGGGCACGCCGTTGACGGAGTTGTACGCGCCCATGACGGCGCCCACGTGCGCTTCGCGCACGGCGGCCTCGAATTGCGGCAGATAAGTTTCGTAGAGGTCCCGTTCCGACGGGGTCGCGTCGAACTGATGCCGCAGGCTCTCCGGGCCGCTGTGCACCGCGAAATGTTTCGCGCAGGCCATCGCCTTCACATAACGCGGATCGTCCCCTTGCAGGCCCGTGATGAAAGCGACCGCAATGCGCGAGGTGAGGAAAGGATCTTCGCCGTAAGTTTCCTGGCCGCGGCCCCAGCGCGGATCGCGAAAGATGTTGATGTTCGGCGTCCAGAAATTCAGGCCGGAAAACTGGCCGCTGTCCCCGTTGTGGCTTTCGGTGTATTCGCGGTGCTTGGCACGGGCCTCGGTGGCGATGACATCCGCCTCCTGATGCACGAGCGGCGTGTCCCAGGTTGCCGCCATGCCGATGGCCTGGGGGAAGACGGTGGCGACGCCCGCGCGCGCCACGCCATGGAGGCATTCATTCCAGTAATTGTACGCCGGAAGGCCGATCCGCGGGACGGCGGAGGCGTTTTCGCAGATTTGCGTCATTTTTTCCTCCAGCGTCATGCGGCCGACCAAATCTTTCACGCGCTCGGCCACCGGTTTGTCCGGATTCAACCACAAAGGCGTGTCCGCCGCCATGGCGCGCATGGCCGCGGCCGCCAGCAGCAGCAACGGGCCGAAGCGCTTGAGCGCCCTCTGCATCATCAGACGGTTTCGATTCGCTGCGTGGTTGCCATTCATAGATTGACTTGCTGGACGCGAGGCGTTGTCGTCGCAACCCGTCCATATTGGCCGCGTGGAGACCCGGGATTCATTTGTCCATTTCATTCCAACATTTGCCGGTGTGCTTTGGAAGGATTAAAAATGTGAACAAAGCCGCACGCCATGAGAAAGTAACACGGCCGCGACCCTGGCGCCCGTCAAATTGTCCAGGGCGGGGACGGCGCAACCACTTGACTTTGGGACCCGCAAAAAATAGGATGTTCCCCCTGGCTGGTGGCCATAGCTCAATGGTAGAGTCCAAGCTTGTGGAGCTTGTTGTTGCGGGTTCGAATCCCGTTGGCCACCCCACCTTTTCTTCCAGGCGCGCGGTCGCGACCGGCTTCCGAAGCTCCCGGCCCTGTTCCAGCAGTCCCAAACTCCCCGAATAATTTCCGGGAACAACCGGGGCGTTGAATCTTCATATTCCGCGGCGGGCGGCGCGCATGGATGCGCGAGGCAGGCCTCGGAACGAGACGAATGAAGACTCATGAGAACTCGATTGCTAAATGATTTCCGCCGGGCACGGACTGCCGCGGTCGTGGAATGGAATCAAATGAAGTCCGCGACGATGGTGCTGGCCGCGTTGCTTGTGCTGTTGGTCAGCATTCAGGCCTGGGGCCTGGAGCCTCAGCTGCTCTTCAACTTTGGGCTCGGGCCCGGCTCGGTTACGGGCGCTTTGGTTCAAGGGCCGGATGGCAATTTCTACGGCACTTCGGCGCAGGGAGGGCCCGCGGGCAGCGGGACGGTGTTTCGGGTCACGCCCGCCGGGGTGGTGACGGTACTGGCGTCGGATCAGGCGAATCCCGCGGCAGGTTTGGTCGTCGGACCGGACGGGCTGCTTTACGGAATGACCGGCGCGGGCGGGGCGTTCGGCTTCGGGACGGTCTTCAAAATGACCACCAATGGCATGCTGACCAACATTGCCGTTCTCGATGGTGTGAACGCGGGCAATCCCCAGTCCGGCCTGGTGCTCGCCGGCGACGGCAATTTCTATGGCACATCGCAGGAAGGCGGGACCAATTCGGTCGGGAACGTGTTTCGCGTGACGCCAGGCGGGGTGGTGACGTCGCTGGTCTCATTCGACGGTTCGGCGATCGGCGGATTTCCTGTGGCCGGATTGGCCGCGGGACCGGACGGCAATCTGTATGGCGTCACGACCATCGGCGGCAGCGCCGGCCGGGGTGCTATTTTCAAAATGACGACCGGTGGGGCATTTACGACGCTGCACTCCTTTCAAAGCATGGACGGTTCCGTCCGGCAGTCGCGATTGGCGGCCGGCCCGGACGGGAATCTTTACGGCACCTCGCGGGATGGCGGCAGCGCGGACCTGGGCACGGTGTTCAGAGTCACAATCAATGGCGTTTTTACCAACCTGGTTTCCTTCAATGGCACCAACGGCGCGGTTCCCTTTGCGGAGGTGGTGGCGGGTGCTGATGGCCAGCTTTACGGCACGACTGAACTGGGCGGCAGCGGGAATGCCGGGACAGTTTTCAAGGTGACCACGAACGGCGCCCTGACCACGCTCGTCACATTCAACGGCACCGCGAACAGCTCGCCGCTGGCGGGTCTTCTCCTGGCCAACGACGGCAATTTTTACGGGACCTCCCGGAGCCAGGTCTTCAAAATGACACCCGGCGGGGTTTTGAGCGAAGTGGCCTCCCTGATCCCTCTCAAGGGAGTTCTCCCACAGGCGGGGCTGACGGTCGGGCCCGACGGCAATTATTACGGAACCGCGGGCGCCGGCGGGAGCAACAATCTCGGCGCCATTTTCCGGTTGAACGCCGATGGCTCCGTCGCCGCGTTGTTTTCCTTCAACGGCACGAACGGCTCGGTGCCCGAGGCGGCGATGACGTTGGGGAGCGACGGCAACTTTTATGGGACGACCACGCAGGGAGGGTCGAATCAGTCGGGAACGGTATTCCGATTCTCGACCAATGGAACGCTGACCACGCTGGCGTCACTGGGAACGACGAACGGCGGCAGTCCGCAGTGTCAACTGGTGCAGGGCGCGGACGGCAGCTTTTACGGAACGGCGCCCGAGCAGGGGCTGCCCGGCAGCCTTGGCACGGTGTTCCGGGTGACGACCAACGGCGTCCTGACCGCCTTGGTGCTTTTCAACGGGACGAATGGTTCGAATCCGGAGGACGGCCTGACGCTGGGCACGGATGGAAACTTTTACGGCACAACCGCGGAAGGAGGCACCAACGGGGCGGGGACCGTTTTCAAAATGACGCCGTCGGGCGTCTTGACTGATCTGTTTTCGTTCAACGGGACCAATGGTTCCATCCCTCTGGGGGGCGTGGTGCAGGGACCGGACGGGGTTTTGTACGGCACGACCGCCGCTGGCGGGACGAACTTGGGCTACGGCACCATTTTCAAAATAACCACCAATGGAGCGTTCACGTCGTTCTTCAGCTTCAATTTCACCAATGGAGAGGAGCCTTCGACGAAAATGATTCTTGGGGGGGACGGCGGGCTTTATGGGACGACCTTTGTCGGCGGCTCACTCGCGGCGAACCCGCTCGGGGCCGGATCGGGGACGGTCTTCCGAATCACGACGAACGGCGTGTTCACCCCGCTGATTTTGTTCCAGGGCACCAACGGTTCCGACCCGCTGGCCCCGCTTCTGCTTGCCGGCGACGGCAGTTTCCTCGGCACCACCGCCCAGGGCGGACCGGAAGGCGGCGGAACGATCTTCCGTTTCGTGAATGCGCCGGAGTTTACAAACATCACGCGGATGCCGGACGGAAGCATCCAGCTCGCCGGAGACGGGCCGCCCCTGGCCGGCTACCGGCTGCTCGTCGCGACCAATCCCGCCGCGTTGCGGCCGTTCAATCTGGTTGTGACAAGCAACCGCTTCGGCGCTGACGGGAAATTTTCTTTCGCCGACCACGGAGGGGCCGCCGGCCCGGCGAAGCTCTATCGCCTATCCATGCCCTGATAATTGGGAGCTGCCTGTGCCAACCAACACGGCGAAACAGTGAAACCGGCGTTGCCAGGCCCGGTCCGGCGCGCTAGGATTCGCGGCATGTCAGGGTTGTCATGCGCAGGTTGATCCTACTGTTGCTCGCAGCGGGCACGGCAAGTTGCGGGTTGCTGGCGGCCGCCGAGCCGCCGGCGGAATGGATTGATCCCGATACGGGGCACCGCATCGTCCGGCTTTCCATCGAACCCGACAGCGCCAGCCTGTATTTTTTCGCAAATGCCTGCACGCCCAAGGGCGACCGCCTGGTTTTCGACACGCCCGACGGAATCGCGGCCGTGGACCTGACGCGGCTCGGTAATTCGGCCCTGGCCGTGGACATGGTGGCGCCGGGCTTCAAGGCGCTCGCGGTTGGCAGGCAGTCACCCGACGTATATTTCCCGCGCGCCGGCGCACTCTGGGCGGCGGATGTTTACACGCACGCGGCAAGGCAGTTGCTGCCGTCGCGCGCCACCGCGGTGAATTGCGATGGAAGCATCGCCGTGCAGGTCATCAACGCGACGGATCCCAGCGGGCGCGTCCAACCACCGCCGCCACGGGTGCTGATGCCGCAACGCGAGCGGATGTTTGGGGACAAAATCAAGGCGAAGATTGCGCTGACGCCCGAGGAGGAGGCCGCGGCGCGGCGGGAGGACCAGCTTTCGCGGGACCTGGCGGCCCCGGCCTGCCAGGCGTTTGTCTTCACCGATTTGAAGACCGGGATTTCCACGACGAACGGCTACCAGTATGCGTGGCTGAACAATTTGCAGTTCTCGCCCACCGATCCGCACCTGCTGCTTTATTGCCACGAAGGTTCCTGGCACGAGGTGGATCGCATCTGGACCATACGCACTGACGGCAGCGAGCAACGTTTGATGCATCGCCGCACGATGGACATGGAAATCGCCGGGCACGAGTTCTGGAGCGCCGACGGCCGGACCATCTGGTTTGATTTGCAAACTCCCCGGAGCCGGGAGTTCTGGCTCGCGGGGCTCAATTTGGATTCGGGCAATGAAACCCGTTATCATCTCGAGCGCGACTGGTGGTCCGCCCACTACAATGTTTCACCCGACGGAAAACTTTTCGCCGGCGACGGCGCCGGGCCCGGTGAGGTGTCCTTCAGCGGCGACGCCCAGTGGATCAACCTTTTCCGGGTGCAGCCCGACGGCACGCTCAGCCGGGAGAAGCTCGCCGATCTCTCTCGCAATCGTTACCAGCATCTGGATCCGAATGTCCGCTTCACGCCCGACGGCAAATGGGTGGTGTTCCGGTCGAACATGTTTGGGCCGACGCATGTGTTCGCGGTGGAAGTCGCAAAAGCGCCAACCACGATTCCCAAACCGCCGACGGCCCGGCCCGAGCTGCCGCCATTTTGAAATTGCGCCCCAATTCACAAACCATTAAAGGAACTGCATGAATCAAAAATTGACCGCCGTGATTGCCGGCCTGACGCTGATTTCACTGCCTTGTTTGGCCGATGGCGGTCCGGACCTGAGCAAATTGCCGCCGCCGTCGGACCGGACGGGATTGACCTTCACGAACGACATCAAGCCCATCTTCCAGGCTTCCTGCGTGAGATGCCACAGCGGCCAGCGGGCGCGCGCGGGTCTGCATCTGGATACGCTCGAAGGCGCGCTCAATGGCGGGCTCAAGAACGGGCAGCCAGTGGTGGACATCACGCCCGGCAACAGCGAAACGAGTCCGCTCGTGATTGCCGTGGCGAGGCTGGATCCGAAGACGGCGATGCCGCCGATGCGCCGCAACCGTCCCGGGGGCCCGGGCGGGCCGCCGCCTCCCGGCGGCGCTGCGGGAACGAACGGCCCGACGGGCGCGCCTCCCCCCAATCCTCCGCCCGACGGGGCTGCTCCCGGCATGGCGCCGCCGCCCGGTGGTGAACCCCGCCCACCTGGACGGGGCGGTCCGCCCGCGCTGCCACTCACGCCGGAGCAGGTGGGGCTGATCCGCGCCTGGATTGACCAGGGAGCGAAGTAGCCGGATTTTGCCAACATCGAAACACGCCGCGTTGGATGGCTGTGCCCGGCGGTTCAACGCGGAAAATTTTCCGGGGAACCGGCCGCGCATTAAAAATCATTTGCACTGAATATTCCTGTTTACACGCGGATGCCGGTTGTTACAATTTCGACTCGCAGACCGGATTAACATGAAAAAGATTGAAGCCATCATCAAACCTTTCAAACTCGAAGACGTCAAAGAAGCCCTGGCGGAACTTGGCTTCGAGGGCATGACGGTGTCCGAGGTGAAGGGGTTCGGCCGGCAGAAGGGCCACACGGAGATTTACCGGGGCAGCGAATACACGGTGGACTTTTTGCCGAAAATAAAACTCGAGGTGGTCCTGGCGGACGACCGCGCGGCGATCGCCGTGGATGCGATCGTGAAGGCGGCCAAGACCGGAAAGATCGGCGACGGGAAGGTGTTCGTGAGCACGATTGACAATGCGATCCGCATCCGGACGGAAGAAACGGGCGAGTCGGCGGTCTGATCATTTCCCCGCTCCTGAAGGGCGCGGGGTATTTGTATTGTAAATCAACCTTGAACCAAGAAAGAGCAAGCATGAGCACACCCAAGAGCGTATTGGAGATGGCCAAGAAGGCCGGCGCGAAAATGGTGGACGCGAAGTTCGTGGACACCTTCGGCACGTGGCAGCATTTCAGTTGTCCGATTGCTGAATTGACGGAGGAGGTGTTCGCGGACGGTTTTGGTTTTGACGGATCGAGCATCCGGGGCTGGAAAAGCATCGAGGCCAGCGACATGCTGGCGATGCCGGACCCGGCCACGGCGTTCATCGATCCGTTCTGCGCGGAGCCGACGCTGAGCCTGACCTGCACCATCGCGGAGACGGGGACCAAGGAGGCGTACAACCGCGATCCGCGGGGCATCGCCCAGCGCGGGGAGAAGTACCTGCTCTCGACGGGGCTGGCGGACGCGGCGGTGTTCGGGCCGGAGGCGGAGTTCTTCATCTTCGACAACGTGCAGTTTGACGCGAAGAGCAACGGGACCTTCTACAGCGTGGACAGCGAGGAGGCGGTGTGGAACACGGGCCGCGAGGAGATGCCGAACCTGGGCTACAAGATCCGGCACAAGGAGGGGTATTTCCCGGTGGCGCCGGCGGACACGCAGCAGGACATCCGCACGGAGATGTGCCTGGTGATGGAAGCGCTGGGGATCAAGATTGAGCGGCAGCATCACGAGGTGGCGACGGGCGGTCAGGCGGAGATCGACTTCCGGTTCGACACGCTGGTGAAGACGGCGGACAACATGATGTTGTACAAGTATGTGATCAAGAACATCGCCCGGAAGCACGGGAAGACGGCGACGTTCATGCCCAAGCCGCTGTTCGGGGACAACGGGAGCGGGATGCACACGCACCAGAGCCTGTGGAAGAAGGGCAAGCCGCTGTTCGCGGGCAAGGAATACGCGGGGTTGAGCGAGATGGCGTTGCATTACATCGGGGGCATCCTGAAGCATGCGAAGGCGCTGTGCGGGTTGTGCAGCCCGACGACCAACAGTTACAAGCGGCTGGTGCCGGGCTTTGAGGCGCCGGTGAACCTGGCGTACAGCGCGCGCAACCGGTCGGCGGCGATCCGGATCCCGACCTTCAGCGAGAGTCCGAAGGCCAAGCGCATCGAGTATCGGCCGCCGGATCCTTCGGCCAACCCGTATCTGGCGTACACGGCGCTGTTGATGGCGGGGCTGGACGGGGTGTTGAACAAGATTGATCCGGGCGAGCCGATTGACAAGAACATGTATGAGTTGTCGGCGTCGGAGCTGGCGAAGGTGCCGCAGGTGCCGGGGAGCCTGTCCGAGGCGCTGGATTACTTGGAGAAGGATCACGCGTTTTTGCTGAAGGGCGACGTGTTCACGAAGGACTTTCTGGAGATGTGGCTCTCGCACAAGCGCAAGGAACACGACGCGCTGCGCCTGCGCCCGCATCCCTACGAGTTTTATCTTTATTACGACGTGTAA
>Ga0181516_10002795_pt1 | contig 12103 bp, 12 predicted proteins | sample PEATcosm2014_Bin_25_FD_121104 | JGI IMG/M metagenome (GOLD analysis project Ga0181516, IMG submission 121104) | Peatland microbial communities from MTU Mesocosm Facility, Houghton, MI, USA - PEATcosm2014_Bin01_10_metaG | ecosystem: Environmental > Terrestrial > Soil > Wetlands > Peat | place...
GGTGTCGCCTGTGGCCAGGGTTTGCGCGTTCGAGGTGGAGGCAAGCGTCAGCAGAGCTAACGCAAAGATAGAGCACATAGGCCCGAGATTCTTCTGCATTTGTTACCTCATGATTCTTGGTTTGGATTCTCTAGTGTGCAAAGTGGTCTTACCACTTCGGCTGCGGAGTTTACTGAGGGAGGCGCGATTCTGTCAACATTACTAAATACACAGCAAATAGTTCGAGTAACTTCACTAAGAGATCAGACAATGAAATGCTTTGAAGTTTCAATGGTCGGACCATATACGGATTACAACGTTTGCATGGACAGAGTGTTTATCTAATGAAACATTTCGAGTAGGTCCCATCATTTGCATGCGCAAACTGAATTAATGAGGCAGCGGAAACAGCGGGGTGGGGCTTTTGTCCAGCACCTCAGGCCCGCGCGGCGCGCACCTTGTCACTGATCAGCTGAACTGCTCGTATTGAGCTCAACGCCGCGCCTTCCTGCCAGCCCAGAATGTGGCTTACATGGTCGCCAACGAAGTAGATGGGGCCGTCAGGCTGGATCAGTGTCTTATATCCGGGTCCGAGCGGATCCTGTTGCGCCGCAAATCCGGGATCTGCGCTATCCCCCGGCCCGTACATTTCAACCCATGCGCCTTCGTTCCAGGGCACATGCTTCCAGCCTACATAAATCGGCTTCTCCAGCTCCCGGCCGTGACCGGGGTGCAGTTTCTCAATGGACTGGCGTGAGAGTGCGAACTTTTGCTCGAGAGTGAGGCGATCGAACTCTGGCGTGGAATCGAAGCCGTAGCCACTGACCAAAACGCCGCGCTCGCTGAACAACCCCGCCGAAGGAAGCCAGATGGGTGAGCATTCGCCGCTCACCCACTCCAGGCCTCCGTAGATGTTGTAGTCCTGCTCCCAGAAGCGCCGGCTCTCCCAGGCAATCTTGAACGCGTTTGCATATGTAGATTCATCGACGACCTTCTTGTAAGTCGCGCTGAAGTCGTTGGGAATTTTCCTGAGTTGGGTCAGAGGCATGCCGCAGACGCAGTAGTCGGCCTCGATGGTCTTTGCGATTCCGGCTTGGGTGTAGTCGACGCGTACGCCTTTCGCGGTCTTGCGGATCGCGGTGACCGGCGAGCCAAATTGGATTGCTTCGCCAAGGGATTTGGCGAAGGCATACGGAATACGGTCCATGCCGCCGACGGGCTGGAACATGGTGGCCTGCATGTCAAACATCTCTTCGAAGAGGATCTGGTCCCAGAAGTTCTCGTCGAGCAAGGTTTGCATGCCTATCGGCTTGCTTAGGATTCCGAATTGATCGCCGGCGCCTGCCGTTCTTTCATAGCCCGCCCCGTCGCAGCCCACGTACGCGCCGGCCTTGTCGAGCGGCCCATAGGTGCGGAGAAAGCTGAGCATCCGGTCGCGGTCTTCCTTGCCGATCTCCTGATCGAGCGCGCCTTTCCGGATGCATTTGGCCAGCAACTCGCTCACGTGGCCGCGCGTGTCATTGATCGCCTGGCGCTGCACAACGGGCTTGCCGCCGTTGGCTGCGTCGTTTTGCAGAAGAGTCGACCGGCTGGAGTTGACCTCAACCTCAAGCGCTACGCCGAGCTTGCGGCAGTAGCCAAGGATGGTGGTGTGGACCGACGGCAGCCGCGCGGGGCCGACATTCTGATAGTGGCCGGGATCGAATGTGCAAGTCTGTGTGGTCCCGTCTGTGAAGACGATCCGGTCATCGCCGCGCACACTCCAATTGCGTCCGCCGGGACGCTCGCGAGCCTCCAACAAAGTGCATTCGAAGCCAAGCACCTTCATCTCGTAAGCTGCAACAAGGCCCGAGATGCCGCCGCCGAGGATGACAACTTTGACGCCCTTTCCAATTCCCGGCTCAGCATCGAGGGAGGTTAAAGCTCCAGACGAAACCGGCGCGGCCATCAAGCCCATGTGCTGCATGGTGATAAATGCAGCGCTGTACCCTCCAGCCTGCCCCACCCGCATCAGGAATTCCCGCCTCGACATGCCCATCGTTTCTTTCCTCTATTTGGAATGCGGTGTCTTTGCAGCATATACAGATGGTGGTCCGGAAACAATTGAAATCCTTCAGGGGCCCGAGCCAACTCCTTTGAAATCGACATGTTTGGACGACAGATTTACTCCCAAGCTACTTTTCCTCATTTCCTCTTTTCGAGAGAGAATTCCTGCCTTTTCGGCGGACTGACTTCGTCCTACACTCGTTGGATATGGCCACCATCCCCGACCTCACCCTCGATACCGGGCTGCCCGCAAATGTGGACGCCGAAAAGACGATTCTTGGCGCAATCCTGCTGGATAACGCCGCCCATTCCGAGGCGGCCGAAAAGCTCGATCACGAGGACTTCTCGCTCGACTCGCATCGCCGCATCTTCCTGCGCATGACGGAGTTGATGAACACTCAGCGCGCCGTGGACATTGTGACCCTGGCTAACGAGCTGTCGCGCTACAAGGAAGTGGAAGCGGTGGGCGGGGTGGCTTACCTGGCGTCGCTGACGGAGGGTCTGCCGCGACGTCCGGTGATCGAAGAGTACATCAGGATCGTCAAGGATAAGAGCCTGCTGCGCAAGCTGATGGGCATCTGCTCGATGGCGATTGCACGAGCCGCCGACCAGAGCGAGTCCGCGCTTGAAGTGCTGGATCTGGCCGAGTCGCAACTGCTTGAGGTGAGCCAGAAGGGGCTCACGCACGGCCTCGAGCCGCTGGACCAGATCGTCGCGCACTCCTTCGGGACCATCGACAACCTGTATAAGAACAGCCGCGAGGTAACCGGGCTGGCAACGGACTTCACCGCATTCGACAACATGACCAGCGGCCTGCAAAAGGGCGAGCTGATTATCATTGCGGCACGGCCATCGATGGGCAAGACGGCGCTGGCCATCAATATCGCCCAGAACGCAGCGGTGAATCATGGTGCTACCGTGGCCATCTTCAGCCTGGAAATGAGCAAGGCATCGCTGTTGCGGCGCATGCTGGCCTCGCAGGCGTGGGTGGATCAGCGCAATTTGCAGACCGGCTTTATCCGCCGCGAAGACCAGGAAAAGCTGCAGAACGCCTTGGGTCAGCTGGTTGATTCGCGGCTGTTCATCGACGACTCGGCGGGTATCTCGCTGGCCGAGATGCGGGCCAAAGCGCGGCGGCTGAAGCAAACAGCAGGTGGGCTCGATCTGGTGGTCGTAGACTACCTGCAACTGATGTCGGCAACGGTGCCGTCGTCGGGCAAGCGGAACTATGAAAACAGGACGCAAGAGGTCTCGGCAATCTCCCGCGGACTAAAAGCGCTGGCCAAGGAACTGGATGTGCCGGTGGTGGCGCTCTCGCAACTCTCCCGCGCCAGCGAGCGCCGTGGCGAGGACAAGCGCCCCATGCTGAGCGACCTGCGCGAGTCGGGCTCAATTGAGCAGGATGCCGACGTGGTGGCCTTCATCCACCGCGAATCCTATTACAACCACGACAAGGAAGGGATGTCAGAGGCGGACAAGGCCAAGTCGGAGATCATCATCGCCAAACAACGTAACGGCCCAACCGACTCGGTGATTTTGAACTTCGTCTCGCGCTTTGTGCGCTTTGACAATCCAGACTCGGGACACGGGGTTTAGAGCGGGCAAAACAGGCGCCTCTATTAACTATTTTAGTGGTCGATGAACTAGGCGTTGTCGCCCCGGGATGTTTGCCGAAGTGTTACTGACGGGTGGGCGACAAACGGCCCACAGCCTTGTCAATGATCGCGTCGTCTTGAAGTCAACAACTGATATCGAAGGTTGCGCATTGCCGTTCACGGCATGCGTATCCTGTGCTTGCAGATGCTACCCCAAAGGTACCCCCCCCAGATGATAGCTGCGCCAAACCACAACGCCAGAACGAGCCACAACCTGTCGCTCAGACCATTCTGCCAGCCAGGCAGAAATAGATGAAATACAAAGACAATGGGCAGCAGGGCGAAGAAGAGGCTTGAAATCATCGCAGTTGTTCGCCTACTTAGACGGGCGAAATACTGAAACCACTGAAGCCCTGCAACACACCAGAGGAGTGCCGGCGACACGGGACCGTTTAGAAACGCCGTCCAATCCACCCGCCCATTTCTGTAGACGGTTATTAGTGGCGCGCAAGTGAAAAAGAGAGCCATTCCAAACAACATGCGACGGCGGAAGAATTCTTTGCGAGCCCACTCTAAGTCGCTCTTTTCTCTTTCCGCCTCCGCTCGAACCGGTGCTGTCCTTGGCAATTGTTCGAGAGGCATCGCAGCCCTTCGCGCGATCCGCTCAAAGTCCGGGTTCTCCCGGAAATAGTTCTCCACCAGCTGCTTCGTATCTTCGCTGGCCTCGCCAGAAAAGTAGACCGGCAGTAAGTCGGTTATTACATCGCGTGTTACATTCATCGCGTTTCTCCCGAAACATTGAATTGCTCGCGGATCGGATTCCGAACCGCCATCAGCCTTGCCCGCGCGCGGTGCACTTTCACCCTGGCCGCTGCCGGCGTGATGTCCAGCGCGGCAGCAATCTCCTCATATGGCATTTCATCGAGCGTGCGCATCAGCAGCGCGGCACGATCGGTCTCCTGCAGTTTCTCGAGCTCTGCCAACACCGTCTCCAATTCCTGCCTGTCTTCCAGGCGCTTGTGCGCACTAGCTCCTCGGTCCGTGTGCTTGTCGTCCAGTCCCTCTCTTCGCCAGCCTTGCCGCTGCAGGTCGCAGTGAACATTCCTGGCAACGGTGAAGAGATAGCTCTTCACCGTGAGTTCCCGAATGCGACCGCGCGTAGACCAAACTCGCAGGAAAGTCTCTGAGGTGATATCGTCCGCCAGCGCTCGGTCGCCACACAGATACAGAGCAAATCTCCGCACCGCCGGCGCGTATTTCTCGTAAAGACTCTGAAAGTCCATCGTCACAACTGTCATAGAGAGTACGCGCGAAGGGGCCAGATGTTACATCGATTCCGCAAGCCGTAGACTTCTCACCTTCTTGCATGGCGATAATCTGCCGCTTCCAGGCTCGCACTCGAGCGCATCTGGCTGCTCCACGATCTCTCAGGTCCGGAAAGAACGGGGGTCCGGAAGGAATGGCGCAAACACGCGTTGTGGGCGGATTAGGGGGAATTGACTGTGAGGGAACCCGGCTCACAGGTCGTTCAGGATCAGTGCGACGCGGCCGGCGATCAGCTCGCTGGGCGACTCGCCTTCATCGACCTCGACCAGCTCGACGGGAAAGTTGATGCTGTGCGGACGAAGGATCAGCCGGTTGGCGACAAAATCGACATAACGAATGGTGAGGTGTGCTCCGTGGCGTACCGCATACACGTTGGGCCGGTTCGGGCGGTAGGGCATGAGCGAGTTGTAGTGGCGATCGATGAGCGCAATTGCCTCCGGTAGAACCAGCGGCTCCATGGCAAGGGCATCGGCAGCGGGAATGCGCACGGCCACAAATCTTTGCCATGTGCGCCGAGGATGGGTGGGCCGCGCACGAAGCTGCTGCAGCGCCTCTGGGGGGAGATAAAGCATGGACTGAACGGCTGAGGGCCGGATGAAAGGCTCAAAGAGCGCCGCCGCATGAGAGACGATGGGCACCTGACTGCTATCTTCCCCTTGAGCTATTGCCTCGACCTTGAAGTTGACCGGCAGCAGGTCAGATGCCGTGAGGTGCTGAGCGGCGAGAACTCGATCCATCGCTTCAAGAGAGAGCTGCCGGCGCTTGTGCAGGAAATTTGAGAGATGCGGTTGCCCCAAGCCCGTCTGCCGGGCAAGCAGAGAGACGCTGAGTGTGCCCCGCTGTATCCTGCGCAGGAGTTCCATGCGGAGTCGTCCGTGCATCTGAGTGAAATTCATCTGTGGATCATTCGCCACCAGCAATGGCGGCAATTGACTTCCCATTTCCTCCAGAAAACTTCTTCGGGCAGAACGTGCTCTAGTTTCAGCATCTGAGAGCGCATTTGGCAGGATTGTAGGGGAAAATCCACTGAGGAGATTGACGCAGAGTAACCGTATTTCTAGATTAGGTTTACTTAATCTCGTACTGGCTTGTGGGAATCTTTTGGGAAACGGTTCATTGCCGCACGGATGGGCGGGTCGGAAGACTGTCCTCCTCATCTGCCAATGAACAGTACCTAGTGGCCGTGGTGTGGCTGGCAATTCCCTCTACTACTTTGACGCCCTTTGGGAGCGGGAGCGCCAAGGCAAAGCCGGTCCGGGAGGATTCCAGGATCTGCGCGCTATGAGCATGACAAAAAGCAAGAGAGCGAAGGCGGCATTCCCCCATCAGGACATGAGAATCCTGAGTTGCCTTGCCTGGTTCTCTTCACCCCGGGAGACGAACTTTACTTCAGAATTCTCTCGGGAGATGACAAGAACTCGGAGAAACCGTCATGGAAGTGCGCGTGCAATTGAAGATTTGCGAGGGGTGCGGTTGTCTTTGGTACCGCGCCCAGACCCAAGGGAGTATTTATTGCAGGGAATGTGAAGTTAAATTGAAGGACTTTCCAATGCCGTTGAGCCGAAAGCGGCCAGGACGGCCTCCAAGACTAACCCGCAAGCCGCTGGTCAGGATTTGGGCGGTAGCCGAGGAAACGGGAGGCGCCAAATGAGCGCAGCCCTTCATTTACCGATGGCGTGGGAACCTGGCAGTACAGAGGATTCCTGGCAAGGAGCAGGAAGCCAGTGGGAACAGAAACCAGCAGCAGAACCGGAAATGAGGCCGGCGCAGGCGCAGGCTCGAGAGCCAGCGGCCGTACCCGAGATAGGTCTGGCCTTCTATCGGAAACACACGGAAAGCATGTTGCGGCGCTATCTCTATGCGTCGATGCAGGTAGGAAGATCTCCGTCGATTCTGAGCGATCCGGTCTGCCGGGGATGGGCCTCGAGCCGTCCGGTCCGCACCTTCGAGGACGCCGTCATCTTTGTTCTGGACATTGAAAGGTGTCTCGACAAGCTCGGAGCGCTGGATCGCCAGCTTCTGAGCCGGATCGTGCTGCAGGAGTACACGCAATGCGAGGCAGCGGCGTTGCTGGGGATGGCGGTGCGCACCGTCTCTTACAAATTCCCGCAGGCACTCGACAAGTTGACAGGGAAACTGCTGGAAGCCGGATTGCTGATTTTACCGCGCTAGATCGGGCTGTAGAACTTACCTGCGGAATTTGAGAATTTGCAAGATGCCTTTTTACCGGTGTCATTCCCAGATTTGGATGTGAACGGAGGGGAGCTTTAAAAGGCTCCCCTTCGTCGTTGAGGCGACAAAAATGGATTGAGGAACGTGGGAAGTTTCCCTTCCGTCCCCGGTCCCCGACTGCGAGGTACAGAGGGCATCCTTCTCGTGGATTGGTTTGGATCGCCGGGAGCGGGGCTACCTGCCGTCAACTCCCCTTGCCCAAAGCATCTCAGTGCGTTGGCATTGGCGGCGGCGGTGGCGGCGGCATTGCCGCGTTGCAAGGGCTCTTCGGGTCGCACAACGAATAAATGACGTTGATGGTGGTTTTCACTTCCACGGGCTCTCCGTTCAAGAGGAAGGGCTTATAGATCCACTGGTGGACGGCATCCACCGCCGACTGCTGCAGCTCTTTAGGGCCGGAAACGACCTTGAAACGTTCTACTTCGCCGGTTTTGCCGATTAGGGCTTCGATCTCCACCGTGCCCTGGATACGGGCCTTTTTGGCATCCTCCGGGTAGACCGGTGAAACCTTGTGCAAGAGCTGTTTCACCATGACGCCCGGATTGACCGCGACGGGGCCAGCGCCGTTGGACGAAGATGGCTCATCGCCTGCGGCTTGCGCGTTGACATGGACGCTGAGGGTAAGCGTTGCGGCGCACACGGCGGCACCGAGCAGGGTGCAGATGGTCACGGATATAAGCACCCGCAGAGCTGAGGGCTTTGATAGTTTCTCGGTAAGGCGCATAACTCTCCTTTCGAAGGTTGTGGCATCGAAGATTCCGATGGTGTGAGGGGTTCTGGCCGGCATCCCATCGACGAGAAGAGAGGCGAGCCGCAAAAGTGAGCGAGCGTACTGGCGATCGTCGGCGAGGCCGGCAGCCTGCAGGTCGCAGACCATCTCGCGAGTCTCCATCAAGCGTTCGCGCGTAAGGGCGAGGACGGGATGGAAGCGCACGGGCAGGGAGAGAAACTCGTAGATCAGGTTTTTGAGGAAGTCATGCCGGCGCATGTGGGCGAATTCGTGTGCGATGGCGGTGCGAAGTTCGGTGTCGGGCAGGGCCGCGAAGATGTCCGGGGGCAACAGCACAAGCTTGCGCGTGATGCCGATGGTGACCGGACCGTAGATCTGCGAGGATGTGCGGAGTGAAGCCGCTTTGACGCCGAAGGTCTCAGCACATTGTGCCCAGTAGCCGGCGGCATCGCCGGAGAGAGTAACTTCTGCGGCGTTGCGACTTAGAAGGTAAACCGAGCGCATGCGCCAAACGAAGCGAGCGGATAACCACGCAGTGACGGCGACGTAAGCGATGGCTAAGGCGGCGAGGATCCAGGCAGGTAGATGCGGGTTGTCAAAAGCCACTCCGGGGCCCATAACGACCGAGACACGCGGCTGGCCGTTGCTGAGAGGGCCGCGGAAATCGAAGAGGCGGCGGAAGGCTTCCCAGGGAACGAGCGCGGTTGCCGGCAGGAGAACTTGCAGAAGGAGAACGCTGACCCACATGCGGTGCTCGGCGGCGGGCCCAAGCGCGCGGAGTGCGCGCGCAGCGAGCCAGCCCACGGCAAAAGCCAAGGGGACGAGCCAGAGGGCGTTGGCGAGATAGGAAAGGATGATGGATTCCAGCGTGGTCATGAGTTGCTCGCCTCCTTGTCAAAACGCCGCGTAAGGTCTGCGAGACGCTTCGCGTCGATTTGGCCGTTCTTAAGCAGGCTCATTACCAGCTCTTCACTCGATCCGCCGAACATGCGATCGATGAGGTCGCGGACGCCCTGACCCAGCGCCTTGGCTTCAGTGACACGGGCGGAGTAGACGTACGCGCGCCCGTGCAGTTCGCGGCGGAGCTTACCCTTGCGTTCGAGAATGTTGAGCATGGTTTGGACGGTGGTGTAGGCCAGATTGCGTGGCAGCTCGGCTTGCACGGCGTTGACCGTGCCGCCGCCGATGCGCCAGATGACCTGCATCAGCTCGAGTTCAAGCTTGGTCAGAGCGGATTTGGCGGGTCGCATCACGAACGGAGTCTCCTAATGAGTTAGGAGATTACGCGCGGCAAGAGGATTTGTCAACTAAGAACTTAGGAGTTGGCGGGAGCGTTCCCGCCGGCGTGGGGTCGGCGCACGTTGGGGATGCTCCAATCCAGAGGTATAGAGGAGCTTGAGAGCTTTTGCTCTCGTCCCCGGTCCCAAAAAAGCGACGGATCGCGGGCAGCGTTATCGTGGTTTGGTAAGATCGCCGAGGCTGGAGACGCCCGCTTGGAGATCATGCTTGTTCAAGCGAAACTGCAGGATCCTCTTCACACGGGTCTGCATAGAACGTCACCCAGCAATTCGAGCCCGTCTTGAATGAATTCACATACCACCGGTATTCCGTTTCGCTGGAATCGAGCAGGTGAACCTTGTCAACGCTTACCAATTCAGGATGGAATCGAGCGATCAAGCGTCCGACATAGTTCTTTGTCGGGTTCTTTTCTGAGTCACCGTGGAGGTATTCCTCCCTCTTCGAAAGCACATTGCCGCGGAAATCTCGTTCTAGGCAAACTAACCTTACAATCATGTAGCCTCACACTTGCGAGAACATTATCGATTTTAGACCGAGCTACGTTGAGAGCTGCGGGCATGTCGTGGTCAAATCGGAAGTCTCGGACTCGTTCAGACGAACTCGGTCGTGCTGCAAGAATCACGCGGCGGGAATCTAAGTCGCCTATAAGTTGTAGTTTCAATGTGTTGACTCGGCACTCCCAGCCTGCAATTCTGATAAGCGGGGAGTTTCTCACTCACAGAGCATGCTGATACGTTCTAGAGCGCCGTTGCGACTCGGTCTGGCCGGAGGCGGTACGGACGTATCTCCCTATTGCGACGAATTCGGCGGGGCCATTCTGAATGCCACGATCGACTACTACGCCTATGCGGCGCTGGAGCCGCTCGATAACGGCCAGGTCGAGTTCATCTCCGCGGACCTGAATGAGACCGCCAGCTATGCCGCTTTGCCGATGCTGGCGAACGACGGCCGCCTGGATCTGTTTAAGGCGGTCTACAACCATGTTGTGCGCCACTTTAACGAATGCAAGCCGCTGAGCCTGCGCATGAGCACGCGGGTGGACGTGCCGGCCGGCTCAGGCCTGGGCTCATCGTCGACACTGGTAGTGGCGATGCTCGCGGCCTATGTGGAATGGCTGGGCGTTCCGCTGGGCGACTACGAACTGGCGCATACTGCCTTTGTGATCGAGCGCGAAGAGGCCGGGCTGCCGGGCGGGAAGCAGGACCAGTATGCCGCGGCCTTTGGCGGCTTCAACTTTATGGAGTTTGGCCAGAACAGCCGAGTCCTGGTGAATCCTCTGCGCATCAAGGAGTGGGTTGTCTCGGAGCTTGAGGCCTCGCTGCTGCTTTACTACACCGGGAAGTCCCGCGCGTCGGGCGAGATTATCGACGAGCAGTCAAGGAATGTGCGCGACAAAAATGAACACGCGCTGGAGGCGATGCATTCGATCAAGGAAGAGGCCTTCCGCATGAAGGAATGCCTGCTGCGCGGCGATTTTGGGCGTTTGCACGATGTTCTGCGAAGCAGTTGGGAATCGAAGAAGAAGATGGCGGCCAAGATCACCAATGAACACATTGAGAAGATTTACGCATGCGCGCTGGATGCGGGCGCGCACTGCGCCAAGATCTCAGGCGCAGGCGGCGGCGGCTTCATGATGTTCCTGACCGACCCTATCTACAAAGACAAGGTTGCCGCGGCGCTGAGGGCCAGCCAGGACGGCGGCACCGCCTACGGTTGCCATTTCACGGGAGCGGGGGTGAACGCGTGGAGAGTGCCATAACCAATCTCGTGCGCGATAAGCTGAGCGAGGGCCTGGCCGTGCTGCAGGCAATGGCCAACGACACGGACCTCCACCGGACGCTGGCCGTGGCGGCCGAAGAAACTGCAGCTGCTTTGAAGGCGGGACGAAAGCTGATGGTGGCCGGCAACGGCGGCAGCGCGGCCGATGCGCAGCACCTTGTGGCCGAGTTTGTGAGCCGGCTTGTGGAGGACCGCCCGCCGATGCGCGCTGTAGCGCTGACCACGGACTCGTCGATCCTGACCGCGGTTGGAAACGATTATGGTTTCGAGCGCGTTTTCGCGCGCCAGCTTGAAGCTATTGGCCGGTCAGGCGACTTATTTATGGCCATCTCGACCTCGGGCACTTCGCCTAACATTCTGCGCGCACTGGAGATGGCACGGAAGATGGGTATCAGGACCATTGGCCTGACCGGAAAGAGCGGCGGAAAGATGCTGCCGCTTTGCGACGCATGCATCTGCATTCCCTCGGACGTTACCATGTACATCCAGCAGGCGCACCTGGCGCTGGAGCATCTCTTCTGCATGCTCGTGGAGCGCAGCTACTTTGGCGTCGCTTTGACGGCAGAACGGCTCGCAGCGTCAACAAGTGTGAAGAGCGCGTCGTAGGAACAGCATGGAAGCAATCGTTCTTGCCGGAGGCCTTGGGACGCGGTTGGCGACACGGCTGAAGGGAATTCCCAAGCCGATAGCGCCGATTGCCGGCAGGCCCTTTCTTGAGATTCTGCTCAAGCAATTGAAGAGTGCAGGATGCACGCGGGTTGTGCTTTCCGTCGGATATTTGCACGAGGCGATTCAGGAACGATTCGGCGCTGCATTCGACGGGATGCGGCTTGACTATGCAATCGAGAGCGCGCCGCTGGGCACGGGAGGCGCAATCCGCGCGGCGCTCACACATGCGAAGGAAGACACTGTCCTGGTGTTGAATGGCGACACTTTTCTGCAGGCGGATTATGCGGCAATGATGCGCTTTCATGCCGAGGAAGGCGCCGCTCTGACCATGGCAATCACGCATCGAGCTGACACAGCGCGCTATGGCGGGGTGATCGTGGAGGGGAAGCGGATTGTGGGCTTTCAGGAAAAAGGCCGGTCGGAGCCGGGCTCTGGGCAGGGCTCTGGA
>Ga0181516_10002796_pt1 | contig 12097 bp, 11 predicted proteins | sample PEATcosm2014_Bin_25_FD_121104 | JGI IMG/M metagenome (GOLD analysis project Ga0181516, IMG submission 121104) | Peatland microbial communities from MTU Mesocosm Facility, Houghton, MI, USA - PEATcosm2014_Bin01_10_metaG | ecosystem: Environmental > Terrestrial > Soil > Wetlands > Peat | place...
CGCGAGGACGCTTCGATCAACCTCGCGGCGATCGACGACATGCGCCGCCGCTTCCCGGCGCTCGATCTCATTCTCGTCGAATCGGGCGGCGACAATCTCGCCGCGACCTTTTCGCCCGAGCTCGCCGATCTGACGATCTACGTCATCGACGTCGCCGGCGGCGAGAAAGTGCCGCGCAAGGGCGGACCAGGCGTCACCCGCTCCGATCTTCTCGTCATCAACAAGATCGACCTCGCCCCTTATGTCGGCGCGTCGCTCGAGGTGATGGCGCGAGACGCGACGCTGATGCGCAAGACGCGTCCCTTCGTCATGGCCAACATGAAGACCGGCGAAGGCGTCGACGCCGTCATCGCTTTCATCCGCGACAAGGGCGGGCTGTAGGCCGCGGGCGCGCGCCCTGAGGGCGTTGCGCAGCGCTTGCATGGACGGCGGGCGGCGACTTGTGTTGCCCGCGCGGCGCGTCTAAGAAGCCGGTCCCGGGCGCTCCGCGCGCGAACGACTCCGTAGCGAGGAAACTTCCCCAGATGCGTATTTCGTCTCTTGTCACTGCAATCGCCTTCGGCACGCTCGTCTCCGGCGCGGCCTTCGCGCTCGACGCAGCCCAGCCGACGCCCGCCGCCGACGCCGGCGCCAAGGCCGCCAAGTCCGCCGACTGCTACAGACAGGCCGACGCCAAGGACCTTCACGGCAAGGACCGCAAGAAGTTCCATCACGAGTGCATGAAGGCGCAATGAGCCGCCTTTGAGCGAGCGTGAAAGTTCGGACGGCTGGCGACGCCAGCCATTTTTTCCAAACGCGGCGCAGCGCGCCGGGGGCGGGCAAGCGCGTGGCTGACCTCCCGGCCATAGCCGACGACGACGAGCGGCTCGCCGCCTTCGTCACGGTTCGTGATCTCTTCCGCTACGCCGTCAGCCGCTTCAACGCCGCCGAGCTCGCCTATGGCCACGGCGCGACCAACGCGGTCGACGAAGCGGCCTTCATCGTCCTCGAAGGGCTCAAGCTGCCGATCGATACGCTCGATCCGTTCCTCGATGCGCGCCTCGCCCACGCCGAGCGCGCGCGGCTCATCGCGCTGATCGACGCGCGGGTGTCGACGCGCAAGCCTGCGGCCTATCTGCTCAATCGCGCCTATATCCAGGGCGTGCCGTTCTACGTCGACGAGCGCGCGATCGTGCCGCGCAGCTTCATCGGCGAATTGTTGTTCCGCGGCCTCGTCGGCCCCGGCGCGCCGATCGACGATCCCGACGCCATCGAGAGCGCGCTCGATCTGTGCTCCGGCGGCGGCTCGCTGGCGATTCTCGCCGCGCGCGTCTTCGCCAACGCCGAGGTCGATGCGGTCGACGTCTCCGCAGACGCGCTCGCGGTCGCGCGCCGCAACGTCGAGGAGCACGATCTCGCCGATCGGGTGACGCTCTACGAGGGCGACCTGCTCGCGCCGCTCGGCGCTGCGCGCTACGACCTCATCCTCGCCAATCCGCCCTACGTCGACGCCGAGTCGCTCGCCGCCTTTCCGCCCGAATATTCCGCCGAGCCGCGCCTGGCGCACGCGGGCGGACGCGACGGACTGGACGTCGTGCGGCGCATCCTGGCCGAAGCGGGCGCGCATTTGACGCAGGAAGGCGTGTTGGTGTGTGAAGTCGGCCGCGCCCGCGCTCGGCTTGAAGCCGACTATCCCGATCTGCCGTTCCTGTGGCTCGGCGCGGAAGAAAGCGAGGTCGAGGGCGAAGTGTTCGTTTTGCGCGCGCGCGATCTCGCGCCGCGCGGCCGACGCGTCCGGCGTGGCTGAGCCTATTCCGCCGCTTCGCGCATCGCGGCGCGAATCACGCTGCGGAAGTCGTCGATGCTGACCAGTTTGCCGGCGCGCTCGACGTGCCAGAAGCTCCAGCCGTTGCAGGCCGGCAGGCCCTGCGCCAGCGCGCCAATCTTGTGAATCGAGCCGATCGCCGGCCCGAGCGTCAGCGCGCCGTCGACGCGGGTGAGCGCCCGATGCCGGCGCTGGGCGTCGAACAGCGATTCGCCCGGCCTGACCAGACCGGCTTCGACCACGCTGGCGAAGGCGACGCGCGGCTCGCTACGCTTGCTTGGGATCGCCGCGATCGCGTCCGTCGCGATCGGTTCGACCGCGTCGATTCGCGCCTGCGCCGCGGCGGCGTAAACCGCGTCGCGTTCGAGACCGAGAAAATTGCGGCCGAGCCGCCGCGCCACCGCGCCGGTGGTGCCGGAGCCGAAGAACGGATCGAGCACGAGATCCCCGGCGTTGGTGGCGGCGATCAGCAATCGCTGCAACAGCGCTTCCGGCTTTTGCGTCGGATGGGTCTTGCGCCCGTCGGCGCCCTTCAGCCGTTCGACGCCGGTGCAGATCGGCAGGAACCAGTCGGAGCGCGCCTGGACGTCGTCGTTGCCCGCCTTCAGCGCTTCGTAGTTGAAGGTGTAGCCCTTGGCGTCGGCGCTGCGCGCCGCCCAGATCATCGTCTCGTGGGCGTTGGTGAAGCGTCGACCGCGGAAGTTCGGCATCGGGTTGGCCTTGCGCCAGACGATGTCGTTGAGGATCCAGAAGCCGAGGTCCTGGAGGATCGCGCCGACGCGGAAGATGTTGTGATAGGAGCCGATGACGACAATCGTCGCGTCGCGCTTCATCACCCGCCGCGTCGCGCCCAGCCAGGCGCGGGTGAACGCATCGTAAGCCGCGAAGTCGGCGAACTTGTCCCAATCGTCGTCGACGGCGTCGACCACGCTCTGATCGGGGCGCGACAGCGCGCTTTCGAGCTGCAGATTGTAAGGCGGATCGGCGAAGACGAAATCGACGCTCGCTTCCGGCAGCCTGGCGAGTTCGGCGACGCAGTCGCCGACGATGATCGCGTCGCGCAGCGCCGTGGCGGGCGTGGCGGGGCGCCGCGCCTCATTGCGTCCAGTACGCAGAACCTGAAGCTGGACGGGGAGGCGGGTCGCCCCGGCACGCGAACCACGCATTACGCAACTCACTTGACGCGACCGCCAGGGCGAACCGCTCTGACACGCGCGATCATGAGCATTTTAGGTAAAGGCGAGGTTAGGCCCGGCGGAACGCTTCTGTCTCGTTTTCGTACGGCTTGAGGGAGCGAAGAATCTTTATCAAATCAACGATTTCTAAACCTCATGGCGCGTTCGGCGCGCGAACTGAGTCGCGGTCGAACAACGCCTTCGGCCTGAACGAGCGCCGGTGTAGCGGACAGGGCCCGAGACGCGTCAGCGCCGCAGCGTGTTCGCGGGTCGGATAGCCCGCATGGCGCGCGAAGCCGTAGCCCGGATGGACCGCGTCGAGCCGCGCCATCAACGCGTCGCGCGCGACTTTGGCGACGATCGAGGCGGCGGCGATCGACAGCGACAATCCGTCGCCGCCGATGATCGGACGCGCCGGACAGAAGAGGCCCGGCGGCGTGTCGCGGCCGTCGATCAGCGCGTAGTCGGGCTTGACCGACAGCGCTGCGACCGCTCGTCGCATCGCCAGCAGCGTCGCGCCGCGAATGTTGAAGCGGTCGATCTCTTCGACGCTGGCGAAGGCGAGCGACACCGCAATCGCCCTTGCGTAAATCGCCTCCGCCAACGCCTCGCGCCGCGCTGCGCTCAACGCCTTCGAATCGTCGAGGCCCGCGGGCAGGTCGTCGGGATCGAGAATCACCGCGCCGACGCCGACCGGTCCGGCGAGCGGTCCGCGGCCGACCTCGTCGACGCCCGCGATCCATCGTCGTCCCGCGGCGATCAGCGCGCGCTCGTTGTCGTAGCTCGGCGCGCCCATCGGCGGTCAGCCGAGCGGGCCGCGGACGAGCCGCGCGAGATCGAAGGCGATGACGTCGCCCAGGAGCTCGACAAACGCTCTCGCGCCGTGATCGGCGGCGGCCTCGCCCTTGGCCGCCGAGGCCGCCGCGGCTTCGCCGACGGCGCCCTCCGGATTGAGGTCGCTCGCCATCCAGGCGAAACCGAGCGGCTGCGCGCCGCGCAGCCGTTTGAATTCTGCGGCCATCGGTTCTCCGGCGTTGGCGAAATCGCGCGCGCGGTCGATCTTCACCGTCTCGGGACGGAAGGCGAGGGCCAGCGAAGTCTCCGCGTCGCCGCCATGCACGCCGTAAACGCGCTCGCGCTCGGAGAACAGGCGGTCGGGATAGCCGAGCCGCCGCCAGCTCGCATGCACGCACAGCATCGCGTGGCGCGCGCGAAGCTTGAGCGCCGCAGCGTCGATCGCCGGCACGTTGCCGCCGTGCGCATTGACGAAGACGAGTTTGCGGCAGCCGGCGCGCGCGACGCCGTCGCCGATCGCCGTCAACACGCCGACCAAGGTCTCGAGCGGCAGCGTCAATGTGCCCGGATATTCGCCGTGCTCGTCGGAAGCGCCGATCGTCTGCGGCGGCAGGAACAGCGCCGGCCAGTCGGCGGGGACGCGCGAAATCGCGCGCTGCAGATAGCCCTCGCCGATGAACGCGTCGGTCCCCACCGGCAGATGCGGCCCGTGCTGCTCGATCGCCGCGACCGGCAGCACCGCGACCGTCCGGGCCATGTCGGTGGCGGCGAAGTCGCGCCACGTCATCTCGGCCCAAAACTTGGTTGGCGGCATCCTAAGTCCCCCCGTCCGCCGCCGCGCGTCCCTTCTCCCCGCAAGCGGGGAGAAGGGACGCGCGGCGGTCTCTGGCTAGCCCCTGTCGCTTGTGGCGGCAAGCCGGCTCACGACCTCAGCGCCTCGTCGAGCAGCCGCGCCAGCGTCTCGGGCTCACGCGGGAAGCCGGCGCGGATCCATAGAGCCTGCAACTTCTTCAGCGTCGCGCCGACGCGCTGGCCGTGGGCGACGCCGCGCGCGACGACGTCGGCGCCGGTGATCGGCAGGGTCGGCTCAGGCGTCGCGAGAAGGAAGGCGCGGGCGCGAACGAACCGCCAGTCGTCGGCCCCCGCGCCACTGTCGGCGTGGAATAGGGCGAGCGCGTCGAGCGCGCCCTGGCGGCGGCGTTCGAACAGCAGCCGTCGCAGCGCGCCGAGCGAAGGCGGCGTCTCGCCGTCGTGGAGGTCGGCGAGGCCGCGCGCCAGGCTTGCGAGCCGATCGGCCTCGGCGTTGGAGAGCCGCAGCCGCTCGCGCAGCCGCTCGGCGTCCTCTTCGATCAGCACGCAGAGCGCGCCGAGGCGCAGCAGCGGGTCGGGCGCCGTCTCGCCCGCCGTCTCAATCGCGGCGAGGCGGGCGAAGCGCGCCGAATCGGTCTGACCGGCGACCAGCGGCAGCAACAGCCCCGCCTCGCAGATCGCGGCGAGCACCTGCGGCGCGCGCGGCGCGACGACGAGCTTCAGCAGCTCGGCGCGCACCCGCTCGCGCGACAGGATCGCCAGACCCTCGCGTTCGGCGATCGCGGCCGCGAAGCCCGCCCTGTCGAGCTTGCCGTCGCCGTAGCGGGCCGAAAAGCGGAAAAACCGCAGGATGCGCAGATAGTCTTCGCGGATGCGTTTATGCGCTTCGCCGATGAAGCGGACGCGGCGGGCGGCGAGATCGATCAGCCCGCCGACGTAGTCGTGGACGACGCCGTCCGGGGTCAGCGACAGCGCGTTGATGGTGAAGTCGCGCCGGAGCGCGTCGTCGCGGAAGTCGCGACCGAAGGCGACCTTGGCGTGGCGGCCGTCAGTGTCGACGTCGCGTCTCAGCGTCGTCGCTTCGATCGGCCTGCCGTCGACGATCACCGTCACCGTACCGTGGGCGAGGCCGGTCGGCGCGACGCCGAAGCCGGCGGCGCGCGCGCGCTTCATCACGACTTCGGGCAGCGCGGTGGTGGCGAGGTCGAAATCGCCGACCGCCTCGCCGAGCGCCAGGTCGCGCACTGCGCCGCCGACCAGCCGGGTCTCTTCGCCGTCGCCGTCGAGCGCGGCGAGCGCGCGGGCGAGTCGACCGGTCTGGAGCAGGCGAAGGTCGGCGAGCCGCCCGTCTCGCAAGCCGGGTAGAGCGCTCATTCGATTCGCCCCGGCACGAGGACGCCGTTCTCGATATGGGCGGGGACATAGACGCCGTGGCCGCGCGGCGCGAACAGCGAAGCGGCGACGAGCCCCGCCAGCGCCGCCGTGAGGCCGACGATCACCAAAACCGACACCCGGCTGCGCGTCCAGTGCTCGATCGCCAGCGGCCAGCGCATCCTGAGCGCGAGATAGGCCGCGAACAGCAGGAACGGCAGGAAGAACAGGCCGAGCGATTCGCCGACGGAGCGCCACATCAGGTGAACAGCCTCTCGTACAGATTGCGCAGAATGCCGGCCGTGACGCCCCAGATATACCGCCCGCCATAGGGCATTGCGTAGAACTTTCGCGTTCGGCCGCGCCATTGCCGCTCCTCCAGCCGGTGGTTGGCGGCGTCCATCAGGAAGGCGAACGGCGTCTCGAACGCGTCGGCGACCTCGTCGGGGTTGAGCGTCGGCGCAAAAGCCGGGTCGATCAGCGCCACCAGCGCCGTCACGCGAAAGCCGGTGCCGGTGAGATAGGGGTCGAGCCAGCCAAGCGGTTCGACCAGGCCGGGGTCGAGGCCGATCTCCTCGCGCGCCTCGCGCAGCGCCGTCTCGCCCGGCGTCTCGCCGGCGTCGATCTTGCCGCCTGGAAACGCGACCTGTCCGGAATGGCTGCGCAGATGCGCGGCGCGCAGCGTCAGAAGCACCGTCAGCCCTTCCGGCCGCGGCACGATCGGCGCCAGCACCGCCGCCGGGCGGGCCGCCGCGATCGTCTGCGGATCAATCGTCAGGCCGTCGAGCGCGTGATCGCCGCGCCTCGCCAGCAGCGACGAGAAGGCGTCGGCCGCCGGCTCGGCGGCCAGCCGCGCCCGCGCCAGGCGACGCAGGCCGTCGGCGGAAAGCCCAGCGGGCGAGGGCGCGTCGCTCACAATCCCTCGATCTCGCTGGCGCGGGCGATGGCGAAAAACAGGCCGCCGCTGCGGACGCCGAACCAATCTTCGCCTCGTTGCGGCGCGATCTCGCCCAGCGCGACGAGATCGTAATAGAGGGCGCGTTTGACCAGCGCCCACAGTTCGCCCCGCACCCGGACATAGGGCTTGATCCCGTCGGCGGCGGCGCGCTCGAAGCGCAGCGGATGGTCGGCGTCGACGGCGACAATGTCGTCGACGTTGGTGCGAAAGACGAGCCGCGGCGCGCCTCCCGCTTCGCCGGCCTCCATCTCCACGGCGACGAACGGCGCGTCGTCGACCGCGATCCCGACCCGCTCGATCGGCGTCACCAGGACGTGGCGATCCGCGTCCTTGCGCAGGATCGAGGCGAACAGTCTGACCAGGGCCGGACGGCCGATTGGCGTGCCGCCATAGAACCACGTCCCGTCGGCGGCGATGCGCATGTCGATTTCGCCGCAATAGGGCGGGTTCCAAAGATGAACCGGCGCCGGGCCGCGGCCGCCGGCCGCCGCCGCTTCGGCGAGACCGCCGAGGGCGTTTTCCGGCGCGCCGCCGACCGCCACAATCTCGCGCTTGTTTGTGGGCAAGAATGCCGTCCGTGTGTTACGCCTTATTTCCGGCAGGCGTCCCCTCAATCTAGTGCGGTCGCTGGCGAAGGGGAATTCGTCCGCGCCGTTCGGCCAAAGGAGTGAGCATGACCGTCGCCGATCTCGACGCCAGCGTCGTCAAGGCCGCCGAAGCGACGCTGGCGCGCGTCGCCGCGGCGCGCGAAGCGATCGGCGCAGTGATTTTCGGCCAGGAACGGGTGGTCGAGCAGGCGCTGGTGACCCTGCTTGCCGGCGGCCACGGACTTTTGATCGGCGTTCCCGGCCTCGCCAAGACCAAGCTGGTCGAGACGCTCGGAATCGTCATGGGGCTCGAGGCGCTGAGGGTGCAGTTCACCCCCGACCTGATGCCGTCCGACATTCTCGGAGCCGAGGTGATGGAAGAAGGCCTCGACCACAGCCGCAGTTTCCGCTTCATCAAGGGGCCGATCTTCGCCCAGTTGCTGATGGCCGACGAGATCAACCGCGCCAGCCCGCGCACCCAATCGGCGCTGCTGCAGGCGATGCAGGAACGCCACGTGACTGTCGCCGGCGCCCGCCACGATCTGCCGGTGCCCTTCCACGTCCTGGCGACGCAGAACCCGCTCGAGCAGGAAGGCGCCTACCCCTTGCCCGAAGCGCAGCTCGATCGCTTCCTGATGCAGATCGACGTCGGCTATCCCGACCGCGACGCCGAGCGCCGCATCCTCGTCGAAACGACCGGCGACGCCGAGGCCAAGCCGAAGCCGGCGATGTCCGCCGCCGATTTGATGGCGGCTCAGCGTTTGGTGCGACGCGCGCCGATCGGCGAAAGCGTGGTCGAGTCGATTCTCGATCTCGTCCGCGCCGCTCGCCCCGGCGAAGGCGATCCCGAGCTCACCAAGCCGATCGCCTGGGGACCTGGCCCGCGCGCCGCCCAGGCTTTGATGCTCGCCTGCCGCGCCCGCGCGCTGGTCGACGGCCGCTTCGCGCCTTCGCGCGACGACATCGCCGCGCTCGCCGAGCCGGTGCTCAAACACCGCATGGCGCTGAGCTACGCGGCGCGCGCCGATGGCGAGACGATCCCCGCCGTGGTCGCGCGGCTGGTCGCAAGAACGCTTGGCTGAGGCGATGGCGGCGTCGGCCTCCGAGCGACGCATCCGCCAAGAGGCGTCTACGCTGGCGGCGCGCCTGCCGAGCCTCGTCGTATCCGCGCGCCAGGTCGCGCATACGCTGCTGCACGGCGTTCATGGGCGGCGGCAAGCGGGGCCGGGCGAAACCTTCTGGCAGTTCCGCCCGTTCATCTCCGGCGAGCCGGCGGCGCGGGTCGACTGGCGCCGTTCGGCGCGCGAGGACCGCGCCTTCGTGCGCGAGCGCGAATGGGAGGCCTCGCACACGATCTGGATCTGGTTCGATCGTTCGCCGTCGATGACCTTCGCTTCGACGCTGGCGCCCTGCGCCAAGGTCGACCGCGCCGCGGTGCTCGCTTTCGCGCTCGCCGAACTCGCCGTGCGCGGCGGCGAACGCGCCGGGCTGCTCGGCCTGACGCCGGCGCTCGCCGGCCGCGACGTCATCGAGCGCTTCGCCGAGGCGGTGGCGGCCGAGGCGCGGCGTGGAATCGCCGCCCCAGCCCTGCCGCCGGCGGCGCCGCTCAAGCCGCGGACCAAAGCGGCGCTGATCGGCGATTTCCTCTCCGAGTCGTCGGCGGTCGAAGCGACGATCGCCGGTTTCGCCGCGCGCGGCGCCGAGGGTCAGGCGCTGATGATCGCCGACCCGGTCGAGGAGACCTTCCCGTTCGAAGGGCACACCGAATTTCTCGCCGCGGCGGGGCCAGAGCGGCTGCGCGCGCCGCGCGCCCAGAGCCTGCGCGACCCCTATCTCGAGCGGCTCGCCGGCCATCGCGAAGCGGTGCGCGCGGCCTGCGTGGCGCGCGGCTGGGGCTTCGCTCTGCACCGCACCGACGCTTCGGCGGCGCAGGCGCTGCTCGCCCTGCGAGCGCGCCTGGCCGGCCCCGAGCCGGCGCGCGCCGACTGGAGCGCCTGAAATGTTCGGCCTGCCGCTCGCTTTCGCCGTCCCGGGGGCGCTCGCCGCGCTGGCGCTTCTGGCGGCGCTCTATCTCTTCCTCAAAGTGACGCCGCCGCGCCCGCGCGAGGTCGTCTTTCCGCCGCTGCGATTGCTGATCGGCCTCGACCGCAAGGACGCGACGCCGGCCAAGACGCCGTGGCCGCTGCTGCTGCTGCGCATCGCCGTGGCCGGGCTGGTGATCGTGGCGATGGCGGGGCCGATCTGGAACGCCTTGCCCGGCAAGGGCGACGGCCCGTTGCTGATCGTTTTCGACGACGGCTGGGCGGCGGCGCCGAGCTGGGAGAAACGCGCCGCTTACGCGCGCGCCGCGGTCGAAGCGGCGACGCGGGCCGGTCGGCTCGTCGCCTTGGCGCCGATTTCGCAAGGCGGCCTGGAGCTCGCCGCGCTCGACGCGCCGCGCAGCGAGGATCGCCTGCGCGCGCTCGCGCCTGCCCCTTACGCGCCGCAGCGCCTGGCGACGCTGCTGCCGATCGTCCATTTCCTCGCCGCCAATCCGCAGACGGAAATCGTCTGGATCGCCGACGGAATCGAGCTCGGCGGCGCGGCGGAATTCGCCCGCGCGCTCGCCGACGCCGCGCGCGGCCACAAGCTCTCGATCGTGCTCGACAAGACGACGGCGATCGGCCTCGCCGGCGCCGACAATCGCGCCGGCGCGCTGCAGGCGCATCTGACCCGCGCCGGCGCCGACGGGCGGCGCGCCGGAACCGTCCGCGCGCTCGACGCGCAGGGTCGGTCGATCGGCGAAGCGTCTTTCGATTTCGGCCCGGACCGGGCGACCGACGCCAAGTTCGATCTGCCGGTCGAACTGCGCAACCAGATCAGCCGGCTCGCCGTCGCCGACGAAGCTTCGGCCGGTGCGACCTGGCTGGTCGACGAACGCTCGCGCCGCCGCCGGGTCGCGATCCTTTCCGGCGGGAGCGCCGACGTCGCCCAGCCGCTGCTGTCGCCGTCCTATTACATCACGCGCGCGCTCGCGCCCTACGCCGAGATCCGCGAGGGGGGAGAGGCGGGCGGCGACACGATCGAGGCGCTGCTCGCCGAGAAGCCGTCGGTCATGGCGCTCGCCGACATGAGCGTGGCGTCTGGCCCTGCGCGCGACAAGCTGGCCGCCTTCGTCGAAGCGGGCGGCGTGCTGCTGCGTTTCGCCGGCACGCGGCTCGCTGCCGGTGACGACGACCTGACGCCGACCACGCTCAGGCGCGGCGGCCGCACGCTGGGCGGCGCGCTGTCGTGGGAGACGCCCAAGCACATCGCCGCCTTCGACAAGGAGAGCCCGTTCTTCGGCCTTGCCGCGCCCGACGAAGTGACGGTGTCGCGCCAGGTGCTCGCCGAACCGGAACCGGGCCTGGCGAGCAAGACCTGGGCGCGGCTGGCCGACGGGACGCCCTTGGTCACCGCCGCGCCGCACGGCAAGGGCCTCGTCGTTCTGTTCCACGTCACCGCCGACACGACCTGGTCGAATCTGCCGTTGTCCGGCCTATTCGTCGACATGCTGCGCCGGGTCGTCGCCCGCGCCGGACCCGCGCCCGCCGAGTCGAACGCCGCCGAGAAAGCGGGCGCGCAAGCGACGCGCGCGCCCTATCGCACCCTCGACGGCTTCGGCGCGCTCGGGAGCCCGCCGGCCGAAGCCGCGCCGATCGGCGCCGATTTCGTCGGCCCCGGCGACGCGCGCCATCCGCCTGGCTTCTACGGTCCCGCCGACGCGCTCGAAGCGGTCAACGCCCTGGCGCCGGGCGCAGCCCTCACGCCCGGCGATTACGGCGCTGCGACGATCGCCGCCGGCGGACTCGACGTCGCCGAGCCGCTCGATCTCAAGCCGTGGCTGCTGCTCGCCGCTCTCGTCGGCTTCCTCGCCGACGGTCTCGCGAGCTTGTGGCTCGGCCGTCCGCCGCGCTTCGCGCGCCCCGCCGCCGCGGCGCTGCTGCTCGTTGGCGCGCTGGCCGGGGCGGCGATCCTCGCGCCGCAGGTGCGTGCGGCCGATGCGCCGATTTCGGCCCGCGACGCCGACGCGGCGCGCCAGACGCACCTCGCTTACGTCGAGACTGGCGACGCGACGGTCGACGAGACCACGCGCTTGGGCCTCGTGAGTTTGGCGCGGGTGCTCGGCGAGCGCACCTCGGCGCAAATCGCCGACCCGGTCGCCGTCGATCCGGCGCGCGACGACCTCAGCTTCTATCCCCTGCTCTATTGGCCGATCGTCGCCGGACGGCCGCAACCGCCGTCCGCCGCGGTCGAGCGCATCGCCGCGTTCATGAAGGACGGCGGCACGATCGTTTTCGACACCCGCGACGCGCTGAACCAGAGCCCCGACGGCCAGCCGACGGCGGAAGGCCTGTGGCTGCGCACGCTGCTCGCCGGCGTCGACGTGCCCGAGCTCGAGCCGGTGCCGCGCGACCACGTCGTCACCAAGACGTTCTATCTGATTGACCACTTTGTCGGCCGCACCGAAGACGGCCAGACCTGGATCGAGGCGCTGCCGCCGCCCGACCCCAACGACCGCACGCCGCGTCCGGCGCGCGCCGGCGACAGCGTCTCGCCGATCGTCGTCACCTCGAAC
>Ga0181516_10002798_pt1 | contig 12096 bp, 10 predicted proteins | sample PEATcosm2014_Bin_25_FD_121104 | JGI IMG/M metagenome (GOLD analysis project Ga0181516, IMG submission 121104) | Peatland microbial communities from MTU Mesocosm Facility, Houghton, MI, USA - PEATcosm2014_Bin01_10_metaG | ecosystem: Environmental > Terrestrial > Soil > Wetlands > Peat | place...
GGCGGCGACGCCGAGAGCACCGATCAAGGCATGGCGTCGGAACTGCGCGGCGGACTGTCGTTCGGGCTTTCGGGCTTTTCGTTCTGGAGCCACGACGTCGGCGGCTTCACGGCGAATTCCGTTGCCGGCATGAATCCTGATTTGTTCGCGCGCTGGCTGGCGTTTGGAATGCTGACCTCCCACAGCCGCTGCCATGGCGAGGCGCCGAAAGAACCGTGGAATTACGGCACGGCATTCATGGACAAATTCCGCACGATTGACGAATTGAAATATCAGCTCATGCCTTACGTTTATGCGCAGGCGAAAGATTCTTCCGTGCACGGCCTGCCGATGTTGCGTGCGTTGTTCGTGGAATTCCCGAACGATCCCGGCGCATGGCTGGTGGACGACGAATATCTTTACGGATCGAGCATTCTCGTCGCGCCGCTGATGCACGCCGACGAAACGTCGCGCGCCGTTTATCTGCCGGCGGGAACGTGGATTGATTATCAGACCGGCAAAAATTACGCCGGCGGCTGGCAGACGATCGAAGCCGGCAAAATTCCGGAAATCATCCTCGTGCGCGACGGCACGGTGCTGCCGCAGATCGCGCTGGCGCAATCCACCGCGCAGCTTGACTGGTCGAAAATCGAACTGCACGTCTTCGCCAAAGACGCGACGACGGCCAAAGGTCTTATTTTTCTGCCCGGCGACAGCGAACTCCATGAGCTGACGGTGACGAACGAAAACGGCGCGTTCAAGCTTGCCAGCGACCCGGTGGCGGGTAAGGTTTCGTGGCAAATCCGATGATAAAACCCAGCGACAAAGTCCGGAATGTTTTCGATGCAATTTCAGTTCCGGCTTTGAAGCTGCGGCGGTTTCGCCCGTTGCTGTTCATTTTTTGCCCGCTGGCTTTGCTCGCGTTGAGCCGCGTTCCCGTGCTGGCGCTGGCTGGCATGATCGGCATTCACGATCCGTCCACCGTCGTCCGGTGCGGTGGAAATTATTATGTCTTCGGCACCGGGCGCGGCATTTCCATTCTCACATCGAGCAACGGATTTGACTGGCAGCGCGGCGGAAAAGTTTTTGACCGGGTTCCAGATTCGGTCAAACAATTTGTGCCGCTGAACGACGGCCAAAGCGTCTGGGCACCGGACATCATCCAGCTTCACGGCGAATATTTTTTGTATTATGCCATTTCCAGTTGGGGGCAATATGTGTCCGCCGTCGGCCTGCTGACCAGTCCCACGTTGGACACCAATGCGCCGAATTATCACTGGACCGATCGCGGCATGGTGGTGCATTCCGTCGCGGGCCAGGAGTTGAACGCGATTGATCCGGGCGTGTGTCTGGCGCCGGACGGCACGCTCTGGCTTTGCTACGGCTCTTATCACGGCAACATTGAACTGGTCCAGCTTGATCCCCAAACCGGCCGGCGCCTCGCCACGAATTCGCCGCTTTCCATCATCGCCAGCGACAGCGAGGCGTCGGACATTATTTTTCACAACGGATTTTTCTACCTGTTTGTGAACCACGGCAGTTGCTGCTCCGGCACCAACAGCAGTTACAATATCCGGGTCGGGCGCTCGCCCAAAATCACCGGGCCGTATCTCGACCGCTACGGTGACAACATGTTCGGCGGCGGCGGCACGCTGTTCCTCGCGGCGGCGGGGCGGGACATCGGCCCCGGGCATTTTGGCCGGCTCGTGGTGGACGGCGCGGAAAAATTCAGCTGCCACTACGAAGCGGAGTTGGGCCGCAACGGGCGTTCCATTCTGGACATCCGCCCGCTGCTCTGGACGGTGGACGGTTGGCCGTTGCCCGGCGAAAACATCCGCGACGGAACTTATCAGATTCGCTCGCAGCGGGCCGGCACGGTGCTCCAATCCGCCACGAATGCCGTGGAGACCGCGAGATATTTGGTCCGCGAAAATCAGCAATGGACGATCATGCCCGCCAGCGGCGGCTGCTACCAACTGGTCGCCGCGCTCAGTGGCAATGCGCTGTCGGCCACGGCTGACGCGGTTGCCGCCGCGCCGTTCACCGGGGCGGACCAGCAGCTTTGGAAACTCGATCAGCTTGCTGACGGCAGCTATCGCATCGCCTCAAAAGCCAGCCAGCTTGCCCTCACCGCGACGGTGAAAACAAAACCCGGCAACGGCGTCGCGCTGCAGCCCTTCAACGGCGACGACAGCCAGCGCTGGGTGATCGCCGCGCCTTGACATCCGCTCGGCTGACGGCGGCTGCGGGCTTTGTCCGCCGGCAACCCGCATGAGAGAAACTTTGAACTCCGGCCGCAAAGCCGCTATTTTGGCGGGATGTTCGATTCGTTAAGCACCAAGCTCCAGAACGCCTTCAAGAACCTGCGCGGCCTCGGAAAAATTTCCGAGAGCAACGTCGGCGACGCCTTGCGCGAGGTGCGGATGGCGCTCCTCGAAGCCGATGTGAATTTCAAGGTCGCGCGCGATTTTATCGAGCGCGTCAAGACTAAGGCGCTCGGCGCGGAAGTCATCAGCAGCGTCCAGCCCGGCCAGCAGATCATCAAATTTGTCAGCGACGAACTCGTCGCGCTGCTCGGCGCGGAAAATTCGGCGCTGAATCTTTCCGGCACGCCAAGCTGCGTGATGATGGTCGGTTTGCACGGCTCCGGCAAAACCACTTCCAGCGGCAAGCTCGCCAAGCTGCTCGCGAAACAAGGCCGCGCGCCGCTGCTCGTGGCGGCGGACGTGTATCGCCCGGCGGCGATGGATCAACTGGAAACGCTCGGCAAACAGATTGGCGTGCCGGTTTTTCTGAAGCGCGGCGAGACGGACGTCTTGAAAATCGCGCGCGAGGCGCTGGCGTTTGCCAACACAAACGGTCGGAACGTTGTCATCTTCGACACCGCCGGGCGCTTGCAAATTGACGAGCCGCTGGTGCAGGAACTCGTCCGCCTGCGCGACCTCGTGAAGCCGCAGGAAATTTTGCTCGTGCTCGACGCCGCCACCGGCCAGGAGGCCGTGAACGTCGCCACGCATTTTGACCAGGCGCTGAACATCACGGGTTCCATTCTGACGAAGCTCGACGGCGACGCGCGCGGCGGCGCGGCGTTGAGCATGAAGTCCGTCACCGGCAAGCCGATCAAGTTCGCCGGCGTCGGTGAAAAATTGGACGAGTTCGAGCCGTTTCATCCCGAACGCATGGCGTCGCGGATTCTGGGGATGGGCGATGTCGTCAGCCTCGTTGAAAAAGCGGCCGAAGCCGTCAGCGAGGATGAGGCCAAGCGCATGGAGGAAAAAATGCGCAAGGGCGAGTTCACGCTGGAAGATTTTCTGGAGCAATTGCGCGCGATGAAAAAACTCGGTTCGCTCGAAAGCATCGTAAAGATGCTGCCCGGCGGCGGCGACGCGCTGAAGCAGATGGACATCGGCAAGCAGGAAAAGGAATTCAAGCGCATGGAAGGCATGGTCTGCGCGATGACGAAAAAAGAGCGGCTGAATCCAGTGATTCTCAACGCCAGCCGCCGTCGCCGCATCGCCGCCGGCAGCGGCGTGACGGTGACGGAATTGAACACGATGCTCAATAAATTTTTCCAGATGCAGACGATGATGAAAAAAATGGGCAAGATGTCGAAAATGATGGGCAAAATGGGCGGCGCGATGCCGGGCATGTTCCGGCGCTGACGGTTCCGGCGGCGCGCGACGGCCTTCCGTCCGGCTGCGACGGCGGTTGCCGGACTGCGACGCCCTGCCAGCACCACACAACACCTTGCCGTCGGCCTGCGACGCCTATTTGCAGGCCGCGACACCCTGCCGGCACTTTGCGACGGGCTTCCCCCGCAATGCGACGACCATCCGATCCATTGCGATGCCCGACCTAGCCCTTGCGACGGGGTATTTTTGGGCTGCGACGGCCATTCTCAGGCTTGCGACGCGCTTCCGTCGCTCCAGCACACCCTTCCGCCGGCTTGCGACGGCCTAAAATAATTCTGCATAGCCACTTGCTCTAGCAGATTTCCGTCAGCGGGTAGGGCGCGCAGTCCTCTGCCCGCCGCCGACTGCCAACGAACGCGGTCGGTTTTGCCAAACCGGCGAGCATGGAGTGACGCGCCCTACCAACCTTAAGTTTACCTTAAAAAAACGTTGACATTATTCTGCATCGGCAGAAGATCTCCTCAACTCCCCGTTGTTTTAGGGAAGGAAATTCAGTCCCGAAAATCAGGAAAAACATGAAACAAAAAATCACCAGTCTTCTCGCCACCTTCAAGACCGTTGACGCCTATGGCGTCAAATACGCCGCCGATTATCCGCTCGGCAGCATTGGCAACCAGCAATTCGCCCTCGTCCACACCGCCGTGCCGCAGGCCGGCACCCTCGGTGCCGCGCAGGACTCCGGCAGCGAAACGATTGACAGCAGCGTCCTCGCCAAGGTCGCCGGCCGCTTCCATCTGCGCACAGACATGCTCGCCATCACCGACGCCGTGCATTCGCTCGTGCTGCTCGGCCACACCGAGATGGCCGGCAAGTTTCTCATGCCCCACAGCAACGGCGACCAGGCTTTGCTCAACCGCGCCCGCGCCTTTGCCACGGATGCGGTCGCCTTTCAAGCCGCGTTCGTCAGCGTCGGCCTCGCCGCCGATTTCATCACGCAGCTCACGACGGACACCAACGACTTTGAAACCGCCATCACCGCCAAGGGTGCCGGCACCGGCCAGCAGGTCCAGGCCACCGGCGGCTTGGAAGACACCGCGCACAAGGCCAGCATCGCCCTGCATGTGCTGAACACCGTCGTTAGGAACGCCAACAAAAACAGTCCGGCCAAGCTCGCCGAATGGGCCACCGCCAGCCATGTGGAAAAACACACGCCCGTGCCGAAGGCGAAACCGGTGCCAGCTACGGCACCGCAAAAATAAATCAAAACACCGTCGTCGCGGCAATCAGTGAACTGAATGCCAAATTATGAATGCTGCCCCAATCTATCTGTTGCGTGGTGACGCAACCGACGGCCCCTATGATTATGAGGACATTGAACTCATGATCGGAGAAAAAGAAATCGCGCCGGAGATGTTGAGCAGCGTGGAAGGAATGCCAGGCTGGCGGTCGGTGCCGGAAACAATGGTTTGGTCGCAGGCGGTATTCCTGAAAGGAATTCTGGACGTGGCCAAAGACGTTTCAGCGCGCATTGGCGCTAACAAACTCGATCTCAGATATGGACGCGTTGAGTTGAAAAAGGCGCTGATGCATAAAAATGTTCTGACCGCCAACATTGACACCTTGGGAACGGTTGCGGAGACAAACGGCCTTTTGGCGCGAATGCACGCTCAATTTTTGCAACGAGACCAATGTTGGTCGCCGGACGTATTTGATTTCTTTCCGGCGCTGGAACTTCTTCCGTTCGGCCCACAAAAGTTCCCGCGCGACTGGTTGGCGGTCTGGCAGCAGGCTGGCGGGAAAATTTACGGTGGAAAAATGGTTGCTCGTAAAGATGATCCGGTCTGGTCTGCCATCAGTGATTTTGGGTTTCCGTTTCCACCTTTTAGCTTCGACTTTAATTTGTGGATTGAGAGCGTGGACATCAATGCCGCTGAAAAACTCGGCGTGCCTGACCTATCGCGAAAGATTTCACTGCCCGAAATTTCGCCATTAAGGTTCGTGGGGATTGCGCCTGAATAAAACCCGCCATGAAAACTTTCCTTTGCCTGCTCGCCGCCGCGCTGCTGTGCGGCTGCGGCAAGGGGCCGTCTGCGGCGCAGTTAAAAGAGAACCGTGAGGCGATGGCCGCCAGCGATAGCAATGACGTAATTTATGCCGCCCAAGATAAGTCCAGGGCCGAACGGGAAGCCCAAGCGCGGGAAAAACTTTTCCCCGCCATCACCAATGAAGTGGTGGGATTGAGAAACATTATTTTCGTCGCCGTCAGCGCGCCAGACAACAACGTGAGCAACTGGAATGCATTTGTGACGGCGGAATATATCAACCATTTTGGCGGCGTGGACCGCACCAATCTCAGTTTTGGCTTTACGCGGGCAAAGCTTTACGCAAACGACAGCATCGGCTTTCTGGATTGCGAGCCTTTAAGAAAATGAATCGCAGCGCCCCTTCAGGTTTGCCGGTATTCGTTCACCTCGCGGCTTTGCGCCTTTGCGTTAAAACCGGCTTCGGAAAACTTCTTTTGACCGCCGGCGGATTTGTCTAGGCTTGGGCTGTGCCTGCCGAATTCTCCAAATCGCCGCCGCGCCCTTAAAACTTTTTGACACCCTTGGCGTCACCCTTTAGTGTTCCGCCATGAAAGTTGTGCTCACGCCGCATCAGGAAAAATTCGTCGGTCGGAAAATGAAGGGCGGCGGCTACTTGTCCCAAGACGAGGTGATCCGCGAGGCGTTGCGCGTGTATGAACTCGTCGAGCAGGAGGACAATGATCCCCAACTGGAAGCGGCCTTGCGCCACGCGCTCCGCAGCCCGTTGAAGAAATACAAGCCCGGCCATTTCGCCGCCCTTGCCGCTTGAACAAGGTTGAGATCCTCGTCCGTCACGACGCCGAACTGGACGCGTTCGGTTACTTCCGATACATCCGCGAACACAATCCTGAAGCTGCGCTGCGTTTTCTTGAAGCGATTGACGGCACCGTTGAAAACCTGGCGTTGCAACCGCTGAAAGGCCGGCTGCGAAAATTTCGCGGCCGGGATTTGAAGAACATCCGCTCGTGGCGTGTGGATGATTTTGAAAATTATCTGATTTTCTACCGCTTTGCAGGCATGCGGTTGGAAATTCTTCGCATCAAGCACGGCGCGATGGATTTTCCCCGCGCTTTGCGGCAAGACTGACTCTTCCCAAAACTTCTTTTGGCTGCCGGCGGATTTGTTTAGCCTTGGGCTGTGCCAGCCGAACTGTCCAAACCGCCGCCGCACCCGCCGCGCATCCTGATTGTGGATGACGATCCGGGGCAGCGCAGCCTGCTGGATTCCTTTTTGCGCAGCCAGAATTTTGAAACCGTCCTCGCGGAGTCCGGCGAGCGGGCGCTGGCGCTGCTGCCCGGCGGCAATTTTTCCATGATGATTTCCGACGTGCGGATGCCGGGGTTGTCCGGCTTGGAAACCTTGCGCCGGGTGCGCCTGCAATTCCCCGCGCTGCCCGTCCTGCTCGTCACCGCCTATGCCGACATCCGCGACGCGGTGATCGCCATGCGCGACGGCGCGCTGAATTATCTCGCCAAGCCGGTGGACCTGGATGAATTGCTGGCCACGGTCCGCCTCGCCACGGGCATCGCGCCGCTGGCCCCGCTGAATTTGGGCGCGGAAAAAAAACTGCCGCCGGAGGTGATCGCGCAAAGCCCGCTGACGGTGGCGCTGTTTCAGGAAGCGGCTTTGGTCGCGCCGTCGGAAGCGCGCGTGCTGATCACCGGCGAAAGCGGCACGGGCAAGGAAGTTGTCGCGGATGTCATCCACGCCTGGAGCGCGCGGGCCGGCGGCAAAATCGTCAAGGTGAACTGCGCGGCGATTCCCGAGACGCTGCTGGAAAGCGAATTGTTCGGTCACGAAAAAGGTTCGTTCACCGGCGCGAGCGCGATGCGCATTGGCCGGTTTGAAGAAGCCGATGGCGGCACGATTTTTCTGGATGAAATTGCGGAGATGTCGCCGGGTTTGCAGGCGAAGCTGCTGCGCGTGACGCAGGACGGGCGGTTTCAGCGCATCGGCTCCAACCGCGAAATCCGCACCAACGCGCGCATTCTCGCCGCGAGCAACCGCAATCTCGAAGAAGAGGTCAAAGCCGGTCGGTTCCGCGAAGATTTGTTTTACCGGCTGAATGTCGTGGAGCTGCACCTGCCGCCGTTGCGCGAGCGGCGCGAGGATATTTTGCCGCTGGCGAATTTTTTCATCGGCAAGCTGGCGCGGACGCGCACCCGGCTGGCCGAGGGCACGGTGGTGTGCCTGCAAAATTATGCCTGGCCGGGCAACGTGCGCGAACTGCGGAATGCGATCGAGCGCGCGGTGCTGCTGTCGGCCAGCGAGCTGATTTTGCCGGAGCATCTGCCGGCGAAATTCCGCGAGGCTTTGAAATCAGCGGTGCCGGCAGCGGCGATTGACGCGCAGCAACTGGACGAAATCGAGCGGCAGGCGATTCTGTCGGCGCTGGCGCAGCACAAGTTCAACCGCACGGAGACGGCGAAGGCGCTGGGCATCAGCCGCCGCGCGCTGATTTACAAATTGCAGCGCTTCCGGCAAATGGGTTTGTCGGTGGATTGAGCTCTGGAATTTCTAAGAAACCGGAGGGTTAATTTTTGGTTTTTTGGCGGATTATCGTTGACTCCTTTTTTGAGCCTGAAAAACTTTCCGGGAAATTTGATGCTCTTGTTCGAACCTTTAATCCACCGCCGCGTTTGCGGCGACCAGCCGTCCTGCCGTTTTTTATTTGCGTGAAAAATTACATTCTCGACACCAACGTCCTGCTGCACGATCCGAATTCACTCGTCAATTTTGAGGAACACAATGTTCTCGTGCCGATTGAGGTCATTGAGGAAATTGACCGCTTCAAGCGCGAGTCCACCGAGCTGGGCCGCAACGCCCGCACGGTGTCGCGGATGCTCGACGGCTTTCGCGGCGAAGGCAGCCTGAGCGCCGGGGTGGATTTGCCGAATGGCGGCAAGCTCAAGATCGCCTTTGAAAAAAACGGTCACGGCGAAACGGTTTTTCCCAAGGATTCGGTGGACAACCGCATTCTCGCGCTTGCGGCCAGCATCCAAAAGGCGCAGCCGAAGAATGCGACCATTCTGGTTTCGAAAGACATCAATCTGCGCATCAAGGCCGACGCGCTCGGGCTGATGGCGGAAGATTACGAGACCGACCGCGTTTTCATCACCGATCTTTACACCGGCATGGTGGACCTCACCGTGACGGCGGAAAAAATCACGGCGTTCCGCGCCAAAGGCGAATATGCGCTGGACGGCGGCAAAAAATATTTTCCGAATGAATTTTGCACTTTGACCGACGAGGCCAATCCCAAGAAAGCCGCATTGACCAAGGTGGATCCGACCGGCACAAAGCTGATTCCCATTCTCGACTGCCGCGAAGGCGTCTGGGGCATCAAGCCGCGCAACCGTGAGCAGCATTTCGCGCTGGACGCGCTGCTCGACGACCGCGTGAAGCTAGTCACGCTGATGGGCAAGGCCGGCACAGGCAAAACCTTGATTGCGATGGCCGCCGGCTTGAAACGCGTGGTGAACGACCGCGAATTCCGCCGGCTGGTCGTGGCGCGGCCGACGATTTCCATGGGCAAGGAACTGGGTTTCCTGCCCGGCTCGCTCGAAGAAAAACTCGCGCCGTGGATGCAGCCGATTCACGACGCGCTGGAGATGTTGAGCGATTTGAACATGGGCCACGACCATCGCCGTGCCGCCGATCTGATGCGCAGCGGCAGCATCGTGGTGGAGGCGTTGAGCTACATCCGCGGGCGCAGCATCGCGAATCAGTTCATGATCATTGACGAGGCGCAAAACCTCACGCCGCTGGAAGCCAAGACCATCATCACGCGCGTCGGCAGCGGCACGAAAATTGTCTTTACCGGCGATCCTTATCAGATTGACAATCCGTATGTGGATTCGTCGTCGAACGGATTTAATTATGTCATCAGCCGGTTCCGCGATCAGGCTATCGCCGCGCACATTGAACTGCAAAAAGGCGAGCGTTCCGAGCTGGCCGAGCTGGCGGCAAACATTCTGTGAATGACCTCCAATTTTAAGAGCTTTTTCGCGGCCCGGATGCCGGATACCGCACAAACATGCGATGCCATGAACCGTAAACATTTTGTAAGTTGACAAAACTCTCAATTCGCGGGAATTTGAGGTCAACAGGAAAACGTCGGGAATTATGATATCAAACGAACGTCCATCACCATTCGGTCGTCGGCCCTACCAGAGCCAAGCTTACGGCGCGTCCAAATACGCCCAACCCAGGCCTCCGGTAGCCGAAGACACATTGAAGAGCGGGGAAGTGCAAATCGAGCGCAAAAACTTTGTGTTCACGCTCAAAGAAAATCCGCGCGGTCGCTTTCTGCGCATCACCGAAGATGTCGGCGGTCGGCGCGACACCATCATCATCCCTTCAACCGGCCTTGCGGAGTTCAAAAAACTGCTGGATGAAATGGTGAAGGCGGCGGATGAGATTCCGCCCAAAGACCAACCGCCCGCCGCGTAGCCTGAATCAGGCGGCAAAAAGCTAGACTGCCGGCCTTTCTTGGCGGGCAGGCAGAAATTATTTTCCAAAAAATCCTCTTTTTGGGCGATACCAACCAATGCGTTGAATCCAACGCATCTTTTTTCCATTTGTTTGGTCGGTCATTTCTTCGTCGTTGAATATGTTTTGTGTGCCACCACAATTGTGTCATTGGCCAGATTTGTGTGTCATTACGGCGCAGCTGGCGCATTTTTGGCTGGCTCGATAACGCATCAAATTCGATTTTTCTCCTTTGTTTTCAATTGCCAGGCGAGTTTCTGACGTTTTCGAGCGCTTCGGCATTCTTATTGCATTGATACTCCCAGCAGTTTCAACAAAAACCATCTTTACAAACCAATTTTATGGCTAAAGTTTTAGGCATTGATTTAGGCACCACAAATTCCTGCATGGCCGTCATGGACGCAGGTGAACCGCTCGTGCTCGAAAATTCTGAAGGCAAACGCACCACGCCATCGGTCGTGGCGTTTACCAAGTCCGGCGAGCGCGTCGTGGGCGATGCCGCCAAGCGTCAGGCCGTGACGAATTCGCGCAACACGATTTATTCCATCAAGCGTTTCATGGGCCGCAAGTTTGATGAAGTCGGCGAGGAAATTAAGCGCATGCCTTACAAGGTCGTGAAGGCCTCCAATGGCGATTGCGCCGTGGAAGTCGAAGTGGACGGCAAGCCGAAGCAGTTCTCGCCGCCGGAAATTTCTGCGATGATTCTTTCCAAGCTGAAAGCCGACGCCGAAACGCGCCTAGGCGAAAAGATTTCGCAGGCCGTCATCACGGTGCCCGCCTATTTCAACGACTCGCAGCGCCAGGCCACGAAGGACGCCGGCCGCATTGCCGGTCTCGAAGTGCTCCGCATCATCAACGAGCCGACCGCTGCGTCGCTCGCTTACGGCCTCGACAAGAAAAAGGACGAGAAGATCGCCGTTTACGATTTGGGCGGCGGCACATTTGATATTTCCGTGCTCGAAATCGGCGACGGCGTGTTTGAAGTGAAGGCCACCAACGGCGACACGCACCTCGGCGGTGACGACTGGGACAATACTTTGATGGACTGGATCCTCGACGAATTCAAAAAAGAATCCGGCATGGATCTCCGCAAGCAGCCCGACGCGCTCCAGCGCATCAAGGAAGAAGCGGAAAAGGCCAAGATCGCCCTCTCCAGCGCGACGACCTACGACATCAACCTGCCGTTCATCACGGCGGATGCCACCGGCCCGAAGCACATCCAGAAAAATCTCACGCGCGCCAAGATGGAGCAGCTCACGGACAGCCTGTTCGAGCGCACCATCAAGCCCGTCACCGCCTGTCTCAAGGACGCGGGCATCGAAGCCAGCAAGATTGACGAACTCGTGCTCGTCGGTGGCATGACCCGCATGCCGCGCGTCGTCGAAACCGCGCACAAGCTCATCAACAAAGCCCCGCATCAGGGCGTGAATCCTGACGAAGTCGTCGCCATCGGCGCCGGCATCCAGGGCGGCGTGCTCAAGGGCGAAGTGAAGGACGTGCTCCTGCTCGACGTGACGCCGCTTTCGCTCGGCATCGAAACGCTCGGTGGCGTGTTCACCAAATTGATCGAGCGCAACACCACGATTCCCTCGCGCAAATCGGAAATTTTCTCCACCGCCAGCGACAGCCAGCCCGGCGTTGAGATTCATGTGCTCCAGGGCGAACGCCAGTTTGCCCGCGACAACAAGACCATCGGCAAATTCAACCTGGCCGACATTCCGCCCGCGCCGCGCGGCGTGCCGCAGATCGAAGTGACCTTCGACATTGACGCCAACGGCATTTTGCACGTCGGCGCGAAGGACCTCGGCACCGGCAAGGAACAGAAGATCACCATCACGGCCAGCAGCGGTCTCTCGAAGGACGAAGTCGAGAAGATGCGCAAGGACGCCGAGCTGCACGCCGACGAGGAC
>Ga0181516_10002799_pt1 | contig 12095 bp, 9 predicted proteins | sample PEATcosm2014_Bin_25_FD_121104 | JGI IMG/M metagenome (GOLD analysis project Ga0181516, IMG submission 121104) | Peatland microbial communities from MTU Mesocosm Facility, Houghton, MI, USA - PEATcosm2014_Bin01_10_metaG | ecosystem: Environmental > Terrestrial > Soil > Wetlands > Peat | place...
CTCATTCCAGAAAGCCGCCGCAAGTTCCGTTCGACTGAACGTATCAAATTCGGAGTGGTGCGCGGAGAGAACGCCCTTCTGAAATCGCCTCTCACTCAACCCACAAAGCCTACGCTCCGAAAATATCCTACCGCAGTCCGATACCCATTGTTAACTGTTGTTCCTGTTTTGAAAATCAGCCGCCATTAATCCCAGCCGCCGCCAAGTGCTTTGTAAAGCGCGATGAGGTTCACCGTGACGGCCAGCTCGCTTTGCACCAGTTGATCTTGCGACGAATATAACGTGCGCTGGGCGTCAAGCAGGCTGAGATAGTTGCCCAACCCTTGGTCATAAAGCCGGCTGGCGATATGCACGGCTTTTTGATTGGCGGTCACAGCCTGTTCCAGCCAGTGACGGTGCGCTTGTTCTTTGGAGTAAGCGACGAGAGAATTTTCCGCGTCTTCCAAAGAGTTGAGAACGGTTTCCTCGTAAGTCAGGCGGGCTTGGTCGCGAACGGCAGTTTGGGCGCGGATGCTGGCGCAAACCCGGCCGAAGTCAAAAATGCGCCACTGCACGGTCGGGCCGATGGAAAAGATGCGGCTGCCGGGGGCAAAAAAATCACTCGTGCTCACACTGTCCAGACCGGCGGAACCAGTCAGGGAAAATTTCGGAAACAGGTCAGCTTTGTTCTGGCCGATACGAGCGGTTTCCGCCGCCAGTTGACGCTCGGCACTTTGCACATCCGGTCGCCGACGCAACAAATCCGACGGCAGACCGACCGGCACTTCGGGCGGCGAGGCGGGAATGGGCGCGGTCACGGACAATTCCTGCTGCAAGGCGTCCGGAGGTTGGTCGAGCAGGACACCGAGCCGATGCACTGAAGTTTCAATGGAATTTTCAATCGGCGGGACTTGCGCTTGCAACGTGGCAAGCAGCGCCAGGGCGCGTTGCAAATCCAAATCCGTCGCGGCACCGTGATCCACCCGACTTTGCGTGATGGAAACCGTCTCCGCCTGCGATTTGATCTGCTGCCGGGCGATGGCCAGTTGCGCTTGCGAACCGCGCGTCAGGACGTAATTGCGCGCCAGTTCAGAAAGTAACGTCACCAGCACGCCACGGCGGTTCAGTTCCACGACAGACAAATTGGCGGTGGCGGCTTCGGCGGCGCGGCGTTTGCCGCCGAAAATGTCAATCTCCCAAGTCGCGTCAAACCCGGCCTGATAGATATTGTTTTCAAAAGGGACGCTGGGCGAAATGGGAATGGCACCGATGATGGGTTGGTTTTTGCTTTGCTTTTGTCGCGTGTAGGAGCCGGAGGTGTTCACCTTCGGCCCGAAGTCAGCCTTGGCGTAGCCTTGTTGCGCGCGCGCCTGGCGCACCCGCGCCTCGGCAATGCGCAGGTCGAGATTGGTTTTCACGGCGCGTTCGATCAGCGAGTCGAGTTCCGAGTCGTGGAAGTTTTTCCACCACGCCCCAAGTGATTCTTCACGGTTCGTCGCGCCGCCCGCCAACGGCTCGCCCCACTGGCCTGGGACGTTAACTATGGGCGGATGATAATTCGGGCCGACCGAGCAGCCGCCCGCGAACAGTGCGAGCGCGGCGCAAAAAAGAAGTTGGTTTGCTTTCATAAGATATTTCTCCGGTGAATCGTCGCGGTCATTTTTCATCCCAGACGCTTGCGGAACATCCAATTGGAGGCACCCAGGGTTCCGACGGCAATGACCAGCAACGGATACAAATTGGGCAGCAACGCGACGAGGCCAATGTCTTTGAGGAAAAGTCCTTTCACGATGACGATGAAATGACGCAGCGGGTTGATCCAGTCCAGATATTGCAGCCAGACCGGCATGTTATCGATGGGCGAGGCGTATCCGGAAAGCAGGATGGCCGGCACCAAAAAGCTGAAAACGCCGAGAAATGCCTGTTGCTGAGTGGCGCAGATGGAGGAAATCAACAGCCCGAATCCGGCCAGAGCCAGGATGTAAAAGATCATGCTGCCGTAAAGCAGCAGGAGTGAGCCTTCAAACGGGATGCGATAGACGAAAACGGCTCCCAGCAAAATGATGGTTCCCTGCATCATGGCAACCAGCATCGCCGGAATGGTTTTGCCGACCATGATCATGCCGGGCGTGAGCGGCGAGACGAGGAGTTGGTCGAAGGTTCCCTGTTCGCGCTCGCGAGCAACTGAAAGCGCAGTGACGATGAGCGCGGTTAAAGTGATAATGATGGCGACCAGGCTAGGCAGAATAAACCAGACATAATCAAGATTGGGATTGAACCAATACCGGACCACCAAGGTGGATGCGGCGTTCTCTTGCCGGGAGTCAATCCGTTCGTCGTTGTAGGTGTTGATGATTTGCTGCACATAACCGAGGGCAATCTGGCCGCTGTTGGAGCGGCGGCCGTCAAGAATGGCCTGAATTTTCGCCGGCCGTCCGGCCACGACGTTGCGTGAAAAATCCTGCGGAAAGCGGATGACGATCAGCGCCTGTTGGTTGTCAATGGCGTGGCGCACCTCGGCTTCGCTGTGCAGCGTGAGCAGTTTGGTGAAAGCCTGCGCCCGCGAGAATCGCTGCATCAATTCCGCGGACTCGCGTCCGTTGTCCTCGTTGAAAACCGCCAGCGTGTTGTTTTTGACTTCCAACGTCGCCGCGAAGGGAAACAGCGCCAATTGCAGAAAGACCGGCATGATCAGGAGCGCGCGGCTTTGCCGGTCGCGCAGCAGCGCCTGGAGTTCCTTGATGACGAGGGTGAAGATGCGCGAAATCATAATCATTCCAGACGGCGGCGGGTTTTCAGCGCCGTAAGGCCGATGAAGAAAATGGACGCCAGCGCGAGATAACCTCCGCTGCTCAACAAGATCGGCCAGACATTGCCCGCCTGGAAAAGTGTCTGCATGGCCGTCACAAAATAGCGTGCCGGCATCAGGTAGGTGATGGCTTGAACCACGGCGGGCATGCTGCGGATTTCAAAGAGGAAGCCGGAAAGCATCATGGCGGGTAAAAAGGCCACGTTCAGCGCGGCTTGGGCGGCGTTGAACTGGTTGCGCAGCAAAGTTGACATGAGCAAGCCGACCCCCAGGCTGCTCGTCAAAAACAGTGAGCCTATGCCCCACAACGCCAGCAACGAACCGCGAAACGGCACGTGCATGATAAAGACCGCGACCCCGACGCACAAAAACAGCGAGATGATTCCGAGCGCATAATACGGCAGCAGCTTGCTCAACAAGAGTTCGGTGCGCGTGACCGGCGAGGCCAGCAGCGCCTCCATCGTGCCGCGCTCCCATTCGCGCGCCACCACAAGCGAAGTCAGCAACGCGCCGATGACTGTCATGATGATGGTGATTGAACCTGGAATCAGATAATTCCGGCTTTCGGCAGAAGGATTAAACCAGAAACGCGGTTCGATGCTAATTCCGGCGGGAGGGGTCTCACCGCGTTCGGCGGCGCGCTGCTGCATCCAGCCGCTCCACGCGCCAGACACATAATTTTGCACGAAGCTGGCCGTGTTCGGTTCTGAACCGTCGGCAACCACCAGCAGCGGCGCGGTGTCGTTTGGCCGCAGAAGTTTTTCCGTGAAATCCACCGGCACAACCACAAAGCCGCGCACCCGGCCCTCGGTCAAAGCCTGTTCCATTTCCGCCCGTGTCTGGCCGGCGATGACATTCAAGTAAGGCGAGCCGTAAAGATTGTCCGCAAAGTGCCGGGCTTCCGGGCTTTTGTCTTCGAGCACCAAGCCAAGGTTTACCGCCGACGAGTCGAGGTTAATGCCGTAGCCAAAAATAAACAGCATCACCACCGGCAGAACGAAGGCGATAAGATTGCTGCTCGGATCGCGCAGGATTTGCCAGACTTCTTTCCGGCAGAGGGCGCGCAAGCGGCGGAATGAAATGGGTGCGCTCATATCGTGGCCTCGGCAGGTTGTTGCTGCACCAGTGCAATGAAAGCGTCTTCCATCGTCGGATCGGGATTCTGCGGCGTGGCGACTTGTTCCTTGAGCTGGTCGGGCGTGCCAGCGGCGATGATCTTGCCGCGAAATACCAGCGCAATGCGGTCGCAGTATTCCGCCTCATCCATGAAATGGGTCGTCACCATGACGGTGACGCCCTTTTCGACGACGCCGTTGATATGCGTCCAAAATTCGCGCCGCGTCACTGGGTCAACACCGGAAGTGGGTTCATCGAGAAAAAGAATCGCCGGCTCGTGCATCACCGCGCAGGCCAGCGCGAGCCGTTGTTTGAAACCCAACGGTAACGTGTCAGGCGTCGTGTCGAGGAACGGTTGCAGTTTGAAAACTTCCACCATTTCGTCCACGGCATTTTTTTGCCGTCCGCCCTTCAACCCGTAAACACCAGAGAAAAATTTCAGGTTCTGTTTGATGGTGAGATTGCCGTAAAGCGAAAACTTTTGCGCCATGTAACCAAGCTGCTGCCGCGCCTGGCTCGCGCTCGTTTTCAGATCAATGCCCGTCACGCGCGCCGTGCCGGAGGTGGGCGTAAGTAAGCCGCACATCATGCGGAACGTGGTAGATTTGCCCGCGCCGTTCGGGCCAAGCAGACCGTAAATCTCCCCCCGTTTGACGGCGAAATTGACATGGTCAGTGGCCGCGAAGTTGCCAAACTTCTTGGTCAGCTCCACCGCTTCGACGACCACTGTGTCGTGGTCGCCCGGAACCGGTCTCATGCGTTGCGCCAGAATCGATTCGCCACCCGGTCCGCCGCCGAGCGCTTCGATGAACGCATCCTCAAAACGCGCGGCGACCGGCACCAGTTCGGCCTCGTCACCGGCAGTGAGTTCTTTCAAGTTGGGACGTGCTGCGCCTGCGCGGAGCACAAGCCGGATATTGTGGCCTTGGATCGTGCCATCCATGACTTCCGGCAGGCGCAACACGCGCGCGAGCAGTTGTCGGCGGTTGCCGGTCACCCGCCGGATTTGGAAACTGCGGTCGTGCATCCGGCTCGTCAAATCCGACGGATGGCCAGAAAAAATCAGACGCCCTTCGTTCATCAATAGGACTTCCCCGCACAGCTCGGCTTCGTCCAGATAGGCAGTGCTCCAAACCACCGCGATGCCCTGGCCGATCAGTTCGTGAACCATCTTCCACAGTTCACGCCGCGAAATGGGATCAACGCCCACGCTCGGTTCATCGAGCAACAACAGCCGGGGATGGCCGAGCAGCGCGCAGGCGAGGCCGAGTTTTTGTTTCATACCACCGGAAAGCTTGCCCGCCAGCCGCGTGGTGAACCGCGCCAAATCGGTGAATTCAAGCAGGCGTTTGAAGGTGGTCACGCGATCCTCGCCTATCACGCCGCGCAAGTCGGCGTGCAGATCAAGATTTTCCTGGACCGACAAATCTTCGTAGAGGCCGAACTTTTGCGGCATATAGCCGATGAAATCGCGCAGCTTGCCGGCGTCTCCAATCGGGTCGATCCCGTCCACTCGGATCGCGCCCGAAGATGGCGCAAGCAATCCGGCCATCAAGCGGATGAGGGTGGTTTTGCCCGCACCATCCGGCCCGACCAAACCCGTAATCCGTCCTGACCGCAGCCTCGCCGACAGTCCCTCCAAAGCGGGCTTCTTCGCGCCGGGAAAAACTTTCCGGACGGAGTCGAGGATTACCAGATCGTCGTTCATCGAGCTTGGAAACAGCAAAGTTGTTAATTCTCCTGAATTTTGATCGTCACCGGCATTCCCTGCCGCAAGCCGTCAACGGGATTGGCTACCACGATGCGCAGGCGATAGACGAGGGCGGTTCGCAGTTCAGTCGTCTCCACGGTTTTTGGAGTGAATTCGGCGGTCGGAGAAATAAAGCCGATTTGCCCGTCGTAATGTTTGTCCTTCGCCGAGTCGGTGAAGACTTCCACCTTCATGCCGGGATGAATGCGGCCAAGATTGGGTTCATTGACGTAGGCGCGAACCCAGACCGGATTAACCAGTGACAGCGTAAAAACGGTCGTGCCGCCTTGCAAAATCGCGCCCGCTTCCTGGGCACGCGTGAGAATGACCCCATCGGAAGGAGCTGTCAAAACGCTGTCCTTCACCTGAAGCTCGGAGGTGGCGAGCTCGGCCTCGGCTTCTTGAAGATTCGCTTTGGCTTGGGCGATGTCTTCCGTCCGAAAACCGGCTTCCAGCAAGGCCAGATTTTCCTTGGCTGAATTGAGTCGTGCTTTTGCTTCCCGAAAATTGGCCTCGGCATTGTCGCGGTCTTGCAGTGAGACGCCCTTGACGGCGACCATATCTTCGGACCGTTTGAAGAATTGCCCCGCATTATCGGCGGTTACTTCGCGTTCTGTCACCAGCGCGCGGGCCTGGGCGATTTCCTGCGGACGATTACCGGTTTCCTTCAACTTGAGCAGTGCCCGGAGTGACTCAACTTGCGCCGCTGCGCTGGCCACATGATCACGATAAGGTTCGTCATCCAAATTCGCCAAGACTTCACCGGCCTTGACCCTATCTCCTTCATCATAAAACAGCTTGGTTAGCTTGCCACTGACGCGGAATCCAAGATCAACCTGTCGGATGTCAACATTGCCGTAAAGAACCAACCGGTTCTGGTCTGTTTTCGAGCCTAACCACCATCGCCCCAGCCCGAAGCCAATCGCAAGGACCGCCAAAAACCCCAATAGAATCACTCCAGCGACCAAGAGTTTCTTCTTCATCGAAGATGGCGGGGGTTTGGTTTCAGGCTTGGGCTCGACTTTGGCTTCGGGTTGAGGAGTGGCTTTGCCCTCATCTTTTTGAATCTCCCGTTTCGCCTGTTCCCAGTCCTGGACTGCCGGATCGCTCTGGTGACCTCGCTCCTCGTGGATTTCATAGGCTCGCTTGGCGATCTGCGGCGTTTGATCGGACGGTGGCGCACCTTTGCCTTCAGGTTGAGGTTCGGATTTGTTCATAAATGAATTGGTTGGTTATTGAATTTTAATTGGCTCGCTGCGCGGCGGGCTGGGAGAAAAGGGATTTCATGCCCGAACAGCCTGCCTGATATTTTCGTTGGCCAATTTTTCATTTTGAACCTTGATCAATGATTTGAGTGAGCAAGCGTCGAAGTTTTACCAGATCGGTCTCTGAGGGTTCTAATAGTCCGAAAATTCGCCAATACTTCAATCCGTCCAAGGCGGCGAGCACGAGCAAACTGCTGTCATCAGGCATTCCATCATCCAACATTCCTTGATGAACCCGCTTGAAAAACTGCCGCATTGGATCAAGCAGCCTGGGATCGCTGGCCATCGCCGCCAATAAGGGCGCGGCCACTCGTTTCAAACGGGCAAACATCGATCCGTGCCCGTTCAGCATCAAACGCAGCAATGTGCGGGCATGACGCCCGCGCCCGGGCGGTTCGACGGCCAGTTCCTCCGCAAAACGGTTTGAAACCACGGAGGCAATCCGCGAAACCATGGCCTTGATGAGTTCATCCTTCGAGGGAAAATGATACAGCAGTCCGCCTTTGCTGACTCCGGCGCGGGCCGCGACCGCCTCCAAAGTCATACTATTGACGCCACTTTCAATCACCACGTCCTCCGCCGCATTGAGCATCTGCTCGCGGGAATTATTTGCCGCCGCTTTTTTCAAAATGGGTTTCATTCTATTCCCACCATGACCCACCATGATTGTGTCGCCCTCGATTTTCACCGGGTAGGTCTTGGCATCCTTGGTCTTGAACTTGAAAAACAGCAGCTTGGACGGTTGCACCGCCTTCCCCGGTTCGAACATCGAAACTAGCCTCATGCTTGGGACAAGTCACAATGGCGTCAGCTAGCTTGCCGTTGCCGAGATCAGCGCCCATGTGCGGACATTTCCGCTGAATCGCATGGTAATCTCGGTTTATATTGGTTATCAGGATTTGCGCCCCGTTCAACGTCAGGGATTTCATGGTTCCCTTAGGGATATCCGTCGCCAAGGCGACTGCGTGATAGGTCATGGTGTTTCGCATTTTGTTCAGATTTGTTTTGTTTTCAAGCATACGCCGACCAATGGACATCGCCGCCAGTCAACTGAAGAAATAATATACCGTCCAGACGGTAAAGTCAAACATATTTTCTTGGACGTGATAATTACAGGATCAAATGCTTACTCCACTGAATCCTAGGCGAAGTGAATTTGAACTCACCATACCCGCCCCAAGCTGCCAATTACTGACTCACATATTGGGCCAACTCAGCGTATTCGGTCTGTTGTGCCGCCTCGGCCAGCAAGGTGCGCGTGGCCTCAGAAGAATCAAATTTCAAAATTTGCCCGGCCAGATTCTTGCCGTCCTGATTTCGTTTCAGACCGGCCAAGGCTTCAAAATAGTGCGTTCCCTCAGTGACAGTAAACTGGCGAAGGTTTGCTTCTACTTGCTTTCTCATGGGGTTGTCCTTGCTCAAGGAATTAAGCGTCATGTTGAACCGTTCCACCGCTGGTCAAAGTGCGCGGCGCGACGCCGCCCAGTCGCAACGGGCTTTCCAATGCCAACCGGGAACGGCCAGCCGAGATGGCCGAACAACTGTTTTGGCAGGTGCTGGGCCACTTGGGCAAAGTGACGCCGGGCTTTGTTCAGGGCCGCCGCCGGGGTGCCGCCTTTCAGTTCAAGGTGCCCATTCATGTGGTGGACACCACGGTGATGGAACTGGTGGCCAACTGCATGGACTGGGCACAACACCGCCGCCGGAAAGCCGCCGCCAAAACCCACATGCGGCTTAACCTGCAAAGCCTCCTGCCCAACTTTGTCATCATTGACACTGCGGGTGAACACGACAATAAGCGGGCGCGGGAACTGTAGCGCCGAGGCGATGGTTTATATCGCCATGATCCGACTCCAAATCCGCCGGCTGGCCTGATTTCGCAACCATAATGAATTTTAAAACAGTCTCTTAGATTATTTCTGCTGAAGGCGGCGTATAACGAACGCGACAAAACCTAGCCTTGTTGTTGGATGTGCTGGTGTCGGTGATGGTGAAGTGGTCGGCGTAGGGTGACCCATCAATCGCTTGAGACTTCGCACACAGCATCAACTGCGGTCCTGCCGTCGAAAATCGGCACGGCGGAGGCGGTTTTTAAGGTCTCTGGGAGGTCAATACCCCGTTTTCCCGGTGAGTGTTTCAACAGCAACTAGATGGCCAGGCGAGTATTGACGTTTGCAACTTGTCTAATGTGGGCGAAAATGTAGCATATGGTTAAGCGCGACTGCTAAAAAGGCAGCCGACACCACTTTCCTTCATGGCAACCCGTCAGTTCTGAGAGAAGGAGCGCGGATTCCTTGACCCTGAGACCGGATTGCGGATTACAAAATCTTCTCCTGAGGTTAAGGTCTCAAGTGAAGACGTGAGTGCGGCCTTGGCTGATTCCCCATGAGGACCTTCTGCTAATTGGGTCCGACCACAAAGTCGTGACAGGATAATCCGTACATGAATCCAGTTAAGGGCAACGCCGCAACGCCAATCTTGAGTTGCGGGAGATTTCATTTGATTTAAGCTGGATGAAACCATGAGTGACATCACGCAGGTCTTGCAAGCCATTGGCCGGGGCGAGGGAAAAGCTTCGGAAGAATTGCTGCCACTGGTGTATGAGGAACTGCGCCAACTGGCGGCGGCGCGCATGGCACACGAGCAATCCGGCCAAACCCTGCAGGCGACCGCGATGGTGCATGAAGCGTGGCTGCGGCTGGTGGCCGATGGCGAACGCACCTGGCAGAACCGCGCGCATTTTTTTGGCGCGGCGGCGGAGGCCATGCGGCGCATTTTGATTGAAGGGGCGCGGCGGAAATCCGCCTTGAAACGCGGTGGTGACTTGGTGCGCGTGGACTTGGAGGGAATTGATCCGGCAGCGGCGACTCCAGATGACAAAATTTTGCTGATCAACGAAGCCTTGGCCCAACTGGAGATGAAAGACCCGGAAAAGGCGCGGGTCGTCATGCTTAAATTTTTTGCCGGGCTGACGAACGGTGAAGTGGCCGGGAGCCTTCATGTCACAGAACGCACGGTAGAACGGCAATGGGCCTCCGCCAAAATGTGGATGTATCAGATCATCAAGGCGCAAGCCTGATTTTTCTACCGCATGAAACCCCCGCCCAGTGAAGAAGCCATTTTCGAGGCCTCGCGGCAGTTGGACGCCGCGCGGCAGGCGGCGTTTTTGGATCAAGCTTGCGCGGATGATCCGGCCTTGCGGATGCGGGTGGAAGCTTTGCTGGCGACGGCTTTGGAAGCGGAAAAGTTTTTTGCGGAGGTCGCGCCGTTCGGCCCGGAAGATGGCGGCCAAATCAAACCGGCGACTCCAGTTCCGAAACAGGAGGCCACAGCCTTTCCTGATTATCCGAATTCCCGCATCGGGCCTTACAAACTTTTGCAAAACATCGGCGAAGGCGGAGGCGGCGTGGTTTATATGGCCGAACAGGAAAAACCGGTGCGGCGTAAGGTCGCGCTCAAGGTCATCCGGCTGGGCATGGACACCAAAAATGTCATTGCGCGGTTCGAGGCGGAACGGCAGGCGCTGGCGCTGATGGATCATCCAAACATCGCACGTGTTTTGGATGCGGGGGCGACGGACACAGGCCGTCCGTATTTCGTGATGGAACTGGTGCGCGGCACTAAGCTCACGGATTACTGTGATAAAAATCATCTCGACACGCGGCAGCGGCTGGATTTGTTCATGCAAATCTGCCGCGCCATACAGCACGCGCATCAAAAAGGCATCATCCATCGCGACATCAAACCGTCGAATGTCCTGGTGACGTTGCATGACGGCGTTCCAGTGCCGAAGGTGATTGATTTTGGCATCGCTAAAGCAACGGACACGCGGCTGACAGAAAAAACTTTGTTCACGGCGTTCGAGCAAATTGTCGGCACGCCCGCCTACATGAGCCCCGAGCAGGCGGAGATCAACGGGCTGGACGTAGATACGCGCAGCGACATTTATTCGCTTGGGGTCTTGCTTTACGAATTGTTGACGGGCAGGACGCCGTTTGATGGAAAGGAACTGATTCGTTCGGGTCTGGACGGAATGCGCCACACTTTGCGCGAGCAAGAACCGCAGCGGCCTTCCACACTGCTGACCACGCTGCAAAACGCGGAGTTGACGGTGACGGCGGAACAACGCCATGCCGACCCGCCAAAATTGATTTCGCTGATGCGCGGTGATGTGGACTGGATTGTGATGAAGGCGTTGGAAAAAGACCGGGCGCGCCGATACGAGACGGCAAACGGTCTGGCGATGGACATCCAACGTTATCTCAACAACGAACCGGTGGTCGCGCGGCCGCCGAGCCGGCTCTACCGTTTTCAAAAATTGGTGCGGCGAAACAAGATTGTTTTTGCGGCGGGCGCAGCGGTTGTGGCGGCGCTGGCCGTTGGAATGGGAACTTCGACGTGGCTTTTTTTGAAGGAACGCGAGGCGCGTCAATGGGCCATCCGGGCCGAACAGCAACAGGATCGTTTGCGGCAGGAGGCTGAGTCGCGTGAAAAAATCACGCGCGTGACAGTGCTGGTGAGCCAGGAAAAATATGACGAGGCGGAAGCATTGATGGATGGAATCAATTTTAACCGCCCGACCGTCGAGAGCGCGACGGCGCTGCGATCTCTGGGCGAATGGTGGGCGCTGCAAAAGGAATGGAAACTGGCGGCGAAGCATTTCACGGAACTGTTGCAGATTGATCAACTGGACGGTGTGGATACCATGACCCTGGATTATCTGGAATGCGGGCCGGCGTTGATTGAGGCTGGCGACCTGGAGGGTTATGAACATTTTCGTCAGACGGGAGTCGCACGTTTTGCGGAAAAAAAATATCAATTTTCCGATCGCATTGTAAAAATCAGCCTGCTGCGCCCAGCCAGCCCCGACTTGATCAAAGCCATTGACCCGATTGGCGAAGAAGCGGCAGCTTCATTCACCAATAGAGTCGGCAACGATGTTTTTTTGGAAGCGTGGCGTTCCGTCTCATTGGCATTGTGGGAATACCGCCGGGCGCATTATGAGGCGTCGGTCGGGTGGTGTCAGCGCAGTCTGGCTTATCAGGAATACAATGCTCCGCGCTCCGCCGCGGCCCACATCATTTTGGCCATGGCCTATGGGAAACTTCAGCAGCCTGAAAAAGGCCTTTCCGAACTGGTTTTCGCCCGGAACCTGATAGAAAACGAATTCAATAGC
>Ga0181516_10002800_pt1 | contig 12094 bp, 8 predicted proteins | sample PEATcosm2014_Bin_25_FD_121104 | JGI IMG/M metagenome (GOLD analysis project Ga0181516, IMG submission 121104) | Peatland microbial communities from MTU Mesocosm Facility, Houghton, MI, USA - PEATcosm2014_Bin01_10_metaG | ecosystem: Environmental > Terrestrial > Soil > Wetlands > Peat | place...
AAAGATGCTGTCGGGATAGCGGCCGGTGAAGCCGTTGAGCAGGGCCTCGGCGGCGGACTCGTTGCCGGACTCGTGATTGGCGCGGGCAGCCAGGAAGTCGGCGTAGTCGGCGAGTTCCGGCCCGGCCTGGCGCGCCTGGCGCAGCGCGGTAATGGCCTCGGGATAGCGCTTGTCGAGGAGGTAGGCGTGGCCGAGCGCAAGATAGGCCGCAGCCGCAGCAGCGCCGGTGTGCTGGCGGGCGTAGTTCGCTACGCCGGTATAGGCCGCGGCGGTGCGCAGGTTCGCCAGTTGCTGCGCCATGGGACGCAGCTCGGTTGAGGCCACGAAGGCGCGATGGAGCACGGCGGTGCGGGCTGCGGCAGCGGCGCGGGCCGCGCGGCCCAGCGGCTTTTTGCTCTTCCGGGTCGACTTGGCTGACTTTTTGCCTTTCTGCTTTGCCGGCGCAGCCGATCTCCGCGAGCGCGGCGAACGCGCCGAGGCCGGGTCGGAGGAAGATTTGCCGGCGCCGCTGTTGCCATTTTGCGCGCCTGCGGGGGGCGCCATCATGGCGAGAGCGAGCAAGCAGGCCAGAAATCGTCCCGGCGCGGAGTTGGAAGACAGTAAAGTCGCAAACCTCATGCTTTCACTTTAAGCCGCTAGGGAGCGATTCGACATTGACGCAAATCACTGGGAATCTCTGTCGCCATTGCCCAGCGGCGCCGGCGCAGGATGCAAGGATCGTTCGGATGGTGCGGGAACGGCGGCAGACGCCTGAAAGGAATGGCTCTGGGGGCCGGTTTGGCCCAGGTCAATCGCATTGCAAACCGCTCCTTATGACATAACCGGCCGTATCGACGAAATTGGGGGCGTCGGCGCGGTTCGTTGCGCCCTCCGGGACGCGTGCCTTGGTTGGATGCATGGACCCAGGGTTTCCATCGTGGGCTATTCTCGACGCGTCCCTCCCGGGACGAGGCTCGACAGCTGCAACAATGTCAAGTGCGATTGCCCCGCGGTTTGGCCTGGCTTGGAGCGGGGCGGGCTTGTCCATTACACTTATCTTTTGCGGGCCCATCCCGGGTCCCCCTCAACCAGCCCCACCGATTTCTCGCATCCTACATCCATGTCGACCATCCAAGTGATTGCAGGAGAAAACGAGCAGCATCCCGACGTGGCCCTGGTGGACAGGGTGCGCGGCGGGGATGTCTCGGCATACGACACGCTGGTGCGCAAGTACGAGCGCCAGATCTTTCGTATCGCGCAGCACATCACGCAGAATCGGGAAGACGCCGAGGACGTGATGCAGGACGCGTTCCTGAAGGCGTACGAGAAGCTGGATCAGTTTCAGGGGAACTCGAAATTCTACACATGGCTAGTGCGGATCGCGGTAAACGAAAGCCTGATGCGGCTGCGCAAGCGGCGCACCGGCAAAATGGTCTCGATCGACGAGGATGTGGAGACCGAGGAAGGCAGCGTTCCCCGCGACCTTGCCGACTGGGCGCCCGATCCGGAGCAGAACTATACCCAGTCCGAACTGCACAAGATTTTGGAAAAGACCATCAAGGGATTACCTCCCGGTTTCAAGGTCGTATTCGAACTGCGGAACGTGCAAGGGCTTTCTACCGAGGACACGGCGGAGGCCCTGGGCTTGAGCATACCCGCGGTCAAATCGCGGCTGCTGCGGGCCAGATTGCAGTTGCGCGAGCGCCTGAGCCGTTACTTCCGCAAGAAGAAGGTTGCCCGAGAAACGAGAGATGAAAAGTGACCTGCTCTGAATTCCTCGCATTGCTCGACGACCTGATCGACGACTCGGTAAGCACGGAGATGCGGACTGAATTGCAGGCGCACCTGAAGGGGTGCGAACACTGCGTCATCACCCTGAATACCACGCGCAAGACGATCGAAATCTACCGTTCGCACGAGATCTACGACCTGCCCACAGGATTACGCGAGCGGCTCCACGCCGCCATCATGGCCCGCTGCAAAAAAGGCTGCTGAGTTTGCCGATTATTCTGTCCTTCTGGATAAGATAAGAATCCATGGCGACTCTATTTGAAAAACTCAATTTGAAGGACCGGCAGGAGATCGTGGTGCTGCACGCGCCGGAGAGCTTTGAGCCTGAACTGGCGCGGCTGCCGGTGATGACAATCCACCGCGCCTTAGCATCGGTTGCCGCGGCGGATTTTCTGCTCGCTTTTGTCACCAGGCAAAGCGAAGTGGACGCGCTGACGCCGCAAGTGGCCGCACGCGCCAAGGGCGATGCCATTGTGTGGTTCGCCTATCCCAAGGGCACATCGAAGAAGCTCAAGTGCGACTTCAATCGTGACACCGGCTGGGAGCTGCTGAAGCAGGCAGGATTCGATACCGTGCGCGCCGTCGCCATTGACGACGACTGGACGGCGCTGCGCTTTCGCCGCAACGAATTCATCAAGTCGCGTTAGCTTGAGTTTCAGCGCGGCATGTCGCGATGCAGCGGCTTGACCTGGTACCCGGCCGCCTTCAGCCGCTTGCACATCTCCTCGGCCATCATCACGCTGCGATGCTGTCCGCCGGTGCATCCGTAAGCGACGGTGAGATAGCTCTTTCCTTCTTCGATGTAATGCGGAAGCAGGTAGAGCATCATGTCGGTGACCCGGTCGAGGAACTCGCTGGTCTGCGGAAACTTGCGCACATAGGCAGCCACCTTGGGATCGAGGCCGGTGAGCTTGCGGAATTCCGGAACGAAGTGCGGGTTGGGCAGAAAGCGCACATCGAAGACCAGGTCGGCGTCGAGCGGGATGCCGTTTTTGAAGCCGAAGCTGAGGCAGGAGACAAGCAGGCGCTGCGCCTTTTCTCCCTGCCCGAAGCGGGCCTGGATGTGGGCCCGGAGCTCGTGCACGTTGAAGTTCGAAGTATCGATGAGGGTGTCGGCGACGTTGCGAATGGTGTCGAGCAGTTGCCGCTCCTCGACGATGGAACGGGAAACCGTCTCCGAGGCGCCCAGCGGGTGCGGGCGGCGGGTTTCAGAGTAGCGGCGCACCAGCACCGCATCCTGCGCGTCGAGAAAGACGACGCGCGTGGACAGCACCTTGCGGACGCCCTTGAGGATTTCAGGGAAGCGGTCGAGCGTCTGGCCCTCGCGGATATCGACGACGATGGCAGCCTTGGGAATTTCGGCGGACTTGGCCACAAGCGCAGCGAAATCGAGCACGAGCTCCAGCGGCAGGTTGTCGACGGAGTGGAAGCCGAGATCTTCAAATGTCCTGAGCGCCGAGGCTTTGCCCGCACCCGAGATTCCAGTAAGAATGACGAGTTCTTTGCCCGGCTTGGAGAGCGCCTTGGACTTTTTGGCTGACGCGCGTGCGGTTATAGCCCGCGGCGCCGGTTTTGATGGCGTCATGGCCTCATGCTACACCGGGGAGGGCCGCTGCGCTAAGCATGGAGCGCATGGCGGTTACCAGAGTTTGCAGCGGGCCAGGCGGGCTGAGAGGGAACACGTCGGATTTCAGTTTGCCGTCTCCTAACCCACCGATCGAATTTTGAGGCACGGCAGCTTTGCGATGTTTGCCGGCGCCATGGGATACGAGAGCAGATGACCCTGGCCCATTTCGCAGCCAAGACGGCAAATGGCTTCCAGTTGCTCCGGGGTCTCGATGCCCTGCGCCACCACCTGCATGCCGAGGGTGTGGGCCAGGCGAACGATGGACTCGACCATGGCGCGATCGCGGCCGGCAGCCGCAGCCGCAAGGGTGAGCTTGGGATCGAGCTTCAGCACGCTAATAGGCAGATTCAGCAGATGACTCAGGGGCGCAAGCCTGGACCCGAAGTTGTCGATGGCAATGCCCACATTGCACTCCGCCAGGCGGTGCAGGACGGCGGTTGCGGCCTCGGCGTTCTCCGTCAGGGTGGACTCCGCGACCTCGAATTGCAACCGGGCGGGGTCGGCCCCGGCGAGATCGAGTATCTTTTGCACCTGGCCGACCAGGTCGGGGTGCAGGAGCTGGCGCTGGGTCAGGTTCACGCTCATGGTGAGATCGGGGCGCGCCAGCGCAGCCGTCCAGCAGCACAACTGGCGGCAGGCGGCTTCCAGTGTTTCGCGGCCGATGCCGATGGAGAGGCCGGTGTCTTCGGCGACGGAGAGCAGATCGCGGAAGCTCTCCGTCGAGCCGTTCGATTTGCGCCAGCGCAGGAGCGACTCGAAGGCCTCCAGCTTGCCGTCTTCAAGCCGGAAGATGGGTTGATACCAGGTTTCGTACTCTTTCCTGTCCAGAACCTGGCGCAGTTCCCGTTCGCGTTCCTGCTCGCTGGTGATATGCATCTCGAGGTTCTTGTCGAAGACCTCGAAGCGGCCGCCGCCCCCCTGCTTGGCGCGATACATGGCAAAGTCCGCATCGCGAAGCAGCATCTCCGGGGCAATGTGGTCAGGGCCGGCCATGGCGACACCGATGCTGGCGCCGACATCGATCGAGTGGCCGAAGATGTCGAAAGGGCGATTCATCAAGTTAAGAATGCGCTTGGCCACGGTCTCGATGTCGGAGACCATGAGAATGTTCTCCACCAGGACGCCGAACTCGTCTCCGCCTAGACGCGCCGCGGTGTCTTGCGGCCGCAGGGCAGAGCGCAGACGATCGGCCACGGTGGTCAGGAGCGAATCGCCGGCAGCGTGGCCCAGGGTGTCGTTGATCTCCTTGAAGCGATCGAGATCGATGAACAGGACGCCGATGGTCTGGTCGCGGCGGCGGGTGCGGCGGCGCAGCGCGATGCTGAGGCGGTCGATAAAGAGCGCGCGGTTGGGCAGGCTGGTGAGCACGTCGTGCATGGCGTCGTGTTGCAGCTTGGCCTCGATCTGCTTGCGCTCGCCGATGTCGCGATAGGTGAAGACATAGCCGGTCTTTTTGCCATCGACCAGCAGCGGGCTGGCCATCATGGCTACATCCACCAAATCCCCGTCGCGATGGACGCGCACGGTCTCAATGGCGGCGTGCCCTTGCTCGTCGACGGCCTTCTCCAGCATGGCGCTCTCGAACTTGCGCGTTTCAGGCACTACCAGGTCGGTCGGGTTGGCTCCGCTCACCTCCTCGGCGGTGAAGCCAAAGAGGCGGGAAAAGGCCGGGTTCGAATACAAGGCATGCTTGCCGTAGACGATGACAACCGCCTCGGGCAGGCTGGCAAGAACATCCTCCATCAAGCGGGACCGAGGGGCCTTTTCGCGTCCGCTGGGATGCGCGACGATGACGGCTTCCCGCGAGGCGGCATCGAGGATGGAGCAGGTGCCTTCAACCGGGTAAAGGCGGCCGTTTTTGGCCGGCAGCGTGGCGTGAAAGGGGCTGCCGCGGCGGCTTGCGGTGAGGGTGGTTTGCGGTTCGGCGGTGCCGGGATAGAGGCCCCACAGGACGTCTTCCACGGGGCGCGGCGCCCACTCCCCTTCAGCCAGGCCCAGCATCTGGCGGGCTTCGGCATTGGCAAAGACGATGCGGCCTTCGCGCTCGAGGAAGACCAGCGCCGGCAGCGCATCGAGTATCTCAATCTGCTGCTCAGAGCCCGAGTTTTCCGGCAGATTGAGAATCATTTCGCCCCAGGGAATTGCTTCAGCCGCCATCGTCGATCTCTTTCGTTCGGCTCACGCCGTCCAACTTGCCTCAATCGCTTTCACAGCTCCCGGCGCAACCGTCCCGGTGGAACAGCGCGAAGGGCAGCCTCAATGAAAATGCTAGGCTGCGCACCCTGGGGCATAAATCCCCTAAACCGGGTACCATGTGCAACCAAAGTCCGTTGTCGTGGCGGCATGGGTGTACGGAATTGAGAAAAAAATCGCTCAGCGAGAGCCGTGGTTGTTGGAACGGAGAAGGCAGACTGCGGGATCGGCCGGCCGGGCAGGCCAACAAGGACGAAGGCCCCTGCGAGCGAATGCCCGCAGGGGCCTGGTCGATGGGACTGAAATAGATGGCTGTGCGGCTAGGGAATCTCGACCAGTTCCATTTGGCCGTCGCGGCGCCGGTGCAGCACGTAGGTGTCGCCCGCGGGGTCGCGGAAGATGAGCAAGTCGCGGTCGCGGAACTCGGTCTCCTTGACGGCTTCCTCAATGGTCATCGGCTTGCTCGCAAACGCCTCCCCGTTGCTGAGGATGTGCGGCTCGACGACGGCGGTGCGGGTTGGGAAGGAGTGCACGGCGATAGCCGCGCGCGCCTTGGCGCCGGCACGCGCAGGTTTGACCCCATCGCCGGCCTCTGGCTGCGGCGCACGCGCCTTGGGCCGGGCCACCGGCGGGGCGGTGAGCACTTTTTCGTCCTTGGGCAGGCGCTTGCCTTCCATTCGCCGGTCGCGGTGGCGGCGCGCCTGGTTTTCCGCGTGGTCTAGAGCCTGGCGCAGCGCGCCCTCCAGCGTGTCTGCCTTGCCGGTGGCGGCAATGGTCTGCAACCGGGCTGTGATCGTCAATTCGACGATCTGGAGATGCCTTTGCACGCCGAAGGTGATGCTGGCGCGCGCCGATCTGCCCATCAGCCGGGCAACACGTTCCATTCCCTCCTCGGCCTGCGTGCGCAGCGCCTTGGAGATTTTTACTTGCCTTGCGGTGAACTCCACTTCCATGGTCAGCCTCCGCCTTTTTTGTCTTCCTGGCAATTTGGCCAGGAGACCTTGTCATCCCTTTGCCGCGGTGGACTTGCCGGCTCGGGGAAGCTCTTTTCTCTGGCTGCGGTCCGCCGATCGAAGCGGCGGCTATGAAAATCCGCACCAAGGAGAAATCAGTATATGACGCGGAGCGGAGCGTGGAAAGTAACCGAAGCGAAATGTCAAAGACCGCTCGCCGGGAAAGGGACACCGTACCGGAACGCGGACCCGCATCGCCGCCCGATGCGGGTAGCACCGCGGCGCCGGGAATGACGCCGCGTGGTTGGGTTCTAGGCGGTCTGCGTTTCGATCGCGGGGAAACAAGTGAAGGGCTCGTCGACCACCTGCCAGTAGGGCAGGAAAATGAGGCCCGGGTTGCCCTGAAGCGTGAACTGCCCCGGAGCGCCGGCGCTGGCCACCAGGTGCTTGCCCAGGTCCTGCGGCCGCACACCCTGGGGCAGGCGCAGCACGGCATCCTTGTCGCCGGCGGCCGCGTAAAGCAACGGCCCCCACATAAGCGAGTAGCGCTTGTGGCCGGGGATCTGATCCTGTCCGGTGTATTCCGTCACCGTGAAGCCGGTGGGAAGCGCAAAGCTGACCTCGTCGCCCTGCGCCCAGGTGCGATCGATGACCAGGTAGCTGCCCGGCTTGCCGCTTGCGGCTGGCTTGCCGTTGACGGCGACGGCCATCTCCGACTGCGCCCAGCGGGGGACGCGGAGGCGCAGCTTCATGGCGGCCGGCTGCGCGGCAGAAACCGTCAGCTTGACCTCGCACTGGCGCGGAAAGCCGGTGTCCATGCGCAGACTGACGGGCTTGCCCTGGTGCTGCCAGGCGATGCTGGACGGCTCGAAAAGGTTGACGTAGATGCCGTCGCCGGCCAGGGAGAAGATGTGTTCGGGAATGGAGCCGATCAGGCGGGTTCCCTGCCCTTCGCAGCAACTGTTGATGCGGGTTCCCTGTTCCTTTTTGCCGACGAGTATGGTGTGATAGCGCAGCCCCGTCGTCCCCTGCTGGTTGGCGAGCGCCACGTTGTAGAGGGAGGCTTCAATCTCGGCGGCGTAACGCTCCTCCTCGGGATCAATGAGTTGGAATCGCTGGCTGAGGAAGGTCCAGAAGGAGTTGCCGCACAACTCGCCCAGCTTCTGCGTCAGCGACCGCGCATCGGGCGGATCGAGGTTGTACTCGATGATGGAGATGGAGCCGCCCGGCTGCACCCAGTGCGCCTTGTACATCTCCCAGCCGGCCTTGACGCCATCGTGCCAGCGCGGGTCGCCGGTGGCGCGGTAGACATCCATGTAAGCCTCGAGGTTGGTGAGCAGGTAGCAGTGCGGGCGGTCGTAGGGATACTGCCAGATCTGGTCCTGGTTGTATTTGGCGAGTTCCCCGAGCCAGCGGTCTTCAAGAAAGTAGCGCTGAATCACCTGGATGTCGGCCGGCTTGCCCACGGGCGTAAAGTACGTGCGCGTGTTGGCGATCATGCCCTGACCGCCCTGCACCGCGCCGCGCAGCAGGTCGGGGAGAACCTTGCACTGGTTGAACCAGTCGTAGTTGCCGCGGAGCAGCTCAAATGCCTTGGGATGCCCCGCATACCCGGCCTCGATCAGGCCATGGGTGAGCCAGGCGCGGGTGTAGGCTCCGCGCTCGGAGTAGAACATGGTGTCCTCGGGATACGCCATGACGAAGCCGTTGGGCTGGCGGCACTCGGCAATGCCCTCGACGACAGCATTCAAGCGCGCGCGCAGCTCCGGGTCGTCGATCCAGCGCAGCGTATTGCCGGCGCCCATCAGGAAGCGGCCCGCGTTCGAGCCTGCCAGATCGCTCTCCCAGAACTTGTCTGGCTTGTGCGGGCTGAAAGGGACCGGCTTGCCGGCGCGCTCGCGAAATTGCGACAGCAGGTCGTCGACGGAAAAAGATTCGAGCAGGTAGCCGATGTTGTTGCGCAGCGCGGTTTCAAAGAGGCCGCCGTGAAGCGTTACGCCGGTCAGCGGCGCCTCCGCCTGGTTGCGGACGCGCTTCCAGCCGGCCGGATCGGTGACCTGCGAAGGCCGGGCGCGGTGAACGTATTCGCCTTCAATGCGCTCCGGGCGCGTGAGCTGGCGGGCGTCGTCGGGATTGCCGAGCAGGGGGTCGCAGGTGGCGGGCTTGCCGATGGCAATGTCGCTGCCGCCCGCCATCACCGCGAGCCGCGCGAGGGCAAACCAGTAGGGCGCCTCCTTGGTGCAAACGGGATTCCCTTCCGGCGCATCGCTGGACGCCGCGCCGCAGGCAGGAGCCACCAGCCGCGTCACCGTCAACCGCACATACCGCGCCTTTTTCTGGAGTGCCGGGAAGCGGACGATGGCGTCTTTCGGGTTCGCAAACGGTGCAGCGGTCAGGTCAACAATGGTCTGCGCGCCCTCGAAGCTCGCGGTGTTGGCGATTTCGATCTTGAAGCGTTCGGGAAAGCCTTCGCCGGCATAGTATTCGTCCTTGCCGGGCAAAAGCCTTTGATTGGCCGGAAACAGCCGGATCTCGTCAAGGGTGTGCGCCTGCCCGAGATCGATCTGCACCCAGGTGGCGACATCCGCGGTGGCCGCATGGCGCGAGCGGTAGGGGCGGTACCGCAAGGCCGGCGTCGCGGCGATGCGGTCCTGGCTGAGATAGCCCGCCGGCGCGGCCTCGGCGAGGACTGGGCCGCCGGGGATGAGCAGCGAGCTTCCCGTGACCCATGCGGCTGCCTGAATGAGTTCGCGGCGGGTTAACTGTGCACTCGGCAGCTCAATGGAGTGCGGCTCGGAAAAAGGCGAATCATCGTGCATGGAGATCCCCATCGGCGGTGACTGAGACAATCGGAGGATTGTCCGCGAGGTTGGACGCAGGAGCAGAGCAGCGCCAATCCGCCCCCGGATTCTATCATCCAAACGAGAAACCGATGGTGGCGGATCATGGTTGCGTTCCCGACAGGAGGCGACAGAGCGCGGACTTCATTTTATGGCGAAACCGCCGAGGACCAGGAGGTCCTCAGCACAGCCGGCCAGGAGGCCGGCGCTACACGATTTTCGGTAGCGGCAAGAAGCGCGGCCTATGCGTCGCGGCGGCGGCGCTGGTGGGTCGAAGGAATGTTCATGTCTTCGCGATACTTGGCGACGGTGCGGCGGGTGAGTTGAATCCCCTGCGCCTGCAGCATGGCCGCAAGTTGGTCGTCGGTCAACGGGTGGCGCGGGTTTTCCTCTTCAATCAGCTTGCGCACCTTGCGCTTGAGCACCAGCAGCGGGGTATCGGCTCCTTCAGGGCCATTGGAGCCCTCGGAGAAGAAGAAGCGCAGCTCGATGACGCCCTGGGGCGTGTGCGCGTACTTGTTGGCCACGGCGCGGCTCACCGTCGAGGGATGCACGCCGATCTCCTCGGCCACTTCCTTGATCATCATGGGGCGCAGGGCCTCAATGCCGGACTCGAGAAAATCCTGCTGGCGGCGGATAATCACCTCGCAGGTTCTCAAGATCGTGCTTTTGCGCTGGGCGATGTTGCGCATCAGTTGCAGCGCCGAGCGAAAGCGCTCCTTCACGTAATCCTTTACTTCCTTGTCGGTGTTCTCGGAGACGAGCATGCGCCGGTAGCGCTGGCTCAGGCGCAGGCTGGGCAGGTCTTCCTCGTTCATTGAGACCACCCACTCGCCGCCGCGCTTGATAAAGACGACGTCGGGCTCGATGAGGCGGGTTTGCTCGCGATTGTAGAGGCGGCCCGGCCGGGGGTCGAGGGTGCGGATAAACTCGATGCCGGCATGAGCCTCGTCCAGTGTGATCTGCAGGACGCGGGCCAGGTCCTTCACATCGCGCTTCTGCAGCAGGGCCAGGTGGCGCTCGACGATGAGCGCGCCCACCTGCATGGCGCGGCGGCGAATCTCCAACTGCGCGTCGGCCTCGGCGCGAAAACTGCGATGGAGTTCATCGCCGGTTTCCGGGGTCTGGCGCGCATAGACCTGGGCGAACTCGTGCTGCTGGGCGGCAATCTGAATCAGCAGGCACTCGCGCAGATCGCGCGCACCGATTCCGGCGGGGTCAAGGTGCTGTACCAGGTCAATGCCGCGGCGGAGCCGCTCGACGACTGCGGCGATTTCCGGCGTCGTCTCTTCCGCGGCTGTCTCCGGCGCGATGTGATCCTGAACCACTCCATCCAGCGCCGCGAGCTTGTCGACGGCATTCAGCGGCAAAGCGCCGTTCTGTTGAGAGTGCGGCCTTGCCGGGGGATCTGAAAACGCCAGAAAGGACTCGGCAAGCTCGTTCTCGGTGCCCGAGAGGTAACCGTCTTCATCCAGGTTGCCAACAATGAACTCGGCCGCTTCGCGCAGCTCGGGTTCCAGGCTCAGAGCTCCCAACTGCCACGCAAGGTGATCGGAAAGACTCGTAGGCTGGGAGAGAAAGTTCTCAAACGAGGGCTTCTCGCTATCTTCGTATTCCGGCTGGGTGCGGTAGCCGGGGTCCAGGTAGTCCTGGAAATACGATCCAAAGTCGACCTCGTTGAAAGGGTCCTTGGGCGGAGGCGGGGCCTCTTCAACACCGCGCTCCATCCGCTCTTCGCGGCCCGCGACCTCATCCAGCATCGGAACTGTCTCGTTAATCTCTTCCAAGACGGGATTTTCAACCATCTCAGCATCGATCATCTCCTTCAGTTCGACCTTGTTGAGCGCCAGCACGCTCACCATTTGCATCAGGCCGGGGGTCAGAATCTGGCGTTGCGCCACTCTCAGGTTCAATTTGGGTTGTAGCAGCGCCATGATCGAAACTCATTCCCGTTTGGACTCAATGTCAGTGTAATCGTCTGAAAAAAAGAGTGAACGATGAATTGCCGCGTCCGGCTACAATTATCCCGGAACGGGCAGGGAGTCGTCACCAATGCCTGTGTGGAATGCCGGCGCGGGTTGAAACTTGCCCGGGAATTGACGAATTCCGATTACCGTTTTCCCACCCCGATTTTGCACAAGTCCCCCATCAGCCCAGGGAGAAGCCTTCTCCCAGATAAAGTCGCCGTACGTCGACGTTGTTGCCCAGTTCATGCGGCGTGCCGGTAAAGAAGATCTTTCCCTCCGCAATAATGTACGCCCGGTCGGTGACGCTCAATGTTTCACGGACATTGTGATCTGTAATGAGAACACCAATGCCGCTGGTTTTCAGATCAAAAATGATCTTCTGCAACTCCAGCACCGCAATCGGGTCGATCCCGCTGAACGGCTCGTCCAGCAAGATGAACTTGGGCTGGATGCAGAGCGAACGCGCAATCTCCACCCGCCGCCGTTCCCCGCCGGAAAGCGCGTACCCGCGCGTGGTGCGAATGTGGCCCAGGTTCAACTGGTGGATGAGCCGCTCGGTCCTGGTGCGCCGCTGCCGGTACCCCAGGGGTTGCGCCTCCAGCACAGCCAGGATGTTCTCCTCAACCGTGAGCTTGCGAAAGACCGATGGCTCCTGCGGCAGATAACTGATGCCGAAGTTGCGCGCGCGCAGGTACATGGGCACGCGGGTAATGTCGGCATCGTCGACCATCACGCGCCCGGTCT
>Ga0181516_10002801_pt1 | contig 12088 bp, 11 predicted proteins | sample PEATcosm2014_Bin_25_FD_121104 | JGI IMG/M metagenome (GOLD analysis project Ga0181516, IMG submission 121104) | Peatland microbial communities from MTU Mesocosm Facility, Houghton, MI, USA - PEATcosm2014_Bin01_10_metaG | ecosystem: Environmental > Terrestrial > Soil > Wetlands > Peat | place...
AGTGCACGGGTGGAAGGGCGGCAAGTTCGTCGTCAAGACCTTCCTGGGACGTGACCAGCCGCTTGCACCGCCCAAAACGCGATCGGAGGAGATGCCGACCTCCCCAAGCTCGTCGGGCTCGTCGGGCTCGTCGGGCTCGTCGAGGTCGTCAGGCTCGGCGGGATCGTCGCGTGAAGCTTGAGGAATCAGCCATGAATTGGATCATCCGCTGGACACTGATCGCGACTTTGTCGGGGTGCTCCTCACACGAGGTGCGTTGCAGTGGCCCGTTGCGGCCTATCAACGGACCGGATGTTTCAATACCCGCGACGCGCGCCTCAGGGCCCACACCTGCGCCATCGACGAAGGCCCGCGTGCCATGAGCGCCCAAAGCTTACTGCCGGCTGTCGATGGGTACTTCGAGGAATCCTCGCGCTGGAACCTGGACCGCATCGCCGCGACCAGGCGCAGCGAGCGATGCGCATGGCGCGTGGCAGTTGCCGGCTGGACTTGCGCGGTTAGTTGCGCGGCGGCACTGCTGTGCCTGATGCCGCTCAGGCGTGTCGATCCCTTCGTGATTCGCGTGGATAACAGCACCGGCGTGGTTGATGTCGTGCCGGCCTATGTCGCCGGCAACGGCATGGACGAGACCGTCAGCCGCTACTTCCTGACTCATTACGTAACGACATGTGAGCGCTTCAACTACGTCACCGCCGAAAGCGACTACGAGGAGTGTGGCGCCTTCCACACCGCGGCACGCAATCAAGTCTGGTATGCGTTGTGGCAGCCCTCGAATCCGAAGTCACCATTGAATCTGCATCGGGATGGCAGCCTGGTTCGGGCGCAGGTGCAGGCCGTGAGCTTCCTGCGACGCTCGAATGGCGTCTCGGATCTCGCACAGGTGCGATATCTGAAGGCCGAGCTGCCGGCGGCGGGCGCACCGCCGCGCGTCATGCCATGGATTGCCACGATCCAGTACGCATACACCTCGCCTTCGAGCGATGCGCGTGTTCGAAGCTGGAACCCGGTTGGCTTCAAGGTGGTCGAGTTCAATGCGGAGCCCGAAGTGAGCGCCGCCGGTGAGAAGAATCCATGATAGGACGCGGGGCAATGCTGTTGGCCGTTACGCTGCTGGCGTCCGGACCGCGGCCGCTCATGGCGCAGGAGTCAGGAGGCGGCGCTCCGTCACATCAGGACGGTCGACTGCGAGTGGCGGGCTACGATGCCGGACAGGTCTATCGATTGCGCGGATATGTCGGCTATCAGGTCGATCTCGAATTCGAGCCAGGCGAATCGTTCGTGGGACTCGGGACCGGGGATGTGGAGGGAATCTCCTTTGCCTCACAGGCAAATCATCTCTTCCTCAAGCCGCGGGCACCGCGTGTCCGGACCAACCTCACTGTCCTGACGACGCGTCGCAGCTATCACTTCGAATACGAGGTGAGCTCGACAGCGAGGCCGGATCCGCACGACCCGGATCTGGTCTACAGCCTGCGATTCCTCTATGCCCCGGTGGCACCCGCCGAGGACGTCGCGGCGCATGCACTGGAGGCGCCGATCAGCGACGTCCCTGCCAATCGCGACTACTGGTATTGCGGCAGCGCAACGCTGCAGCCGATCGCGGCCTTTGATGACGGTGTGCATACCCACCTGCGCTTCAGCCCGCGCAACGAATTGCCGGCGGCATTCGTGCAGAACGAGGATGGAAGCGAGTCGCTGCTGAATTTCAATGTGCAAGCGGGTGAAGTGATTATCCATCGCGTGGCGAGCCGATTCATACTCAGGCGCGGAAAGCTTCGAGGCTGCATCGTAAATCGGGGTTTCGCTGGCACCAGCCGCGACCTGCCGTCGGGCACCGTGGCGCCCGACGTCGAGCGCGCGACGCGTGGGTCAGTGCCTTGAGGCCGGAATCCACCGAGGCTCCGACCGGCGAGCGCGGTCTACCTGCGGTGCACTCCGCTACTTCATTGCACTCGCGGCTCAGCAACCTCCTGGCATTGGGACTCATGCTGGCGATGGGAGCGATCGTGCTTGTCGGGTACTACGCGCATGTGTCCCAGCGGCAGTCGCAAGCGCGGCAGAAGGCGCAGGCAGCCGCTGCCAATCGAGCGCAGTCGGAAATGACGCTGCCCTCCCTGGGCCCCGTGACTCCCGCCGCCGCTGCCACCATGATCCCCATCGCTTCGCTCGAACCTCCAGGCACTGACTCGGATCTGCCGCTCGAGTCGGTGCGGCCGGGCAATACCGCGCGCATTGCGGCGGGTGTGGCTCCCGCGCCTGTGACGCATGTATCGGCGCTTGAGCGGCGACTGTCTGGCAATGCCTTCGCACGCAACGATACGGCGGCAGGTGGCGATGAAGCACCCGCGATGGCACGCGAAGAGCTGGCAGGCGTCGCGGTCGCAACGGGCACCGCGGCTGCGCTGGCGCCGGCCAACGGTGCCGCCGTGTCGCTTCCGCACGCAGACTTCGGCAGCACCGCGCCGGCACGGCTACTTCGCACCCAACGCATGGTGCTGCCCAAGGGCGCCTTCATCGATTGCACGCTCGAGACGGCAATCGATTCGACGTTACCCGGAATGACCACCTGCGTGACGGCCACGGATACATTTGGCGTCGATGGTCGCGTGGTGCTGCTCGAGCGCGGCACCAAGCTTGTTGGGGAAACTCGCGGGCAGGTACAGCAGGGCACCGCCAGGGTGTTCGTGTTGTGGACGGAGGCTCGCACGCCCGCAGGCGTCATCGTGCCGCTGGACTCGCCGGGTACCGATGAGCTGGGTCGATCAGGCCTGTCCGGCTCAGTCGATCGGCATTTCTGGGAACGATTCGGGGCAGCGCTGCTGGTCTCGGCGGTCGATGGCGCCGTACAGGCTGCCGTGCAGTCCTCGAGTCGAAGTGGGGGAGCCATCATCTACAACCCGTCGGCTGCCCAGGACGTGACCACCGAGGTACTCAAGAACACACTCAGCATCCCACCGACCGTACGCAAGGAAAACGGCGACCGCATCCAGATCCTGGTCGCGCGAGATCTCGATTTCACAAGTGTCTATGAGCTGCAACGTGCACCCCGGCAGCCCTGAGCGGCTCGCTTTGGCAAAGGTCGAAATTTCGACCTTGGGCCTGACGCTAAGACCGTTGCAATCGTTTCTCGAGGCTCCGGAGGTCACCGAGCTGTGTGTGAACCGGCCCGCCGAGGTGTTTATCGAAACGCACGAGGGCTGGACGCGGGCATGCGTGCCGGAACTGAGTTTCGATTGGTGCCTGCGATTTGCGAAACTGGTCGCCAACTTTTCCGGTCAGCGGATCGATTCGGCCTCACCGTTGTTGTCGGCGACCTTGCCGGCTGGCGAGCGCGTGCAGGTCGTGCTGCCCCCAGCCACCAGCTCCGGTACGGTGTCCATCACAATCCGGCGTCCCTCCTGCAGGCACTGGTCTATCGCTGAACTGGCGACACGGGGCATCTTTGACCAGACGCGGCGCTCCGGTGCATCAGCCGACCCAATTGAGCCGAAACTGCGCGAATTGCTCGCAGCTGGCAACTATGAGGCGTTCATGCGCCTCGCAGTGATCGCGCGCAAGAACATCCTGGTCTCCGGGCCCACCGGTTCCGGCAAGACCACATGGACCAAGGCGCTGATTCGGGAAATCCCGAGCGACGAACGGTTGATCACCATCGAGGATTCTCCCGAACTGGTGCTCGATCGTCACCCCAACCACGTGCGCCTGTTCTACTCCAAAGACGATCAGGGACTGTCCCGGGTAACGCCCAAACAGCTGATGGAAGCATGCCTGCGCATGAAGCCCGATCGCATTCTGCTGGCGGAATTGCGTTCCGAGGAGGCATTCGATTACTTGCGCAACGTCAACTCGGGTCATCCGGGCTCAATTACGAGCGTGCATGCCTCGAGTGCCGCGCTCGCCTTCGAGCAGCTCGTGCTCCTGGTCAAGCAGAGCCCTGCGGGACGCGAGTTGCCGCGCCAGGACATCAGATCGCTGCTGCACCTTGTTGTAGATGTGGTCATTCAATTCGCCTGCCGGCGGCAACAACGCTTCATCGACGAAATCTGGTACGAGCCAGGATTGAAGCGCGGTGGCCGGGCAGCCGCGTGCTGAAGACGCGCTGCGATGTCTTCGTTGATAGGCGCGCAGGCGCTGCTAAATGGGTGGTCTGGATTGGGCATCGCATTCGCGGCGGTGCAGGGACCCATGCTGGCAGGAATGGTGCGTGCACGCTCCTCGCTGCGGCAAATGCTGATCTCCCCGTTGGTGGCGGCGCCCCTGACAGCAGTCGTGGGGATTGGAATCGGGCTATTCGGCCCAACCTCGACGGCCGCTGCGGTGGTGATTGGCGGTACCGTCAGTGCCACGGTGGGCTATTTCGCGGGCCGGCTTGCCTCAGGGCCTTCAGCTTCCGGTTCTCAACACCAGCGAGGCGCGCTGATCACTCACGGTGCAGGGACCCCCAGAGCTGAAGGCGTGCAGATCCTGGCACGCGGCGCAGCGCCATCGCTTGCCGGCCACGCGGTCCCCCAAGCCGATGAGACCAAGCATTTCAAGATCATCGGCACCACCGGCACCGGCAAGAGCACGGCGATCTGTGAATTGCTGAGCGCCGGATTGCAGCGGGGCGATCGCGCCGTGATCGCAGATCCTGATGGGGGATATCTTCGGCGGTTCTACGATGCGCCGCGCGGCGATGTGATCCTCAATCCCTTCGATCAGCGCTCGGTCAAGTGGGATCTCTTCGGCGAGATTCAGCGGCCCTACGATGTGGAGCAGCTTTCCCGATCGCTGCTGCCGGATCCGGAATCGGGCGACCGTGCCTGGCACGGGTACGGCCGTACGTTGCTGACGGCGATGATACGCCAGGCCCACGCCGCAGGCGTTCGTGATGTCGGAGAACTGTATCGCCTGGTGGCAATGGCACCGATCAATGAGTTGCGGACCCTCGTCGGAGGCACCCCCGCACAGCCGTTTCTCGAGGAGCACAATATCCGCATGTTCGATTCGATCCGTTCGGTCGCCAGTTCGGCCGTCGGCTCGCTTGAACACGTCGCTCATCAGCAGGGCGCGCCGTTTTCGATCCGCGAGTGGGTCGCGCGAACGCCGCCCGAGCGCGGTGGGGTGCTGTTCATCCCGTACCGCGCCAGCCAGATCGCAGCGCTGCGCACGACCGTATCTGCCTGGATGCGGCTGGCGATGTTCGAGGCCATGGCCGGCACTGAGGGCGATCAGCGGCTCTGGTTTGTCATCGATGAACTCGATGCCCTGGGACAGATCGACGGACTCAAGGACGCGCTGGCGCGCGTGCGGAAATTTGGCGGCCGCTGCGTCCTGGGATTCCAATCGGTCGCGCAAGTAGCCAGTACCTATGGCGCCGGGGCCGCCCATACCATCATCGAGAATTGCAGCAACACTCTAATTCTTCGCTGCTCGGCCAGTGAGGGCGGCGGCACCTCGCGATTTGCATCGACACTGATCGGTCAGCGCCAGGTTCTGCGCACCACACAGTCGCGAAGCTGCCGCGCGGATGAACTGTTCGGCTCTGTAACGCGCGGCGAGCACCTCAGCATCGAGCCTGCCGTCATGGACTCGGAGATCGAGCAGCTGCCGGATCTTGCCGGCTACCTGAAATTTGCTTCGCGCGGGAGCTGGCGTCGCGTCACTCTGCGCCCACAACGAGCGGTTGATGCCAGTAGCGCACCGACGCCCGCATTCGTTGCCGCGCCGGCGCCTCGAATGGCCGCGGCCGTGCCCGCCGCGGTACCCGCACCACCGCTTACCGCAGCACCGGTGCGCGCTCCACGCAAGCGCGCTGCCAGTCCGCGCAAGCGAACCGCGAAGTCCCCCTCCGCCGGGGATCGGGCTGCTGAGCCATCGCCATGAACACCGCCGCACCGCTCGATGAGACCACCATGAAATGCGGCCTGCTGCTGGAAACCGCCCAGACGCAGCAGCAACACCTCGCCACCGGCCTGCAGGAACTCAGGGAGCATACACGTGGGCTGGATGGCATCGTGCGCGCGGAGATCCGGCAGACGCTCATCGATGAACTCGGTGCGGTTGTGCATGAGAGTGAGCGCGCCGTGCAGACCTTGCGTGCGCTGGAGCGGCATGCGCGGCTGAGATTTCTGCTCTCCACGCTGGTAACCGCAATCCTGTCCGGGGCAATGACGGCTGGGGCGGCGTGGTGGCTGTTACCGACATCCAGCGAAATAAATGCTTTGCGATCGAAGCGCGATCAGCTGGCCGCGGAAGTCGCGACACTTCAGCACAGCGGCGGCCTCATCGATCTGCGCCGCTGCGGTAGCGCGCAGCGATGGTGTGTACGGATTGACCGAAAGGCCCCGGTCTACGGGGACGAATCCGACTACCTTGTGGTCAAAGGCTACTGATGGGACGTGACTGGCATCGTCGCGGTGCGCGTATAGAGGGTAAGCCGCCAGGCAGATGGCTCCGCAGGCTCCGTCGCTCGTGGTTGCCAGATACCCGACTCGCGCTCGCCGGAGTCGGGCTGGCGCGTCTGGACGAGACGAAGCATTTCAAACTTATCGGAACCACGGGCACCGGGAAATCCACGGCAATCCGGACGCTGCTCGCAGCGGCGCTGCAGCGTGGCGATCGTGCCATCGTCAGCGATCCGGACGGCGGTTATCTCGCGCGGCTCTACCGCCGGCATCGCGCCGACGTGGTGCTCAACCCCTTCGAAGCAGGCTCTGTGCAGTGGTCTCCGTACGAGGAAATCCGTAGTGCCTATGACATCGAACAGCTTGCGAGCGCGCTGATTCCCAACAGCGATGACGCCTCAACGCGCGAGTGGCGAGCCTATGCGCGCACTTTCTTCGCGGCCGTCATCAAGCGCTGTCATCGAGCGGGACACACCGAACTCTCCGAGCTTTGGCGGCTGTTGGCCGTGGCGCCGAATGACGAGCTTCGATCACTGGTGGTCGACAGTCCGGCGCAGCCGTTTCTCGATCCGGAGAACGCACGCATGTTCGGCTCGATCCGATCGGTGTTGTTGTCAGCCATCGCCGCAGTCGATCACATCAGACACCAACGCGCGGCCCCCTTTTCTGTACGTCGATGGGTTCGTGAGGGGCGAGGCGTGCTGTTTATCCCCTATCGCGCTGGGCAGATCGCTGCATTGCGCTCCATTATTGCGGCGTGGATCAGGCTCGCGATCGTCGAAGCACTGAGCCAGCCCGAGGATTGCGATCAAAGATTGTGGTTCGTCGTGGATGAGCTGGATGCGCTCGGGGCCATCGATGGACTCAAGGACGCCCTGGCGCGGCTGCGCAAATTTGGTGGGCGCTGCATCCTGGGATTTCAATCAATTGCGCAGGTCTCCGGGACCTACGGTGCGGCCGAAGCCCAGACAATCATAGAAAACTGCGGAAATACCCTGATTCTGCGTTGCTCGGGCAGCGAAAACGGGGGTACTTCCCTGTTTGCATCGCGGTTGATCGGGGAGCGCGAAGTGGTGCGACGGCAGATCTCACGAGGCCGTGACTTCGAGTTCGCATTGATGGTTCGCGGGGCGCGTCGTTCGACGCAGGTCAGCGATCATCATACGGTCGAACCGGCGCTGATGCCCTCAGAGCTCGAGCAATTGCCGGATATGGCGGGATACCTGAAATTGGCATCATCGACAAACTGGCGGCGCGTCCAGGTGGAGTGCTGAAACGTGCCAATGTTCCGTCTGGCGATGTATCGCATTTCCCGCACTTCTGGTCGTTCGGCGCCTGCCGCCGCTGCCTACCGCGCTGGCGAACGTATTCGCGATGAGCGCACCGGGAAGCTGCATAACCACAGTCGCCGTAACGATGTCACGCACACCGAGATCTTCCTGCCAAGCCACATAAAGGAAGGGGAGGCGGGCTGGGCGCGCGAACGGTCCCGGCTCTGGAATGCAGCCGAAGTGGCGGAAAGGAGGCGTAATTCAGTCGTGGCGCAGGAGTACCAGATATCCCTGCCTCACGAACTGACATCGTCGCAGCGATTGGAATTGGCGCGCAGGTTCTCGCGCGAACTCGCCGATCGTCACGGGTCTGCGATCGATCTCGCCGTCCATAATCCACGGCCGGACAACGACCCGCGCAATTTTCACGCGCATCTGCTCGCTACCACACGCGTGGTTACTCCGGACGGTCTGGCCTCGAAGACAGGCCTGCAATTGTCCTTCGACGAGTCGCTACGTCGCGGACTGGGAGGAGCGGGGGAAATGATGGCGATCCGCGAACGCCTGGCATCTCTGACCAACGATGCCTACAAGGCTGCAGGGCTCGATATCAGGGTCGATCACCGCTCGCTGGCCGCCCAGGGCATCGACCGTGAACCGATGCGCGAAATTCCCTTCGCGCAATTGCAAATGGAGCGCCGCGCGGTGCGGCTTGAAATAATCGAGCAGACGCGGGCGCAATACCAAAAGCGCATCGCCGCGCGGTCACGCCATGTGGAACACCAGAGTCTCACTTCCACTGCTGACTCCGCCGAGCGCGCGGCCAACCCATCGGTACCCGGAATTGCGGGCGTCGAAGAAGTTCGCCGACAGGCGCGCGAGTCCTGGATGGCGCTGCGCCGCGAAGCGCTGGGCGCGGGTAACGGCACGGGCGCGGAGTCCCAATCTCCGAGCCAATCTTCGACTCAATCCGCATCCCGGTCTCCGGGCCCTGCGCGCGAGGAGGACCTGGGACTGTGAGTGCGAATCCCGAGGGGACCGGACGTGCCTCGCTGGCCGCCGCACTGACGCGCCTCGATGAGGCCAGCCGCGCGGATCATATCTACCTGGCCGCCTCTGATCGCTGCGCGTACCTGGCGCAATATTGCACCGGCAGAGGGCGCGCCGGCGACGGCGGAGATGGCTCTAACCTTCGGCTGCTTCGTAACTACAAGTGCGAGCCCTCACGCACCCGAGGCGATCGCCGTCGCAGCCGTTACAAACAGCAAGCCATTGCGACCTTGGGCGCGTGGCTGCGGCAGTCGGTGCCGCGACGCCTGGCTGAAAGCTGCACCTGGATCCCCATTCCGCCCTCGCAGCGTGCGGATGATCCGGAATTCGACGACCGGCTCGCGCGTACACTGCTGCTCGCATTCGACGGCTACGACGTCGACATTCGAAGCCTGCTCTACCAGACACGCAGCACACCGCGCGATCATTCGGGGCACGCCCGATTGTCGGAGCAGGCGTTGTTCGAAATTCTTCGCATCGACGACGCGCAGCTCGCTCGGTGCGCAGTGCGCAGGCGTGTCGTGCTGTTCGATGATGTCCTCACCAGCGGCAAGCACTTTAAGTGTTGTGAGCGAAGACTTAAGGAAGTGATGCCGGATGTACCCATTGCCGGCGTATTCCTGATGCGACGAGCTCCGCCGCGAAACCGGCGCAGCCTGGGACGCGCCTGGTAGCGATCAGGCGAGCGCGGCCAGTACCGCGGTGCCCGCTTCCTGCGTGGTGGCGGCGCGGTGGGAGGGGGCGGCGATATCGGGCGTGCGCACGCCATCGCCGATGGCGCGATGGACGGCTTGCTCGATGGCCACCGCTTCGTCTTCCAGTTTGAATGAGTGCCGCAGCATCAACGCGATACTGAGGATGGCGCCATAGGGATTGGCGATGCCACGCCCGGCGATGTCGGGTGCGGAGCCGTGAATGGGCTCGTACAGTCCGCGCGTGCCGTCGCCGAGCGATGCCGAGGGCAGCAGGCCGAGCGATCCGCTGAGCATCGAAGCCTCATCGGTGAGTATGTCGCCGAACATGTTCTCGGTGACCGCCACATCGAAGTCGCGCGGGCGCCGGATCAGGTGCATGGCGGCCGAGTCAACCAGCATGTGCTCGAGCGCAATGTCGGGAAACTCGCTCTTCATGACGTGTTCGCACACCTCGCGCCACAGGCGGGAGGTCTCGAGCACGTTGGACTTGTCGATCGAGAGCAGGCGCTTGCGACGGGTACGCGCGATGCGCGCGGCCACGCGCACGATGCGCTCGATCTCGGCGCGGGTGTAGGTGCACAGGTCGGTGGCCTTGTCCGCAGTGCGGGTCTTCGCGCCGAAGTAGATGCCGCCGGTGAGCTCGCGCACAAAGATCAGATCCACGCCCTCGAGCAGTTCGGGTTTGAGGCTCGAGGTATTGCGCAGCGCCGGGTGGACGGCGACGGGGCGAAGATTGGCGTAAACGCCCAGTTCCGACCGCAGTCGCAGCAGGCCCGACTCGGGCCGCACCTTGGCCTGGGGCGAGGACCACTTCGGTCCGCCGATCGCGCCGAGCAGTACGGCATCCGCCGCCAGGCAGCTCTTTAAGGTCGCGGGCGGAAGCGGATCAGCGAACTGATCGATGGCCGTGCCACCGAAGGGCAGGTGCTGGAGCGAAAGCTGGTGGCCGCGCCGCGTTGCGACCGCCTCGAGTACGCGCAGTGCCTCGGTGATGACCTCCGGTCCGATGCCGTCACCGGCAATCACGGCGATGCGTGCTTTCATGCGCGACTCCGCTGTTCGTAGGCGGCGATCTCGGCCTCGCGCGCCAGCAGGAAGCCGAGCTCGTCCACGCCATTGACGAGGCAATAGCGCGCGAAGGCTTCGATCGGAAAGGTAACGGCCACGCCGGTGGGCAGAGTCAGCCTGGCGTTGGGCAGATCGATGGTGACCTCGGCGCCTGGATGTTCGAGCAGCCAGCGACCGGTTTTCTCATCCACCGTGATCGGCAGCAGCCCGTTCATGAGCGAGTTGTTGCGAAAAATATCAGCGATCTCGGTACTGATCACGGCGCGAAAACCGGCATCGAGCAGCGCCCAGGGCGCGTGCTCACGCGAGGAGCCGCAGCCGAAGTTGCGCCCGGCCACGAGGATCTGACAGCCGGCGGCTTCCGGACGGTTGAGCGGGAAATCCGGATTGAGACTGCCGTCAGGTTTCTTGCGCCAGTCGGAAAACAATTCCGCACCCAATCCCTCGCGCGTGGTGGTGCGCAGGAAGCGCGCCGGGATGATCTGGTCGGTGTCGATATTGGTGTAAGGAATGACGGCCGTGCGGGAACGGAACAGGCGGATGGGCTCCATGGTCGTTCGGCCTTTGGCTGTTGACTAGCCGCTGACTAGCCGTTGAGAAGGGTGCGTGGATCGGTGACACGGCCGCGCAGGGCGCTGGCCGCGGCCGTGAGCGGGCTCGCGAGCAAGGTGCGCGCGCCCTGGCCCTGGCGGCCCTCGAAATTGCGGTTGCTGGTGCTGATGGAGTATTCACCCTTGGCAACCAGGTCCCCGTTCATCCCCAAGCACATCGAGCAGCCTGACTCGCGCCACTCAGCGCCTGCTTCGATGAAGATGCGATCCAGGCCTTCGGCCTCAGCCGCCTTCTTGACCTGCTGCGATCCGGGTACTACCAGGGCTCGCACGCCGGCTGCGATCTTGTGACCACGCAGCAGCTGCGCGGCGCCACGCAGGTCCGAGAGGCGTCCATTGGTGCAGCTACCGATGAAGACGACATTGACCGGCTGGTTGCCGATGGGCTCACCGGCGTGCAGGCCCATATAGGCCAGGGCCTTGTCGAACACCGGATCGCCTACCGGCGAGGGGATCGAGCCGGACACGGCAGCGACCATGCCGGGATTGGTGCCGTAAGTGACCATCGGCTCGATGGCGGCCCCATCGAAGCTGACCTCGCGATCGAAACGGGCGCCCTGATCGGTCGGCAGCATGCGCCAGCGCGCCAGCGCCTGATCCCAGGCCGCACCCTGCGGTGCCCGCGGACGGCCCCTCAGGTACTCGTAGGTGGTCTCGTCGGGGGCGATCATGCCGGCGCGCGCGCCCGCCTCGATGGACATGTTGCAAACCGTCATGCGCTCTTCCATCGACAGCGCCCGAATCGCGGCTCCGCGGTACTCGAGCACATGGCCCGTGCCGCCGGAGACCCCGATCTGGCCGATGACATACAGGATCAGATCCTTGGCCGTGACACCGCGGCCGAGTGTGCCCTCGATATTGAGCGCGAAGGATTTCGCACGACGCTGCAGCAGGCACTGCGTCGCGAACACGTAGCCCACCTCGGTGGTACCGATGCCGAAGGCCAGCGCGCCGAAAGCCCCATGGGTACTGGTGTGGCTGTCGCCGCAGACCAGCGTGGCGCCGGG
>Ga0181516_10002802_pt1 | contig 12082 bp, 8 predicted proteins | sample PEATcosm2014_Bin_25_FD_121104 | JGI IMG/M metagenome (GOLD analysis project Ga0181516, IMG submission 121104) | Peatland microbial communities from MTU Mesocosm Facility, Houghton, MI, USA - PEATcosm2014_Bin01_10_metaG | ecosystem: Environmental > Terrestrial > Soil > Wetlands > Peat | place...
ATCGACAGCGGGCACGTTTGGGGCGTACTCATATCTGCCGTCGTGAAGGTAGTAGTTGGCCATTTCGCCGTTATTGGGCAACTGATCTGCGGCGGCACGTTCTGGCATGTCCACGCAATTGTTCCGCTGAAGCTGTTCATCGAGACTACTTGCATAGTGCCGTTCCACGTAGAGCCCTGAGCAACCGTCACAGCAGGAAGAGTGAAATCGAAGTCCTCGGCAGGCGGAGCGGGGATCGTAACACTTACAGGTAAATAATTAACATCGCCCGCGTAGCTGCCAGTGATGCTGAAGCCGGCGGCTGAGGGCGTGGAAGTCCAACTTGATAGTCCCGCGGCGATCGCCCCAGTCCCAGAAAGAGGCGTAGAGCCGTCAAGAGATGTAACCGTGAACTGTATCGAACCCGTGGGGGCAGCAGCGGATACACCAGTGATATTCATATCGAACTCGACTGGTGACCCGGCAACCCGTGGGATATTGTTGGCCGGAACGGACGCGAGCGTTACAGACGGGGTTATCCTCTTCACAACCTGCGTCAGAGGTGCTTGAGACCATGCTGGCATACAGACAAGTGCGGCGAACGCCAGCAGAATTCTCGATGTTGCTTTAATCGTCATGGAAGAGGTCCTCAGTGTGCAAAGACAATGTGTGGAGGCCTGCCGATTTTGTCGGCAGGCCCCCACCTTGTTGGTTAGTGCGTGTAGTTGGAATCGCCGCTGTAGGTGAACAGGAGAGTATGAGATCCGCCTGTCAGCGTCGCAGTTGTGAGGGTGCCGCTACCGTTTACGAGGGTAATGGTTCCTAGTGAAGTTGCTCCATCCGTCACCACCACAGTACCTGTCGGGGTCGCCCCAGATCCGGTGACAGTTGCGGTGAAGATGATGCTCTGACCGAAGTCAGACGGGTTGACCGAACTCGTGACGCCCACGGTTGCGGCTACTGCGTTGACGACCTGACTGACTGGCGCTGAGGTTACAGTGCCAAAGTTGGTGTCGCCACCATACTGCGCGGTGATCGGGTGAGTGCCCACAACAAGGGATGAGATGGACATCGTTGCCTTACCACTGGCGTCCAGGGTGCCTGTGCCAATCGTCGTTGTTCCATCAAGGAACGTAACCGTGCCCGTTGGGGTAGCGTTGGGACCTGTCAGCGTTGCGGTGAAGGTAACGGATTGACCATAGTTGCTCGGGTTCAAGGAGCTCGCCAGAACAGCAGCGGCAGTACCCTGACCGATGGTGAGCGGGCTATTGAGTGCGCCGGTGTTGCCCAGGTAGTTGGAATCACCCGAGTAGACGCCGGTCACAGGATGAGACCCGCCAAGCAGGGACGACGTGGTATAGGTTGCAATGCCACCCTGACCAGCAGCCGAGGCGCCAGTCGTCATAACATAGACGCCCGCGGTTGCCGCTTGTTCGAGCTGTGCTCCGTAGATCGAAACGGTTCCGGCTGCTTCATTGACTGCCTGAATCGAAACGATTGCGTTCGGGCCTGCACCAGCAGCCATCGTGAATGGCACCACGAAGCGCTGCCACGTGGCGGAGGTATTTTCGTTTGCCGTCTGCACGTTCGCGCCGGCTCCATCCTCAAGGTTGACTGTGAGAACCGTGGACGAACTGGAAAGAGCCCAGAACGAAACAGCCATTTGCTGACTACCGAAGGTGCCGGTTGCCGTCAACTTGAGACCTGAATGGTTGCCACCGGTAGTAGCAGGGTAGGTGAGGGTCGTCGCTGAATTAGCTCCGTCCGGACCAAGTGCGGCTGCTGTAACCGTGGGTGCTGCAACACCAGCGCTATCGCTCGTCCACTGAGTGAAATCGGACGAATACGGCAACAGGTTGGTGGCAGTCGCGGATGCTACCGTGCCAGTACCCAGGGTGGTTGCGCCATCCATGAAGACAACGGAGCCAGTTGGGAGAAGCGCGCCGGTGTTGACGAGGGTCGTAAACGTGACGCTCGATCCAACCGTTACGCTTGTGGGCGGAGTTGCGTAGACCGACTCAACCGTTGGGGCCTTGTTTACAACCTGAGAAATGCCCGCACTTGTCGCGCCATTAAAGTTCGAATCGCCGCTGTAGACGGCGGTGATGGGATGAGTACCGGCGATGAGGGTTGGAATCGAGAAAGTCGCAGATCCCGCAACCAGGGGAGATGTTCCCAGGGTAGTGGTCGCATCCATAAACGAGATGGTTCCGGTAGCTCCAGCTGGCGCCGTCGAGGTAAAGGTCACGTTGTTCTGATAAATGCTTGGGTTCAAGCTCGAAGCAACTGAGATCGGTGCGAATCCACCAACGCCAGGTGTGGCCTTGTTGACCACTTGACTGATCGGCGCCGATGTTGCGCCGGTGAAGTCACTGTCGCCGCTATACACCGCTGTGATTGAGTGGGTTCCGGCAGTGAGAACGGAGAACGGCATCGAGGCAGCAGCCGACGCGACTGGGACCGGGCTGCCGATGGGTGTAGCACCGTCCATCCACTGGACTGTGCCCGTTGCTTGATTTGCGAGGGCGGCGGTTAGGGACGCGGAGAATGTTACTTGCGATCCGAACACCGAAGGATTGAGGGAAGATACCGCTGTGACGGTAGGAGTTGATTTATTGACGACTTGGATTAGGGTTGCCGTGGATTGGGCGATTGCTGCAGCAACTGCTACAACTCCAATCCACACCAACGGGGCCGAGTAACGCGTCTTTCGAAGGAACCAATTCAAAGTATTCACCTTTTCGCTATACCTAGTCCCCCGAAGACTCCATCAATCAGAAACCCAAAATAGGCGTCGTATGGATTACGAGAGCAACGGCATTAGTCTTTGCGTAATATACCACTGCCACTATTCGGCGACGCAAGTTTTATTATCGACGCGTCCGACAGAATAGCGAACGGTTACTTTTGTTGGTATCAAACTTTAGGTACGTCGCAAGATCACAGTCGAGGGTTGGGAATCGGCGGTATAGTTACTTTGCATCTTTCGTCACTGAAATCTGGTTACTTTCTACTATCGCCAAGGAAAACAGCCAATGCCAGCCCTCTCCGCACCGAAGACATCAAAAGAAGAATCGACCGCACGTAAACGGCAGATACTCGAAGCAACGCAAGCAGAACGATTAGACGTGTTAGGGCCACACCTGGATCTCCTCATCAGACTCCGGGCTATGCTTCCCCCTGGCAGCCCAGATATCATCGCGATCGACAAACTCTACACCCAAGTCGAGATGACGCCCGTCGAAACAGTTAAGAAAGCTCGGGCGGTCGCTCAGTGGCGGATTAGAAAGGGTCTCCCCGTCATTGTTAGAGGTAGAACGCGCCGCGCGCCCAATATACCAGCGGTACTATTCGTGCTAGAATAGGGCTGGCCTCTGTAGCGCGACATGCTAAGATAAATGCGAATGCATAGGGCCACAGTTGATAATTACCTATAGCCCCGGGATGCGATGCCCCCATGACATCTACGACTAGTACGAAAACTTCGGAACAAGCCCTCTATATCTATGTCAACGACGATCTTCGTGACGGTCTGAAATCGTTGAAGTATCAATCTCGTCTGAATTACCGTAAGTTGACGCGGCGGATGATTGAAGAAGTGTCCGCAAACGACTTGCTTGAGGAAGCAATTCGGTCCTATTTCCTCGAACGCAGTTCAAGCTGGACGGACAGCAACAAAATCAACAAAATCCGTGTTCACCAAAATGACGAGACGCTTGCGCTCGCGTCCGCGCTTGCCTTTCGGATCTGCGGCACGGGCAGCATCTCCGAGGTGTGCCGCCTTATCATTCGCTACTACGTCGATCATTCGCGGGTAGGCGGCTTGATGTCTACGCTCCAAGAGGCGCCGAAAAAGATTGTCGCCGCCGCGGAGATGGCGGCGACTGCCGTCGTGCCATTCGTGCCTCGCGTCGCGAGAACGAAGATTGAAGATGGAGCGGCAGAGAAAGAGACCGAGTACATCGCGACGAGTTTCAATCTCGATGTTGAGACGGTCGGCCTTCTTGCGTCGCTGGTCAAGACGATGCGCGTCAAGTACCTGGAGCTCGTCAGTCAACTGATCGAGCAGTATTTGGCCGACGATGCTCGATTCAAAATTCTCAGCGAGTCAGATGTATTGTTGGAGGACCCGCCCAGTTCGGAATCTCTCGTGATGAAGCGGTTCAACTTCACAACTGATATCGATGCGTTGTTGGAATATCTATGTGAGACAGTTTTGGCCTCCACAAACAAGAGTGCGATGATCCGCGCTTTGATCAAGGTAGAAGCCGAACTCCAGGGCTTGCGCGAAAAGCCGCAAAGCAAGCGGCGTCGACGACGTGGGCGTTCAACACCCCGCCAGCGCACGACGACCAGGCAAGTTGCGCGGCGATCCAAGTAAGATATACTAGTGCCACTGTTGACGCGGTATAATCGTGTCAATGGACCTCCGTATAACAAAAGACCCAAGGCCTCAATCTCCGTCTTCCGTCGCGACCGTGCGGTCCGCGAATGTTGCACTGACACCGTATATGCAGAGGCGAGGGCCGCAGTCACGATCCAGAGATCCATTTTGTTGCGCCTACTGCGGTTCCCGGGCCTATCTCAAGTCTTTTGCTACGGTCTACGGTAACGGCTCAACGATGGCCCGCTCGAAGCGCGGACTGATACTCAAGACAGGCTGGTCGCAAACATTTAGACAGAGCATTGTGGCTCAAAAGTGCTCGCCACCGAAGCCACGGCTCGTATTTTGGCGCGTCTGCATTTTGCTTCTCGGAGTCGGCACCCTTGCGGCTGCGGCGATGTACCAGCTCCGATCAGAGATCTCGGAAGTCGCCAGTGTCGTGTTTCTCTTTGGGATATTCATGGTCTTCGATGCCATCCGGTGGAACAAGTTGAAATATCCGCTTCGCATGGCGCGATGGGAAAACTCATATCTCTGCAGCCGATGCTCAAAAGTCACCATCATTGAGCCGGCCGACGAACAATAAGCTCTGAACTCTTTCTCCCAGGGAAGAGGCGTTGTTGCAGCTCCTCGCTTCGGCAGATCTTGTCTGCATCGATCACCGACCAGGAGCCATAAAATGTGCCTCCGGAAAAGATGAGGCTTTGTATAAGCTCTACGACGACACGCCGATCGAACTTCAGGTTGTCGCCGTATACGATGTAAGCTTAGGCAGGAGGGGATCATGGCGAACGAAGCGATTGCGGCCGATCAAAAGCTTGCTCTTGAAAGGCTCATACAGCATGCCTTGGGCAACACCGGACAAAGCGGCCGGGTTGCGAACTTCCTGCTTGCTTGGTGGAACGCCGAGGAGTGCGGCGGCTTCGACCTCACGGACCTCTGGCGGGTTGACACGGCGATTGCAACCGATATGGTCACCGTATTTGGCATGATCGCGGAACGAAACCACTATCCAGACACCTTGGGTTACGGCGCCGGCTTTGAGAAGCTCGTGGCCTCGTGGCGTTCATTGCATAAGGCGGGCGTCAGCCGATAAGTTGGAGCGGGGTAGGGGAGTCGAACCCCTGTCTTTAGCTTGGAAGGCTAAGGCCCGAGCCGCTAGACCAACCCCGCAATATGGTGTACCTGCTCAGACTCGAACTGAGGTCTGCCGCTAATCGGGCGGCGGTCCTGGCCACTGGACGACAGGTACAAAACTGGTGGTGCTCCGAGAGGGACTCGAACCCCCGATTTCTTGTTTGTAGGACAAGAGCCTTAGCCGCTAGACGACCGGAGCAGCAATGGTGCGCGCGCGAGGAATCGAACCTCGATCTCAACCTTCGGAGGGTAGCGCCTTCATCCGTTAGACGACGCGCGCAAAAATGGTGCTCCCCGGCAGAGTCGAACTGCCGTCTTCGATTTAGGAAATCGTAGCCCTATCCGTTGGACGAGAGGAGCAAAGATGGTGCCGCAATGGATACTCGAAATCCAATTGGATGCGTGAGAGGCATCTAGCCTACCCTTGGCTGATTGCGGCATTGGTGGCGCGTAGGAGAGTTGAACTCCTGTCGTCGGTGTGAAAAACCGATGTCCTGCCGTTGAACGAACGCGCCCTGAATGGGGCAGCCAGCAGGAATCGAACCCGCATTCCGGAGTTAGAAGCTCCGCGTCCTGATCCATTGGACGATAGCTGCATGGTGGCGCCGGTGAGATTCGAACTCACGTCTCTTCGCTTAAAAGGCGAGTGCAGATAGCCGCTATGCGACGACGCCGAACGATATGGTGAGCCGCCAGGGAATTGAACCCCGCTCTGAAGATTAAGAGTCTCCTGCTTCGCCGACAAAGCTTGCAGCTCACTGGTAGAGGAAGAGGGAATCGAACCCGTCTGGCATCGGTCATCTACCGACTACAGGGTTTATAAGGCCCCGCCGCGCCCTGCGCTTTCCTCCAAGTATGGTGCCTCGCCTGAGAATCGAACTCAGCCCCACCGCCTTATGAGAGCGGGGGTTCCCCTGGTGCGAGGCATGGCGAGGGAGGCAGGACTCGAACCTGCGGGTTCGGTTTTGGAGGCCGACAGTGTAGCCGCTTCGCTTACTCCCTCGAATTTTCACCTATCAAAGAGCAATAAAAATCCCCGCACTGGGCGGGGTTCTGTGAGTGCAACACGAGACACAGACCCCTAGAACATGACCCACCCCATCCGCTTTTCGCAGATTCCGATGACTACGTTTTTGGCTATCTGTCTCATGACTTGTTTCACTCTAACCTTATTCACTTTGCATTGCAATTCAAATAGTGGAGCAGGCGGAAGGAATTGAACCTTCGTCTCAGAGTTCGTAACTCTGTGCCCTAATCCGTTGGACGACGCCTGCAAATGATGGTCGGAGAGGTGAGACTCGAACTCACGTCGTCTCGCTCCCAGGGCGAGTGCCTGAAGCCTCTAGGCTACCCTCCGACGTCTTGGTGCTGCCTCGCAGAATCGAACTGCGTTCTCTGGTTTTTCAGACCAGCGTAATCACCAGACCTACGCAAGCAGCGATTCTTTGGTGCGCGGACGGTCGTCTTGCGGCTCGTCCGGCTGATCACCTTGCGCGGACCGTGCTCCCGACTTCGACCCTATAAGACGACAGGCCAGGCGGTTTTCGCGCTAAGGTACTTGGTGGAGGAACCGGGATTCCAACCCGGCTGAAAACTCCTGCTTGCAAGGCAGGCGGCCACCGCTAGCAGCCCCTTCCCCCGAAATTTAGCGCCCGATATTCTCAGCCTCGGTGCCGGGTCATTTTTGAATCATCCTTCTGCGTGCTTCAAGCTTCACGACACTTGCGCTTCTCGCCGTAGTAGTGTCCGCCCCCTTCGTGCGGTATGTCACATGGCCGGCATCATTCATCTCCTTTGGTTCGGGTTGAAGGTTAGTCCGGAATCCTGCCATTAGACGGCGCCTAGACCACAAGGGCTTTGAGGCGGCAGGAACCTGAATCTCCGGTTTTGAGGACGCGCTACCAGCCCCCTGCTTGTTGGCGCGGTGTTCTTCGCCGGAACTTATTTCCGTTTCAACCTTAGATAGCGCTTCGGAGGCCAGGTGGAGTAGTTCTCCGCCAGGTACTCCCGCGCCCATTCTCCTTTGAAGAAACCGCTGACCCAGATCGCGTACTGCTGACGCTCCCATTTGCCGGGCTGCTGCAAATACTGGTGCCCATCACGGCCCCAGCTCCACACATTGTTCCAACTGCACTCCATCCGGTGCGGTGCAAGGGCGGAGTCGTAGTCTTCGAGGGTCCGAAGCCACTGGTTCTGTTTGTGGCGAACTCCACGGTTAGCACGGCGTTTGTCATCCTTCGCGCTGCGTGTTCCAGTGCAGGCGGCGTAGGGCTTTCTTGTCGATCGGCTCATCGGTCAGGCGTCCTTTAGGCACCTAACATGCGAGGCCTCCTGCGATTGGGTAACGATTCATGACCCGCTCCTCTGCTAATGGTGAAGCTACATACCAGATAGGTTCGGTTGGGGCGGGATAGGAGAATTGAACTCCTGTATCGTGTGCCACAGACACGCGCCTGAGCCTCTCGGCCAATCCCGCCATGAAATTGTTGGAGCACCTCTAGTGAGTCGAACACTATTGTCCGGGGTACAGGCCCGGTGCATCGCCGGCAATGCTTGAAGTGCTACTGGAGCCGCCTGCGGGAGTTGAACCCGCTGCCTTTCGCTTACCAAGCGAATGCACTTCCATACGTGCTACGACGGCCCTACGGCGACCCTTTCTCGGCAACCTGCGTTGTCGAAGTAGAGATACTTCTGCCAGACTCGGTCGGTGTCAGCGTGCGACCGCAAGATCCCGCGAGCGGTATGCAACGTGACAGGCCTGGGGCGCCGCAGCAACGGCATGCCAGCCTCTTCCGGCGTGCGGTCTGCTTTGCGACGGTTATCGGCAGAGCAGCACGCTACCAGATTCTCCCAGGTCGAGAGTCCGCCCCTCGACCGCGGAATTACATGGTCAAGAGTCAACGCCATCGCAGAGAAGGTCTCTCCGCAATACTGGCACTGGTGGCCGTCACGGACTAGGATGTTGCGTCTCGTCAATACCTGAGCGCGGTACGGAACGTGGCGGAAACGCCTCAGCCGGATCACGGTGGGCCACATGATGCCGCGATGAATCTCCCGGCCCAAGTCCTCCTGCACAATAGCCGACTCCTTCACGAGAAGCGTGAGAGCACGATGCAGAGCGCAGATTGACACAGGCTCAAAGCTACTATTCAAAACCAATACCGCCGTGCTCCTAACGCTGCTCATATACGCTCCTCTCCAAAAGAATCAACAAGCGATTGTGCATCCAGAAAATCTGGAGCAGGAACCCGGAATCGAGCCGGGGACTTCGGTGTACGAAACCGATGCGTTGCCAACTACGCCATCCCTGCATGGAGCGGAGAACGGGACTCGAACCCGTGTGACCAGAGTGGCACTCTGACGTACTAGCCGCTGTACGATCCCCGCTTACTGCGTGGCTCCGTCGCAGGGATTCGAACCCCGATAGATGGCTCCAAAGACCACCGTCCTGCCATTGGACGACAACGGATCAAACACTGGTTCCCCGCGACGGACTCGAACCGCCATGACAACATTCAGAGCGTTGCGTCCTGCCATTGGACGAACGGGGAACAACTAAACCTGGCCGGTCAGGAAGGAGTCGAACCTTCATCTTTCTCGTTAACAGCGAGGCGCATTGCCTTTATGCTACCGACCGTAAAAAAGCCTCCGACCTAAGGCCGGAGGCTCTACTTCAAAAAGTGTTGAAGAAGGTCCGGCTACATGCGGCTACCCTGACGCGGATTGACCGCGATTGCTTGGGTAAAATTGCGCGTTGTAGTCAGATGCTTCATGTCGAATTGAATATTCTCAAATTGCGAGTTACTTGTCAATAACTAAGATGGCGGTCCCAGAGAGAATTGAACTCTCGCGTTCCGCTAGACAGGCGGACATCATGGCCACTAGATCATGGGACCTATGGTGCAGGTGGCGAGGTTCGAACTCGCAGTATGCGTAGCACTCCGGTTTTACAGACCGGCGTCCATTCCACTCTGGACATCACCTGCATGGAGGAAGGTGGCGTAATCGAAACGCTGCGCCATCACTGACGCACCACGGTATTCAAAGCCGCTCGATCACCTTGATCGGCACCTTCCAATCTGGCCGAGAGAGCCGGAGTCCAACCGACAATGGCTTTCACCATATCCCGCTTCGAACGGGGTGGGCCTGGCACATGCCCAATCTCTCGATGGCGGAAAACAGGTCACTCGAAGACCATGCCTTAAGGGCACACACCGCTTTCCAGACGGGTCCAGCGCCTTGCTGGTTTGCTTTCCAATATGGCGGAGATGCCGCGACTCGAACGCGGACGACCTTGCGGTCTTGGCACGTTAGCGGTGTGCTGGGTTAGCCATTTTCCCTACATCTCCAACCTGGTGCCGATGGCCGGGATCGAACCGGCACTCCCCAAAAGGAACTGCGTCTTGAGTGCAGCGCGTCTTCCAATTCCGCCACATCGGCATAAATGGTGGGAGTGGAGGGGATCGAACCCTCATGCACGAAGCGCTGGTTCCTAAGACCAGTGTGTCTTCCAAATTCCACCACACTCCCATTGTTGCGCCGAGAGAGGCGTGAACTCTCACGTCATTCGCTGACTCCGGACTCTCAGCCCGATGCGTCTGCCAGTTCCGCCACCGGCGCGTTGAATTGTCAAAGATCTGGAGTACCGTGCGAGAATCGAACTCGCCAAACGTAGCTTTGCAGGCTACTCCCTGGCCGATTGGGTTCCGGTACATCTTGGTGCGGATAGAAGGACTTGAACCTTCACGTCACAGTGGACAGCCGATCTTAAGTTGGCCGCGTCTGCCAATTTCGCCATACCCGCAAAACAAAACCCGCTCGAATGAGCGGGTCGGTGTGCTGCTTTTGGATCATCCTATGATTACGGTTGATCCAGAACACGCCGACTCGCACTCAGATAATCGAGTGACGAGAGATACAAACGCGAACTGGATAACATGAACTTCATAACTCAATTACCTTCTCATACTCGAAGAAATTTCGCAATAGAAATATCCATCCAATTGCATTGAGAAGTATGAACGCGCCTAGCCGAATATCTCGACCAGGCGCGCACGCTGGTTTGCGGAGATCGTGGCCACGTTATGAGCCCATATCTTGTCTGCATTGTTTTGCTCCCATGGTGCTTAGTGGTTCAACGGATCTGACGTTCGCTCGGCCCTAGACGCAACTCTGCCGCCCGTTGATTGAAAGGGCGGCAGGGAAGTGGTGAGCGGTGGCAAGAGGGCACTGGCTAACATCGGGGTGCGACTCATTGCCGTCGAGTTGTTGGCTATCATTTGTAGTTGGCGTCACCTCCGAAAACCGCTGTCAAATTGTGCGATCCAACGGTTAGATTCGCGGTGGTGAATGTTGCCACTCCGAACTCGTTCAAAGTGGGGGTCGCGAGCAGTGTCGCCCCGTCAGAGATGGCGACGGTGCCACTAGGGGTGCCCAGGACGCCGGTCGCAGTAAAGGTAAATGTCACAGACTGACCGTATGTGGATGGGCTGAATGATGACGTCATGTTAACCGTAGCGCTGGCTTTCGTAATGGCCTCGGGTAATAACGCGGATACTGCAGCGGAGTAGTTTGCGTCCCCACTGTAGCTGGCCGTGATGTTGTGCGTTCCGGCCGCGAGGCTGGTCGTCGTGAAGCTAGCGATTCCTCCTGAGACAGTTCCAGAGCCTATATTGGTGGCGCCGTCCAAGAATGTGATCGTGCCTGTGGCCGACGCTGCCACTTGGGCAGTGAAGGTGACCGAGGTTCCATAGCTCGCAGGATTCGATGGGGTTGTCAGGGTCACGGCAAGCGGGGCCTTGGTGATGGTCAGCGTCGTGGATGCGCTGGCCGGGTTGTGATCCGCATCCCCTTGGTATGTGACCCCGATTGTGTAAGTGCCCGGCACATTCGCGGTGAAACCGCTATTTGTCGTCGTGCCCGAGTTGATGGTAGACACACCCCAAGAATAACTGCCGTTGATCGTCCAAGCCACGGTTCCGGTCGCTCCTACACCGACAACCGTTGTGCAGGTACTACCAGTCCCATATGTTATTGGGCTTGGCGAACACGAGACAGAGATCGATGGCGTCTCGTCCAATCCGGTCCCGGTCAGATTCACCATCTGGCTTGTGGCTATTCCATTGTCGGCAAGCGTCAGCGTGCCCATGCGAGACCCCGGCGCGGTGGGGGTGAAGATAATGGGAACGGAACAGCTGGCACCCGGTGCCAGCGTGGTGGTCGCTTTGCCACAAGTGTTTCCAGCCGCAACGGTAAAGTCTCCCGTGATGCTTGGATTCGCGCTAAACAACACGTCCTGAAGCCCGCGGTTCTCGATCAAGATCGAGGCCGGGGAAGAACTGCTGCCAAACGATACAGAACCAAGGCCGAGGTAGCCTGGTGAAGTGGCAAGTTCCCGAATTACAGTCAAACTTTGGTCGGCAAAGTAGAGGTTTCCTGAACTGTCGATCGACATGAAACCGGGACTATTGAGGCTGGCCGCCGTCGCCGACCCGCCGTCGCCAGAGTAAGACGCCGAGCCATTTCCTGCGATGGTGTTAATAATTCCGGTCGACGGAACTATCTGACGCACCACATTGTAGG
>Ga0181516_10002805_pt1 | contig 12077 bp, 5 predicted proteins | sample PEATcosm2014_Bin_25_FD_121104 | JGI IMG/M metagenome (GOLD analysis project Ga0181516, IMG submission 121104) | Peatland microbial communities from MTU Mesocosm Facility, Houghton, MI, USA - PEATcosm2014_Bin01_10_metaG | ecosystem: Environmental > Terrestrial > Soil > Wetlands > Peat | place...
CGTCCTCGGCACGCCCACCGAGACGCCCACCGCCGGCCAATACCAGTTCACCGACTCCGTCACAAACAAGACGCGGTTTTATCGCGTGCGGTTGAATTGATTGGAAGCTTTTCCGTCAAACTTTGCCTCTTTGATTGCCCAACGCAGGAGGCTGGTTAAACTGTGCGCGTGAAATCCAATGGCGCGGTTTATCTGGTCGGGGCCGGCCCGGGCGACGCGGGGCTGCTCACGTTGCGCGGCGCGGAATTGCTCTGCCGCGCCGACGTGGTGCTTTATGACGCGCTCGTCAACCCCGCCCTGCTCCGCCTAGCCCCGCCCTCCGCCGAATTCATCGCGCGCGGCCATAACATGAAGATGCCGCAGGAGGAAATCACCGCGCTGCTCATCGCGAAGGCGCGCGCGGGCAAATGCGTCGTCCGGCTCAAGGGCGGCGATCCCTATATTTTCGGTCGCGGCGGCGAGGAGGCGGAGGCATTGGCTACAGCGAAGATTCATTTCGAGGTCGTGCCCGGTGTTTCATCCATTGTGGCCGCGCCGGCTTACGCGGGCATTCCGCTCACGCACCGCGAGCATTGCTCCAGCTTCACGGTGTTCACCGGCCACAGCGATTCGGCGGACGCGGCCACGGCGTTGCGCTACGAGCAGATTGCCAAAATCCCCGGCACCAAGGTCGTGCTCATGGGCACGGAAAATCTTGGCGACTGGACGAAATCGCTCATCGCGCACGGGATGCCGCCGGAAACGCCGGTGGCCGTCATCCAATGGGGCACGCTCGGAAAACAGAAATCCGTCTCCGGCACGCTGGCGACCATTGCGAAGCTCGCGGCGGAGAAAAAGATTTCGCCGCCCGCGCTCACCATCGTCGGAGACGTGGTGAAGCTGCGCGGGAAATTGAACTGGTTTGAAAATCTGCCTTTGTTCGGAAAAAGAATCGTCGTCACCCGTCGCACGGGTCAGGCCGGAAAGTTTGCGAAGCGGCTGGCGGAATTGGGCGCGGACGTTCTCGAAGTGCCGACCATCCGGCTCACATTGCCGACGGAGAAGGACGCCATCGTGGACGCGCTGCTGGAATTGAACGCCTACGACTGGCTGGTGTTCACGAGCGCGAACGGCGTGACGGCGTTCTTCGATTTGTTCTTCAAGCGCTTTCACGACATGCGCGACATCGGCGGCGCGCGCTTCGCGGCGGTGGGCCCGGCCACGGCGGCGAAATTGCGCGAGCTGCATTTGCAGGTGGATTTGCAGCCGGAGGATGCGACTGCCAAGAAACTGGCCGAGGCATTTGCCAAATTCGAGACGATTGAGAACCTGAAGATGTGCCTGCTGCGGGCGGAGGTGGCCAACCGCGAATTGCCGGAGGCGCTGGAGGAATTGGGCGCGATCGTGGACGACATCGCGATTTATAAAACCGTGGCCGAGACCGAAGACCCTGACGGCGCGGGCGCGCGGTTGCTGGCCGAAGGCGCGGACTGGGTGACGTTCACCAGCAGCTCGACAGTGGAGCATTTTCACGCGCGGTTTGACCTGCCGAAGCTGTCGAAGCAATTTCCGCAAATGAAAATCGCATCCATCGGCCCCGAAACGAGCAAGACCATCCGCGCGCTGAAGCTGGAACCGGCATTCGAGACGAAGGAGCACACGACGGACGGCTTGATTGCGGGATTGCTGCGCGCCGCCAAAAAGTAAATTGCAGTTTTCGCCCGGTCGTGTTCCACTCCATGTGAACTCCATTGATTTATGAGCCGTAATTTTCTGCGAACATTGTTGACCACTGCCATTTTCATCTTTGCTGCGCAGCTTCGCGCCGCCGAAACCTTGCCGCTCGACGGTGAATGGCGCTTTGCCCTCGACCGCAATGACGTCGGAACAAATGAGCAATGGTTCGCCAAAAATCTGCCGGACAAAATCAAATTGCCCGGCATTCTCCAGGCGCAAGGCTACGGCGACGACATCAGCACGAACACGCCGTGGGTGCTCACGCTCGGCGATGCGTGGTGGAAAATCCAACCCGCAAGCTTGCGCGACCATTTCTCCCAGCCGGGCCATGTGGAAGTGCCGTTTCTTTCCCAGCCGCCGAAGCATTATCTCGGCGCGGCGTGGTATCAGCGCTACATCGAGATTCCCACCGGCTGGCAAGGCCGTCATTTCATATTGTTCTTGGAACGCGCGCACTGGCAAAGCACCGTCTGGGTGGACGAAAAGGAATTTCCCGCGAACGACAGCCTCGTCGCGCCGCACATCACCGACCTCGGCGTGCTGACACCGGGCAAGCACCGCCTGACCATCCGCGTGGACAACCGTCTGCAACTTCCGGCGCGGGGACACCTGGTGGATTCGCACAGCATTTCCGACGGACTTGGCGCGGCGTGGAACGGCATCGTTGGAAAAATTGAATTGCGAGCAACGACGCCGGTATGGATTGACGACGTGCAGGTTTTTCCAAACGTGGGAAAAAAATCTGTTCTTGTCAAAGTGCGGATTGGAAATGCAACTGGATCGGCTGGTTCTGGAACAATTTCTTTTGGCTCTGCCAAGGGTTCGCCCGATGAAACAGTCATCCGACGGATGTTCGCAATGATTCGGCGAACGTTTGCAATGCGTCCGAAAAAAATAACCTGGAGCACAAACGAAACATCGCTTGAATTCACATTGCCTCTTGGTAAGCATGTTCAGCCTTGGGACGAGTTTCATCCAGCCGAACAGTGTCTCTATTTGGAACTAAAAGGCTATCAAGTTCACGAGTTTCGTAAAATATATTATGGCCTCCGCGAAATCACGCACAACGACAAAGACCTGCTTATCAATGGCCGTCCCGTCAACCTGCGGCTCACGCATGACGGCGGCGAATTCCCGCTCACAGGTTATCCAGCGATGGATGTCGCATCGTGGAAAAAAATCATCCAGACCTGCAAGGATTACGGGTTCAACGGCATCCGCTTCCATTCGTGGTGTCCGCCGGAAGCCACGTTTGAAGCCGCTGACGAACTGGGTTTTTATCTCCAGCCGGAATGCGGCTTGTGGGCGGATTTCGGCAGCCCGGAGATGAAGCAGTGGCTGAACGACGAGACAGCGCGCATCCTCGCCGCCTACGGCAATCATCCGTCGTTCATCCTGCTTTCGCCCAGCAACGAGCCGCGCAACTACTCGCGCTTCACGCCGGAGTGGGCCGCCACCAATTATCTGAACGACAACCGCCGGCTGTATTCCGCCGGCACCGGCTGGTCCGACCAATCGCAGGTCTTTGGCGGCGCGCAATTCGCCTCGCTCGTCCGCTTCGGCAGCGGCGATTTGCGCAACACCTCCGGCTGGTTCGGCGGCGATTATCGCGACGCCCTCGAAACCGTCCACATCCCCGTCCTTGCGCACGAGGTCGGCCAGTGGTGCGCGTATCCCGACTTTGACGTGATAAACAAATTCACGGGCTATTTGAAACCGAGCAATTACGACATTTTCAAATATATCGCGGAACAAAATGGCGTGCTGGACGAGGACAAGGATTTTGCGTGGGCGTCCGGCCGTTTCCAGCTTGAGTGCTACAAGGAGGAAATTGAGGCCAACCTGCGCACGCCCGGCCTGTCCGGTTTTCAATTGCTTGACCTGCACGATTATCTCGGCCAGGGAACCGCGCTCATCGGCGTCGTGGATGCGTTCTGGGAGCCGAAGAGCTACGTGACGGCTGCGGAATTCCGGACATTCTGCGGGCCAGTCGTGCCGCTGGCTTGGCTCAAGAAACGCGTTTTCTCAACGGATGAAAAAATTGAGGCGGAATATGGCGTGGCGAATTTTGGACAAACCACGCTGAAAACACCATTCCGCGTGGGGATTCGCGATGAAAACGGAAAAGTGGTCAGCGGTGATATCACATGGGGAGCTGTGACTGATATTCCAGTCGGCTTTAAAGGCAGAAGCGGAAGTTTCAGCATGGACTTGGGCAAATTGCCCGCACCGGCGAGATATAAGCTTTTTGTCTCCATAGATTCAGCCACAGGCGAACATTTTGAAAACGACTGGAATTTCTGGTTATACCCGGCGCAGGTGGACACGAACACGCCATCCGATGTGCTGGTAACCCACAATTGGAGTGAAGCCGCAATGCGCCTTGCCACCGGCGGCGAAGTGCTTTTCATGCCGGGCACCGGCGATCTTGATCCCACAAAATGTCCGCCAATGAAAAATGTCCCGGTGTTCTGGAACATCCAGATGACTGTGCGGCCACCGGCGAATCCAATCGCGAAATTCGACGCCATGCTCGGCTTGCTTTGCGAAACCAATTCCCCTGCCCTTGCGGAATTTCCCACCGAACCAAATTGTGATTGGCAATGGACGCAGCTAGTGAACAACATCCGCTCGGTAAATCTCACCAGTGCGCCGCGCGAGCTGAAGCCGATCGTCTGGGCGATTGACGACTGGAACCGCAACTGGAAACTCGGCGTGATTTTCGAGTGCAACGTCGGGCCGGGCCGCCTGCTGGTCTCGGCCATCAATCTGGACAACGAACGCGGCGGTTCGGAGTTGCAACAATTGCGCCGCTCCCTGCTGGATTACATGGCCGGAGACAAATTCAAGCCGTCGGCAACAATCACGCCGGAGCAGGCTGGTAGCCTTTGGGCAGGCGGAATCAATTCTTCCACGTCAACGGAACCGGCGCGCAAGTTCGACCCGGATTTGAACGACGGGACAATTCCAGCTCCAGCCAAGCAGTGACTTTTACCGCACCTTGAGCAGCACGCAATCGTGTGGCGGAATTTCGGCGGCAAAGATTTTCTGCCGACCCAAATCCTTCCGCAGCCACAGATCGCGGACGGCGGGTTTCGTGGGCAGGCCTAAATCATGCCAGGTAAGATTGACCTGCGCGACCTCTTTGCCGCGATTGAAGATGCCGACGGCGACAGATTTATCCGCAAGTTTTTTTGTCCAGACTTCCGCGCCGGCGAGAACATTCGTCAGCCCTTGCGCGGGCTGTCCGAGCGGGTCTTGATTCACGGCGATGACTTCGGGATTGGTGAGCAGGGCGAGCGTCCAATCGTCATTGTCCGGCAGGTTGGCGCCGACCATCAGCGGCGAGGGCAGCAGGCTCCAAAGCGAAAGGTGCGTGAGCTGTTCGTTCCGCGTCAATTGTGTGAACCGGTCCTTGCCGACGGAGCGGTGGCTGACCGAAAGATGGCCGACTGGCAGCATGTCCGCGTCCGGCCAGTGTCCCGGGCCCACAAAATCATGCCAGCGGGCACCCAAAGTGAACTCCCGGTTTAGCGATCTCCAGTTGTCCCAGAAATCGCCCGAAGCGCGCCAGAGATTGGCATGCGTCGAGATATGCGCGGCATCGCGGATGGGCGTCTCGCCCGGCGACGTGCTGAACTCGATGGCGCGTCCGCATTTGTCTATCGCGTTGCGGATCATTTCCACCTCGGCGGTGTGATAGGGCTGGGAAAGGTCGTCCACCTTGATGTAATCCACGCCCCACCCCGCCCACAATCGCGCACAGGAATCATACCACGCCTGCCCCGCCGCGTTGCTGCTCACGCCGAACATGTCCGGACACCACCTGCAAACGTCGTTTGTGTCCACAGCATCAGCGGCTGTGAAGTTCGAACCTTCAATCGGCAGGTTTGCATGGACGGAATTGCGCGGAATCCCCCGCATGACATGGATGCCAAACTTCAAACCCATCGCATGGACCGCATCGGCGAGCGGCTTGAAACCGGTGCCGTCCACGGCGGAGGGAAAACGATTCGTCGCGGGCAGCAGCCGTCCGAACTGGTCGGCGGCTAGCGGCGCATTGGTGCGGGCATTGCGATTGTTGTCATGAGCGCCGGGGTCGGACCAGCAGTAATCCACCACGACCGTGTCCCAACCGACCGGTTGCATCTTCTCCGCCATGTAACGCGCATTCGCCAGCACCTCCGACTCCACGACATTGTCGCCGAAGGCGTCGTAACTGTTCCAGCCCATCGGCGGCGTGAGCGCGATACTGTCGCCGCAGGCGATCTTGATTTCCATCCTCGCCTTGCCTGCGGAATTCTTTGCGGACGCGGTGAAGGTGAATCGTCCCTTGTTCGTCAACACACCCGTGATGATGCCGGTATTGGGATCGAGTGTAAGGCCGGCGGGCAGTTTCGCTGTGGAAAAAGTCATCGGATGATCGCCGGTCACGGCCAGCGAATGGATGAATGGCCTGCCGGGATAAATGCCAATGATGCCCGCGCCGTTGAACTCCGGCGCCGCACCGGCTTTGGCGGCGGCGACAATCTGCTCCTCGCGCGCGGTAAGATTGGTGTTCGGAGAATCAATCTGGGCGGACGCGGCAATCGCCGCCAACAACAGCAGCGGGGACAGCTTTGTAAATCTCATGGCAATTTTGCGCCCGTCCGCCAGCACCGCTATTTGCTCTTGATTTTGATGGTGGCGGACTTCAGCCCGTCGGCTTCAGCCTCCAGCTTGATGGTTCCCGGCTCGCCGGTCTTGGCGCGCACAATCACCAGCGCCAGCCCGTTGAAGGCGTTGTGTTCCGGTGCCTGGAACGGTTCAAAGCTCGTCGGGTCGCCGTCGTCCGTGGCGACGATTTCGCCTGGGCCGGAGATTTCAAACTTGATGTGGTTGTTCGAGCGCGGCACGAGCAAACCATGCTTGTCCGCGACCGTCACCGTGATGTATGAAAGATCCTGCCCATCGGCGGCGATTTTCGAGCGGTCAGCCTTCAACGTGAGTTTCTTGGCCGGGCCGGTCGTCTTCATCACGTCGGTCGCCCATTTTTTGCCGTTCTTGTAGGCGACCACCTTAAGTGTGCCGGGCTGATAAACCACATCGTCCCAGTGCAGGCGGTATTCAAACGGCCCCTTCGTTTTCATGCCGAGCGATTTGCCGTTCAGGAACAATTCCGCCGAGTCGCCGGAAGTATAGACGTGGACGGGCGTGACCTGCCCAACGCGTTCCGGCCAGTTCCAATGCGGCAAAATGTGCGCCATCGGGAAATCCGGACGCCAGCGCGCCTGGTAAAGGTAATAGCGATCCTTCGGAAAACCGTCGAGATCAACGATGCCGAAATAGGAGCTGCGCGACGTCCGGTCGTAGGGCGTCGGCTCGCCGAGATAATCAAAGCCCGTCCAGACAAATTCCCCCGCGACAAACGGATATGTGTCCTGCCCCGTGAATTCCGTGTCCGGCGGCGTTGCCCAGCGCGGCGCGTAAAGGTCGTAGGAACTCACCTGTTGATCCGCCTTGCCATCGGCCTTGTTGGTGCTGACGGGGAAAAAGTATTCGCCGCGCGAGCTGATGCACGACGCCGTTTCGCTGCCGAACAACGGCTGGTCGGGATTGGCGTCGCGGAACTTGCCGTATTCCCACGGCTTGTAATTGTAGCCGAACACATCCTCGTTTGTCCCAAACCCATTATAACCGGCCTTCACGTCGCTGTTCGCGGAAGTCGTCGGGCGCGTCGGATCTTCCTGGTGCGCGATGGCCGTCAGCTCCGCCCCGATCCAGAAATTGGTCGGCCGGTTCTGCTCGCCCACCTCGTTGCCGATGCTCCACAAGATGATTGAAGGATGATTCCGGTCCCGGCGCAATTCCGCGCGCCAGTCCTTCTCGTGCCAGTCGTCGAACAGCAGGTGATAATCATTCTTCGTCTTGCCGTGCTCCCAGCAATCAAACGACTCGTCCATCACCAGCATCCCCATCCGGTCGCACAACGCGAGCAGTTCCGGCGAAGGCGGGTTATGGCTCGTGCGGATGGCGTTACAGCCGAAGCTCTTCAAAATCTCAATCTGCCGCGCCAGTCCGCGCACGTTGATGGCCGAACCCAGCGGGCCGAGGTCGCTGTGGTCACAAACACCGTTGAGCGGCACCCGCTTCCCGTTCAGCAGAAACCCGTTGGTGACCGTGAACTCGATCGTGCGGACACCGAATGGAGTTTCATAACTGTCCACCATCTTGCCATCCTGCAAAATGGTCGTGGCAACGACATATTGTTGCGGCGTCTCGAGGCTCCAGAGCTTCGGGCTGGCCAGATCAATCTGCGACCCGCTTGTCTCCGACTTACCGGCGGCAATTTTCAATCCGTCAATCGCCAATGCCGCCACCGACGGGCCTTTGCTGCCATCCGCGTTCAGCTCAAAAATCTCGTTCTTCACCGAGACATCCGCGTCCGCATCCGCGTCATTGTCCACAGCCACCTGGATTTTCACCGTCGCCGCGTTCGTGCTGACCACCGGCGTGGTGACGTAAGTGCCCCAATGCGCCACATGCACTCGCGCCGTCTTCACGAGCCAGACGTTCCGGTAAATCCCGCCGCCCGGATACCAGCGCGACGAATCCGGTGGATTGTCCAGCCGGATGGACAGCAGATTATCCCCGCCGAAATCCAGATACGGCGTCAGGTCCACACTCCACGAGGCGTAACCATACGGCCAGCCGCCCACAAACCGCCCGTTCAGCCACACCGTCGCGTAAGCCATCGCGCCGTCCACGTCCAGATAGATTTTCCTGTCCCGGTCCGATTCCGGGATTTCGAGCGCCTTGCGATACCACGCCACGCCGGACCACGGCAACTTGCCTGTCCCGCCGGGCAACGCAGGGTCGAACGGCCCCTCGACGCCGAAATCGTGCGGCAGGTTCACCAGCCGCCAGCCGCTGTCGTCAAACGCGGGCGACGCGAAGGAAATGCCCATGGCCGGCGGGTCGTCCGGCCGCACCGCGGGCGCATTCGTCGTGAAGGGATTGCCCGTCGGCAGAATCCAATTGCGGATGGCCTTGTAATTTAGATTCGTCCCGGCCTCCGGCGCGTCGCCCTTGAAAAACCGCCAGCCCGCATCCAGCGAAATCCGCTCGCGCGGAGAATCGGCGTTGTCGGCAAAAACACCGGCGGGCAACAGGAACAACAGGACGAGTGGAAACAATCTGGTGGCTTTCATAATAGGAATTTGTTTGGGCCAATAATTCTAGACTGTTTCCGGTTCTGGCGCAATGCCTAGTCAGTCTCGGGTGGTCCAGCTTGCCGGGTCAGGCGGCAGAGCATTGCCGTTCATCCAGTTTGCGACCGCAGTGCCATTAATGTGACGGTTTCGGTGACGACACATTCCATCAGCGCGAAACGGCCATCGCGAGCGGGTTGCCGCCTGGGTTGTGATTCTCGTCCAGTTCCAGGCGCAGGTAGTCCCAAACGACACCGCTCTGGAGGTCACCGCCCGGAACAGTGAACGTCATTTGATTTTCACCTTGTTTCAGGAGTGCAGCGTCGAATATCAACGCCCGCTGCTGCCAAAGGCCTTTGTCGGAATTGTAGCGGATGGTGCTGGTGGTGCGCAGCCGGGCGTTGTCCGCACTGGTGCCATCGCCGATGGCTCCGATGCTCTGGCTGTTGACTGTCACTGGAAGCTGGCCTAGGCCATCCACACCAGCCAGCGCCACGCGCAACGCGGCCTGGCCTTGCACCGGCTTTTTTATGTTGAACCTGACGGTCCAGACGGTGGTGCGACCGCGACCGTAGATGTTCCAAGGTCCGCGCTGGTTGGATTGCGGATATTGGTCGAGCGATTCCGCTTTGACCCAGCCGAAACGCTGGTTCGCGGGATCCTTGGCGGCTGGATTGATAAAAGCGAAATTCGTTGCGTGCGGCACCTCCTCGAAGAACCAGTCCTTGCGGTAATCGCTTTTGCCGATGGTGTAGGTGATGTCGTTCGGGAAAAGCAGGGCGTAGCGCAAGTTCCAGCCCCACAGCCAGAAATTGGGGCCATCACCCTTGAAAAACTTGCCGCCAGTGCGGTCGGGATAGCCGATGTCCCATAGTTGGCGACCATAGCGAACGGGTTTCCAATCGAGCTTGCCCAAGTCGAACGGCTTGCCTGCCTCGACGACAATGTTCGTCTGAATGAACTCGCCCAGCACGCCGTCAGCGAAGGCGTGCAGCGTGTAAGTGCCGGGGCGGATGTTGGGGATGGTGAATTTGCCGTTTTGGCTTCCATCGTTCCAGAATTGGTAATATCTGGCGTCATGGATTCCGTCGGGTGGGCCACTGCGACCGCGACCGCCGAATCCGCCGCGAAAGCCACCAAACCTGCCACCGCCACTGATGTTGTTGCTGGTTCCAGCGGCTCCGTTTGTAAAGCCAACATCACCGCCGCCAAATCCGCCCCGAAAACTGTTGGTGCCGCCGTCTGTATGAGCCAGCCCGACAATCAAATGTGGCAGCCGGGTCGTCTTCGCCTGCGGATCATTAAGAACGATTCGTCCGGTGACGGTTCCGCGCTGGTCTTTGTGCGGATAGTCCACGCCGTTGACCCAATCGTAAGGCCATTGGGCTTTTTGCTTTTGGGCTTGGGTGAGCGCGTCTTGAAACAAGGCATTCGCATTTTTGGTCCAAGCAGGCGGGATCGTCGGGTTGCCGGCGGTGGTGGCAAACGTCGCGAGGTCGGCCGTCGAAGGCTGTTTGGGTTTGGTCAGCGAGTTGACGTAAACGAAAATCGGGCCGATGACCCTGGTCCATTCCTCACCGGCGGCGATGCGCGCAGTCGAACCGCCGTCGTAATGGCCGCCTTCCCAATAATCGAGTATGATCGGGTCTGGGTCGTCGTTGTCGCCGAAATGGCAATCGAGTTCCAGTTTGGTCGGGCCGCCGCTCAAATATTCGACGGTCGGGTTGATGAACCAGATGCCGATGTGGTCCTTGGTGCTCGACCAGCCGTAGGCCGGGGTTTTGTATTGCACGCCGGAGTAACTGTATTTGTGCTCGACGGAATTTTTGTAAGGGCCTTTGGTCAGAATCCGCTGCTCTTTCGCGTGAACCACCACCCCGTTGCCCCAGTCCGTCGGCGCGCATTCAAGCATGTTTCGATCCGCATCCACCGAAATCCAGTCGAAGGTCTGGTTGATCTTGGTGATGTAACGGCTTTCCGAACCAACGCCTCCGGCGCGATAGGAGGCGGGATGGGAGTATATCGCGTAAACATAAACCCCGCTGTCGCCGCGGCCCATGGCATAGCGGACTTCCATGTCGCAATAAGTTCCGCCGCCGGGCGCTCCGGCTGTCAATTGGACCTGTCCGCCCGTCACGCCCTTGACGGAAACCTCGGCGCGTTCGCCGCCGTTTTGCGACGGGTCGATGGTGATGGAATTTGTCAGGCCGCCGACCGACGCCGCGGCGGAAGGGTCTTGCTCCCAATAACCCGGCTGGCCCTGCTCGTGGCCCATCGTGTCTATGCCTTTGTAAAACAGCGAATCCATCGCGCCATTGCGCTTGTCAATGACGGCTTTGACGATGCCGTTGTCTAGCGTCCAAGTGCCGCCATTATCGGTGACGGTTACCGGCTGGTTGTCTGCGAGTTCGGCAACCGCCGACTCGACCAGAGCCAGCACAACAAGGGTGGACGCAAGGAGGAGGCGCAGGGTGGCGGCAATAAACTCTATCATCAGATGGCTGTTTTAATTGTTGTTCGGATGAAAAATCACACCCGCGCCAATCAGTTGGAACAACGGGATGCGTTGTTGCAAGAGACGGAATCTGCGGCGATGGGTTACAGACTTTACTCGCGATGCCGGAACCCTTAGATTTTCCGCAACACCAGCCGACCAAACATATGAACTCGAGAAATGTCTTTTCCATTGTCGCGCTCCTTGCCGGAATTTTGTTGTTTTCGGGCTGCGCCACCAACAAGCAGATGGCGGTCGGTTCGGTCCGGCGACTGGTGTTCACCGGGGTCAAGTCGGAGCAAAAATTCTCGTTGAAGGATTTGAATCCCGACCTGCCATCCGACTGGTCGGGTTACAAGTATCTGGTGATCGAGATGCGCACCAGCACGCCGCAGCGGTTTTCCATCTGGGCAAACACCGCCAGCGGCAACCGGCGCATCATGTTCCAGCCGTTCGGGCAGGGCGTCTGGCTCCGCGCCTCCGTGCCGCTGCGCTATTTCCAGGGCCGCGACCAGTCCGGCTATGACCTGGCCTCCACCATCAACCGCCGCACGGATTCCTTCTGGATGTCCGTCTGGGGTCCGTTCGGCGACCTGACTTCGGTGCAATCGCTTTCGTTCATCATGGATTATCCGATCAACAAACCGGCCGTCGAAATTCGCTCCGTCCACCTGTCA
>Ga0181516_10002806_pt1 | contig 12066 bp, 11 predicted proteins | sample PEATcosm2014_Bin_25_FD_121104 | JGI IMG/M metagenome (GOLD analysis project Ga0181516, IMG submission 121104) | Peatland microbial communities from MTU Mesocosm Facility, Houghton, MI, USA - PEATcosm2014_Bin01_10_metaG | ecosystem: Environmental > Terrestrial > Soil > Wetlands > Peat | place...
CGCCGTATCGGGATCCAAGGATGCCGTCGGCTCGTCCAGCAAAAGCAAGCGCGGGCGGTTGAGCAGGGATTTAGCCAAAGACGCCCGTGTGCGTTGTCCGGCCGAAAGAGAGCCATGACGACGGTCGAGCAAGTCACCAATCTGCAGATGCTCGGCCAATTCACCGATGCGATCTTTCAAATGAGGAATGCCGTAGAGATGCCCATAGACGATTAGATTCTGTCGCACCGTCAGCCGGTTCGGCAAATCGACATAGGGGGATGAAAAATTGACAAAAGGCGTGATCTTTTCCCTTGCCGTTTGCAGATCATGCCCTAACATTTCGATGCTGCCCGAGGTTGGCTGCAACAGTCCCAGCAGCATTCCCAAAGTCGTGCTTTTTCCCGCGCCATTACCGCCCAGAAGAGCGGTGATGCTGCCTGCGGCAATCGCAAACGACAGCCCATCGACCGCAACCGTTTTATCAAAAACCTTGCGCAAGTCTTTTGTTTGTATGGATAATTTTATGTCACTCATTGCGGAGCATGATTCCTTTTGCCGGGTCCCTATACTTATCTTTTGTGTTCAATCCCGCAAGTCTTTAACCGTACGTTCACCTGTTGGTGATTAAATTTGGTTCCTCTCCCAGCTTGCGGGCACATTCCCTATGTCCATCAGATTTCGTTCACTCCTCCTTTCTCCCAAAGCCATTTGGACCTACCTGGTCGAAATTTTTCTTTTGCTGATCAGCGTCTATGGCTTTGGGCGCGGCGCACACGGTCTTATGTATGCCGATGGTGGCTTTAATTTTGCCTCTTTGGCCCTTTTCATTTTGCTCGGTGTTACGCCGCTGTTGGCCTTTATTTTTATTGCCGTGTATCGATCCCTCGAAATGGCGCAGTTCTGGGCGTCAGCGGATTTTCAATTTCGCATCGATGAATTGCAAAAACGCATGAACGAGCAAGACGATTTTTTCCAAATGATCAACAAAAACACGACATCTACTCTGGCCATCTTCGATGACAACGACGCCTATTGGTTTGTGAACAACAGCGCCGCGCGGAAACTTGGTTTGGACGAAAATGACATTGTGGGCAAAAAGCCCGCCGAAGTTCTTGGCTTCGAGCGGGGCCGCAAGCTCGTTGGCCATCTTCATACCGTGCGGCAATACGGCCAGCCCTTTGACGATCTTGACCGCCTCCCCGATGAGCGCGGCCGCCCTTGTTATATGCAGACCAACTATCGTCCTTTGGCACCCTTTGAAGGTTTTCCCGGCGGCGTGATGGCGCGCGGCGAGAATGTGACGACTCTGATGATCGAACGCGAACGCCGCGAAGCCATGCTGAAACAAACTTTGGCGGCGCTTGTTGCAGTTGTTGATCGCCGCGATCCTTATGCGGCCGGACATTCGTCGCGTGTTGGTCAATTGTCGCTCGAGCTTGCCAACGAATTGAAACTTAATGAGCGCGATTGCGAGGCCGCTGAAATCGCAGGATCACTGATGAATTTCGGCAAAGTTCTGATCTCGCGATCGATTTTGACCAAGACTGAAAGCCTCCTGCCCGAAGAATTGCAACGCATCCGTGACGGCATTTTGACTTCGGCCGATATTTTGTCACTGATTGATTTCAACGCTCCTGTTGTGCCGACCCTAAGGCAAGTGCTTGAGCGTTTTGACGGCACCGGCGCGCCAGATGGATTGAAAGGCGAGAACATCTTAATCACAGCACGGATCGTTGCTGTTGCCAACGCCCTTGTTGCCCTTGTTAGTCCCCGCGCCTATCGGCCCGGGCTTGAATATCCTATCGCTCTGCAGCTTCTCGCTAAAGACGCGGGCTTAGCTTTTGACCCGCGCGTAGTAGATACATTGAAAAAAGTTCTAGACACCAATGCCGTCAAATTCGATTGGCTGGCGGCCAAAAAAACCGACTAGGCTTTTGGCCGCGCACCCAAAACTAGATCGCTTCGAAATCGCATATCGCGTTAAAGTTGGCGGCCACCTTATCCAAACTATGCGTGTCTATGTGCGCGGAAGATGGGGTGCCGATGACTTCTGTCGTGTCAAACAGACTCTCATTCATGCCTGTTAAATAGATGTCCAGGTCGAGAGGTAAGCTTTCCAGCCACCGGGCATCGTGTAATGCTGCATTCAACATAACGTCCTCCTATGGGTTAGAATAATTACCTTCATTCTTTAAATGCGCGTCTCAATTTCGAAATTATGCGCCTTCAAACTTCCAATAATGGGAGACTACCATTTTTTGAGCAGTGCAAAAAGAACAACAATAGTTTCAATGACTTAATACCAATTTACAGTAACAAGTTACCGTTTATAGGTAATTTTATGGTTTCTAAAAAGTAAAGAAATGACGAAGAAAATTGCGCGGGGTGGCAATTGGTTTTTTGAAGTTAGAGGATCGGGAAAGACGGCTTCAGATAAACAGCGCCTTGGCGTCTGTAATATCAGTAACATTGAATTCCTTGGTGACCTCGGCGGGATTTGAACCCGCGACACCCTGATTAAAAGTCAGATGCTCTACCAGCTGAGCTACGAGGTCACTTGCGGAAGGGGCTTTTGTTATCAGGTATTTATGGCGGCTGCAACTGTTCCGTTTGCTTAAGAACGAAGTTATGCTGTTTACTGGAACGCCGTTTCGAAAAAGCCTCGTAATTTGCGGCTGTGGAGGGTCTCGTAGCCCGTGGCGCGCAGCAATTCCATGGCTTTTATGCCGATATACAAATGCTGATCGACCTGCTGGCGGTAGAATTTATTGGCCATGCCGGGCAGCTTGATTTCGCCATGCAGCGGGCGGTCGGACACGCAGAGCAAGGTTCCGTAGGGCACGCGATAGCGAAATCCATTGGCTGCGATGACGGATGATTCCATATCGAGTGCGATCGCGCGGCTTTGGTTAAAGCGTTCAACCAAACGGTCATAACCACCAATTTCCCAATTGCGGTTATCCGTCGTTACAATCGTTCCCGTACGCATAACCGATTTCAAATCATAGCCCGACAGCCCCGTCACGCTGGCGACCGCGTTTTCCAGTGCGCGCTGGACTTCGGCCAAATTCGGCACGGGAACCCATAGCGGCAATTCGTCGTCAAGCGCGTGATCGTCGCGCACATGTCCATGCGCCAGAACATAATCGCCGAGTTTTTGAAAATCACTCAACCCCGCGCAATGGCCGAGCATGATCCATGCGTGCGGACGAAGAACCGCGACATGATCGGAGATCGTGCGCGCGTTGCTGGGGCCGACGCCGATATTAATCAGCGTGATGCCGTTATTGTTTTCGCCGACCAGATGATAGGCGGGCATTTGCGGCAGACGAACGGGACCTTCATCCTCATCCGCTCCCCGTTCACTTCCCTGCGCAGCGCCAAGATTGGCGTTAGTGGTCGTTTGGCCACCGACCTCGACCAGCTTGGTATAGAAACGGCGCACGGCGTCTTCCTTACCATCTTCCGTTTTGGTCATAATCTCGCGGCCCATACGCACGAATTCATCGACGTAAAATTGATAGTTGGTGAAGATCACGAATTTCTGGAAATCTTCGGGGTTGCAGCCGGTGTAATGGCGCAAACGGTGCAGCGAATAATCGACGCGCGGCGCCGTGAACATCGCCAGTGGGTTTTCCTGCCCCGGCAAAAACCGGTAAGTGCCGTTGGCAATGCTGTCGTCGATGGCGCGAAGATTGGGAAGATCGAAAATCTGCCGCAGCACGGGAACGCGATCGGCCTCTAATTGCCCTTCGACATGCATCCCGTCGCTGAAGGCAAAATGGATCGGTATGGGTGAGTTGCTGACCCCCACTTCGATTCCGACTTCGTGATTTTCGATCAGCAGGCTGAATTGCGTTTGGTAATAATCCTCGAACATATCGGGACGCGTCAGCGTCGTGACATAACGCCCGGGTGAAGGCACAAATCCATAAGACAGGCGTTTATCAATATAAGTCGGCTTGGTGGTCGTGACCGCGACATAGGGATAACAGGCCGATACGCGTTCCGTCAGCGTCCCTCCCTGAACCAAGTACTGGAACTGTTCGCGCAGGTAGGCGGTATTGGCTTCATACATTTCCCGCACGCGTGCGACGGCTTGCGCGGCATCGGTAAAGACCTGCGCCTCGTGCGGCTGGGTCGGCAGGAAGGGTTTCGTTGGCATGGGCAAGACCTCTTTGGCTTATGCTCACTTTAGGGGATTAAGACGGATTTGACGATCTTTTTATCCCCCCAGCAGCGCCTGCGCAAAATCTTCGGCCTGAAATGGCTGTAAATCTTCCGCTTGTTCGCCGACACCTATCGCGTAGATGGGAAGTTTAAAACGATCCGCCAAGGCGACAATCACCCCGCCTTTGGCGGAGCCATCCAGCTTGGTCACGACCAACCCCGTTACCTGCGTCATATCACGGAAAGCTTCGACTTGAGCGTGGGCGTTTTGGCCCGTGGTCGCATCAAGCGCCAAAATCGTCGCATGGGGCGCTTCGGGATCGAGCTTCTTGATGACGCGCACGACCTTAGCCAGTTCCTGCATAAGGTCGTTTTTGTTATGCAAGCGGCCTGCCGTGTCGATAAGCAAAATGTCGCTTTTGTTGGCACGCGCCACATCGAAAGCACGATAGGCCAGCGCGGCGGCATCACTGCCCTGCTCGCCCGCAATAACTTCGGCACCGACGCGCTGCCCCCAGATTTGCAGCTGGCTGATCGCCGCCGCGCGAAAAGTGTCTGCGGCAGCTAAAGTGACTTTCAGTCCATGCTCGACATAGCTTTGCGCGAATTTTCCGATGGTCGTCGTCTTGCCAGTGCCATTGACGCCGACGACCAAAATCACAAAAGGCTTACGCGAAAAATCAATATCCAGAGGGATAGCCACGGGACGCAAGATGCTGGCAATTTGTTCGGCCAGCGCCGCTTTGACTTCTGCGTCACCGATATCTTTGCCAAAACGCGCCTTGCCGAATTCCGCGACCAGCCGCGCCGCCGTCGCCGGACCGAGGTCGGCGGAAATAAGCGTTTCCTCTAATTCCAAAAGCGCGGCGGCATCCAGTTTGCGCTTGGTCAAAACCCCCGCAATACCTTCACTTAATTGGGCCGAGCTGCGCTGTAATCCCGAACGTAGGCGCGACAGCCAGTTGGATTTTGTGTCTTGTGATGGCATTGCACTTCCCTTTTTCCTTCCGTCATTCCCGCGAAAGCGGGAATCCAGCGTCGCGCGTCTGCGCGACATGCGAGTCAGCCAACTCATGAGCGTTGCAGACGCAACGCAACTGGATTCCCGCTTTCGCGGGAATGACGATAACGACGTACGGTCGTCAATACACGCCTTACCGCGCTATGGCTAAAGGTTGGTTGCCATTCTGCTCGTCGATTTCTTCTTGTGTGAAGAAAGGGCTCGGTTGTTGCTGCGGCGGAGGATTACGCTGCTGCACTGTCGCTTCGGCCTGAGGCTGAGCGGTAGAAGGTTGACCGCCGTCTGTCGGCGGCGCGCCTACGGGAGTTGTGGAAGGAGCCGCGCCCGACGGGTAATAATTCGCGGGAATCTCCGGCTGCTGGCCGAAGGTCACCGGTTCGCCATGCGCCCGTTGTTCCGCAGCAGTCGCTTCGTTAATCGCTTCGATGATGCGGAAATAATGTTCGGCATGTTGCAGATAATTTTCGGCTGAAACGCGATCGCCACCGGAGACCGCATCGCGCGCCAAAGCTTGATATTTTTCGTAGACTTGCCAGGCATTGCCGCGCACGCGCAAATCGATGCAATTGCTGTCAAACGACTGATGCCTCAGAGAAGCAACAGAGCGCGGGCGATTGCCCATTGGATTTCCACCACCGCCGCCATTGCCGCGATCATTATTACGGTCGCGGTCTCCGCCGCCATTACTGCCGCCATGATGGCGGCTGCGGGGACGCCTACCGTTAGGACCACCTGATCTCATGTTAATAACCGTTTCTGTTTGCGCTTATATTGTTAAGCCAGTGTCCGCTTGCCTTAAACTTTTTCTTCTTCGCAAGTGCGCCACTTGTTCTTATCTGCGAGCGCCGCGTGATATTCTTCAACGCGTTTTCGTTCGCAGTAAGGTGATCCTAATCTATCCCCTGAACAACGTACAACTGTTTTTTTATAACTTATGGAGCTATGGTTTATGGGTAATAAGTTGCATAAATTGTGCAGGCGGTGATTCGTAAAATCATTCCTGACCAAGTCAGTCCTCTAACCCCTATTTCTCCTATGCCCGATTATGTTCACGAAATTCGACTTGGCCGCCTGAGCGGGAAAATTATTTGCGGCGTAGACGAGGTTGGGCGCGGACCTTTGGCCGGTCCGGTTGTAGCGGCGGCGGTCATTCTGCCGCAGGATTTTCCGGAAGTGATCAGTTCAAAAATTCGCGATAGCAAAAAAATGTCGGCACTCGCGCGGGAAAACATTTTTGATCCGCTGACGCAGCATTGCCGTTACGCCATCGCCGAAGCCAATGTCGAGGAGATCGACCGCCTGAATATTTTATGGGCGACCATGCTGGCGATGCAACGCGCCGTCGAAAAGCTGGCGACAAAAATTGACGTGGCGCTGATCGACGGCAACCGCGCACCCAAACTCGATTGCGAAGCCGTCACTCTGATCAAAGGCGACGACAAATCTTTGTCTATCGCCGCCGCGTCGATCATCGCCAAAGTCCACCGCGACAGATTGATGAAGAAACTTGCGAAAGAGTTTGGCGCTTATGGCTGGGATCACAATGCGGGATATGGAACCAGCGAACACCTAATCGCGTTGGAGCAGCATGGCATTACGTTACATCACCGCACATCTTTTGCGCCCGTCTTAGCTGCAGCAAAGAAAAAAGATAGCCGCTAGCGCGACACTATTTCCCTGTCGCAGGAGCCGGGGACGGAGCGGCGGGAGCAGGAACTGTGGCTGGCGCTACAGCTGGAGCTGGAGCTGGAGCTGGAACTGGCGTTGGGGCCGGAGTCGTAAGCGGAACAGGTGCCGTGTTCACAGCCGGGGCAGCCGATGGCGGCGAGATAACGATACCGCCGTCTTTCTTGTCATCCGTCGGCGCATTGGGTGCAGGTGCGAAGGCATCCGGAGTCAAGGGCGCAGGTATGGTTTCGTGGGTGATGGCGGCCTTGGGTTTCCTGTGCACCGGCTTTTTCTTTTTCACGACGTGTTTGACGGCGTGTTTAACCGGCACGTGCCTTCTCGATTCCATCGAGGTGAATCCTGTTCCCATCCGATGTGCTTCAAAGCTGGTGCAGCCGCTGATGCCTTGGAAATAGGCGCTGAACGTATCCTTCATTGAATCGAAGCTGCCGACAATCACGGTGTTATAATAGTCGTGCGGACGCTTGGTCCATTTGCCCGGATTGATCAGGATGCGTTTTGATTCCGGATCATACTGGCCGTAAACGGAATAAGAACCTTCGGGCACCGCGCGATTTTTTTCGGTCGGATAAAATTTAAACGAGCCTTCGAAATTCTCGCCTTTCAGGCTGTCGATTTGCAGCGCGCCTCCGGTAAAGCCCTGCGAACAGGTATAACTGCCTTCCCATGTGCCAACCGGAGAAAACTCTCCTTTGGCGATTTTGCTTCCTGCCTTGCCAAGCGTACCCATACGCGGCGAGGCGATGTCATCCATCGGTACCGAAAACACCTGCACCGAAGGCACGAGTGAATTTGCACGATAAGGAGAAGCAACGGGGGCGCTGGTTTCGCAAATATTCAGCACAAGACCCAATTCGCCCGCAGACCATAGAAACATGAAATGCTTATCGGAGCGGTCCGCCGTATATAAAGTGATGTCTTTGGACACCGAGGTTAGCGCTTGCGGTGCGATGGCATAGCCCAGCAAGCGCAGACGATCAACGGTGTTATTAAAAATCTGATTGACGCGACCTTGCTCGGTCTGGCTCATGCGCCAGCCATAGGCTTCCATTTTGCCGCAACTACGCCCCAGCTCGCTGCCTGCGGTTAACATCGCCATTTGGAAATTACGCTGAACGGGTAGAAGCAAAGGACGGTCGTCGAAAGCGACGCCTGTTAAAGGCGAGGCCGCTGCCAAGGGCAGATCGGCGGCGTAAGCCTTTGCGGCAAATCCTAAAAGGGCGACGGCCAAAACCGTAGCAAGAACGACTTTCGTCCAGCGGGCTGTTTGTGTCATCTTATGCTCATCCTCAGGCGCGGCTTGCGCGAATCATGTAGAAAATAGTACGATCAATATGCAGCGAGGCGCGTTTATGTGCAAGCGTGTCTCTTACAATTGGAATCGCCCATGCTCTTGGACCCTTGGAATGTCTTTAGCGCGTCTTTCGGATCGGTTCCAAAGCCTTATACGGCTTTTGTGACTTTGGTCGATTTGGCGATCTATTTTGCCCTTATGGCAAAGGTCATTCATGCGCGCAAAATTTACCAAATCCCCTCGCCCGTGACCGATGGCCCCGAAGCGTTCCTGCGCATTACCCGCGTTTCGGCCAGTTCTGCCGAACAGCTGGTTCTGCACTTGCCCCTGCTATGGATAGCTTCCTTCGCCATGAGCGACCTGTTCGCGGCCTCGCTTGGTGCGGTATGGGCGCTAAGCCGAGTCCTTTATGCCAGAGGCTACTATAAAAAAGCCAAACGCCGCGCTAAAGGGCTTGTGATCGGGCTGGTTGTTAACGGGATATTGTTCGCGGGAGCGATGGCGGGAGTTATGGCGTCGTTTTAAACCTTGCGCACCGCCGCCAGCCCTTTCCAATCTTCGATATCCAGATTAGGCTTCTGTTTGCGGTATTTCGTGTAGAGGGCGATGCCTTCGGCGTCTTCCAGAATATCGACCTTGATCCCTTTGTCGCGCAGCATCCCTTCGTTGCCTGAGGCGCTGGTGACATCGCCCACAACGACGCGGCTGAATTGGCGCATGTAAAGCAGCGTGGCGCACACGTCGCAGGGGCTGAGGGTTGTGAAAATCGTCATCGTGCTGAAGTCCTGACGCCCCGCATCGCGAATGGCGGATGTTTCGCCGTGATTATAGGGATCGTTGTCCTGTACCAGCGTGTTATGGCCTTTACCGATAATCTGGCGCGTTTTGTTGTCGATGATGACGCCGCCAATCGGGCAACCGCCTTCGTCAAAGCCTTTCTGCGCGAGCAGAACCGCGATTCGCATAAAATCGCGGTCGCTGAGTTTGGCGAAGAATTCTTTTTCGGCCACAAGGGGTAGGCTTTTCGTCGGCAAATGAGCGATGACGTTGAGTACGGCGTCATTAATTTCTGTGTCTTTGGTAATAAATGGCTTCATGATTTTTTTCCTTTGCTGCCACAGGCTAACAAAAGGTATCACACACGGCAACTGCACAAAATATACAATGCCTGAACTTGAAAACATCCCTAAAGACGCGTAACCTCAATGCGAATTATTCTCATTTACGGAACCCCATGTCCTCACTTGCCCTCACCGACGATCTGTTTTTCACCCAAACGGGGATGAATCGCGCTGCGGTTGAACGCTCGGTCGATGACGCGTTGCATGGGGCGGATGATGGGGAACTTTTTCTGGAATACCGCCAGTCGGAAAGTTTTTCGTGGGATGATGGCAAGTTGAAAAGCGCCAGTTTTGATACCACACAGGGTTTTGGGTTACGGTCGGTGTCGGGCGAGACCACCGGTTATGCCCATGCCGTCGACATGAACGAAAAAGCGATCCGCCGTGCGGGAGAGACGGTGCGCGTCGTGCAAGCGGGACGCGGCGGGGTGATGTCTGAGACGCCGATTGGCACCAACCGCCAATTGTACGAAGAGGCCAATCCTCTGCTTGGCAAAAGTTTCGAAGATAAAATTCAGTTGTTGCAGCAAATCGACGCTTATGTTCGCGCCAAAAACCCTAAAGTGCATCAGGTCAGCGTGTCTTTGTCCGCCAATTGGCAGGCGGTGCAGATCATGCGCGCCGGAGGCTGGCGCGCCGCCGATATTCGCCCGCTTGTGCGATTGAATGTTTCGGTCGTCGTGCGTGACGGCGACAAGATGGAAGTCGGTGGTCAAGGCGGCGGAGGGCGCGCCGAATATGCGCGTTGGTTCGAAGCTGCCGAATGGCAAAAACTGGCTGATGAAGCCTTGCGCAAGGCTTTTGTGAATCTGGAGGCTATTGAAGCGCCTGCCGGAGAGATGACTGTTGTTGTTGGCGCGGGATGGCCTGCGGTATTGTTGCATGAAGCGATCGGGCACGGATTGGAAGGCGATTTCAACCGCAAGAAAACATCAGTGTTTTCCGAATTGATGGGACAGCAAATAGCAGCCAAGGGCGTGACGATTGTTGATGACGGCACTCTTGATCAAAGGCGCGGATCGCTGACCGTCGATGACGAAGGAACGCCGACGCAATGCACGACTTTGATCGAAGACGGGCGGTTGGTTGGGTACATGCAAGACCGTCTTAACGCGCGGTTGATGGGGGCACGGGCGACAGGTAATGGGCGGCGCGAAAGTTATGCTTGCCAGCCCTATCCGCGCATGACCAACACCATTATGCGTCCCGGAACACTGACGAAAGACGAGATTATCGCCTCGGTCAAAAAAGGCATTTACGCGCCCGATTTCGGCGGCGGACAGGTCGATATCACCTCGGGTAAATTCGTGTTTTCGGCCAGCGAGGCCTATGAAATCGAGAATGGCAAAATCGGACGCCCGATTAAGGGAGCGTCACTGGTCGGCTCGGGCTTCGACGCCCTTAAACGCATCAGCATGATCGGCAACGACACGATGCTAGATGGCGGAGTCGGCACTTGCGGCAAAAACGGCCAAAGCATTCCCTGCGGCGTCGGGCAACCCACCATGCGGTTGGAGCAAATGACAGTGGGCGGGAGAGGCCGTGGCTAAAACGGCAAATTACGATGTCATCATCATCGGCGCAGGCCCTGCGGGGCTTGGATTGGCGCGGGCTTTGGCGGATACGGGGCTGAAGCTTTGCCTGATCGAAAAACAATCAGCCAAGATTCTCGCCCATCCTCCGCTCGACGGACGCGATATTGCGTTGACGCATGACTCGATGCGTTTGATGAAAAAGATGGAGATGCTGCGGCACATTCCCAAACGCGAAATCTCGCCTATTCGTATGGCCAAAGTGTTCAGCGGCGCATCGCCTTATTTTCTGGGCTTCGATACCAAGGGAACGAGCAAAGAAAATCTTGGTTTTCTTGTTCCCAACAATGTCATTCGCAAAGCGGCGTATGAAGCGATAAAAAAATTCCACAACATAACGATCAAGGACAAAAGCGAAGTCAAAAAAGTTGTAACCAACGCGGCGCGCGGTACCGTCCATCTGTCGAACGGCGAGATTCTGACCGCGCCCTTGATCGTTGCCGCCGACAGCCGTTTTTCCCGCGCGCGCGAACAGATGGGCATCACCGCCTCGGTCAAAGATTTTGAACGTTCGGCCATCGTGTGCCGCATGGTGCATGACCAGCCGCATCATGAGGCAGCGCATGAATGTTTCTTTGACCCGTGGACTCTGGCGATTTTGCCGTTGCAGGGAAGGAAATCATCGATTGTTATTACCTTGCCGTCCGATGAAACCGACAAAGTGATGGCGTTGTCTCCTGCCGCTTTCAACAAGCGTATTGAAAGTTATCTGGGCGACCGGCTCGGCAAGATGCGGCTGACCGGCAAACGTTACGCCTATCCGCTCGTCGGTGTTTATGCGAACAAATTCACCGCCGAGCGTTTTGCGTTGATGGGCGATGCTGCCATTGGGATGCATCCGGTCACGGCGCACGGCTATAATCTGGGGCTTAGCGGCGCGCATATTCTGGCGCAGGAAATCCGCAAGGCCTTGTCGCTTGGCCTCGATATCGGCAATACCGCCACGCTGGAGGCCTATGCCCGTGCCCACCGCCGCGCCAGCGCGTTTCTGTATCACGGCACGAACGCCATGGTGAATGTGTATACTGATAATCGCCCCGTAACTTTATTGCTGCGGGCGCTCGGTTTGCATCTCGCCAACCGCCTGCCGCCGTTCAAGCGTTATGTGAGGCGGCAATTGACGGGCAAGACGATTTAAGAAGGTCTGCTGCCGGACTTATAAGAAGACGTTCTTTGAAGAGCCGTTTGCGGTGGAAG
>Ga0181516_10002808_pt1 | contig 12055 bp, 7 predicted proteins | sample PEATcosm2014_Bin_25_FD_121104 | JGI IMG/M metagenome (GOLD analysis project Ga0181516, IMG submission 121104) | Peatland microbial communities from MTU Mesocosm Facility, Houghton, MI, USA - PEATcosm2014_Bin01_10_metaG | ecosystem: Environmental > Terrestrial > Soil > Wetlands > Peat | place...
CTGCCGTAAACAGGATGGAGTTCCCCGATACCGAAGCCGTTCCGCCGACCGCCGTTCCGGTGCTCGCACAGCCCGAGCCGCCGATGGTGCCCGTCAGCACCTTGATGGTGGACGCAAGCTGCGCCGCTGGAACTGCCTCATTCAGATTGAGGGCCAGCGCGCTTATCTGGCCCACCGTCGCGCCTTCCGCGATCGCCGCGCCGGTGGGACTTCCCTGGGTCACGCTGCTGACCGTGGGAACCGCGCCCGCAGCTATCGTGACGGTCGAAAAATCGGTCGCCAGCGGGAGATTGTAAGGATCCTCGATGGAATTCGCCGGGTTGCTTTGATTCGTCGCGCACACCAGCAGTTTGAAGCGATTATCGGGGGTGAACGAGGCAAACGTTACGAGCGCCGAGAAGGTGATGGCGTTATAGGTGACGGCGCCGATGCCCACATTGGTGTCGCCGGCTGCCAGTGAGCTGCAACTGGTGGTTTGGGGATTCTGCCCGTCATTGCGGCTCACCAGGAGGTAGTTGCCCGCCTGGTTGGCATTGGTTACATTTTGGCTGAAGAAGACGTCGAGGGCGCCGAACCCGCCCGGGAACAACTCGCCCGCGGAAACAACGGTGACGCCATCTGTTTCGGTGACAGAAGTGACCGAGAGCACGGGAACGCTGTTGACCGTGCCGCAGATGTTGACATTGTCCTGGCCCGGGCACTTGGCGCCGTTGGTGTAAGGGGCTGAGGAACTGCCGATGCCGGGACTCCCAGCGGCCGCCGCTGTGCTGCCAGAGAAAGTGACGCTGGGGGTCAGATTGGCCGTGGCGCCGGAGTAAACGAAGAGGGCGCCTCCTTTGCCCTGGCCGTCGTTGGTGAGGAAGCCGCCTGGGCCACCGGCGGCACCGTTGCCGGTGAGGGCGACGTTGCTGAGACTGAGAGTGCCGCTGCGGACGAAGATCGCGCCGCCAAAGCCTGCTCCTCCACCTTCGAAGCTTCCTCCGCCGAATCCTCCTGAGGCACCGGCGCCGCCACCGAATCCCCCGTTGCCGGCGGCGCCGCCACCACCGCCGAACCCGCCGTTGCCTTCGGTGGCGCCACCACCGCCGTCACCCCCGTTCACAGCGGCCGTAGTTCCCCCCGCTCCCCCCAGGTCTCCGCCTCCGGCCCCGATAGAAGTGAACTTTCCCGGCGCGTTCCCGCCGAATCCGCCACCGCCACCGTCGGCACTGCCGTCCATTGGCGAGCCACCGACGGCCTGATTGCCGTTGAGCGCGACGTTCGCCAGTGTCAGGACGCCGCCGTTCTGGAAGATGGCGCCGCCCATGCCCGCCCCGCCGCCGCCCCCGCCGGAGCCACCGCCCTGGCCCAACCCGTTCGCGAGAGTGAGATTATTCAGAACGATATTGCCGCTTTCCACGAAAAAGATCCGGGTCGCATTGTTCCCGCTGACCGTCACGCCAGCGCCCTCGATCGTCACGTTCTGGCTGAGGTACAGCCTGCTCGTGAGCGTGATGGTCTGCCCGGCGATGGCGCTGAGATTCACTGTCCCTCCCGGACACGAGTCGAAAATCGCCTCCCGCAGCGTGCCGCTCGCGTTGGAATCCGCGTTACTCGTCACGCTGGCCGATGGCAGGCAGGTGCCGAGCGCCCCGCTCATCAGCCCGAAGGTAGTCATCACGGTATTCGTCACCTGCGCCGTCACGGTGTTGCCGCCCAGGGTGGAATTCGCCGTCACTAAGGCGCTCGCCTGGCCGTTACTGCCGGTTGTGGCCGTCGTGGTATTGATGCCGGGGCCGGAGAAAGTAACCGAGACTCCCTGAATCGGCTTGCTCGACGCGTCCGTCACCAGGACCACCAGCGGGTTGGCGAATTGCGTTCCCTGAGTCGTCCACTGCCCGCCGCCGCTGACCGCGGAAATGGCCGCCGGCACTTGCGCGGCGATGGTGACCATATCGCTCGCCATCGCGGTTCCCACCGCCCCGCCGCCCGAGACCGAAGCGGACAGCGTTTGCGGGCTGCTGGCGTTCTGGGCGACATTGACGGTCAAGGTGACCGCCGGGAAAGTGCCGGTGGATGCGACGGGGCTCCCGTAGGTGCACGTGATGCTGCCGGAGGGTGCGCCACAGCTCCATCCATTGGGGGTGACGCCGGTAGGGATCAGCGCGGTGGCATCCGAAAGGTCCAGTGTCAATGTCGTCACACCCGAGGTAACGGCGCCGCCGATGTTGCTCACTGCGATGGTGAACGTCCGGCCGGTGTCGTACTGGGTGAATGTGCCGGAACCCGAATCGGAGATGGCGACGCTGAGCACCGGCGACGAAGTGATGGCGATGGAATCGGTGGACGTCCCGTTAGCCACGGTGTCTCCGCTATCGGTCAAGGTGGCCGTGTTGGCGATCATCGAGGGCGCCGCCGGAGCGGCGGTGACGTTCACGGTGAACACGGCGGATTCGCTACCCGCCGGCATGATGCAGGTCACGTTCTGCCCACTGGTCGAGCAGCCCGCCGAAACGCTGTTGATGGTGAAGTTGGAATTGACCGCGTCGGTGACGGTGGCCGCGGAGTTGGTGACGCCGCCCGCATTGTTGACGGTCAGCGTGATGGTTCCCGGTCCGCCCTGGTAGATCGGGCTGGAATGGGTGGGGGAAATCGACAGAGACGCGGGGTTCACGAACACGTAGGCGAAGCCGTTTTTCACGGGGGTGGTGCTGTGGGCGCCGGGGGCCCCGATCAGCACCGTGTTCCCGCTAGCCGAGACGGAGTTCCCGAACTGGGCGTTTGCCCCTCCGTCGGAAGCCGTCAGCTCCTGCTGCTGGCTCCAGGTTGTGCCGCTTTGCACAAACACATACGCCGCGCCCGCGCTGGCGTGCGCGTAGGCGCCGATCACCGCCGTGCCCCCGCTCACCGACACGGAATCGCCGAAGAAATCGCTCGCCGCGCCGTCGGAAGCCGTCAGCTCCGCCTGCTGGCCCCAGGTTGTGCCGCTTTGCACAAACACGTAAGCGGCGCCTTGCGAGTTGTTGCGCCGGTCAGCCCCGATCACCGCCGTGCCCCCGCTCACCGACACGGAGCCCCCGAAAAGATCGGCCGCCGCTCCGTCGGAAGCCATCAGCTCCGCCTGTTGGCCCCAGGTTGTGCCGCTTTGCACAAACACGTACGCCGCGCCTTGAGCGGTATTACTGCCGACCTTGTGATGTTGAGCCCCGATCACCGCCGTGCCGCCGCTCACCGACACGGAAGAGCCGAATTCATCGCCTGCCGCCGGGTCGGAAGCCGTCAGCTCCGGCTGCTGATTCCAGGTTGTGCCGCTCTGCACAAACACGTATGCCACGCCCTGAGCGGTGTTACTCCCGACCTTGTGTTGGGGAGCCCCGACCACCGCCGTGCCCCCGCTCACCGACACAGAATTGCCGAATTCGTCGGATGCCGCCGCGTCGGAGGCCTCCAGCTCCGCCTGCTGGCTCCACGTTGTGCCGCTTTGCACAAACACGTAAGCCGCGCCCGCGGCGGCGTTACCGTTGACCTGGTGGAAAGGGGCCCCGATCACCGCTGTGCCCCCGCTCAGCGACACGGAAGAGCCGAAGTCATCGTCGCTCGCTGCGTCGGAAGCCGTCAGCTCCGCCTGCTGGGTCCAAGTTGTGCCGCTTCGCACAAACACGTACGCGGCGCCCTGGTTGGCAAGGCTTCCGCCGTCCCTCGCCCCGATCACCGCCGTGTCTCCACTCACCGACACCGAGCCGCCGAAAACCCCCCCCACGTCGGAGGCCATCAGCTCCTGCTGCTGGGTCCAGGTCGGGTCCACCACCACCGGATATTGCGCTTCCCGGTCCTCGACGATCAGGCGAATCTCCTGGCCATGCACTTCCAGCCGCGATGGAAGCGTGCGCCCTCCGGCGTCCAGCGCCGTCAGGCCGGCGTAGCGCAATACCACCCCCTTCCTGGACTTCAGCAGCACCGCGCCCGCCTCGCCGGCTAACGCCAGATCCCCGGTGACGCCGAGCGCGATTTCGAGCGGCGCGCCGCCCCCAACCCCCGCCGGACGCCGCGCCAGCGTAAAGCCCTGCTCCAGACCCCCGGCTCCATTCACGTACCATTCCGTGAAATCGCCGCGCTGGTACTCCAGGCGGGTGCCTGAGCCGGCCAACTTCGCGGGCGCCGGTTGGCGAAGCTTGCCGCCGTAGCCATAGCCCTTCAAATGGAGGCCGATGCTGCCATCGGGGTGGCGCAGCCGCGCGCCAGTTGCGTCGAATTCCAGGCTCAGACGCTGTGCGTGGTTCCCGCCCCGCCAGACGCCGTGGCCGGAATCTTTGAACGAGTAGATGGCGCGTTCGAAGGCCTGCCGCAGCCCGTCATCCGCGCCGGCCTTCTTCCAGGCGTCGTCTTCGGCAATTGCCGGGCGGGCGGTTTGCGCCACGGCGTTGACGGAAAGAACCGCGGACAGAGCCATGGCCAGCGCAATCCGGGCGATCCATTCGGTACGGGTGATTCGTTCTGAAGGTATCACGGGCTTCCCACTGTTCCTTTCGCTTGGCGGCAAAAACGAGCGTTGTCGAATCGAGCTGCGAGCGAGCCCACAGGCGGCAAAGTCCCCGCGAATCTTCTACGCCCTCCGAACACAAACAATCCCTCAGTCCCGGTCCTCAAATCCGGCCGGTGGTAGTGGCCATGTTATCACGGACGGCGGCCGGCGCTGTCTCTTTTTCTGCTAATTCTGAAACGGTGGCGCGGCTTTTCCGATTGCCTGATGGCGCCTCCGGGAAAATCGGCAAGGCCGCCTAAGTGGGAGGATAAGTAGACAAGCGCATTGCGCTGGATACGCCTCAACTTACACTAGGGTTACTCTTAGTGTCATCCGATACAATGCCATCCTCAGCCGCTGCGCCGGCTGGGGTCGATCCAGGCCCAGCAGAGGGCACCCACCCCATACAGCCCCGCCATGAGGTAGAGAGGTGCGTTCCACGATCCAAACCATTGGACGCACAACCCCATCACGAGCGGGCTGAGGAAGCCGCCGATCTGGCCGCAGGTGTTCATGGTCCCGCTGAGGGTGCCGGCGTGGCGCCCGCCGAGATCGACGCAAGAGCCCCAGGCGGCTGGTAACAGGAAGTTCGACGCCGCACCCGCCAGGCCAATCAGCAGCGCCGAGGCATGGGGGCTCGCCGTTGATGTGCCGGCCATCAGGCACACTCCGGCGGCCAGCAGGGCGCTGCCGCCGACGGTCGCGCGGCCGATCCGCAGGCCGAAACGCCTGGTCAGCCAGTCCGTGGCGATGCCGCCCGCAAGAACCGCCGGGACGCTGAAGCTCAACGGCAGCCCGGCGAAAAGGCCCAGCGAGATCGATTGGAATCCGCGCACGTTCTTCAGGTACGTAGGCAGCCACGTCACGTAGAAACTGAAGACATAGGATTGGGTAAAGTACATCAGGCAGAGGAGCGCCGTCGTCCGGTTGGCCAGAAGCTTCGTCCACGGGGTGCCATCGCCGGCGTGTCCCGCTTCGATCATGCGGCCCTTCTCTATCCACTCCAGTTCGCCGGCGCGCACCGCGGCGTGTTGCGCCGGTTCGTCCCGGAACCAAAAGCGCCAGAAGGCCGCCCACAGGAAGCCCACGGAACCGAAAATCACAAACAGCAACCGCCATGACATATGCCCCAGCATGGCCGTGACCGCGAGCGGCGTGAAGCCGCCCGCCAGGAGCGTCCCCATGAAAAAGAATCCCTGGGCGGTGCCGCGTTCGGAGAGAGGGAACCAGCGCGAAAAGGTCCGCGTGACGTTAGGCCAGCAGCCGGCCTCCCCGGCGCCGAACAGAAAGCGCGTCGAGAGCAGCGCGGCATAGTTCCACGCGGCGCCGGTCAGCATGGTAAACGTGGACCACCATGCCACGATGCGAGTGAGCACACGCCGCGTGCCGATGCGGTCTCCCAGCCAGCCGCTGGGGATTTCGAAGATGGCGTAGGCCAGCGTGAACGCGCTGAAGACTAAGCTCATCCGGATCTGGGTGAGCCCGAGATCCTTCATGATATTAGGCGCCGTGATGGAAATCGCGGTCCGGTCCAGGTACGTGATCATACCCAGCAGCACGGTCATGGCTGCCACCCGGTGTCGTACGTGCGAGCGTCCCGGCGCCGGAGTGCGGGTTTCTTCCTCAACAGGCGTCACTGAAATTCTCCTCGTTCGAGTGTGGGTCCCCATTGGCACCAGTTTCATTCTAAGCGCTGGCAACGACCCGCTCAGACCCGAGATTCCGGCCGCCTCCACCTTCCAGCCCCCACGGCCCCGCCGGCTCCGTTTGGCATGGAGCCGGCATGCTACTACAATCGAGGTGGTGCAATCGAAACGAATCCTAGTCACGGGCGGGGCCGGCTACATTGGCTCGCATACTGTGCGCCTGCTGCTCGATCAGGGGCACGAGGTCACGGTGGTAGACAACCTCTCCAAGGGGTACCGGCATAATGTGCCCGCCAATATCCTCTACAAGGTCAACGTCGGCGACACGCAGGCGCTCCAGGAGTTGATGCGCCAAGTGCGCTGCCAGGCGGTGATCCACTTCGCCGCGTTCATTTCGGTGGGCGAATCCATGCATGAGCCGGAGCGCTACTTCGCTAACAACGTGGCCGGCTCGCTCTCGCTGCTCACCGCCATGGTGGAGACGGGCGTGAAGCATATGGTGTTTTCCTCCACCGCCGCGGTATATGGCGACCCGCCGTCCAGCCCCATTCCGGAGACGTCTCCCATTCAGCCGGTGAACCCGTACGGGGAATCCAAGGTCATGGTGGAGACGATGTTGCGCTGGTTCGACCGGATTCACGGCTTGCACGCCGTCTGCCTGCGGTACTTCAACGCTTGCGGCGCCGACCCCGCGGGCCGCCTGGGCGAAGAGCACGAGCCCGAGACCCACCTCATCCCCCTGCTGCTGCGCGCCGTGATCACCGGCCGGCCGGTGACCGTCTTCGGCAACGACTACCATACGCCCGACGGCACCTGCGTCCGCGACTACATCCACGTGAACGACCTGGCGCAGGCCCACATACTGGCTCTCGATTACCTCCTCGGCGGCGGCGTTTCCGACCAGTTCAACGTCGGCACTGGCGCGGGCCACACGGTCATGGCGATGATCCGCGCGGTGGAGGAAGTGACCGGCAGGAAAGTGCCCTACGTAGTCGGTCCCCGCCGCGAGGGCGACCCCCCCGGGCTGGTAGCGGCTTCGGGCAAGCTGCGGGAGAAGCTCGGCTGGGAGCCGCGCTACAGCGATCTGCGGACGATCGTCGAGCATGCCTGGAACTTCGCCCGCAAGCAGGCTGGAGCTGCCCTTGGAAATCGCTGAAATCCTGCAACAGTTAGAGAGAAACCAGGGAACGTTCCCGCGCGCCGCCGTCGCAGCGGCTGTCGAGCGGCGCGACGAGATCATCCCGGAACTTCTGCGCGTGCTGGAGGACTCGATCGACCGGGCCGCGGAACTCTCGAGGAGCGAAGCCTACATGGCCGACCTGTACGCCATGTTTCTGCTGGCGCAGTTTCGCGAGGTCCGCGCCTACCCTCTGGTGGTCCGCTTCGCGGCGCTGCCCAGCGACCTCCTGGATAACCTGGCGGGCGACTTCCTCACCGAGGATCTCGGGAGGGTTCTGGCGTCGGTATGCGGCGGCGATCTGGGCGGGATCCAGGCGCTCATAGAAAACGAGGACACCTACCAGTGGGTTCGCAGTTCCGCGATCAGAAGCCTGGTGGCCCTGGTAGCCGCCGGACTGAAAAGCCGCCAAGAAATTGTCGATTACTTCGCTCAACTCTTTCGGGGCAAGCTGAAAAGGCAATGGTCGCATGTCTGGGACGAGCTGGCCTCCTGCAGTTGCAACTTATGGCCGGGGGAACTGATCGGCGATATCGAGCAGGCCTACGAGGAAGATCTGGTAGACTCCGGTTTTATCGGCCTGGACGACGTCCAGCGGGCGATGGCCGCCGGTAAAGATCGAGCGCTGGCGCAACTGGCGCGCAATTCCAATCTGCGCCTGGTGTGGAACACCGTTGCGGAGATGGAGTGGTGGGAGTGCTTTCACCCGGCCTCGAGGGAGCGGAAGCAGCCAGCCCCACCGCGGGCCACCGTCGAGCAATCTGCGCCCAAACCCAAAGTTGGCAGGAACGAGCCTTGTCCGTGCGGGAGTGGCAAGAAACACAAGAAGTGTTGCGGCAAGTAACTCGCTACTTACTCCCGCTCACCACATCCCGGTAATACTTCTCGTATTGCGGGATGATCTTGTCGGAGCAGAATCGCTCCGAGGCGTTCCAACGGCCGGCTTTCCGCATGCGGTAGTGCAGGCCCTCGTCCGTCAGCAACTCGACCACGCGCGCCGATTGCGCCGCGATGTCGCCCACCGCTTCCAGAAAACCGTCTTCGCCATGGGTGATCAATTCGGGCACGCCGCCCACGCGCGTCGCCACCGGCACCACCCCGCACGCCATGGCCTCTAGAGCCACCAGGCCGAACGACTCCAGTTCGCTCGGCATCAGCAACACGTGCGCCAGCGGAATGAGCCGCTCCACGTGGCTCTGTTTTCCCAGGAACGAAATATGGCGCTCCACTTTCAACTCGCGCGCCAGGTGCTCGGCGGGACTGCGATCCGGCCCGTCGCCGGCCATCAGCAGGTGCGCGGGCGCCGTCCGGCGCACTTCCGCCAGAATCCGCACGCAATCCAGTACGCGCTTCACCGGGCGGAAGTTGGAAAGGTGCAGCAGCAGCTTTTCCCCCGCGGGGGCATAGGCCGCCGCGCCGGTCTTGGCCTCATCCGGACGGTAGAGATCGCAGTTGACGAAGTTCTTGATGACCCGGATCTCGTTCTGCACGCCGAACACGTCCACGGTCCGCTCGCGCAGGTAATCGCTGATGGAAGAGATGCCGTCGGATTTCTCGATCGAGAACTTAGTAATTGGAAAGTAAGATGGGTCCACCCCCACCAGCGTGATATCCGTGCCGTGCAGCGTGGTGATGAACGGCAGGCGCCGCGTGGGAGCGAGCATCTGTTGCGCCAGCATGGCCGAGATGGAGTGCGGGATGGCGTAGTGCACGTGCAGCACATCCAGGTTATAACATTCGGCTACTTCGGCCATGCGCGAGGCCAGCGCCAGACAGTAAGGCGGGTATTGGAACAGCGGGTAAGTGGAAACCTCGACCTCGTGGTAATAGATGCGCGGCACATCCTGATCGAGGCGAATGGGGTTGGAGTAGGTGATAAAGTGGACCTCGTGGCCGCGCTGGGCCAACTCCAGCCCCAATTCCGTGGCGACGATGCCGCTGCCGCCGTACGTGGGATAGCAGGTGATACCGACCTTCACTTTTGCAGCGTAACACTACCGGCGTGCAAAAGCCAAAAGCAAAAACCCTGGTCTTATCTGCGTTTATCTGCGTTCATCCGCGGCTAATTCTCTTCACTGCAACGGTATCCGGAATTTGATCCCCGCCCCGCTGCCTGGGCGCGATTCGAGCAGCATGTCGGCGTTCAAGCTTCTGGCGCGGCGCTTCAGGCTCGCGGGACCCAGCCGCAGCAGTTCCAGTTCGTCCAGCGTGTAGGCGCCGGCGAAGTTGAAGCCGTGGCCATTGTCGTCCACCGAAATCTCCAGGCCGCGGTCGGTTCTCTCCATGCCCACCGCTACGCGCGACGCGCCGGCATGTTTCTGCACGTTGTGCAACGCTTCGCGGAGCATCTGCAGAACCTCCATGGTCACTTCCGGAGGCAGCCCCACCGGCGTGGAAGCGCTGACGAAAGTGACCGGGATCCCGCTCTCTTTCTGGAAGGATTCCATGGTGCGGCGCAGAGCCACCACCAGGTTGCCGCCGTCCACGTCCACCGGCCGCATGCTGTGCAGGAAGGTGCGCAGGTCGCCCACCTGGGACTGCGCCAGCGCCTGCAGTTGCTTGAGATCCTGCAACCCGGCGTCCGGGTCGCGGTCGAAGAGTTTGCGCAGGATCTCGATGCGCATCTGCAGACTGATGAAATTCTGCAGCGGACCGTCGTGGAAATCGGACGCGATGCGCTGGCGCTCCTCTTCGCGGGCTTTCTCCACGGCTTTTTCCGCCGCGTCCAGCCGGACCTCAAGCGCCTGCGCCCGCCTGGTCAGACGCCGTTTGTATGTCGCGCAACCGCCCGTCAGCACCCCCGCCACAATCACCATCGGCTCCAGAACATAAACCGCGGGGCTGGGCATAATGGCGCAGAATATGGCTGAACCGGTGGTGATGACGGCCACCTCCACCGGCCCCGACAGTACCAGGGCCGCCGTCAAAAGGTACAGAAAGAAGACGGCTGCCAGCCAGAGCATGCGCTCTCCGCCGTAGTAGACCAGAACCAGGAAGTAGACTGTATCGACGAACAGCCCCAGCATCTCCAGCAGGCGCCCCAGCCCCCGGCCGCTGATCGCCGCCAGGACGCTGGCCACCAGAAACAGCCCCAGCAGCGCTCCCGCGGGCCAGACTGCCAGGGAATACAGCCCGGCCGCGGTCACGGCGACGGCGGCCAGCACGGCGCGCGCCCACGAGAGTTGCCGCATCCACTGGAAATCCGAAGGGATCATCACACTCTTATTTCCGGTATAGATAGAGCGTGTGGCTGCGTCCTTCGCCGTCGTCGGCGATGTTTTCCACCTTGTCCGGGGTCCAGTTCTTGAATTCGAAATCGTGAGCCACCACGCGTGCGCCCTTTTTCAATTGCTGATCGAGCAGAGGTTGTACCTTGTCGATGAAGCCCGGCAAGAGATAGACCGTGATCAGATCGGCGGAGCTGTAATTCTGCTTCAACAAGTCGCCATTGACGATGTGAGCGTTCTTCTCCAGGTGGAGCTTGCGGATCTTGTCAAGACTGAGCCTGCACAAGTCCTTGTCTAACTCCACTCCAACGGCGTCGGCGTGAAACTTCTGGGCGGCCATGATGATAATGCGGCCGTCGCCGGAGCCCAGATCGTAAACCTTCTCGCCGGCTTTCAAGCCGCCGAGTTGCAGCATTCTGTCGACAATCGTCTCCGGCGTGGGATAGTACGGCGCCAGTTTCTCAGCGTCCAGATTCTGCCCTGGCAGTACACCGCAGAAAAACAGTGTCAGCAAACCGAGTCTGTGCATATCCCTCACCGATGCGCGGCTGTTAACAATTTACCATTTTGGGGAGCGGTCCGCCCCCTAACCCGTTTATCCACGCGAATGTGAAAAACCCTGTGGAAAACCGATCTTTCACCGCGCCAACCTTGCGCAGTGTAACGGCTTTGTCACGTCCTGCACATACATTCAGCAACCGCCCGCTTAAATCCGCAAGTTGTTGCAGGAAAACCTCCTTGGCCCATGCCGCGGCGGGCTGCGCGCGGCGATCTGTTATACCCAGACCTTATCCAAAGGAATACCCCTCTGGCACATCTCACAATGTGCCGCGTCGGCATAGTAGCTGGCCTCCAGTTTGGCCAGATAGTACAGGGGTAAAGACCCGAAATTCAGAGTATTGGGAGTCGGTTGGTAGATGATCACGGCCACACCGACGACCGTGGCGCCGCGCGACTCCAGAAGCTGTTTGAGTTTGGCGAGGTTGTTGCCTGTACGCAGAATGTCGTCCACCAGCACCACCTGTTCGCCCGGATGCGGTTCCAGGAACTGGCGGAAACGCGGCGTCTCGTCACAGCCTCGCTCGGCCCAGTAGACCTGTTTGGCGCGCAGGGCTTCGCACACGCCGTAGGCCACCGGCAATCCGCCGGTCATGGGGGTGACGATGGAAAGGTCGTGCACGCTGGCCCGAATCTCCGGGTGAGCGCGCAGCAGGCGGCTCAGCGCCACCGAGAGTACACGCTGGTACTCGGAGTAGCGCAGCGCCAGGGGAACCTGCAGGTATTCGTTGGAATGCAAGCCCGTGGGGTATTCGAAATGCCCCTCGCGCAGAGCGCCGGTCTCGCGCAATACGGCGACAACTTCATCTTGAGTGGGGATCAGGTGCATGGCTCCCTCCGCCTTCAACTGGCTCCATGGCCCGTGAGCACCCGCGGAATGGTCTGCAACAGAATCTTCCAGTCGAGCCCCAGGGACCAATTATCAATGTACTGCATATCCATCTTC
>Ga0181516_10002809_pt1 | contig 12052 bp, 9 predicted proteins | sample PEATcosm2014_Bin_25_FD_121104 | JGI IMG/M metagenome (GOLD analysis project Ga0181516, IMG submission 121104) | Peatland microbial communities from MTU Mesocosm Facility, Houghton, MI, USA - PEATcosm2014_Bin01_10_metaG | ecosystem: Environmental > Terrestrial > Soil > Wetlands > Peat | place...
AGGGCAATGGCTCGCTCACGGCGCTTCCCATCATCGAAACGCAGGCGGGCGACGTTTCGGCGTATATCCCGACCAACGTGATATCCATCACGGACGGCCAGATCTATCTGGAAACGGATTTGTTTTACCAGGGCGTGCGCCCGGCGATTTCGGTCGGGTTGTCCGTGTCGCGCGTGGGTTCGGCGGCGCAAATCAAGGCGATGAAACAGGTGGCGGGCCGCATCAAGGGCGACCTGGCGCAGTTTCGCGAGCTGGCGGCCTTCGCGCAGTTCGGTTCTGATTTGGACGCCAAGACGCAGGCACAACTCGAGCGCGGCAAGCGCATCGTGGAAGTTTTCAAGCAGCCGCAATATCATCCGATTCCGGTGGAAATGCAGGCGGCGGTCCTGTGGACGGTGCAGAACGGGTTTCTCGACGACGTGGCTGCCGAGAAGGTGAAGGATTTCCAGGCGAAGCTCACGGATTATCTGGGGAGCCGCAAGGCGGATTTGATGTCGAAAATTCTGAAGGAAAAGGCGTTGAGCGACGCGCTGGTCGCGGAGCTGAAGGCGGCGGTGACGGAATTCAAGCAGACATACAAGTAACCCATGCCCAGCACGCGCGACATACGCCGCCGCATCCGGTCGGTCAAGAACACGGCGCAGATCACCAAGGCCATGCAAATGGTCGCGGCGGCGAAGATGCGCAAGGCCCAGCAGGCCGCGCTGGCGGGCCGCCCCTATGCCGTCCTGATGAACAAGGTTTTGGGCGAAGTTTCGGCCAGCGCGGGGGACTTCACGCATCCGCTGATGGAAAAACACGAAGTGCGGAAACGCGCGGTGATCGTGGTGGCTTCGGACAAGGGCTTGTGCGGCGCGCTGAACAGCAACCTGATGCGCGAAGCGGCGAAATTCGACCGGGACACGACGGTTTTCATCACCGCCGGCAGGAAGGCGTCGCAGTTCATCGCGCGCACGAAACGGCAACTGGCCGCCGAGTTTACTTACAAGGACGTGCCGTTGTTCGGGGAGGCGCGCGCGATTTCCAAGTTCGCCCGCGACCTGTTCACGAAGGGCGAGGTGCAACAGGTGGACATTCTGTTCACGAATTTCATTTCCACGCTGAACCAGAAACCCGAACTGATTCCATTCCTGCCGGTCGGTGAAATCAAGGGCCTGGGAACATCGGTCAAGGACGAGGCGGCGCTGGCGAAGGGCACGGTGGAGTTTTTGTTCGAGCCGGGCCCCGACGCGGTGCTGGGGGCGATGCTGCCGCATTATTTGAATTTCCGGGTGTACCAGGTGTTGCTGGAGGCCAAGGCGAGCGAACAAAGTTCGCGCATGGTCGCCATGAAGAACGCCACGGACAACGCGAAGCAGTTGATCAAGGACCTGACGCTGGAATACAACAAGCTGCGGCAGGCGAACATCACGAAGGAACTTTTGGAAATCACCAGCGCCGCGATGGCGATGGGATAATCTCAGACAACATGAATAAAGGCAAAATCGTTCAGGTAATCGGCCCGGTGGTGGATGTGGAGTTCGGCGACACCGGCAGTCTGCCCGGCATCTACAACGCGTTGACGGTGGAGTACACCGTGCTTGGAAAAAACAACAAGCTCACGCTCGAAGTGCAGCAGCATCTCGGCGACAACTGGGTGCGGGCCATCGCGATGTCCTCGACCGAGGGCCTCAAGCGCGGCCTGGAGGTAGCCGACTCGGGCGGCCCCATCGCCATGCCCGTGGGCGAGGGCGTCATGGGCCGCGTGTTCGACGTGACCGGAAACCCCGTGGACGAACAGGGCCCGGTGAAGGCGGACAAGTATAATCCCATCCATCGCGCCGCGCCGCCGCTGGTGGACCAGACGACGTCGCCGCAGGTTTTGACTACCGGCATCAAGGTCATCGACCTCATCTGTCCGTTTTTGAAGGGCGGCAAGGTCGGGGCGTTTGGCGGGGCGGGCGTGGGCAAGACGGTCGTCATCATGGAATTGATCAACAACATCGCCAAGCTGCACGGCGGCATTTCGATGTTCGCGGGCGTGGGCGAGCGGACCCGCGAAGGCAACGATCTTTATTACGAAATGGCGGAGGCGGACGTCATAGTGTGCGAGAAGGACGAAAAGGGGCATCTCAAGCGCAACGCCAACGGGCTGCCGATCTTGAAGCCCGGTTCGCGCATCGGGCTGGTGTACGGCCAGATGAACGAACCGCCCGGCGCGCGTCTGCGCGTGGCGCTTTCGGCGCTGGCGGTCACGGAATACTTCCGCGACGAGAAGAACCAGGACGTGCTGCTGTTCATCGACAACATTTTCCGGTTCTCGCAGGCGGGTTCCGAGGTTTCGGCGCTGCTGGGCCGCACGCCAAGTGCGGTCGGTTACCAGCCGACGCTCGCGGCGGAAATGGGCGACTTGCAGGAGCGCATCACCTCGACCAAAAAGGGTTCCATCACGTCGTTCCAGGCGGTGTATGTGCCGGCGGACGATTTGACGGACCCGGCCCCGGCGACGACCTTCGCGCATTTGGACGCGACCATCGTGCTGGAACGGTCCATCGCGGAACTGGGCATTTTCCCGGCGGTGGACCCGCTGGCGTCGAACTCGCGGGCGTTGACGCCGGAAATCGTGGGGCAGGAGCACTACGACGTGGCGCGCGGCGTGCAGCGCGTGCTGCAGCGTTACAAGGATTTGCAGGACATCATCGCGATTTTGGGCATGGACGAGCTGTCGCCGGAAGACAAGCTGACGGTGTTTCGCGCGCGGAAGATCCAGCGGTTTTTGAGCCAGCCGTTCACGGTGGCGCAGGTGTTCACGGGGCGCGAGGGCAAGCAGGTGCCGGTCGCGGAAACGGTGAAGAGCTTCAAGGAAATCCTGGAGGGCAAGCACGACGACGTGCCGGAGGGAAATTTCTACATGAAGGGCGGCATCGCGGAAATCAAGGAGGCCTAGGCCATGCCGAACACGCTCAGACTGGAAATCGTCACGCCGGATGCGAAGATTTATTCGGAGGACGTGGACATGGTGACGCTGCCGGGCGCCGAGGGCGAGATGGGGGTTTACCCCATGCACGTGCCGTTGATGACGCAAATCGTCGCGGGCGAGATGTCGGTGCGCAAGGACGGGCGGGATTTTTTCCTGGCGGTCGGGGAGGGGTTTGCGGAAATCACGGGCGAGCGCGTCGCCGTCCTCACGGACATGGCCATCAAGGCCGAGAACATTGACGAAGCCAAAGCCGAGGAGGCCCGCCAGCGGGCGCAATCGCGCATGGCGGAGAAGCTGGATGAGGAACAGACGGCGCTGGTGAACGCCGCGCTGGCGCATTCCATTGCGCAGCTCAAGGTCAAGCGGCGGCAGCGGAAGTAATTCTCGCGGCGGTCCCCGGGGGCGTTTATCCGCATTTCAACGGAAAGCGCCATTTTTTGTCCCAAGCAGGACAATCGGGACCCCAATTCGTTCTTGCTTTTGCCCCTTGATTGGTCTAAACTCTGCCAAAGCCCTTGGGATGGAGCAATTCGGGGCTTTTTTTGTTCGCCACCCGGCGTGCCGTGAATGATCTGAAAGTCAAAAGCGAAAACATGAATATGAAAACCCGACTCCCGTTCCTCCCTACCCTCGGTTGCCTGATTTTGGCGGCGCACTCCGTGATGGCGCAGGCGAACCTGCCGGTTTACACCGACAACCTGGTGAACGATTTTCAGGACTGGAGCTTCAACTGCACGCGCAGCTTCACCGCGACCACCGTCCATTCCGGGACCTATTCGATCAGCGTGACCATCACCAATTCCAGCGGCTCGCTTTACCTGCATTCGCCCGATTTCAACACGAGTCCCTACGCCAACCTCGTGTTCTGGATCAACGGCGGTCCGACCGGCGGCCAGCAGCTTCAGGCCCGCGCCGTCGTCAACGGCAATGCCGGCACGCCTTTTTCCCTGGGCACGCTGACGGCGAGCACGTGGCAGCAATTCAGCATTCCGCTTTCCACGCTGGGCGCGGGCAACACCGCGCATTTCGACGGCATCTGGATTCAGATTGCCTCGGGCTCATCCCAGCCGCTTTTTTATGTGGATGACATGCAAATCACGGCCGCGCCCGCCCCGGCGCTGGTGAACCTGAGCGTGGACGCGTCGCAAGTGCTGCGTTCGGCGGACACGCGCTGGTTCGGGGTGAACACGGCCACGTGGGACGCCAGCCTGGGAAATCTGGCTGCGCTGCCCTTGTTAAGCAATGCCGCGGTGCTGACGTTGCGGTGGCCGGGCGGTTCAGAGTCCGACGGCTACCATTGGGCCAGCGACACCGGAAACAACCGAAGCTTTCAAGCCCTCGCCACGAATCTGGGCGCCCAAGTGTTTACCACGGTTAACTACGGAAGCGGCACCAGCAACGAGGCGGCCGGCTGGGTCCTGTACGCCAACATCACCAACCACTGCCACTTCAAGTATTGGGAGATTGGCAACGAATGTTACGGGTCTTGGGAAGAGGACAACAACTCCGTGGCGCACGATCCCTACACTTACGCGGTGCGCGCTGCCGGCTACATGAAACTGATGCGCGCGGCGGACAGCACCATCAAAATCGGCTGCGTGGCCGTCCCCGGCGACACGATGTACGAGAACAACACCAATCATTATGTGCGCAATCCGCAGACGGGCCAGAAAAACAACGGCTGGACGCCGGTCATGCTCACAACGCTGAGCAACCTGGGCGTGCTGCCGGATTTTCTCATCTATCATTATTATCCGCAATACACGCCCACACCCTGGGCTCCGCCGAGTCCGTCGCCCGACAGCGACCCGATATTGCTGCAGACCTCGACCAACTGGGCGGGGGATGCCGCCACGTTGCGGCAGGAAATCAGCAATTACATCGGCGCGCCGGGCTCGAACATCGAATTGTGCGTGACGGAGAACAACAGCGATTCCTCGCTCGGCGGAAGACAATTGAGCAGCGTCGTCAATTCGCTCTACATGGTGGACGCCATGAGCCAGCTCATGAAGACGGAGTTCAATTCCTATTTGTGGTGGGACTTTGAAAACGGCACCGGCACCGGCGGTGACACCGATCCCACCATCTATGGATGGCGGACCAACGGCGATGAAGGCATCGTGACCGTTAATTTTGGTCCCACGGTCACCAACAACAACCCGAACTTTTACGGCATGAAGTTGATGCAATATTTTGCGCGGCCGGGAGACAGCGTGCTGCAATCCAGCAGCAGCTACCCGTTGCTTTCCGCCTATGGCACCCGCAAGGCGGACGGCGCGATGGCCGTGCTGGTCATCAACAAGGACGGGACGACGAATTTCAACGGGCAGGTCAACCTGGCCAATTATTCGCCGTGGACCAATGCCACCATCCACACGTACGGGATGATCCAGGACAACGCCACCGAGAGCAACCTCAGCCTGTCCTTGCAGGACGTTGCTGTCACCAACACGCCGATTTCCGGCAATCCGTTCACGTATTCCTTCTCTCCCTATTCGATGACCGTGTTCACGATTCCGCCGGCGGCGCCATCGATTCAGGTCACGTCGATTACCTCCAACGCGCTCGTCCTGCAGCTCGCGGGTCAAACCGGGGCGCCGTACGTCCTGCAGTCGTCGCCGGATCTCGCGTCTTGGACTTCGGTCTCAACCAACCTGCTGAACAGCAGTCCCATACCGGTGACGAACACCGTTTCTCCGGGCACGACCGCGCAGTTCTGGCGCGCGTACTGGCAGCCGTAGTGGGCCTCGATTAGTCCAGCGGCGTGTGGCGTCATCATTCCCGGAACCACCGGGATGGTCAGACAATCTTGATCTTGGACAGGTCTTCCTTCGGCTTCGGCCAGTGCATTCTCAACTTTTCCAGCGCCTTGACGACGGCGCGGGCGACGACGTAATCACGATACCATTTGTGGTTGGCGGGCACGATGTGCCACGGGGCATGCTCGGTGCTGCAATGGTTGATGGCATCCGCGTAGGCGCCCTGGTAATCGTTCCAATAGGCGCGCATCTTGATGTCGTTGTCCTCGAACTTCCAGTTCTTGGCCGGGTCATCGAGGCGCGCCTCGAGGCGTTTGGCCTGCTCGTCCTTGCTGATGTGCAGGAAGAATTTCAGGAGGATGACGTTGTTGTGGAAAAGATATTTTTCGAACGCGTTGATTTGCTCGTAGCGCCGGAACCAGACCGCGCGCGGCTGCAATTTCATGACGCGCACGACGAGGACGTCCTCGTAATGGGAGCGGTTGAAGACGCCGATGTTGCCATAGCGGGGCACGGCCTTGTGGATGCGCCAGAGATAATCGTGGGCGAGTTCCTCGTGGGAGGGGACCTTGAAATCGTTGGTCTCGACACCGGCCGGCGTGACATATTCGAGGACGCGGCGGCTGGCGCCGTCCTTGCCGCTGGTGTCCATGCCCTGGAAGAGGAGGATGACAGAATGCGACTGGTTGGCGTAAAGCAGATGTTGCAAATCGCCGATGCGGCGGCAGAGTTTGTCGGTTTTTTCCCGGGTCTCATCCTTGTCGAGGCCCTCATGGTAGGAAGGGTTGAACTGCCGCAGGCGGATTTTGGAGACGACTTTGATTGGCTGTGACATGACGAGACAGGAATAGCACCGTTCCCGCAAAAAACCAGTCATTAAATACGAAGCAAGGACGAACAGCGAACAGGTCCTCAGCGCAGGCTCTACTTCGGAACCGGCATTGATTGCGAAGCAGTCAAAGGCTCCAACTTAGACCACGCAAGTCCTTCGGCCAGGACTCGCTGATCGTCGTAACGCACCAAGTGCTCCCAGATGGAAATGCGGTCATAAATCGGTAGGTAATGGATACGTCGCTCCACCACCCCGTCTGTGTCCAAATCATACGCAAAAAAGCGCGCGTCTGGCAGCACTCCCGGAACAATCCCCAGAGTTATAATGGTCAACATCAGGGGATTTGCGCATCTGCCGCCGTAGCGAATGGGCAGGAGTGTCAAGCGGCGTGCACCGTCGGGTGTCGTTGAAAGCGGATAGATGCCGGATGCTTTGAGTATATTATACTCAGGCTGCATCCCGGGGTTTGCCACATAGACCGGTTGAGTGCCTCCATCGAATTGGTGAAGGCCCTGTTTTGATGCCACGCACGGGGTGCTGCCGCAGCCTGCCAAGACGCCTGTAAAAAACATCAAAAACGTGAGTGATAGGACAGCCCGCATTGGATCATGCCCGTTTTAACTCTCAATCACATTGATCTCGACCGGTTCGACGCTGACGCCGATTTTTTCGAGCCATTTGATGGCGCCCTTGATGTCGGCGCGCTTGCCGTCGAGTTCCAGGCAGACGACGCCGATTTCGTCGTTCACGCTCGCCTGGCGGATGTTCGCAATCACCGGGAATTTGTGGGTGAGTTGCCAGATGAGCGGCTGCTGGATGAGTTTGGGCGGGTACATGAGCCAGAGGCGGGTTTGCTGCTTGGCGCTGTCCGATTTCGATTTGGCCGGCTTTTTCCTAGGAGGCATGGCTTTGATAAAAAGGGTTAACCGCCCGCGATGGCCGGGATGATGCTGACTTCGTCGCCGTCCTTCAACGGCGTCTGCTGGTTTTGGAGGAAGCGGATGTCCTCCTCGTTCACGTAGACGTTGACGAAGCGGCGGACCTCGCCGGTGTCGTCCACGAGGCGCTCCTTGATGCCGGGAAAGCGCGACTGGAGTTCGACGATGGCCGCGCCGACGTCGGAGGCGGTCACTTCGACCAGTTCCTCGCCGTTGGTCAGTTTGCGGAGCGGGGTGGGGATTCGTATTTTTTTGGGCATAATCAAAGTTTATTGTCCAGTCCAGCCGAATATGAACGCTACCATATTATACTGAATTCCAAATCGACCAAATCAAAATTGCCAAAACTATCGCAACTACCACGATCAACAGCGCCACAAACCAGCGACTTTCCTTGGGCCGCGGAGGTACCAAGGCAGCTCTTTCCTCGTCAGTAATGTCCCTGCCCCCGGCAACAACGATGTAGGTGGGCAGCGAAGAGGTAACGATCAATGCCACTATCGCGGCGATCCATGCACAGGCTCGGGCGGGAATCTGCCAAACGCGCCAGATAATAACGGCCACGGTGACAACAAGCGGAAGCCCGATAAGCCACTTGCGCAAGTTGTGTCGAAACTCACAACCGCAGACAGGACATACGAACAGTCCCTGCCGTTTGGCCAATATAATTCTTTGACGGCAATCGGGACAGAAACTGAAGCTTGTAAGCGGCATGAATGATTGGCCCGCCTTTACGTACGCAACGGGAGCTTGGTTGGTGATAATTCAAGCATTCGCCGGTGACAAATTTTCCGCGGCCAGCAGCGCCTCAAACTCCCGCAGGCTCGGCTTGATCTCGCGCGGATGGCCCACGTGGCCGGCCATGGCTTCGAGCGTCTTGAGGCCGTTGCCGGTGACACAGAGGACGGCCGAATCATGGGCCGGAATCTTGCCGGACGCAATGAGCTTTTTGGCGACGCCCACCGTCACGCCGCCGGCGGTTTCGGCAAAAATGCCCTCGGTCTCGGCGAGCAGCTTGATGGCGTCGCGGATTTCATCATCGGTCACGTCCTCGCCCGCGCCGCCGGTGTCCTTCATGACACGCAGGGCGTAGAAGCCGTCGGCGGGCGTGCCGATGGCGAGGGACTTGGCGATGGTGTTGGGCTTGACCGGCTTGAAGAAATCGAGGCCGGCCTTGGCCGCCGTGGTGATGGGCGAACAGCCCGTGGCCTGCGCGCCGTAAATCTTGAACGGCGTTTCGGGCACGAGGCCGAGCTTGGAGAATTCCTGGTAGCTCTTGTAAATTTTGGTCAGCAGCGAACCGGACGCCATGCACACGACGGTGTGTTTCGGGACGCGCCAGTTCAACTGCTCCATGATTTCGAAGCCCATGCTCTTGGAGCCTTCGGCGTAATAGGGGCGCATATTGACGTTGACGAAGGCCCAGCCGAACTTGCCGGCGATTTCGGCGCACAGGCGGTTGACCTCGTCGTAATGGCCCTTGATGCCGATGACCGTCGCGCCGTAGATGAGCGAGTTGACGATCTTGGACTGTTCGAGATCGGTGGGAATGAAGACGTAGGCCTTGAGGCCGGCGGAGGCGGCGTTGGCGGCGACGGAGTTGGCGAGGTTGCCGGTGGAGGCGCAGGCGACGGTGGTGAAACCGAGTTCGCGGGCGCGGCTCAAGGCGACGCTGACGACGCGGTCCTTGAAGGAGAGGCTCGGGTAATTGACGGTGTCGTTCTTGATCCAAAGTTCGCGGATGCCGAGGCGTTTGGCGAGACGGTCGGCCTTGATGAGCGGCGTGTAGCCGACCTCGAAACCGACGGTGGGCTCGCCGGCGACGGGGAGCAACTCGCGGTAGCGCCACATGGTCTGGGGGCGGGCGAGGATGGCCGCGCGGGTGAGGGAGCGTTTGATGCGCTCGTAATCGTAGGCGACTTCGAGCGGGCCGAAGTCGAATTCGCACACGTGCGTGGCGGTGAGCGCGTATTCACGGCCGCATTCGCGGCACTTGAGCGCCTTCATGAAACCGTCGTTTTTGTCCATAATATCGCAGTTAATACGCTGATTTCGGGCGGCAACCCGCCGCGCGGCGTTTAGGGGAATAAAAAACCCCTTCCCGGGATGAGAAGAGGCGACTCAGGTGACTCTTCTCATCTTTTCCCGAACCGCCGCCGGTCCGGGCTGGAATTGGCACCTGGTCATTGAAGATCACGCTTCAATCGGTTGCCGTGGTTTCATCGGGCCAGTCCCTCAACCACTCTTAATGAGATTCGTTATATCAACGAATACGGATAGAATGATATAACATCGCGAAAGTGTCAAATGGTTTTTTTGGCCGCGGCAGCGCGCGATAAATTGCGCCAGCGGCTATTGCAAAAACATGCCGCGATAGAACTTGGCGCCGCCGGTGGTCGGGACGGAGAACGGCAGGGAATTGCTCGAGAGTTTGTTGGTGCTGAACGGGGTCCAGTGAACGAGATCAGTGGAGGACTGCAGGACGTAGGTCAGCCCGGACTGGCCGTTTAGCTGGAGATTGATCTGGCCCGGAGGATTGGTGCCCGCCTGCTTCTGCACGCTGAATGAGAGGAGGGTCGGCAAGACGTACAGCGTGATGCTCTGGGATGGCACGGTGTCGGTGAGAATCCCGTTCGAGAAGGTGATATTTGTAAGCGCGGTGATGACGCTGGTGCTGGTGAGCTGCCAGCGCTGGGCGGTGCCCGTGGCGCTGAAATTGGTGATGGTCGCATTGAACGGCGAGGCGTTGGTGAGGTCCTTGTTCACGACCATCAATGTCATCGCGCCGTCGCTGGTCCGCACCGCGCCGAACGCGGAAAGGTCATCCGGGTTGGGCACCGTGGTTAGAATGCTCGTATCGCCGAAAGTGGATTTGCTGCCGTCATAGTTGCGATACATTTTTATCGCCATGTAGGTGGGCGTGGAAGAATTGGGCGTGGTCCAGCGGGTGGCGAGGTCGAGGCCTTGACGCCCGAAAATCCCGAGGATGTCCGCCTGCGCGGTGGCGCCGTTGATGGAGGATTCAGCGCCCCAGTTGTATTCGGTGATGCCGATTTTCGTGCCGGGATAATAGGTGGCGACCCAATTCTTCATGCGGGGAATGAGATCGATGACGCTGTTGATCCAACTGGGATCCACGTAATTCGTGTCCCAGAACTGGCGCGTCGTCTGGTTGCGGAGCAGTTCGGTGGCGGTGTCCACCGCGTTCCCAGAAACGCTGCCTTCCTGCGGGTAGCAATGGAGCGTGAAATAATCCAGCAGGCGGACGCCGGTGGCGGTGTTGTAGAGATGAAGCTGGTTCAAGAGCCAGGGCATGTAATCCATGCCGCCGTTGGTGCCGCGGTCGGGATAATCGGCCGGGTTGTAGTCGCCGTGCTGCCCGGACCATTGCTGGTCGTAACCGCTGTAGAAATAGCCGTTCCAGCCCCATTCCTCGGGGCCGAGCACAAGGGCGTGCGGGTCCAGGCTCTTGACCATGGCGGCGTAGTTGGTGATGTCGGAATAAATCTCATGCATGGTCGGGCCGACGGGATGAATGTCCTGGTGTGTGGAAAACCAGATGCTGTGCTCGTTGTCCATGAGGTAATAGCCCACGCCGCCGTTGGTGGACAATCCCCACGTGTTGGTCAGATGCTGCACCCAGCCCTGTTGAAAACTGACACCCACCGCAAAATTGGCGTCGTTGGGATTGTTCCAGGTGATGGGGGTGTTGTTGGTGACGCTGACGCCGTTGCCGGCGTCGGGGAAGTAGTTGGAGTCGCTGCTAGTTTGGGGGCCATATTTGGCGATGGAATAACTGGCGAGTTTCGCGCCGCCGGAGCCGAGTTTGGGCGCCCAGCCGATCATGGGAATGGTGATGGCGGGAGCCGCGCCGCCGGCCTTGGTGGCGCTGATGAAACTGTCGTCGTACGCGCCCGCGACTGTGGAGCCGTCGGAAATGCTTTCGAAGTAAAAGTCAGCGGCGCGATTGTGGGCGTTGGTCTGCCAGTTGTAGCGCGTTTCGGCATTGCCGCCCGAGCGGTTGATGGGAACGTTCAAATCGGCAACCTGCGCCTGGGTGGCGAAGGCCACGCCGTAAATCAGCGGGCTGATGGCCGTGCGATTCGATTGCGCGTTGACGAGGAGGGTGATGGGTGCGTTGGTGCCCGAGGAAACCGGGTTGGTGACAGTGCCGGCGACCAGCGTGATGTCGTCCATGTAAAACGTCGGCTGCGCGGCACCCGTCACATCTTGGACGACAAATCCGGAGAAGTTGGTGGCATTGGCCACGCCCAGGGAAGACAAGGAAACGGTATAAAGCTGCCAGGTATTGGCTGGAACCGTCGCGAGGGCGACCCGGGGGGCTTGGGCCACGTTGCCAGTGCCGCCGATGGACAACAAGCCATAAGCCTGAAGTCTTTGTCCGCCGCTCGAACCGCCATTCAACCAAAAGGTGATGTTCGTGAATGTGCTATCGTTAATCCCGGTAGGATTGACAATTTGAATTCCCTGATAGGCGCCGGTAATTGTGACACTGATGGAGTAGCTGCCCGAATGAACCGGGGATGTGTTGGCATAATTCTCG
>Ga0181516_10002810_pt1 | contig 12049 bp, 13 predicted proteins | sample PEATcosm2014_Bin_25_FD_121104 | JGI IMG/M metagenome (GOLD analysis project Ga0181516, IMG submission 121104) | Peatland microbial communities from MTU Mesocosm Facility, Houghton, MI, USA - PEATcosm2014_Bin01_10_metaG | ecosystem: Environmental > Terrestrial > Soil > Wetlands > Peat | place...
TCCGCGACATGGTGCAGAACCACATGCTGCAACTGCTTTGCCTCGTCGCGATGGAGCCGCCGTTCTCGCTGCAGGCCGACTCGCTGCGCGACGAGAAGCTGAAAGTGCTGAAGTCGCTCACCGCGATCGACGCCTCCAACGCCTCGGCGGCGACGGTGCGCGGACAGTATCGCGCCGGCTTCGCCGAGGGCGCCCCGGCGGGGTCCTACCTCGAAGACATCGGCAAGGACGCCAGCGAGACGGAAACCTTCGTCGCGATGAAGGTCGAGGTCGCGAATTGGCGCTGGGCGGGCGTGCCGTTCTATCTGCGCACCGGCAAGCGCCTGCCGCAGCGCTTCTCCGAGATCGTCGTCGGCTTCCGCCGCGTGCCGCACGTGATCTTCGACGCCGACAGCGACTCCGTTCCGCCCAACCGGCTGGTGATCCGCGTCCAGCCCGACGAAGGCATCAAGCTCTGGCTGATGATCAAGGAGCCGGGCCCGGGCGGCGTGCGCCTGCAACACGTGCCGCTCGACATGAGTTTCGCCAAGACCTTCTCCGCCCCCTCGGCCGACGCCTACGAGCGGCTGCTGATGGACGCGCTGCGCGGCAACGCCTCGCTGTTCATGCGCCGCGACGAGGTCGAGGCCGCCTGGCGTTTCATCGACCCGATCCGCGAGGCCTGGGCCCGCTCGCCGGATTCGCCGCGCCCCTACGCCGCCGGCACTTGGGGCCCCGCCGCCGCGATCGCGCTGATCGAGCGCGACGGGCGCACCTGGAACGAGGAATTTGAATGACCGCGATCGCCCTCCAGCGCCAGAACTTCGCCGCGCCGCCGGCGCTTGCCGCGGCCTTCGCCGCATGGACGGCCGAACGCCTGGCTGATGCGATCGAACAGCGCGGCGTCGCGCTGCTGGTGGTCTCCGGCGGGACCACGCCGCTGCGCTATTTCCACGCGCTGGCGAGCCAGCCGATCGACTGGTCGCGCGTGGCGATCACGCTCGCCGACGAGCGCCGGGTCGCTGACGACGACGCGCGCTCCAACGCCCGGCTGGTGCGCGAGGCGCTGCTGCGCGACCGCGCGGCTGCGGCACAATTCTCGCCGCTCGCCGATGCGCGCCTCAACGCCGACCAGGAGTTGGCGGCGGCGAACGCCCGCGTCGCGGCGCTGCCCTCGCCGGCCGATCTGGTCGTGCTCGGCATGGGGCTCGACGGCCACACCGCCTCGTGGTTCCCGGGCGCGGAGGGGCTCGCGGACGCGATCGACGCGGGCGCGCGGGCGCTGGTCGCGCCGATCCGCGCGCCGGGCGCGCCCGAGCCGCGCCTGACGCTGACCGGGCACGTGATCCTGCGCGCGCGCGCGCTCGCGTTGCAAATCGAAGGCGCGGCCAAGGCAGAGACGCTGGCGCGCGCGCTGGCCGACGGCCCGGTCGAAGACATGCCGATCCGCGCCGTGCTGCGCCAGGCCGCGTCGCGGCTGACGATTTTCTACGCCGACGCTGCATAGGCGCGAGCGCGCGCCGCGATTGCGGTCGGCCGCCCAACGCGCCTATAATGTCGATTATATCCACGATAATCGACATTATTCCGGCGCAGAGGGAGGCAATCGATGGCCGACGCCAATCCCGAAATCGCCCGCCGCATCGTCGCGGCGGGGATCGCGACCAACACTCACGACGAGGGCTCAGGACCGGCGGCACTGCTGATCCACGGCTCAGGGCCGGGCGTCAGCGCCTGGGCCAATTGGCGCCTCACGCTGCCGGCCCTGGCGCGCTCCTATCGCGTCATCGCCCCGGACATGGTCGGCTTCGGCTTCACCGAGCGGCCGCAGGGCTTCGTCTACTCGCTCGACGCTTGGGTCGCGCAAGCGGTCGGACTGCTCGACGCGCTCGGCGTCGAGAAGGCGCATGTCGTCGGCAACTCCTTCGGCGGCGCGGTGGCGCTCGCCCTGGCGATCCGACATCCCGAACGGGTCGACCGGCTCGCGCTGATGGGCAGCGTCGGCGCGCCCTTCGCCATCACACCGGGGCTCGAGGCGGTGTGGGGCTATCAGCCCTCGCTGGCGGCGATGCGGGCGCTGCTCGACATCTTCGCCTTCGATCGGACCTTGGCGAACGACGAGCTCGCCGAGCTGCGCTATCGCGCCAGCATTCGCCCCGGTTTCCAGGAATCCTTCGCGGCGATGTTCCCGGCGCCGCGGCAGCGCTGGGTCGACGCGCTGGCGAGCCGCGAAGCGGACGTGCGCGCGCTGAAGCACGAGACGCTGATCATTCACGGCCGCGACGACCGCGTCATCCCCTTGCAGACCTCGCTGACGCTGCTCGATTGGATCGAGCGCTCGCAGCTCCACGTGTTCGCGCGCTGCGGCCATTGGGTGCAGATCGAGCACGCGGCGCTGTTCGCCGCGCTGCTCGACGGCTTCTTCAAGGAGGCGGCGGCCGGGGCGTGAGCGCGCCCTACCCCGCCGCGCGCTCGTCTCTGGCGATCTTGGCGCGCTTTTCGAACAGCTTGCGCAGCGCCATGACGGAACGCTCGATATGCTCGCCGGCGAGACGGCCGGCGAGGTCGGCGTCGCGCGCCAAGGTCGCGTCGAAAATGCCCTGATGCTCGGCGTGCACGTCGCGCGGGATCGTCCGCCTGGAGACGACCATGCGGCGATAGCGCTCGGATTGCTGATAAAGCAGCGCGTTGAGGCGATGCAGCCACGGTGAGGGACAGGCGGCGATCAGCGCGCGGTGGAAGTCGCGGTTGCGCGCCTCGAATTCGGCCGACGCGCCGACGGGATCGTCGCGCAGCCGCTCCTCGGTCTTGGACAGCTTGTAGAAGGCGGCGACGATCTCCGCCTCCCAGCTTTCGCCGCCGACTTCGATCGCCTGCCGCAGCGCCTCAACCTCGATCAGCTTGCGCACCGCGGTGAGGTCCTGGAAATCCTCGAGCGACGCCGGCGCGACGCGAAAGCCCCGCTGTCCCTCGGCGGTGACCAGCGCCTCGCCGAGCAGACGCGTCAGGGCCTCGCGGATCGTCGAGCCGCTGACCTGATAGCGCTCGCGCAGCTCCTCGGTGCGCAACCGCGCGCCGGGCTCCAGCGTGCCGTCGAGGATTTCCCCGCGCAGCGTCGCGTAGGCGGTCTCGATGAGGGTCCGCCCCTTGCCCTCGCTCTGCGCCCGCTCGGCCGTCAGCGCGACGTCCGTCATCGCCAAGTCTCCATTGTCTGCCGGCGCGCGAGCCCCGATTCGGCCGCCGCGCCGGCGCCGCGACAACCCTGTCTCAGCGCATCGCGCCGCGCAATGCAAAAATATCGAGCTTGCGCTAAATCATCGACAATCTCTCCTTCGTCGGCCATCTCGCGCTTCGGCGACGCGCTCCGCCGCCGGGAGGCGACCGGATTTGCCGGCGCGAACCCGACATTCGTCCACACTTACGATATTATGTCATACAATCGCCCGTCATAGAAATATCGATATTTGTCTTGACTAACGATAAGGGCTCCGGTAGGTAGGCTTCGAACCGGCGCGAAAGCCCGGAGCCGACAAGAGCGACGCTACAGGCGGCGCGAACGAAACAGGGAGAGGCGGACCGTGGGGCAGAGCCTGGCCAGCGGATCGATCAAGAAATACGTTCGCGTCACCGGGACGCGGCATGGGCGCTTCGTCGAGTTCGAATTCTCGATCAACGACTCCGACTTGACGATCGAGCTGATCCTGCCGCTGCGCGCCTTCGAAGAATTCTGCACGCTGCAGGACGCAATCGTCCTGCCTCCCGCCGCCGAAGCCGCGAGCGAGCTCGAACGGCTCGCCTGGCGCGAGCGCAATCCCGGCCTGCTGCGCCGCGTCGCCGCCGCCGAGGAGCGCGGCGAAAGCCCGCCGTCCGACGCCAAGCCGTAGAGACGCGCCCATAACGATAACGAAATTGCGGGGAGGAGCTTCATGACCATCCAGATCAAGACGATCGACATCGAGCCGAAACGCCAGACCTTCGGCCACATCGCCCGCCGGCTCGGCGGCGACAAGCCGGCGTCGCGCTACCAGGAAGGCACCCTCGACGTCCAGGCGACCGCCAACTTTCACTACAAGCCGCTCTGGGAGCCGGAGTTCTGGCACTACGACACGCGCAAGACCGCGGTCGTGATGGACGATTGGTACAAGCCGCTCGATCCTCGCCAGTACTATTACGCCACCTACAACATCACCCGCGCCAACATGAACCAGGCGGTCGAGCGCAACTTCGCCTTCATCGAGGAGCGCGGCCTCATCGAGAAGATGTCGCCCGCCGCCAAGGACGCGGTCGCCAAAGGCCTCTTGCCGGCGCGCCACCTGCACTGGGGCTCGAACATGAACATGTCCGAGATGACCCAGCGCGGCTACGGCACCGCCGTCACCGCCCCCTGCATCTTCTCGGCCGGCGACCATCTCGGCATGGCGCAGATCCTGTCGCGCGTCGGCCTCGAGCTCGACGGCCAGACCGGCGCGAGCCTCGAAGCCGCCAAGCGGACCTGGATGGACGATGCAGCCTGGCAAGGCGCGCGCCGCCTGATCGAGGACTCGTTCGTCGAGCGCGACTGGTTTCAGCTCTACGTCGCCCAGACGCTCGGCGTGAACGCCGTCCTCTTCGACCTCATCTACAAGCGCCTCGACGCCGCCTGGCGCGACGGCGCGATCGCGATCGCCATGCTGACCGAGTTCATGAGCGACTGGCGCGCCGAGGAAAGCCGCTGGAGCGACCACGTCGTCAAGGTCGTCGCCGCGGAGAGCGCCGCCAACGCGTCGCTGGTCTCGCAATGGGCGAACCATTGGATCGACCGGGCGATCGAGGCGGCGCGGCCGCTGTCGGCGGCGCTGCTCGACGACGCCGGCAAGGCGGCGGAGGCGGCGGGCGAAGCGGCCAAGACGCGCGCCCGCGCGCTCGGCCTGGCGATCTGAGCTCACGGGGGGAAACCACAATGACGCAAGTCGCTTCGCTCACGCTGCAACACAACGACGACGCCCGGCCGATCATCGAGGCGATCCTCGCCGACAACGACGGCGCGCGCGTGCTCTCGATGCCGGGCGCGGTCAAGATCGACCGCGACATGGAGCTGGTCGTCAATCGCGCTTCCGTCGAGGCGCGCCTCGGACGCGTCTGGGACCCGCAGGAAATCCACCTCGTGCTGATTTCGATGGCGGGCAACCTCGACGAGGACGACGACGCGTTCAAGGTCAGCTGGAAACACTAAGAAATCCGGGAGGAAGCGATGACCGTCAAGAAGCTCGGCCTCAAGCAGCGTTACGCGCACATGACGCGCGGCCTCGACTGGGAGACCACCTACCAGCCAATGGACAAGGTGTTCCCCTACGACAGTTTCGAGGGGATCAAGATCAAGGATTGGTCGGCGTGGGAAGACCCCTTCCGCCTGACCATGGACGCATACTGGAAGTTCCAGGCCGAGAAAGAGCGCAAGCTCTACGCGGTGCTCGACGCCTTCGCCCAGAGCAACGGCCAGACCAAGATTTCCGACGGCCGCTACGCCAACGTCGTCAAGCTGTTCCTCACCGGCATCTCGCCCGAGGAGTACCAGGCCCATCGCGGCTTCGCCTTCGTCGGCCGGCACATGCGCGGCGTCGGCCCGCGCGTCGCCGCGCAGATGCAGTCGCTTGACGAACTGCGTCACATCCAGACGCAGATTCACACGATCAGCCACTACAACAAGTTCTTCGACGGGATCAGCGAGTTCCCGCACATGCACGATCGCGTGTGGTATCTCTCGGTGCCGAAGTCGTTCTTCGACGACGCGCGCACCGCCGGTCCGTTCGAGTACATGATCGCGATCGGCTTCGCCTTCGAATACGTGCTGACCAACCTGCTGTTCGTGCCGTTCATGTCCGGCGCGGCCTACAACGGCGACATGTCGACGGTGACCTTCGGCTTCTCGGCCCAATCCGACGAGAGCCGGCACATGACGCTCGGCATCGAGGTCATCAAGTTCCTGCTCGAGCAGCATCCCGACAATCTGCCGATCGTGCAGAAGTGGGTCGACAAGTGGTTCTGGCGCGGCCACAAGGTTCTCGGCATCGTCGCGATGATGATGGACTACATGCTGCCCAAGAAAGTGATGTCGTGGCGCGAAGCCTGGGACATCTACTTCACCGAGGCCGGCGGCTCGCTGTTCCAGGATCTCGCGCGCTACGGCCTGCGCCCGCCCAAGTACGCCGAGCAGGCGACGTTCGAGGCCGACCACGTCTCGCACCAGAACTGGGCGGTGTTCTACCAGTACACCCACGCCGCGGCGTTCCACACCTGGGCGCCGGACCGCGAGCACCTCGATTGGCTCAGCGAGAAGTACCCGACCACCTTCGACAAGTACTATCGCCCGCGCTGGGAGATGTGGGCCGAGATGGCGAAGTCGGGCAAGCGCTTCTACAACATGGCGCTGCCGCAGCTCTGCCAGACCTGCCAGATTCCGATGGCCTACACGGAGCCGAGCGATCCGACGACGACCTGCTTCCGCCACTCCAAATTCCGCGGCGAGACCTATCACTTCTGCTCGGACGGCTGCAAAGACATCTTCGACGACGAGCCGGAGAAGTTCGCTCAGGCGTGGCTGCCGGTGCACCAGATCTTCCAGGGCAATTGCGGCGGCGCGACCGTTCCGGACGTGCTCAAATACTACCGGATGAACGTCGGCGCCGACAACATGGACTACGTCGGCTCGCCCGACGAAGCCTTGTGGAACTCTTGGCAGGCGGGAGCGATCAAAGCCGCCGAGTGAACCGCCGTCTCGACCATGGGGCGCGCCGCCGCGCGCGCCCCTCGCCCCAGACGAATTCTTGAGGAGCTTCCCATGGCCATTCAAGCGCTCTCGCCCGACTACGCGCAGCACATCGAATTCCGCGACGCCGAGAAGAACTTTCACGGCAACCGCGTCGTCTACGTCCACTGGGAGGAGCATCTCTCCTTTTGCTCGGCGCTCGCCTTCCCGCTGCCGCCCGACATGCCGTTCGCCGCGTTCCTCGAGGCGATCGTCAAGGGCCACTACAACGCCCATCCCGACTTCGAGAAGATCGATTGGGAGAAGGCCGAGTGGATGATCGACGGCGTCAAGGTCGTCCCCGACATGGCGAAGTCGCTCGCCGACCACGGCGTCGGCCACAAGTCGCTGATCCGCTTCTGGACGCCCGGCCTTAGCGGCTACAAGGGCACGGCGAGCTGATCGGTTCATGGCAACGAGCGAGGGCCGAGCATTGAGCGCGCATCGACTGACCATCGAACCGCTGGGCGACGTCATCGACGTCGCCGAAGGGCAGACAGTGCTCGACGCGTGCCTGCGCGCCGGCGTCTACCTGCCGCACGCCTGCGGCCACGGCCTTTGCGGCACGTGCAAGACGCAGATCCTCGAAGGCGAGGTGGATCACGGCGAGGCCTCGCCGTTCGCGCTGATGGATTTCGAGCGCGACGAGGGCTTCATACTCGCCTGCACGGCGCGGCTTCAGAGCGACGCGGCGATCTCGGCCGACGTCGAGGAAGACCCCGATGCGCGCCGCATCGTCGTGCGCGACTTTGGCGGTCGGGTCGAAGCGCTCGACGACCTCACGCCCGACGTCAAGGGCGTGCGCATCGTCATCGAGGGCGAGCCGATCGACTTCCAGGCGGGCCAGCACATCAACCTCGAGATCCCCGGCCTCGGCGCCTCGCGCGCCTTCTCGCTCGCCAATCCGCCTTCCGAGGCGCGGCGCATCGAGCTGCAGGTGCGGCGCGTGCCCGGCGGCGCGGGGACGGGCTACGTGCACGAGACGCTGAAAGTCGGCGACCGCGTCACCCTCAGCGGCCCCTACGGGCGCTTCGTCGTGCGCAAGTCGCGTAGCGGCCCGCTGCTGTTTCTCGCCGGCGGCACCGGCGTCGCGAGCCCGCGCGCGATGATCCTCGATCTTCTCGCCGAAGGCCGCGCCGAGCCGATCACGCTCATCCACGGCCTGCGCAAGGCGGCCGATCTCTACGGCCAAGACGAATTCGAGGCGCTCGCCGCGCGGCACGCCAATTTCCGCTACATCGCCGCGCTCTCCGAGGAGCCCGCGGACTCGGGCTGGCAGGGCGAGCGCGGCTTCGTCCACGAGGTCGCCAAGCGCGTCTACGGCGGCATGTTCGCCGGACAGACCGCCTATCTCTGCGGCCCGCCGCCGATGATCGAGGCGTGCATCCGCACGCTGATGCAAGGTCGGCTGTTCGAGAAGCACATCTTCACCGAACGGTTTCTCACCGCCAAGGACGGGGCTGAGAGGCCGAAGAGTCCGCTGTTCAAGAGGCTTTAGCGATGGCGCCGCGACGCTTTCAGATCACCTTGGAAGGGCATGGCGTGGCGAGCGCCTACGAGAACGAGCGCGTGCTGGTGGCGCTCGAGCGCGCGCAGGGCTTCGGCCAACTCAAGAACATGCCGCGCCGCCTTCCAGTCGGCTGCCGGCGCGGCGGCTGCGGCATTTGCCGCGTGCGGGTCGAGAGCGGCGAATACCGCGCCGACGCGATGAGCCGCGCCCATGTCACGCCGCACGACGAGGCCGAGGGAGTCGTCCTGTCGTGCTGCATCTATCCGCTTTCCGATCTTTCGCTGCGGCTGGAGACGCCGGTCGCAGTCAAGGCAAAGGGTGAACGGGCCCTGCAACCCGTGTGAGGAGGAAACTATGGCGATTTCTGGCGTTCTTCGGCCCAGCTTCATCCAGATCCGCGTGCTCGATATGCCCGCGGCGATCGACTACTACACCAAGCGCATCGGCTTCCATCAGGTCTGCGAAGGCCCGGACGGGCGCGTCTATCTGAAATCGGCTGACGAGTTCGACCATCACTCCCTGGTGCTTAGGCGCGCGGATTCGGCCGGCATCGACATGATGGCGTTCAAGTGCCTGGAGGACGCGGATCTCGATCGCTTCGAGAAGCGCGTCACCGAATACGGCTTCGCGGTCGATCACGTGAAGGCGGGCGAAATGCCGGGCGCCGGCCGCCGCATCGGCTTCACCATCGCCTCGGGCCATCGCATCGAGCTCCTGGCGAAGTCCGACATGTCGGCCCCGCATCCGCGCACCCACAACCCGGACGTCTGGGACGTCGAGCCGCACGGCATGCGCGCCCGCCGTTTCGACCACGCGCTGCTCTACGGGCCGGACATCGAGAAGAACCTCGACTTCTTCACCAAGGTTCTCGACTTCCGCTGCGCCGAGCGCGTCGACATGCCCGACGGGCTGCTGGCGATTTGGCTCACCTGCGGCATGAAGGCGCACGACATCGCCTTCGTGAAATATCCCGAGCCGAACAAGCTGCACCACATCGCGTTCGATCTCGAAAGCTGGAACGACGTCGGGCACGCCGCCGACATCCTCACCCGCTACGACATCTCGATCGACATCGGGCCGACCCGCCACGGCATCACCCGCGGCCAGACGATCTATTTCTTCGATCCGTCGGGCAACCGCTGCGAGGTCTTCGCCGGCGGCTACACCTACTACCCCGACCTGCCGACCCGCACCTGGGACGAGCAGCAAGTGGGCAAGGGCATCTTCTACTACGAGCGGAAGATGAACGACGCCTTCCTCACCGTCGTGACCTGACGGCGGTCGCGAACGGCGAGCCGGCGCCCGCGCGTCGTCCGAGGGGGGACGGCGGCGGGCGCCGCGTTCGAACCGATCCATCGGCGCGCCCGGGTTCGCCCGTGCGCGCGAAGACGAGGATTTGGCGCCATGCCCATCGCAATTTCGCGACCCACCATCACCGCGCAAGCCGCGCTCAAGGCGGTCGAGGCGGCCGTCGCGCGCGGCCGCTCGCGCGGCAAGGCGGTGGTCGCCGCCGTGGTCGACGCGAGCGGCGATCTGATGGCGTGCTGGCGCGCCGACGCGGCCTTCTCCGCCTCGGTCGGCATCGCCCGGGACAAGGCCTACACCGCCGCCGTCTTCGGCGCCGCGACCGACGACTTGTCGCGCGCGCTCAGCGCCAACCCGGCGCTGCATCAGGGCATCGCCCTGCGGCCCGGCGTCGTGCTGTTCGGCGGCGGTCTGCCGATCGTCGCGGACGGCGTCGTCATCGGCGCGGTCGGCGTGTCGGGAGGCTCGGAGGAGGACGACCGCGCCTGCGCCCGCGCCGGGCTGGAGGCGCTGGCGAAGGGTGGAGACAAATAATCGATATTTTTATTGATTATCGATAAAAACTGTGACATCAACTGCGCGGGACATCCGCCGCTTTGGGCGGGCGGGCCGCGCGCCGCGAAGCGCAAGGGGTTGAGCATGTCGGTGGAAGTCCTGCACAAGCAGACGCAACGCGCGGCGGACGCCGCCCGGCGGGACGCGGCGCATTTCATCAATGGCGTCTTCACGCAGGGGACGACCGGCAAGAGCTGGGAGAACCGCTCGCCGATCGACAACAGCGTGATCGGGCGCGTCCCCGAGGGCGGCCGGGCCGAGATCGACGCCGCCTGCCGCGCCGCCAAGGCCGCGCTCGACGGCCCGTGGGGCCGGATGACGGTGGCCGAGCGCACCGACCTGCTCGCCAGGGTCGCCGACGGCGTCAACGCCCGCGCCGAGGAATTCCTCGCCGCCGAATGCCTCGACACCGGCAAGCCCTATAGCCTTGCCCGCCATCTCGACATCCCGCGCGGCGCCGCCAACTTCAAGATGTTCGCCGACACGGTGAAGGGAGTCGCGACCGAGACCTTCATCATGCCGACGCCCGACGGCCAGGGCGCGATCAACTATGGCCTGCGCCGTCCGAAGGGCGTCATCGCCGTCATCTCGCCCTGGAACCTGCCGCTTCTGCTGATGACCTGGAAGGTCGGCCCTGCCCTCGCCTGCGGCAACACGGTCGTCGTCAAGCCCTCCGAGGAGACGCCGCTCACCGCGACGCTGCTCGGCGAGGTGATGAACGAGGCCGGCGTGCCGAAGGGCGTCTACAACGTCGTCCACGGCCTCGGCCCCAACTCCGCCGGCGAGTTCTTGACCCAGCATCCCCTCGTCAACGGCGTCACCTTCACCGGCGAAACGCGCACCGGCGAAGCGATCATGCGCCAGGCGGCGCTCGGCGTGCGCCAGGTTTCGTTCGAGCTCGGCGGCAAGAACCCCGGCCTCGTCTTCGCCGACGCCGATCTCGACAAAGCGATCGAGGGCACGCTGCGCTCGTGCTTCTCCAACTGCGGCCAGGTGTGCCTCGGCACCGAGCGCCTCTATGTGCAGCGGCCGATCTTCGACGCGTTCGTGGCGCGCCTGAAGGCGGGCGCGGAGAGCCTGGTGCGCGGCCGCCCCGAGGACCCGCGCACTACGCTTGGGCCGCTGATCAGCCAGGAGCACCGCGACAAGGTGCTTTCCTACTACAAGAAGGCGGCCGAGCTCGGCGCGACGGTCATCACCGGTGGCGGCGTCCCCGAAATGCCCGCCGAGCTCGCCGGCGGCGCCTGGATCGAGCCGACGATCTGGACCGGGCTTCCCGACGATTCGCCGATCGTCAACGAGGAGATCTTCGGGCCCTGCTGCCACGTCCGTCCGTTCGACGACGAGGAGGAGGCGGTCCGCCTCGCCAACGCCACGCCCTACGGGCTCGCCGCATCGGTGTGGACCGAGAACCTGTCGCGCGCCCACCGCGTCGCCGGCCGGCTCGAGGTCGGCGTCTGCTGGGTCAATTCGTGGTTCCTGCGCGATCTGCGCACCGCCTTCGGCGGCGCCAAGGCGTCGGGCATCGGCCGCGAAGGCGGCCTCCACTCGCTCGAGTTCTACACCGAACTCTCCAACGTCTGCATCAAGCTCTAAGAGGAACGGGCCGTGCCGAACCAAGCCGCGATAACGGTCGCCGACAAGCTGTGGGAGGCGGCGCAGAGCCGGCGGCCGATTCCGCCGGTGCGCGAATTGATGCCCGCCGGGGCGATCGACGTCGCCTACGCCGCTCAGGAGATCAACACCGCGCGCCGGCTCGCCGAAGGGCGCCGGCTGGTCGGGCGCAAGATCGGGCTGACCTCGCTCGCCGTGCAGCGCCAGCTCGGCGTCAATCAGCCCGACTACGGCATGCTGTTCGACGACATGGCGGTTCCCGACGGGTGGGACGTCGCGCGCGATCGGATGATCCAGCCCAA
>Ga0181516_10002811_pt1 | contig 12048 bp, 13 predicted proteins | sample PEATcosm2014_Bin_25_FD_121104 | JGI IMG/M metagenome (GOLD analysis project Ga0181516, IMG submission 121104) | Peatland microbial communities from MTU Mesocosm Facility, Houghton, MI, USA - PEATcosm2014_Bin01_10_metaG | ecosystem: Environmental > Terrestrial > Soil > Wetlands > Peat | place...
CGATGCATATGAGGCCCTTGGCCGCCGCGCCGACGCGATTCCCCTCATCGCCAAGGCCCTCGCAGAGGGTTATGCCGATTACGAGTTTCAGCGGAATCCTGGGCTCGCCTCTCTTCGCGCCGACCCGGCCTTCAAGGCAGCCTTGAGCAAGGAGAGCGAAAAAAAGAAGTAGACGGATGGAAGAGAACTACGCTAACGTCTCACCAATGGCAGACACCGCAATCACGCTTATCGATAAGGGAGGCGTTTACGTCCCCAGCGTCTCTTCTGTGCCCGTAGTCAAGGGCGATACAGTCACCTTCTCAACCAGCGACGGAACACACGTTGTTCTCTTCTTCTCGCCCGATGCCTCCTTGGTGTTGTCCCCCGATCCGGGCAAGGCCTTTTCGCTCGCCGCAGGCAAAAAGGCAACCTTTACATTCACGGGCTCTCAATCAGGCGCGCACAGCGCTTTTTTTGGTTCGCACCCAGGCGCTGCGCCTGCCAGCTTCCCCAGCGCCGTCTCTGAGTTTCTTACCCTGGAAACCGGAGCAATGCGCGCCTCAGTTGTCATCGATGCTTCAACCGGTAACACCACGAAGCCGGGCAGCTAAGGGCTGCGCTTCTGCCAGTTCAGTTAATTTATTGGCAAGCTCCCGGCTAGCACTCAACGGCCCACCCTGACCATGAAAGCGCGGCTGCCATGTACCATTTGGGCATGGCGCTGGTCGAGTGCAATTCGGTCTGGAAGAGCTATCCCCGATGGACAGGACTGCGAACCGAGTTGCAGCACGTCGTTCAGGACGTATCGCTGGCCATCGAACCTGGCGAAACGCTGGGGCTGGTGGGCGAATCGGGCTCCGGTAAAACCACGCTGGCGCGAATGATTCTTGGCTTGGTTGAGCCCAGCCGGGGCAATGTGCTGGTCGATGGCATAGACCCTGCCCGCGCTTCAGCATCCGCGTTGCGCCGCATGCGCCGCCAGATGCAGCCCGTCTTTCAGGACCCCTATGCCGCTCTCAATCCGCGCATGAATGTGCTTCAGATCGTCACCGAGCCGTTTGTGATCCATCGGCGCGAAACGGGAATCAAGACGGACCGCGCATCGATGCGCGCCAAAGCCATCGAACTTCTAAATGAGGTCGGCCTCGACCAGTCGGCGCTTGCGCGCCATCCGCACGAGTTCAGCGGCGGACAGCGGCAACGCGTCAACATCGCCCGCGCGCTGGCGTTGCGGCCAAAACTGCTGATCCTGGATGAGCCGGTCTCAGCGCTAGATGTGAGTGTGGGCGCGCAAATCGTGAACCTGCTGCGACAGTTGCAGCGCGAACACGGCCTGACCTACCTGTTTATCTCGCACTCCATGCCGCTAGTGCGCTATCTGAGCACGCGCATTGCCGTCATGGAGCGGGGGCGCATGGTGGAGACAGGCGAAGCCGTGGAATTATGCGCCAACCCGCGCGAGACTTACACACGCCAACTGCTCGCAGCCACGCCGGAACTGCCCGCCGGCGCGGCCTGACCCATGTGAAAAAACGCCGACCCTACTTGGACTGCGGCTGAGTGGGGGCAGTGGCGTTCGGCGCAGTTGCAGGAGTTGCGGACTGCGCCGGAGTTGCTTGCGGAGCAGGAGCGGCAGCCGCTGGAGGTGCGGTGGGGCTAGGCGCTGCACCGGGCGCTGGCGGCGTGGCTCCAGGCGTTGGCGTACCGGGTTGCGCTGGAGACGGCGGCGCTCCAGGAGTTACCGGCTTCATCGGCGGCTTTCCGCCGGGCGTCACTACCTGGGTGCGATTGGGTGGCCCCGGAATATCGGTTATGTCGACCAGTTCGACGTCAAAAATCAGATCGGCTGCGGGCGGAATCACCGGATGGGCTGCATCCGGCCCTGGACGGCCTTTTGCCCCATAAGCCAATTGCCAGGGGATGAACAAGCGGCGCTTGCCGCCAATCTTCATTCCTCCAAAGCCCTGGTCAAAGCCAGCAATCAGGCGGCCATAGCCTTGAGGAAAAGACATGGGCTGCGGATCTCCCAGCTTGGGCTTGCCGTCGTCGCCCAGCACCGGTTTGCCGTCCTTGTCCTTGATCGGTGGTCCGGGATGGTCGTACGACGAGTCGAACTTCTTCCCGTCCGCGGCCAGCCAGCCGGTGTACATGATCTTGTACATCTTGTTGGGCTCGGCATCGGCCCCAGTGCCGATCTTGATGTCCTCCCAGCGCTCGGAGAATGCAGTCTTCACGATGCCCTTGACAGGAGGAATTCCGGGAGGCAGCTTGACGGCTGTCGAAGACGCCGAGGGGTGGGTCGCAGCGGGATGGGTCGCAGCGGGATGGGATGCGGTGGCCGCGGGCGCAGCCGGCTTGGCTGGGGTTTGGGCACTTGCGGCAGCCGTGCTTGCCGCAATAAAGAGGATCAGAAAAGCTTTTTTCATTGCGTGTTTCAGCTCCATAAGTTCTTGAGGGCAGTTTATCAGGTACTCCCGCCAGTCGAACATAACGCCGCCAGCAGCGCCGTTCTCGGCGCCAGGTGCTCAATCAGCACCGATTCGTGGCGGGCATGCGCGCCTTCGCCCACCGCGCCCATCCCGTCCAGCGTGGGAATGCCGAGCGCCGATGTGAAGTTGCCGTCGGAGGCGCCGCCGGTTGCGGCTTCGTCCAACCGGAAGCCAAGCTCAGCGGCGAGATTTCGTGCCCGTCTGTAGAGACGCACCGTTCCGCGCGTACGCTCCATCGGCGGGCGGTCGATTCCCCCGGTCACGGCGATTGTGCAACGCTTGTCCACAGGCTTAAGCGCGGAAAACTTGCGCTCAATGCGTGCGGCGTCCGCCTTGCGGGCAATCCGGCCATCCACCTCCACCCAGGCGTGCGCGGGAATCACATTCGTCCTGGTTCCGCCGCCGGCCAGCCCGACATTCACCGTCAGGCCGCGCTTGAGGTCTGTCCAGCCGCTGACCGTCTCCACCACGCGAACCATCTCTTTGATGGCGCTCGCCCCTTTTTCGAAGTCCACCCCGGCGTGCGCGGCCACTCCGGTCACATCGATTCGCCAATTCCCAATGCCCTTGCGCGCGGTTTTGTAGGCAAGCCCCTGCGCCGGCTCCAGCACGTAGACTGCGGCGCACTCGGCCGCCAGCCGCTCGGTAATAGGCCGCGAAGCCGTGCTGCCAACCTCTTCATCGCTGTTCAGCAGCAGCACGATTTCATGTTTGAGCAGACGGGCCTCAATGAGCATTTCAATGGCGATGAATGCCATCGCCACGCCCGCCTTCATGTCCAGCGTTCCCGGCCCCCACATCCGTCCATCCGCAATTCGGCAGGGCATGGTCGCGAGCGTCCCCAGCGGCCAAACCGTATCCAGATGGCCCAGCAGAAGCACCGGCCCGGCGGAATCTTTGCCCGCCTCGGATTTGTCGGCTTTGGGTCTTTGGGGCCGTGGCCCGAACCGAACTTCGAGCACATCCCCAAACTCCCGTTGCCGGTGAATCTTGATGCGCCCGCCCAAAGCCTTGCCGTGCGCGGCGGCAAGCGCAACGCAGGCATCTACCGCAGCCTTATCATCTGACGGCGACTCCGCCCGAACCAGTTGCTGCGTAAGGCTAAGCAACGCCGGTTGCTTGCGCCGCGCGCCCGCCAGCAATGCGCGCATGGGTATCGTCGGATCGGGTACAGTCTTCATCCTTGTGCCTTTCAGGGCTTTCAAGATACCCAGCCTTTTGGCCCCTGGGAAGCGCCGTTCGTGCCTCGCACCCGCGGCGACTGTCTGATTCTACGACAGTTAGACCGCTCAAGCACCTCTGAATCCAAGGCCGCCCGTTGGCCTGGATGGTTCATAGTGTGGCTAAAATGCCACAGGACAGATGAGCCAAATCCCGTCTACCCTTGCAGTTACGTCTCACTTTATCTGTAGCTTGGAGAGGGAAGCATTTTGGCCAACGCCGCTCACCTCGAACAGACAATTGTTGCGCCAATCGAATTTACCGGCGTGGGACTCCATTCAGGGGCTCCGGTCACCATGCGCCTGCTGCCTGCGCCCGCCGGCTCGGGAATCGTCTTTCGTCGCACCGATCTGGACAACTTTGAAATCCCAGCTATCGGCAGGAACGTTGCCAAGGTCAGCTATGCCACCAGCCTTATGCGTCAGGGCGTGCTGATCTCGACCACCGAACATCTGCTTTCCGCGCTCATCGGAATGGGCGTTGACAACGTGATCGTCGAGCTGGACAACCTGGAACTGCCGATCCTGGACGGCAGCGCCCTGCCCTACGTCGAGGCATTCGCCACTATAGGCATCCGCACCCAGCGCCGCCGCCGCGAAACCATTCGCATTCTGCACGACATCGAAGTGCGCGAGGGCAACAAATTCATCGGCGTTTATCCCGGCTCCGGTTACAGCATTCAGTACGCCATCGACTTTCCCGCGCCCATCGGTAAACAGCACGCCATCGTTGACCTCGCCACCGAGACCTATGGCACCACTATCGCGCCGGCCCGAACCTTCGGCTATAAGGCCGACGAGAGTCGGCTGCGCGACATGGGCCTGATTCGCGGCGCCGGCCCGGAAAATGCCATCATCCTGGGTGCGAAAGGCCCGGAAAATGGCTCGCTCCGCTTCCCCGACGAGTACGTTCGCCACAAGGTTCTCGACTTGATTGGCGATCTGGCTTTGGCAGGAAGGCGCATCGAGGGCCATGTGGTAGCCGAGCGCGCCGGTCACGCCATGCACACCGCGCTCGTCTCGCGCTTGATCAAAGACCGCTCAGCATGGGAGCTGGCGCACGTGCCCGTTGAAACCGCGCCCGCCGAAGAAGCCAGCCCGGAAACCATGCATGCCTTCCCCATCGACAGCCCGGCTCTGCTTGGCGCGTGAGCTTGCAATCGGAATTCGCTTTACCAAAGCAGCCTTCCTACAAAAACAGAATCCGCATCGGCGAGGCCGCCGCAAAGCTCTTGCCCGCATCGGCCAGCACGCCGGTCTCTGGGTTGCGCGCAAACACACTGATTAGGTTTGAGTCCTGATTGGCCACCAGCATCCAGTGCTCGGTCGGGTCGAGGACAAAGTTTCGCGGAGTCTTTCCGCCGCAATTGCTGCGCGCAATCGGCGTCAGCGCGCCGGTCGTCGCATCGGCTTTGAAGCTATACAGAAAATCGTTGTCGCGATTGGCGAAGTAGACGAATCGACCGTCTTTGGTAATGACCGTGTCGCAGGCGCGTGTCGGACCGTGATATCCAGGCGGCAAAAGCTCGATACGTGTAACCAGCGCAAGGCTCCCATCGGCCTTGCTCCACTCAAGCACATCCACGGTCGAGTTGAGTTCGTTGACGGAGTAAGCTGTGTGGCCGTTGGGATGGAAGTGCAGCGTGCGCGGGCCTGCGCCGGGCTGCGCGCTGTACGACCCGGCCGCCTTCAGCATTGCAGTGTCCACATCCAGGCTGTAGATGTGGATCGAGTCGCCGCCCAGGTCGTTGATGTAAGCGAAGCGGTTGTCGGGCGAGAAGGAAGCAAAGTGCGCGTGCGCGCTTTGCTGACGATCGGCGTTGGGGCCGTGCACTGTGTAGCGCTGCATCCAGATCGCGGGGCTTAGGCTGCCGGCCATGGCAAAAAAACTGGCTGCGCTGCCGCCGCCGTAGTCGGCCGAGACCAGGACGGTCCCAGTGTGGTCGAGGGCCACGTAGCATGTGCCTGGGCCGGCCGAGTTCGGCATATTCATCAGGCTCAGTGTTCCGTTCTCCACGCGGAACCCGGCCACGGCGCCGGTCTTCCTGCCATTGTACGAGTCAACCTCGGACGCGGCGTAGAGATACTTGCCATCGGTGGAGGAAGTAATCCAGGAGACACTTGGGACGCTGGACGCGACCCCAGCCGGCGTCAGCTCGGCTTTCACCGGATCCCAGTCATACGCCAGGATTCCATCCGGCGTTCCCGACGCGATGAAGACCCGTTGTTTGGGAGATGCGGCAAGACTCGTAGATGCGGCGGCAACAACTGTGGCGGCGGAGGCGGTCATCAAAAATTCCCGGCGAGATAGTGTTTTCATGGCAGAAGGAATTGTCGCCGATTGAGCGCCAACCACGCCAGTCATAATCGCAGCTGCGAAAGCGGGAGGGCGCTCAACCTTTGACGCCATTCTGAACGAAGCCGACGGGGTGGGAGGGAAACGCCGCGCCTCACCGTCCTAGGCTGAAGATCACATTGACTGTGGTCTCTACCTCGACCGGCTGGCCGTCGAGCAGGTAAGGCCGGTAGACCCAGGTTTTCACTGCGTCCATCGCCGCCTGTTGCAGCATGGGCGGACCGCTCACCACGCGCAGATTCTCAATGGTCCCGCCTTTCGAGATCGTCGCTTGCAGGGTCACAGTGCCTTGGATTCGCGCCTCCCTGCATATGGCCGGATAAACCGGGACGGTCTTTCGCAGTAGCAACGCGGCCTCCACGCCAGTTGAGACGGGCACAGGACCTGTGACCGCGGACCGAACGACGGGGCCGCCACCATGGCCTGGAAATATCTTGCTGACGTCGTTAGCGCTGCTGCCTGACGAATCCAAGCTTGTCCCACTGTCGATCGCTGGCGGTTCCTTGTCCTTCGCAATAAAGATGCCAGGCGGAATTCTCGGCGGGGCAAGGAGCTCGCCGCCTACCATTTCCGACGGAGGCCGAGGTGCTTGCGCGGTCTGCGGCGGCGCTTGCGGCTTCGGCGGAGTTGGTGTTGGCGGCGGCGCTGCCATCAGAAAGGCAATCGCCTGGCGCGGCAGCGCCTCGGGATAAATCAGCGGAATGAGAACCAACCCCAGCAGGATCGAGCCATTGAGCGTGAGGGTTGCGATCATCCAGAAACGGCTGCGGGTGCGGATTCTGCCGTTCGATTCGAAGGTGGAGTCTTCAAACATGGCTTGCCTCCCGTGAAACCGATTCAGCCGCTCCGCTGGAAGGCAGGAAGCCTTGTTGAGGCGCAGAGGGCCGGTCCGCTGTCCGCACCCATCGGTGCGGGGAACGGTGCTCAAGGCGGCTTGCTTATCCCCGTCGGAACCACTGTGTTTCTGTAGACACCGCGCATCAAGAAAGTGTTCCCGGATTTGTCAGGGCGCAATTGTCGCGATGCTATCGAGTTAGTCGTCCACCAGCGTTGCTGACCCGCGGGGAATAAGTCCGTGTCCCATCCATCGGACGTTTTCTGTTCGATGGGTGGGAGTCCAGAGAATTCCATGACAATCTCTTGTCTTGCTGATCTCACAATTCTGCTTCTTGTAAAAGAATTCGCATCGCCGGCGAAGCATGAGCGCCTTTTGGATGTAACCTTTCTTCGTTCGGGCCCGTAAGCATAAATAGAAAGGGAAGCGCGAATGCGGAACGAAGCGAGCAGCGTCCTGAGCGAGTTTCAGCAAGGCGACTTGAACGCCTTCGAGACGCTTTTCCGCATGCATCAACGCGCTGTTTATGGCTGGATTCTGCGCATCGTTCGCAACCCGGCAACGGCTGAAGACCTGACCATCGAGACGTTTTGGCGCATCCACCGGGCCCACGCTCGCTTTCAGCCCTCGCATGGATTCGAGGGCTGGGCGCGACGTATCGCCACCCACGCAGCGCTCGATTGGCTGCGCACAGCGCGCGGGGAAAGCGAGTTGCCCGCGGACATTGCAGCTCCGCCCAGCGCCGATCCGGCCATCGGCGCGGAGATTCGCGGCAAAACTGCAATGGCCTTTCAGAGGCTGCCGCCGAAGTTGCGGATTGCGGCGATTCTTTCGGTCGTCGAGGAGCAGCCGGGTAAGGACGTAGCCGAGGCGCTCGGCATCTCGGTCGCCGCCGTAAAACTACGCTTCTTTCGCGCGCTGCGATTGCTGCGCAAGGACCTTCAACAACAGGGGATCACACCATGAATGCACACGATGAGGACCGCCTTAAGCAACTTCTGAAACAGGCTGTGCCGCCGGCCGAACCTGAACCCGAACGCGACTTGTGGCCCGCAATGCTGCGACGGCTCGATGCCAAGTCCGCCGCGCCGGCATTGCTTCTCGTGCCGTGGTTCGATTGGGCGCTGCTGGCCGGACTTGTGGGCCTCGCCGCTCTGTTTCCGGCGTCGATCCCCGTGTTTCTTTACTACCTGTGAACCGGCGGACTTAGTTGCCCGCAGAAAGTGAGATTCCGATGAACACCCATCCATATCTTCGCGCTTACCTGGCGGGAGCTTTTATTCCCACGCTGGTGCTGCCGCTGCTTCTCACCGTGTTTATCGTTGTGCGGATCGTGCTCAAAGTGCCGGTCCCGATCGAACAGGGGCTAATCTTTCCCATGGCCGTGGTGCCATCGCTTTTTGGCCTATGGAACATGCTCTATCTCGCCACGCACTCGCGCACTCAATTGTCACTCGGCATCCATGGGGCGATACTGCCTTTGCTCATGATGCCGGTTGGAGCATTGGTCGCCAGTTGCCTCGGGGTGCTTGTGCTCGGCGCCGATGGTGCGACCTGGTTCCAGGCCTTGCACCTGCCCTATGCGCTCATTGCTCTTGGCCTCTTAGCCGCGCTGGCCGGCTACTACCTTGTGTGGAAATACATCGTGGGCTTCATCAACAGAGTGCTCGGGATTGCCTGAGACTCGTTCCGCTCTACGCGCCGGGCTCAAAGAAATCATCGAGCCCGGCGCGATGAGCATGTGCCGCCATCGACGACTGAATCTCGAGTGCCAGCGCCAGCGCATTGCGGCCCTGGCGCGCTGTGACGCTCGGCTCAACGCGGCTGCGCACTGAATGAAGGAACGATTCGATTTCCAATCGCAACGGTTCGCCGGGCGTAACTTCGGGCTTGACGAACGTGAGACCGGGAGCCGGACCCGCCTGGGCAATGAAGGCGGCAACCACTCCCGGATCAATCTTGGCCGCCTCCGCAAACTGCGCAATCATCGCGGGATCTACTTTCCCGGCCGCCAGCGCTGCGGCCAACGGCGGCGGAATCATTGCGGCAATATGAGGCGGAAGCGAGTCGAGCAGGTTGGGAGCAGTTCCCTCCGCGCAACTGGAATCGAGGCGAATCACCAGCAGGTCCTGCCGCGCATAGTCGATCGAGACGTACTGACGCGGCTCGAAGAAACGGAGCTTGCGAACGCGCTCGGTGGAGACGCGCGAAGCGGTGAAGTTGGCCACGCAGCCCGATTCAAATTCGACGCGAACGTTGGCGATATCTACCTTGGGCGAAAGAATCGGCAATCCCACAGCCCGCACCTCGCGCACCGGCGAGTTGGCGAAGGTGAGCACGATGTCCAGGTCGTGGATCATCAGATCCAGCACCACATCCACATCCAACGCTCTCGGCGTAAAAACGGAGAGCCGGTGAGCCTCAAAGAACATGGGCCGCCGCAATTGCGGTTGCACCGTCAGGACTGCCGGATTGAAGCGCTCCAAGTGGCCCGGCTGTAGAATGCGTTTGCCTTTTTCCGCAAGCGCAATCAGTTCGTCGGCCTCTGCAAGACTGGCCGCGAGCGGCTTTTCAACCAGCAGGTCGAGGCCAGCGTCGAGCAGCGCCGAAGCTACCGCATGATGATACACAGTCGGAACGGCAACGGAGGCTACGTCCACCTTGAGATTTGAATTGCGCTGCGCTGCCAGCAACTCATTGACGGTGGAGTAGACAGGGATTGCAAATTTTGCCGCAACATCGGCAGCACGAGTCGCGTCCGGCTCCACGGCCGCGGCCAGAGCAACACCGAGCCCTGCCGTTTCCAGCTCGCGATACACCCGAAGATGATTGCTCCCAAACACGCCGGCCCCGGCAACGGCGACGCGCACGATGGATTTGCCGGTTATTGCGCCGCCCCGTTTTCCGGCGCTTTGCCTTCAACGGCTTTGAGGCAGCGGCTGTAAAGGTCGAGCAGTTGGGCCACTTGCTCCTCTGTTTTTGGCGCGGAGGCGCCGCTGAACCCGGTCGAGGGTACTGCAGCCTTTCCCACGCCAGCCGTGGCGGCTACAAACTTGAGCAGGTCGAGAGCGATATCTTCATTGCGCCGGGCGCCAAGGCCCGCGCTGGTTAGAGCGTCCATGCGGAATAATCTCCAAGCAAGATGCTAGCAGACTTAGGGTTTTCTTCTCACCTCGCAATAGGCGGAAACGCTCGGCCGTCGCGATAGTCTTGAACACATGCACACCGCCTACATCGGCATGGGAGGCAATCTGTCCAGTTGGGCTGGGGCGCCGGAAGCTACTCTGGTTGCCGCGGCATCACGCCTCGAATCCCTCGGTCGCGTGGCCGCGCGTTCCTCGCTCTACTCGACCGAGCCGGTTGGAATTGCAGAGCAGCCGCGATTTGTGAATGCTGTCGTCGCGCTGGAGACCGAGCTGGAGCCATCGCAACTGCTCAGTGAGTTGCTGGCGATCGAGTTGGAGTTTGGCCGCGACCGCTCGGCAGGCGTCGCCAACGGACCGAGGACCCTCGACCTGGACATTCTTCTTTTCGACGAAGTTCAGATCAACGAGCCTGGCCTCGAGATTCCGCATCCGCGACTCGCTGAACGCGCATTTGTCCTCATCCCGCTGAGCGAGATTGCGCCGCGGGCTTCTGATCCCCGGACCGGAAGAACCATGACACAATTACTCCACGGCCTGTTCCCCAACTTCGAAGGCAAAAGCAATGCGGTGGTTCAAATTCAAGGTGATGGTTGGCGCGCTGGCGTCGGCAGCGGCGATTCTGGCTCCAGCCGTCCTTAGCGGCCAATCACCTGCTCCGAATCCAGGCTCAGTCACAGTCACGATCACGGTCGAAGACAGCCAAGGCGCCGCACTTGCCGGAACCGCCGTTGAAGACCCCTCGGGAAGGCTGCTGGGACACACGGGCGCGCACGGCAAGCTGACGATTTCGTGCGCCGCTCCATGCGGCCTGCGAGTGAGCGCTGCTGGGTTCAGCGAGAAACTCGTGGAACTCACCGGCTCAACAACCGTCCAACTGGAACCTGCCGCCAATATTGAACAAGTCACGGTGACGGCATATCGCACTCCGCTAGGCTCGCTCGAGAGTCCAGTGACCACGCGTCTGCTGACACAAACCGACCTCGGCACGACAGCATCGATCGCTCTGGACGGTGAAATGCGACAGCTTCCAGGCATTGAGCTTTTTCGCCGGTCGAGTTCGATGGTGGCCAACCCGTCTTCGCAAGGCATCAGTCTCCGCGGCCTCGGCTCAACGTCGGCCAGCCGCACCCTCCTCAATGAAGACGATGTGCCATTGAACGACGCGTTCGCAGGAACGATTCACTGGCTGGAGCAGCCGGAGCTGGCGATCCAGCGAATCGAGCTTGTGCGCGGCGGCGCCAGCGATCTCTACGGATCGAGCGCCATCGGCGGTGTCGTGAGCGTGGTCCCGGTGCGGCCGAGTTCCGACAAGATTGAGCTAAGAAGCAGCTATGCCGCAGAGAGCACCTATGACGATAGCTTGATGCTCCAGGCCAAACACGGTCCGTGGGGATTGCTGACCAGCGGCGGCGTTGTGGGCACGGACGGCTTTATCCAAGAGGCTCCGTCGGAGCGCGGGCCGGTGGACATCGCGAGCAACATGCACAGTCAGAATGGCGTGCTGCTGGCCGAGCACGATCTCGGCGTTCTGAGACTCTTCGCGCGCGCCAGCGGCTTCAACGAAGCGCGCAACAACGGCACGCCATACCAAACTAATGGAACAAGGCTGTGGCGTTACGCAACCGGCGCGGATTGGCGCGGCCCTCATCAAGGAACTCTCGTCGCGCGGCTTTATGGTTCGACGGAACACTTCCGGCAGACATTTTCGAGCATCTCAAACCTCCCGGATTTTGGAGACTCAACCTGCTTTTATCGCTGCGGCGAGATCCCCAGCAAGTTCTCGCTGACGCCGAACAACGAACTCGGCGCGGTCGCGCATTGGAATCAGCCTATCGCCGCTGGACTTCTGCTTGTAGCCGGGGCGGACACGCACGACGTCCGCGTGTGGGATCGGGAGCAGACCTATGGATCCACCGCCGCGTTGACCAACTTGCACGATCATCAGCGCGACTCCGCCGGCTATGCGGAAGCCATGTGGGTGCGCTGGTCCTGGACTTTGACCGCATCCGCTCGCATGGAC